>Ga0207707_10002656_pt1 | contig 15988 bp, 12 predicted proteins | sample KBSC83BmetaG_FD_184336 | JGI IMG/M metagenome (GOLD analysis project Ga0207707, IMG submission 184336) | Corn rhizosphere microbial communities from Kellogg Biological Station, Michigan, USA - KBS C8-3B metaG (SPAdes) (version 2) | ecosystem: Host-associated > Plants > Roots > Rhizosphere ...
TTACAGCAGCGGCAAGTACGGCACCGATACCACCACCGACATCTGGTCCGTACCGGTGACGGCGGCATACCAGACCGATCGCTGGACGTTCAAGCTCACCGTGCCGTACATCAACATCAGCGGTGCGGGCAACGTGATTCCCGGCCTGGGCAGGGTGGACAACGGCAACCCGATCGGTCGCGGCCTCGGCCACATCATCGGCGGCAACGGCGGCAATGGCGGCAATGGCGGCGGCACGGCAGCGACGACCAGCGGCTCCGCCTCGGGCCTGGGCGACATCACGGCGTCGGCCGGCTACCAGCTGTTCGCCAGCGCCGATCGCACGTTCGGACTGGATCTCACCGGCAAGGTGAAGTTCGGTACCGCCGACGAGAACAAGGGCCTGGGTACCGGCAAGAACGATTACGGCCTCTCGCTGGATACCTACAAGGCCAGCGGCGACTGGACCGCGTTCGGCGGCGTGGGCTGGATGAAATACGGCAGCTCGCAGTACATCCGGCTGAAGAACGGCTTCAACGCGAACATCGGTGCCGACTACAAGCTCGGCGCCAGCGACAGCGTCGGTGCGTACTACTACTACCGCGAGCGGATCGCCGATACCGGTGCCGCGCAGAGCGAGATCGCCGGTTACTGGAACCACAGGTTCAACGACAGCCTGCGCGTACAGGCTTACGCCCTCGCCGGCTTCGCCGACGGCAGCCCGGATTACGGCGCGGGCGCGTCGCTGAAGTACGCATTCTGATCGACCGGGCTCTGTGCACGACATCGCACGGAGTCTTCATGCCGGCACGCGCTATTTGCGCCGCGAGCCGCGCAGCTTGTCGATCGAGAAGCTGGCGATTTCCTTGCCGCCGACGCGGCGCGGTTGCCCCATCGGCGGGCCCCAGGCGTGTGCGCTGACGACTTCCCAGGTGGCCGGGATGCGGCCGTCCGTGCGCTGGGCTTCGTAGGCGGCCAGCATGCGCCGGTAGCGGGCCTTGCCGGTGAGGCCGCGGGAGCGCGCGCGGTCGGCGTTGGTGGCGCCGAGGCCTTGCAGTTCTTCCAGTAGCTTGCGCGGTTCGCTGTAGGTCAGGGTGTAGCGGAACACGTCGAGCACGGGGTCGCGCAGGCCGGCGGCGAGCATCGCGTCGCCGACGTCGTGCATGTCGAGGAAGCGGCTCACGTGGGCTTGCTGATCCGCCGCGGCCCAGGCGGCGCGCAGCTCCATCAAGGTATCGGGGCCGAAGCTGGAAAACACCATGAAGCCGCCCGGTTTCAGTACGCGCATGCATTCGCCGAACAGTGCGGGCAGGTCGTCGACCCACTGGAAGCACAGGTTGGAATACAACACGTCGATGCTGTGGTCGGCCAGCGGCAGCGTGCTGGCTTCGGCGCAGATGCGCTCGAACGGCTTCAGCCAGCTGCTGTGCCGTTTCGCCGCGCGCAGCATCGGCAGGGCGAGATCGAGCGCGATCACCTCGGCCTTGGGGTAGCGCCGCTTCAGCAGGGCGCTGCCGAGGCCGGTGCCGGCGCCGATGTCGAGCACCCGTTGCGGCGTGTCGAGATAGAAGGTCAGGCGCTCCAGCAGGTGCGTCTGCACTTCGCGCTGCAGCGCATCGTGCTGTTCGTAGGTGGTCGCCGCGTCGCCGAAGTGGCGGCGTACCTGGCGGCGATCGAGCTGGAAATCACTCATCGGAAAGACTCGCGGCGGCCCGGCGGGCGTGTCGGGCGAACAGGGGTTGCAATGCCTGGGCCACCACCTTGGCGTGGCCGAAGAACGGCGCGTGGCCGGCTTGCGCGATCTCGCGGTAGTCGCCGCCGCACTGGCTGGCCGACCAGGCCATGGCCTGCGGCGGTACCAGCCGGTCGCGTCGGCCGCTGACCCACGCGCTGGGTACGCCGAGGTCGGGCAGGGCGGCGCGGCGGTCGCTGTCTTCCAGGATGTGGATGCCCTCCTGCAGCACGCGCAGATCCGGTTCGCCGCGGGCGAACACCAGTTGGCGCAGCAGGCGCAACTCGGCGCGCGGGTCGGCGCTGCCCATCGCCTCCAGCGTGAGGAAGCGCTCCAGCGTGGCGTGGTAGTCGGTTTCCAGGTCGCTGGCCAGCTGGTGCACCAGCACGTCGTCGCTGCCGTGCGGCCAGCCGGCGTCGCGCACGAACTTCGGCGTGGCGCACAGCATCGCCAGGCCGTGCACCTGCCGTGGCATGTCGAGCGCGGCGGTGAGCGCGATCAGGCCGCCCAGCGACCAGCCCAGCCAGATCGCCGGCGGCGTTACTGCGGCGATCGCGGCGGCGCAGGCGCGCGGTTCCAGCGGCAGTCCGCAGTCACGCGAATAGCCGTGACCGGGCAGGTCGACCACGTACATCGTGCACTGTTCTTCCAGCGCCTCGACCAGCGGTGCCAGCACGCCGCCGTGCATCGCCCAGCCGTGCAGCAGCACCAGCGGAACCGGGCCGTGGCCCGTTCGTTCGATGTACAGGCTCATGCGCGGCTGCCCTTATGAAGCATCGCGCTTGTTGCCTTCGCCTCCTCCCCCCTCTGGGGAGAGGATTGAGGTGAGGGGCGGGTGCTCGCGGAAGAGGTGATCGAAGAAGGCTCTGACGTGGCTTTTTCGCCAGCGTGTCCCCTCATCCCGGCCCTCTCCCCAGAGGGGAGAGGGAGCAAATCGGAGCCCACTGCACCGCGCCCATCGAACACGAAACAATCGCCCCGCCAATGCGCGCCGTCGGTCTGTTCCAGGTACTTCAGGATGCCGCCGTCGAGCTGGTAGACATGATCCATGCCGAGATCGCGCATGTGCAGCGCGGCTTTCTCGCAGCGGATGCCGCCGGTGCAGTACGAAACGACGGTCTTGCCGTCGTAGCGCCCGCGGTCGGCGGCGATCGCCGCGGGGAATTCGGTGAAGCTGGCGATGCGGTAGTCGACAGCCTGCGGGAATTTGCCGAGGTCGGTCTCGTAGTCGTTGCGAGTGTCCAGCAGCAGCACCTCGCGGCCGTCGTCGTCGCGGCCCTGGTCGAGCCAGCGTTGCAGCGTGGGCGCATCCACCGCCGGTGCACGGCCGCCTTCGGGGCGGATCGTCGGCAGGCGCATGGTGATGATCTCGCGCTTCAGGCGTACGCGCAGGCGGCCGAATGGCACCCGGTCGGACAGCGACTCCTTCGGCGCGATATCGGCGAAGCGCGGGTCGTCATGCAGCGTGGCCATGAAACCGTCGATCTGCGCGCGGCTGCCGGCAAGAAACAGATTGATGCCTTCCGGCGCCAGCAGGATCGTGCCTCTCAGCGCCAGCGCCTCGCAGCACGAGAACAGCCGCTCGCGCAGCGCGGGCAGGTCGTCCAGGCCGATGAACTTGTAGGCGGAAATGTTGACGATCGACATGCGGATATCGCGGCAGCAAACGGCCAATTATACGGGGCCGCGAGGCATCAGCCCGGCGGCAAGCTCGGGCGCAGGGTCGCCAGCGCGGCGAGCAGGCGATCCACGTGCGCTTCCTCGTGTGCCGCCGACAGCGTGATGCGCAGTCGCGCCTGGCCGGCGGGCACCGTCGGCGGGCGGATCGCGGTGACCAGCAAGCCTTGCGTCTCCAAGGCCTGCATCGCCGCCATCGCGGCGGCGGCGTCGCCGAGCAGCAGCGGCTGGATCGCACTGGTGGAGCTTGTCAGCGGCAGGCCGAGTTCGCCGGCGCCGCGGCGAAAGCGCGCGATCAGCGCGACGAGTTTCTCGCGTCGCCAGGTCTCCGCTTGTGCCAGCCGAACCGCCGCCATCGCGGCGGCCGCGAGTGCCGGCGGCATCGCCGTGGTGTAGACCCAGGGCCGCGCGAACTGGGTCAACCCCTCGATCAGCGCGGACGAACCGGCGACGAACGCGCCGGCGCAGCCCAGCGCCTTGCCCAGCGTCGCCATCAGCAGCGGCACCTCGTGCTGGCCCAGCCCGGCGGCGTCGAGACTCCCGGCGCCGCGCGGCCCGAGCACGCCCAGGCCGTGCGCGTCGTCGACCATCAGGCAGGCACCTTCGCTGCCGCAGAGCCTCGCCAGTTCGCCCAGCGGTGCCACGTCGCCGTCCATGCTGAACACGCCGTCGGTGGCCAGCAGCGCGCCGGCGCCGGGGCGGCTGCGCAGCTGGCGCGCGGCGGCACCGACGTCGGCGTGTGGATAACGCTTCAGCTCGGCGCCACTGAGCTTCGCGCCATCGAGCAGGCAGGCATGGTTGAGCTTGTCCTGCACGCAGGCGTCGCCCGGGGCCAACAACGCCTGTAGCACGCCGAGATTGGCCATGTAGCCGGTGGAGAACAGCAGCGCGCGCTCGCGTCCCGTCCACGTCGCCAGCGCTTCTTCCAGCGCGACATGCTCGGCGCGATGGCCGCAGATCTGGTGCGCCGAGGTGCTGCCGACGCCCTGCGCGTGCGCCGCACGGGCGAGCGCGGCGATCAGCGCCGGATGTTGCGCCAGCCCGAGATAGTCGTTGCTGCAGAACGACAGCAGCCGGCGCCCGGCCACGTGGAGCCAGGGGCCGTCCGCGTGCTCGACTGTGCGCAGCCGGCGGCGCAGGCCGGCGTGCTCGCGTTCGGTCGTCTGGACGGCCAGACGGCGTAACAGGTCAGGCCGCGGCGGAGCAGCCACAGCCCGATCCGCAGCCGGCATCGCCGTGTGCCGCGGTGCCTGCCTGCACGTCGACTTCCAGCGGATGCAGGTCGAGGCGGCGGAACAGCGCGTGGTCGTGCGCCACGTCGGGGTTGCCGGTGGTGAGCAGCTTGTCGCCGAGGAAGATCGAGCCGGCGCCGGCGTGGAAGCACAGCGCCTGCACCGCGTCGTCCATCTGCTGGCGGCCGGCGGACAGGCGCAGGATCGAGAACGGCATCAGCAGGCGTGCCACCGCGATCGTGCGCACGAACTCGAACGGATCGAGTTTCCGCGCATCGGCCAGCGGCGTGCCGGGCACCGGCACCAGCTGGTTGATCGGCACCGATTGCGGATGTTCGGGCAGGTTGGCCAGCGCCTGCAGCAGGCCGGCGCGCTGTGCGCGTGTCTCGCCCATGCCGACGATGCCGCCACAGCAGGTCTTCAGGCCGGCGTCGCGCACCTGTTCCAGCGTTTCCAGGCGATCCTGGTACTCGCGGGTGTGGATGATTTCGCCGTAGAACTCCGGCGCGGTGTCGAGGTTGTGGTTGTAGTAATCGAGCCCGGCGTCCTTTAACGCCCGGGCATGGCCGTCGCCGAGCAAGCCCAGGGTGGCGCAGGTTTCCAGGCCCAGATCCTTCACCGCCCGCACGATCGCAGCCACCTTGGGAATGTCGCGATCCTTCGGCCCGCGCCAGGCCGCGCCCATGCAGAAGCGGCTGGCGCCGGCAGCCTTGGCGGCGCGCGCGCGTTCCAGCACGTCGTCGACTTCCAGCAGCTTCTGCGCGGCCACGCCGGTGTCGTAGCGCGCCGCCTGCGGGCAGTAGGCGCAATCTTCGGGGCAGCCGCCGGTCTTGATCGACAGCAGGGTGGAGACCTGCACCGCGTTGGGGTCGTGGTGCGCGCGGTGTACCGTGTGCGCCCGATGCAGCAGCTCGTTGAACGGCAGGGCGAACAGCGCACGCACCTCGTCGCGGCTCCAGTCGTGGCGAGTGGTGGCGTCGGCCATGGCATGCGTGCTCCGCGAGATGGGGCGCAAAGTGTGGAAGTCGCCCCGAGCACTGTCAACCTGATACGTCAATCATCAGGTTGACGATGACACCACCGGCCCTGTCCCGCTACCATTCGTCGGAGTCATCGGGGAGATGGCAAGGCGATGAGCTACCGGGTTGCCCTGCAGCAGGCGTGGCGCGGCCTGCACCGTTTCGTGCTGCCCTTGCGCTGCCTGCTGTGCGGCGCCGCGGGTGCGGACGGGATGGATCTGTGCGCCGATTGCGCCGCCGAGATGCCGCGCAATCACTGCTGCTGCGCGCGCTGCGCCCTGCCGCTGGCCACGCCCGCCGCGTTGTGCGGCGAATGCCAGCGGCATGCACCGCCGTGGGACGCCGCGTGGGCGCCGTTCCGCTATGGCTGGCCGCTGGATCGGCTTGAGTCGCGCTTCAAGTTCGGCCGCGACCTGGCGGCCGGGCGCGTGCTGTCCAGTTTGTGGCGGTGCGAGCCTTGCCCGGTCGCGTTGCCTTCGCTGCTGCTCGCGGTGCCGCTGCATCGCAGCCGCCTGCGCCAGCGCGGCTACAACCAGGCGCTGGAACTGGCCCGGCCGCTGGCTCGCGCGCTGGGCCTGCCGCTGCGCCACGACATGCTGCAACGACAGCGCCGCACCGAGGCACAGACCGAACGGGACGCGGCCGGCCGCCGCCGCAACGTCCGCGGGGCGTTCGCGCTGGGCGGTGGTCTGGCGCCACCGGCGCACGTGGCGATCCTCGATGACGTGATGACCACCGGCGCCACCCTCGCCGAATGCGCCAGCGTACTCAAGCGAGCCGGCGTACCCCGCGTCGACGTCTGGGCGCTGGCCCGCGCACCACACGCAAGAAACGTGTAGGAGCGCACCCTGTGCGCGAAAGGCGGGCGTAGCCCGCCCGTGGGTTGACAAACCAGCCGAACGAGCATCGCGCACAGGGTGCGCTCCTACCGCACCGCCAGCGCCAGCACGATGCCCACCCACAGCGTCAGGCCCAGCCAGTTGTTGTGGCGGAACGCGGCCAGGCAGGCGTCGCGGGCACGGGCGCGGATCAGCCACAGCTGGTAGCCGAACAGGCCGGCGGCGACCAGCAAGGCCAGCCAGTACGGCCAGCCCAGCCCGGCGCGCTGGCCGACGAACAGCATGGCCAGCAGGAAGGTGCCCATCAGCATGCCGAGGATCGGCAGGTCGGCGTCGCCGAACAGGATCGCGGTGGATTTTGCGCCGGCCTTGAGGTCGTCGTCGCGATCGACCATTGCGTACTCAGTGTCGTAGATGGTGGACCACAGGATGTTGCCGATGAACAGCAGCCAGCCCAGCGGCGGCACGTTGTTCGTCACCGCGGCGAACGCCATCGGTATCGACCAGCCGAATGCCGCGCCCAAGACCACCTGCGGCAGGTAGGTGTAGCGCTTGCTGAACGGGTACAGCGCGGCCAGCGCGGCGCCGGCGAACGACAGCTGGATGGTCAGCTTGTTGGTGAACAGCACCAGCACGAAGGCGAACGCGAGCAGTGCGGCGAATACCGCGAGCGCCTCGCGCGGCGTCACCCGCCCGGAAGCGATCGGCCGCCCGGCGGTACGCGCCACTTGCGGGTCGAGCTTGCGGTCGGCGTAGTCGTTGATGGCGCAACCGGCGGCGCGCATCGCGAACACGCCCAGGGTGAAGATGAGCAGCGGCTTCCACGGCGGGAAATCACCGGCGGCCAGCCACAGCGCCCACCAGGTCGGCCACAGCAGCAGCAGCGCGCCGATCGGCCGATCCATCCGGGTCAGCACCAGATAATCCAGCGCCTTCTCGCGCTGGTGCGCCGGCAGCTTGCGCAGCAGCCAGTTCAACACGCGGGTGGCACGGGTCGAGCTGTCCGCGGGTTGCGCTTTCGCCCTGGTGGCCGCTTTCGCCGCAGCGGGCCGCGGCGGCGTGGCCGGCGCGGCGGCGGTCTTGCGGGGTTTGCGCTTGCGTGGGGGCGGGGCCATCGGTCGAGTTTAGCTTGCGTCGTCCGCCCGCAGCGCCAACCGGATCACTGGATGGATGGTTTCGCGCCGGCCGGCGAGCGCTCGAAGCTGCCGGCGAAACCGGGGAACACCACCGGGCTTTCGTAGCCATCGGCCGACACCGCCGACACGCCGAAGAACCAGTCGTCGATCACCACGTCCTGCAGCACCGCCCGGTCGACGTCGCCGACCGCGCGCACGTACTGCCATTGCGGTGCGGTGGTGTCGCGCCAGTGCACGCGGTAGCCGGCGGCGCCGGGCACCTTCTGCCAGCTCACGGTGGTGTCGGTGGCCAACGCACCCTTGACGTCCACCTGCGCCGGCGGTGCTGGCGCGCGGCTCAGGCTGGCCATGGTGATCGCGTTGAGTGCGGTGACCCGGGCCAGATAGCGGAAATCGACGCCGTCGATGGTGTCGCCGTAGTCGATGCCGCCTTCGCGGCGCAGATCCTGGTGCTGGCGGGTGTAGTTTTCGTGCGCCTCGGTGACCCGCACGGCGGGATAGCCGGCCTGCAGGAACGGTACCTGGTCGCCGCCGCGGCCGAAGCGGTCGGTGCGGTAGATCATGCGCACGTCGAAGTCGGGCAGGTACTGGTCGGCGAGGCGGTCGATGTAGCGGGCCAGGTTGCGCGAGGGCGAATCGACCTCGCCGCCGTGGTAGCGGCGGTAGTCGGCCTGCGCCGGGGTCTCGTTGGTCTTGGTGCCTTCGGAAAACACGCGCACGGTGGTGTTGCCGAGGACGCCGTTCTGGCCATGGCTGTTGCCGACGATGTCGTTGTTGAGCTCGGCTTCCACCTTCCAGCCGTGCGCCACCGCGTAGTCGGCCAGCACCTTGCCGCCGTACAGCCCCTGCTCCTCGCCGGACAGCGCGGCGAACACCAGGGTGGCGCGGTTGTCCTGTTTCGACAGCAGCCGCGCGGCCTCGATCAGCGCGGCCACACCGGAGGCGTCGTCGTTGGCGCCGGGCGCGTCGCTGGTGGTGTTCATCACGTCGGTGACGCGCGAGTCGAGATGGCCGGTGATCACGATCACCCGCTGCGTATCGCTGCTGCCGCGCTTGATCGCCACCACGTCCATCACTTCGGTTGGCGTGGGTGCGCGCTTGCCGGTGAATATCTGCGACGGCGTGACCACCTCGATGCAGCCGCCGCAGTCCTTCGAGATCGCCTCGAAGCGCGACTTCACCCAGCGCCGGGCGGCGCCGATGCCGCGGGTGTCGGACCTGGTGTCGGACAGGGTGTGGCGGGTGCCGAAGCCGATCAGGCGGGTGATCGTCATGCGCAGTTCGACCTGACTCGGCGCATCGGCCAGCGCGTGCAGCGCCGGTTGTTCGCGCGGCACGGCCGGCAGCGCGGTCGCGGCGAGGGCCGGCGTGGCGGCGAGCAGGAACAGGGCGGACGGCAAGATGAACCGGAACATCGGCGCATTTCCTCGGCGGTGGAAACGTGACCATACAACGTCCGTGCCGCGAGGTGTCCGCCGAAGAAAAGCCCGCCCGTTGCCGGGCGGGCCCGAAGCCGCATCCTTCGCTTCCGGTGGAGCCCGCGCGTCCCTGCGCGGCGGTGTTGCCTGTTGTCGCTTGGGTTGTAGCTGCCGGTCAGCGTGACGCCGCTGTAGGCCTGATAGGCGCGCACCATGATGTAGTAAGTGCCTGGCGTCGGTGCCGATGCGGTGCAGCTCTCGCTGTTGCCCGACACGTACGGGCGGCAGTCGTAGCTGCTGGTGGTGGGTTGCGAGCCCAATTTCACGTACAGATCGGCATCACCGGTACCGCCGGCGATGCTGAAGTCGAGGTTGCTGGCCCCGGCCGGCACCACCATCGTGTAGTACACGGCCTGGTTCCTGCTCGCCTGCAGGCCGGTCACCGGCACGCCGTTCTGCAGCACGTTGCCGCCACCGCCGCCGGTGCTCCAGGTCGCCTTGACGCTGACGCCGGAGAACGCCTGGTAGCCGTTCAACATCACGTAGTAGGTGCCAGCCTGCGGCGAGGCCACGGTGCAGCTCTCGTTGTTGCCGGTGAGGTACGGCCGGCAGTCGTAGCTGGACAAGGTAGGCGCCGAACCGAAGCGGGTGTACAGATCCGCATCGCCGGTGCCGCCGGACTCGGAGATCACCAGGTTGCTGGCGCCGGCCGGGATCGCCACGGTGTAGAACAGCTGAGCGCCTGCCGCACCCGACTGGCCGGTCAGTGCCACGCCGTTTTGCAGCTGGTTGCCGCCACCGCCGCCGGAGGTGACCGTCACCGATTGCGTCTTGGTGTTGGTGGCGCCGTCGTTGTCGGTAACGGTGAGCGACACGCTGTAGCTGCCGGCCGCGGCGTAGGTGTGGCTGGGGTTGGTCGTGGTAGAGGTGGCGCCGTCGCCGAAGTTCCACGAACGCGAGGCGATGCTGCCGTCGCTGTCGCTGGAGCTGTCGGTGAAGTTCACCGTGAGGTTGCTGACGCTGTCGCTGAAGTTGGCCGTCGGCGGCACGTTGCTGCCGCCGCCGCCGCCGATGTCGCTGGCGGCACCGCTGATGATCAGCTCGCCGCGGCCGGTGGCCAAGTCGTAGCCCGCGCTGGCGGTCTCGCCGCCGTTGTTGCCCGAGGTGATGTCGTGGAAATCGGAGGCCGGCAACTGGTACAGCAGCGGCGCGGCGAAGCCCACGTTCGAACCCTTGATCGCGATGATGCGCGCCCATGCACCGGCGAACAGCGGTGCCGACAGGCTGGTGCCGCCGTACTGCTGGGTGGCGCCGTTGACGATGATCTTGGAACCCGAGTTGGGGTCGGCGTCATAGGCGATGTCCGGCAGGCCGCGCTTGCTGCCCGGCGCCACGCCGTTCTGCCAGCTCGGCTGCGGCTCGAAGGTGCTGGAACTGCCGCCGCCGCTGCTCCACACGGTGGCGCTGTTCCAGGTGGTGGTGGAGGCGTTCAGCGTGGTGCCGCCCACCGCCACCACGTACTGCGACGCGGCCGGCCAGCTCGGCGTGACGCCGCCGTCGCCGCACTCGTCGGCGCCGGAGTCGCCGGTGGAGATCGAGAAAGTCTGCCCCTGCGCCACCGCTTGCTGGAAGATCTGGTCCTGCGCCGCGGCCGAGCCGTCGCTCTGCGCGCTGGTTTCGCATTCGCCCAGCGAGACGTTGATGATCTTGGTGGCGTTGGCGTTGACGATGGTGTTGAAGTCGGCCGTCAGGTTGCTGTTGGACAGGGTCGGGATGTTGTAGAAGATCAGGCTGCCGACCTGGCCGCCGGCCATGCCGACGACGTCCTGGCTGTCCAGGCTCCACTCGCCCAGGCCGCTGGTGTCGCTGCTGGTGCCGTTGGTATTGACCGTCTGCGTGGTCACCCGCGCCAGCCCGGCATTGTCGGTGAAGGTGTTGAGGTCGGTGATGGTCTGGGTAATCTTGCCCTGGGTGACGATGCCCACCGGCACGCCGGCGGCCGTGGCCACGCCGTTGCCGCCGTAGATCGAGGAGAACTCGGTCGGGTTGTGCCCGGTCACCGCCTGGGTGGTGTAGCCGGCCTGCATCGGCCTGGCGAAGGTATGCGCCTGATGCACGCTCTGCAGGCCGATCACCGACAGCACCACATCCTGCAGCGACGCGGGGATGTGCACGTCGCCGTTGTGCATGTAGGCCATGCGGCCGCTCTTCGTCCGTACCTGGGCAAACGTGGTCTTGAACGCGGCCCGTGCCGTGTCTGCGCGGCCGTCGGCCGACACCAGCATGCGGTTCGGCGCGATCTGCACGTTGGTGAAGCCGGCGGCCCTGAGCCAGGCAGCCACCTTGTTCGCCTGCGCCGGGGTGGGCGCGTAGCCGGCGACGAACTGCGGCGTCGTCATCGCACGCTGCACCATCGACAGCGCCGAGTGCCTGGCGGTGGCGATGAAGCTGTGCAGTTGGGCCGGGTTGCGCAACTTCAGCGCCACCTCGATGTGCATCGGCTGCGTGCTCGACAGCGGGCCGTCGACCACGTCGCCCTGACGCAGCACGGTGGCGTGCTGGTTCAGCGCAACGAAGGCGCCACCGGTCACGCTGGCCGGGGTGGCGCCGATCGCGCCGACGGCAACGAGGCCGATCGCCGCCGTCAGCAACTTGAGACGAAAATGACTGTGCATTTGTAACTCCCGAAGTTATTGAGGCAAAGCGATACCCTGAGACCGCCCGCGCCTCATGATTGACGTGCCGCGCAGCAGCACGGCACCCGTGGTTTCTTGAATGGATCGGCGATCCCGTACCCGTTTCGGTCGACCTTTCCCCCATGGATCCATGAAGGCCGACGACGGGCATTTTCGGTAATGGCGGCAGGCATGCCCCATGGCATGGCTGTGTACGGAATCATTCGCCAAACTCCCGATTGGCGAACCGCTCGACGTTATGGCGGTTCGCGCAAAACGGTCAATAGGATTTTTTCCGGGCCGAAGTGACCTGGGTCACATCGACCTGGCGCCATTTGGCGGTGTCATCTGACGTAATAATTTGCGGCTTTCGCGACGTCGCGAGCGCCATGCCGTAGCCGTTCGTGCGGGCAGAATTGCAGTTCTGCGTCGTGCGCGCCCACGCGGACAACAAGGGGAAAATACGGTTTATTGCCGCACGTGGATGTCCATTTTCCGAAGGCCCGACAGATAATCCGCGTTGTCGAATGAAATTGCGAATTGATTGACCGCAATGATCGAAAAAACTTGCTGAAACATGGATGAGGGCGATCCGCGTTTCATTGCCGCCCGGCCTGCATTTTTCCCGGCGCGGTCAGGGTCGATTCATACACCGCGTTGCGGCCGGGTGGCGTCGCCTTGCGTTGCCGCCCCGCGACGGGCCGCCGGCTCGTGCGACCATGCGCGCATGACATCCGCCTCATCTCTCCGCCTCGTCGTTATCGGCGGTGGCCCCGCCGGCCTGATGGCCGCCGAGACTGCCCGCGCGGCGGGCGTCGAGGTGGACTTGTACGATGCGACGGGATCGGTGGGCCGCAAATTTCTGCTGGCCGGCAAGGGTGGCCTCAACCTGACCCACGCCGAGGCGCCGGCGCGTTTCGTCGAACGCTATGGATCGCGGCAGGCCGAGGTCGGCCGCTGGCTCGGCGCGTTCGATGCACAGGCGTTGCGCGCGTGGGCACGCGAACTGGGCGTGGAAACCTTCGTCGGCAGCTCCGGGCGGGTGTTCCCCGTCGACCTGAAGGCGGCGCCGCTACTGCGTCGCTGGGTGCGGCGGCTGCGCGATGCCGGTGTGGGATTCCACGTGCATCATCGCTGGTTGGGCTGGCGCGACGATGGCGCGCTGCGGTTCGCCACGCCGCAGGGTGAGCGCGCGGTGTCCACGGATGCGCTGGTTCTTGCGTTGGGCGGCGGCAGTTGGCCGCGACTCGGTTCCGATGGTGCGTGGGTGGCGCCATTGCGCGACGCCGGCATCGAGGTGGCGCCGCTGCAGAGCGCGAACTGCGGCTTCGAGCTGGCCTGGAGCGAGCATCTGCGCAGCCGCTTTGCCGGCGCGCCGCTGAAGCCGGTGATGGCGCACTGGGTGGATCGGTGCGGGGCGGCGCATGCGCGGCAAGGCGAGTGCGTGCTCAGCGAATACGGCATCGAGGGCAGCCTGGTCTACGCGATCGGCGCCGAGCTGCGCGAGCAGATCGCCGCGCGCGGCGAGGCACTGCTGACGCTGGATCTGGTGCCGGGCCGTACGCAGGCCGCGCTGGCCGAGCGCCTTGCCGCACCGCGCGGCAAGCACAGCATCGGGGACTGGCTGCGCCGGCGCGCCGGGCTGGATCACGCCAAGTGCGCGCTGGTGTTCGAGCTCACTGAAAAGTCCGTCCTCGCCGATCCCCGCGCGCTGGCCGCCCAACTGAAAGCCCTGCCGCTGCGCCTGCGCGCGCCGCGCCCGCTGGCCGAGGCGATCAGCACCGCCGGCGGCGTGCGGCTGGAAGCGCTGGATGAAAACCTGATGCTGCGTGCTCGCCCCGGCGTGTTCTGCGCTGGCGAAATGCTGGATTGGGAGGCGCCCACGGGCGGTTACCTGCTCACCGCCTGTTTCGCCAGCGGCCTGCTCGCCGGTCGCGGCGCGGCGCGCTGGCTGGGTAGCTGATCGACCCGGCTATCCGGCGGCCAGGCCTTGCTGCGCGGGCTTCACGTTCTCGGCCAGCACGCCCAGTTGGGTGTGCCGCAACACCTGCGGCATGTGCTGCGCCACGAAGTCGATGAAACTGCGCAGGGCCGGTGTGTGGCCGTGGCGGGATGGATACACCGCATGCACATTGCCCGGCGGCGACGACCACGCCGGCAGCAGCGGCATCAGCCGGCCTTCGGCAATCGGCTCGCGACACACGAACTGCGGCAGTTGCGCCATGCCGACGCCGCCGATCACCGCCTGGTACAGCACCTGCAGGTCATCGCTGACCAGGCTCGGGTGGTGCTCGATCTGCCGGGCACGGCCGTCGGCCGCTCGCAGGTGCCAGAAATGCCGGCCGTCCGCGTTGATCACGCCGACGCTGGAAAGGCGCTTGAGATCCACCGGCTGGGTCGGCCGGCCCTGGCGCCGCAGCAGGTCGGGGCTGGCCACCAGCATCTGCGGATCCATGCCGTAGCTGCGCATCACCAGGCTGGAATCCTTGATCGAATCGCGCACCCGGAAGGCGATGTCGTAGCCGCCGGCGATCACGTCCACCTGGTGGTGGCAGATGTCCAGATCGACCTGCACGTCGGGATGCTGTTTCAGGAAATCCACCAGCACCGGCGCCAGCAGCAGTTGCGCGAACAGCACCGGGCAGGCCACGCGGATGCGTCCGCGCGGCGCAGCTTGGGCATCGTCGATCACGCGCTGGGTCTGTTCGGCGGCGGCCAGCAACAACCGGCATTGCTCGTAATAGCGGCGACCGATCTCGCTGACGTGGGAGCGCCGCGTGGTGCGCTGGATCAACCGCACGCCGAGCCCGGCCTCCAGTCGCGCGACGCGGAAACTCAGTTGCGACTTGGCCACGCCCAGCACCTTGCTGGCGGCGGTGAACGAGCCCAGTTCCACCACCTGCACGAAATAGTGGATGTCGGTGAGATCCTGCACGGCTTGTCCTTGCGGTTACCCGATCAGGCTAGCGCAGCGGGCCGCAATGTCTTGCTGCGTCGCGCAATCGCGACGGATTGTTCTTCAATCGTGGACATTAAACGCAATGCAGAAGGCTTATCAATCTTTCGTGCGAGGGTGAAACTCCCGACAGGACGAGGCCGGTTGCGCTGAGGGAGCGCGTACCGAAGCGGGCGCCGGCCGATCGCCTTCACGCCAGCCAAGGGGCTCCAAGCCATGCGTGCGATTTCGTTGCTTCTTGCGATCCTGTTGTGCGTGGCGCTGGGCGCTGGCGGGATGTTGCTGGGTTCCGGCGATGCAGAGGCCCAGCAGGCGGCCGGTTCCAGTGCGACGGACAACGTGCACAGCCCCTCCCGAGGGCTCACCCAGGCGGACATCGCGAAAATGCTGCCGGCCACCGACATGGGGGCAGGCGCGGCCCGCCGGAACAACCCTCATCCCGCCCCGATGGGCGACAGCCCGGCCACGCCGTTCGATGGCGCCTCGATCCCGGCCAATCCGCTCGCGCCGAACGCCGACGCGGTGGGCGCGAAGACCTGCGTGGCCTGCCACAGCCAGGAAAACGTGCAGGCTTCGCATTCGCTGCACGTGGCCTCGTTCCGCGCCGGTGCCGCCAATACCGGCCCGCAGGCGGCCTGCGAAAGTTGCCACGGCCCGGGTTCCGAGCATGCCAAGGATCCCACCGCGCCCGGTTCGATCATCGCCTTCACCCACGATGCGAAGACCTCGCCGCAAGTCCAGGCCGGCGTCTGCCTGAGTTGCCATGCCGGCGGTGCACGCCAGCACTGGATCGGTTCGATCCACCAGACCCGCGAGCTGTCCTGCACCGACTGCCACAACCCGATGGCCAAGCTGTCGCCCGAAGGCGTGCTGGCCAAGTCGTCGATCAACGAGGTCTGCGCCACCTGCCACCAGGACATCCGCGCCAAATTCAACCGCCGCTCGCACATGCCGCTGCCGGAAGGCCAGATGGCCTGCACCGATTGCCACAACCCGCACGGCTCGATCACCCGGCCGCTGCTGAAGACCGACACGGTCAACGAGACCTGCTACACCTGCCACGCCGAGAAGCGCGGGCCGTTCCTGTTCGAGCACGCGCCGGTGCGCGCCAACTGCCTCAACTGCCACGACGTGCATGGTTCCAACCAGCAGACCCTGCTGGTCGCGCCGATCCCGATGCTGTGCCAGCAGTGCCACACCATGACGCGCCATCCGAACGACCTGCAGACCGCCGCCGGCCTCGGCACCGGGCCGCATCCCGACGAGCGGCTGATGGGACGCGGTTGCCTCAGCTGCCACAGCAATATCCACGGGTCGAACAATCC
>Ga0207707_10002657_pt1 | contig 15988 bp, 14 predicted proteins | sample KBSC83BmetaG_FD_184336 | JGI IMG/M metagenome (GOLD analysis project Ga0207707, IMG submission 184336) | Corn rhizosphere microbial communities from Kellogg Biological Station, Michigan, USA - KBS C8-3B metaG (SPAdes) (version 2) | ecosystem: Host-associated > Plants > Roots > Rhizosphere ...
TCGAAATACAGCATCTTCTCGTTCTGGTCGTGAATGATGCGCGCGCCCTTGACCTGCCACAGCGGCGGCTTCTTCGGATCGTCCTTGCAGGGGGCGCAGGCCGTGTAGACGCCGTTCTCGAACACCGTGTAGTTGCCGTTGGAGCGGTCGGACCTCGTCGCGGCCATGCGCGTGGCATCGGCGGTGTCCACCCGCAGCGAATCGACGAAGCCATCGCGGTAGTCGTCGCTCAGATCCATGACGTTGGCATAGGTGATCTTGCCGTCGGCATCCGTCATGCGGATGTTGCCTTCGGCGTGAAGCCGCTTGGTCTTCTGGTCGTAGATCACCTTGTCGGCTTCGACGCTGGTGCCGTTGTAGAACAGCTGGACATTGCCGACCGCGGAGACGCGATTGTTGTTGTAGTCGTAGTCGACCTCGACCGCCTGCACGAGCATCTGGCCGTCATTGGCGACGCGCGGGCGTGCCGGGCGGGGCGGCTGCGGATTGTAGGTGAAGCCTTGCGCGGAGGCGGGCGCGACGGAAGCGAGATCGAACGCGCCGGAAATCAGCACGGCGAACAGCGCGGCAAGCGGGCCGATCGCGGCAAAACGCATCCGTTGCCGGCGCAGGGGTGCGCGGCACAATGCCGACAGAGTCTGGAGGGCGGCGACGACTGCCACTACCCGTCCTCCTGGTACAGCAAGGCCAAAAAACCGGTGAGGCCGCCCACTATCACGGGCAGCCACGCCGCAGCGATCGGATGCATCAACTCGGCCTTACTCAAATCCTCAGTGACTTTCGACAGAACGTAGAGCAGAAAGCCCGCGCCCACGCCACTTAAAACCATCTTTTGCACGCCGCCGAATCGGAAGAACCGCAACGACACCGACGCGGCCAACATCACCATTGCGGCCAGCAAAAACGGCTGTGCCAGAAGCTTGTGGTACTGCAGGCGATAACCGGCGGTCGCAAATCCCGAGCTTTCCGACGAGCGGATGTAGCCGGGAAGTTGCCAAAAGGACACAGTTTCGGGCGTCGAAAAACTGTTGCGGACCTGCGCCGGCGTGAGCGACGTCGCGAGCTGGAAGCTGTCCTGATCGACCGGGGGCGAATCGAGCGAATAGCGGCGCGCGTTTTTGAACAACCAGTAGCCGTCCTCGAGGGTGGCTTCGCGCGCCTCGATACGCTCCCTGAACTGTCCGCCTGTATCGAATCGAAACAGCGTCAGGCCGGTCAGCCGCACGCCCTGATGCTCGCTGCGCGCGGCGTTCATGATCACCTGGCCGTCGGCATTGATCTGGTTGATCCAGAAGCCGGACGCATCCTGCACGCCGCCTCCGGGAGTGCCGCCGAACAATTCGGCTTCCATGCGCTTGGAGAGCTCGCGCAAATTGGCCGACATCGGGTTGTAGGCAACGGTGGCGAGAACGCCGAGCATGATCGCGCTCGCAAGCGCAGGCGCAATGAATTGCCAGGCGGAAACGCCGGCGGCGCGCGCCACCACGAGTTCGAGCCGCCGCGACAGCGCGAGATAGCAGGTCATCGCGCCGATCAGGACGCAGAACGGCATCATCTTTTCGAGCAGTTGCGGCACCCGGAACAGCGAGGTCTCCGCCACCATGATCGGGGAGGCCGAGGCAAGCCCCGAAGTCTTGCGCACCATCTCGATGTAGTCGACGAGCACCAGCAGCACGAAGATGCTGATGAACACGCCCAGCGCCGAGACCACGAAGCGGCCGGCGAAATAGCGCCCGAGCGTGTTGGTGACCATGCTCATGCGGTGGCCGGCCGTCCGAACAGCCGCAACAGGCGGGCGTTGTTTTTATTGATCGCTTCCATCAGCGCCGCCGGCGGTTCGATCACCACGCCGTAGAGGATGATCCAGATGCCGGCGCCGATCCCGGCGAACAGCATGGCGTATTGCACGAGAGCCGCTGACGGAGTTTTCACCGCCATGACGGAGCAGGCGAATCCGCCCATGCGCAGTCCGAACACGGCAAGGATCGATCCGCCGATGGAGAAATTCCGGCTCTGGCGCGTGGTCCGCGGCGCGCCGAGGAAGGCGAAGGTGAGGGCTGCAAACGCGAACGGATAGATCGGCGCCATGAAGCGGTCGTGCAGCTCGGCGCGAAACTGTCCGGGCAATTGCTTGTACATCGGATCGTTTTCATCCGGAGCCAGAAGCTCCCACAGGTAGCGCTCGCGAATGCCGAGCGCTACGTCGTTGTGCTGCGAGAATTTCGACATGTCGAAGGCGTAGCGGCCGAATGCGACCAGTGCCGGATCGCGTTTTCCTGCCTCGAATCGCTGCAGATTGCCGTCCTCGAGCACGAGGAATGAGCCGTTGCCGCTTTTGACCACCGTGCCGTGGTCGGCGACGATCGAGACGCGCTCCTTGGGATCGCGGCGGTCGTCGATGAAGATGCCGACCAGGAGCCCGCCGGGCTGCCGCTCGCGAATCCGGATGGTCAGGTTCTGGTCGAGCTGGGCAAAGCGGCCGGGCTGCAGCACGTTGGTGAGCACGTCGGCGGTGATCTCGGCGTCCCATTGCTTGATGCGGCGCATGCCGTCGGGGGCGAGATAGGCGGCGATGAAGGCGACCAGCATCGACACCACGATGGTGGCGTAGACGAAGGGGCGGAACAGCCGGAACGGCGAGAAGCCGGCGGCATTCATCACGATGATTTCGGAGTCGGTCGCAAGCTTGTTCAGCGTGTGCGAGACCGCGATCATCAGCGCGACCGGGGCGATGATCAGGATCAGCGCGGGGATGACGAGGCTCGTGAGCCCGAGGAACGTGATGATGGTCTGGCCCTGGCTCGTCATCAGGTCGATGCCGCGCAGCGCCTGCGTAATCCAGATCACGCCCGTGAGGCTGATCAGGACCAGCGCAAACGACGCGAGCGTCGTGCGGAAGATATACCTGTCGATCGACCCCATCGTTACCGCACGATCCCGCCCTGCCACCGGACCTACATCGCAACCAACCCCTTGGGAAGGGGTCCCCTTTGGTCACGCCGCCTGTTGTCCTACCGGCTCATACTCACACTAGCATCCCTTTGATCCGTCAACAAAATGGCTGCGCCGTGGCGCGCTCCGCACAAGGTTAATATTTCGTCCAATGTGGCGGCCCGGCCACGCCCGTCCGCGGGGGTGCTTGGCAGGGGACCAAAAGGCGGGCCATAGTGATCGGACAGGCTTCCTGGCGGCGGTTCAAGCGCGCCATCAAGGGGCCGCGCCAACCCCGCTGCGGATCACGCGAAAGTCCAGATTTTTGGAGGATTACCTTATGTCCGACGCCGTCAAGGTCGGCTTCGTCCCGTTTTCCACTGCTCCGCGAGGCATTTTGGTGGCGTTCTGCGACGACGCGCTGAAGCTTGGTCCTGTCACCCGGAAGATCCTGGGCAAGGCCGAGGGACTGGTGAAACGGGCGGCCGCCACGAGCCAGTTCAAGGGAAAAAGTGGATCGGCGCTCGATATTTTAGAGCCCGAAGGAATCAAGGTTCAGCGCTTGATCGTGTTGGGCACCGGCAAGGCTTCCGATCTCAAGGAAAAGGATTTCCTCAAATTCGGCGGGGTATTAGCCGGCAAACTGAATTCCGGCAGTGAAGCCGTCACGATCGTGGCGGAACTGCCTGAAGGCGCCATGCAGGCGGACCAGGCCGCGGCCATCGCCACCGGCGTGAAGCTGCGCACCTATAAATTCGATCGCTACAAGACCAAAAAGAAGGACGGCGAGGAGCGCGGGCTGCGGGCCGATGTCTCGGTCGCGGTGGAGGATGCGGCCTCGGCCAAGAAGGCCTTCGCGCCGGACGCGGCCGTCGTCGATGGCGTGATTCTGGCGCGCGAGCTCGTCAATGAGCCGCCGAACGTGCTCTACCCCGAAGAGTTCGCCCGCCGCGCCGCGCAACTGAAGAAGCTCGGGGTCGACATCGAAATTCTCGACGTCAAGGCGATGACGAAACTCGGCATGGGCGCGCTTTTGGGCGTGGCGCAGGGATCGGCACGTCCCGGGCGCACGGTGATCATGCGCTGGAACGGCGGCAAGAAGGGCGAGGCGCCGGTTGCCTTCGTCGGCAAGGGCGTCTGCTTCGACACCGGCGGCATCTCGATCAAGGGTGCCGCGAGCATGGAGGACATGAAGGGTGACATGGGCGGCGCGGCCTGCGTCGTCGGCCTGATGCATGCGCTCGCCGCGCGGAAGGCGCGGGTGAACGCGGTCGGAGCCATCGGCCTTGTCGAGAACATGCCCGACGGCAATGCCCAGCGTCCCGGCGACATCGTCACCTCGATGTCCGGCCAGACCATCGAGATCATCAATACCGACGCGGAAGGCCGGCTCGTGCTCGCCGACGTGCTCTGGTACGTGGCGAAAAAGTGCAAGCCGAAATTCATGATCGACCTGGCGACGCTGACGGGCGCGATCATGGTCGCGCTCGGCACGGAAAACGCAGGCCTGTTCTCCAACAACGATGAATTGGCGGACCGTCTGGTCAAGGTCGGCGCCGAGACCGGCGAAAAGGTCTGGCGCATGCCGCTGTCGTCGGAATACGACAAGCTGATCGACTCGCAATTCGCCGACATGAAGAACACCGGCGGACGCTATGGCGGCTCGATCACCGCGGCGCAGTTCCTGCAGCGCTTCGTCGACAACACGCCGTGGGCGCATCTCGACATCGCCGGCACCGCGATGGGCGCGCCGAAGACCGACATCAACCAGAGCTGGGGCTCCGGCTTCGGCGTTCGCCTCCTGGAGCGGCTGGTGTCCGAGTATTACGAGAAATGACCCGGAAAGCACCAGGAAGAAAATGACCGAGGTCCTGTTCTACCATCTGCAGAACATGTCGGTGGAGAACGTGCTGCCGCCGCTCCTGGAGAAGTCGCTGGAGCGCGGCTGGCGGGTGGTCGTGCAATCGGCCTCGGAGGAGCGCGCGGACGCGCTGGATGCGCATCTGTGGACCTATCGCGATGAATCCTTCCTGCCGCACGCGACCTGGCGCGCGGCGGACGCGGAGGAGCAGCCGATCCTGCTGACGGTGGCGGAGGCAAACCCGAACCGGGCCAATGTCCGCTTCCTGATCGACAACGCGGCACTGCCCGGGGATTGCGACAGCTACGAACGGATGGTGCTGCTGTTCAATGGCGACGATGCGGACGCGCTTGCGTTCGCCCGAAGCGCCTGGACCGACTGCAAGTCGCGCGGATTCGAGGTGACGTACTGGCAGGCGGACGAGCAGGGCCGCTGGCGGCGGCGGGATTAGCGCATGAATCGGAAAAGGGCGGAGCGGTTTTCCCTCGCGACAGACGCAAGGCGTTTGCGGAGATCATGCGCGAACTAACGATCCCGCGGAATTACGGGGTAACGACTCGGCGGAATTAATGATAATCTGCAGTATCGGTCCGAGGGACCTCCCTCAGCCACGGTGACGCCTTAAAGTGATGGTGGGACAATCGCTTAGAGCATGACCCCGGAAAGGTCGACACCGGCTTTCCCAAAAGATTGTGCTCAAGCTCTGGAAGACGGGACGGGGAACGTACCTCATCGTGCGATGCCACAACCAACATTTTGGGCGGCTCTGGACGCTGCTCGCGCTGGCCCCGCTGATCGCGGGCTGCTCCAGTGCGAGTGATCTGATGTCGAAAGACGCTGAATGGTTCTCGCGTTCCGGCCGCCTGTTCATCCGTAGCGTCTCGATCGACGCACCGCCGCTCAATCCGAATACGCCGGTAGCCGCTGATGATCTGGTGAGCGCCGAAGGCGCCTGTCCGGGCATGGCGGCGCCGGGCGGCCCCAGCGATGCCAATGCCCTCACCAACGGACCTGACGGCGCCCCGGCTGCTCAGCCAAGGGGCGGGTCGGTGGCGCTCGGCCACACCGAATGCGACGTCGTGCGCGGCATCGGCGCGCCCGACAGCGTCAACCTCTCGAGCAATCCGCGCGGCGAGCGGATGGCCGTCGTGACCTGGTTGCGCGGTTCGCGTGCCGGCATCTACACCTTCAATGCCGGACGCCTGAGCATGGTGGAGCGCGCGCCCGAGCCCGCCGCGCCGCCGAGGGCGGCAAAGCCGAAGGCGAAGAAGAAAGCGGCGACGTAAGCTCCGCTAAGTCCCTGGCATCAACCCGCCTCGGAGGCCGCCGTACAATAGTCGCGCCAGAACTGCCGGTAGCCGGCTTCGGCCCGTTGCGTGTAGACCTTGACGTTTCCGGCCGGCGAGTTCGCGATCTGGGTGGGGAGATCAGCCCGCAGCTTCTCCAAATAAGACGGCATCGACGAATATTTCTGCGCTATCGCGATGTAGCCGTCTTCATCGTCGGCAACCCAGTCGTCGAGACCGATGGCTTTCACGATGGCACCGCCCGCCCGCGACGACGCGCCGTTGCCGAGCTTGGCAACGACGGGAACGCCCATATAGAGCGATTCCCAGGTGCTGAGGCCGCCGTTCTGCGGAAATGGATCGAGCGAGATATCGACGTTCTCGAAAGCCTGCAGATGGTCACGGCGCGCGGTTGAGCCGATGCAGATAACGCTGTCCTGCGCAATCCCCTGGGCCACGAAACGAGCGACCAGACTGTCGCGTAAAAACGCCTCGTCGAGGGCGAGGTGCTTAACGACGATCTTCGATCCAGGCACCTCGCGCAGCAGCTTCGACCACACCGCCAGCGCCTGATCGGATATCTTGTCGATCCTGTTGAACACGCCAAAGGTGACGAAGCCGTTGCGAAGCATTGGAAGCGGGGAAGGCTGCACGCCGGAAACGGGCTGCGTCGTGATCAGTGCCGGCAGATCGTACACACGCTCGGCAAACATATGCCGAACGTCCTCTGGAATAGTCACCGGGTCGGCGAGAAAGTAATCCATGGTCTGAAGGCCCGTACCCGTGCCGCTGCCCCAGCCCGTGACCTGGACCGGTGCCGGCTTGCGCGCGAATACCGCAAGACGATTGCCGGCCGTATGGCCCGAAAGGTCGACAAGGATATCAACCCCGTCGGCCTGAATGCGGTCTGCCAGTTCATCATCGGAAAGACCGGTTGCGTCGACCCATACGTCGGCCACCGACTGGAAAGCAGCGGTCATCGAATCTCGCGCCGGCGAACACGAATAGCAGTTGATCTGGAAATTCGCCTTGTCGTGCGATTGCAACACGGGCAGGAAACCGATTGCCGCCGAATGGGTCTTGAAGTCGGAAGAAACATATCCAAGAACGATGCGTTTCAACGGATCGAGCGGCCGGGTCGCAAGCTTGCGCCTCGGGAATTTGGAGCCAATCGTATCCCACCAATACCTCCGCGTCGCCTGTTGAACCGCGAAATCCGCGTCGGGGAGAAAATCCAGATAGAAGATCTTGTTCGTAATCGCCGTATCGCAATCCGGTTTGATCTCCAGTGCCCGATCGAAATGCTGGATTGCGGCGGCGATGTCTCCCTGCCTGCCGAGACACCAGCCGAGCAAAGCGAAGCCGATCTCGGAAGTCGGATTTAGCTCGAGCGCCTTGTTGGAGGCGATGATTGCCTGCGCCACTCTGCCCGTGAGCACGTTGATCTGGGCCTTCCCGCGCCACGCGACCTCGAGCGAAGGCTCAAGCGCGAGCGCGGCATCAAAATCGGCTTCGGCCTGGGCCCTCCGACTCCACTGTGAATGGAGCCGTCCGCGATGGGCCAGGAGCTCCGCCGTGTCCGGCTTCATCGCAAGGGCATCGTTGAGCGCCCTTTCTGCTGCCTCGAAATGCCGAAGCTCGAGGTGGGCCAGTCCCTTGTTGACCGTGGCTTCGAAATGGCGCGGCTGCAGCGCAAGCGCCTGCTCACAGCTCGCGGCGGCGGCTTCGTACCGTTCAAGCATCATTTCTGCGACGCCACGATTGCAATAGGCTTCGACGTCATCAGGCTTCAGCTGGATCGCGCGCGTGAAGGCCGCGACCGCCTGTTCGCCCAGTTTCAGACGCAACAAGGCGTTGCCCAGATTCCTGTGGGCCGTCGCAAAATCCGGCTTCAGCGCGATTGCCTTTTCGCAGCAGGCACGGGCTTCGTCATGGCGTTCGAGATTGTACAGCGCAAAGCCGAGATTGGAATGAGCATCCGCCGAGCCCGGGTCGAGGGCAACCGCGCGCTCAAGGATCCGTTTCGCATCCTCGAACCGCTCGCAATCGAGTATGGACACGCCCAGTAGGTGCATGGCGGCAAAGGAATTGGGCAGCTCCCGGAGCGCGCGCCGGCAAAGCGCCTGAACATCCGCATGCCTGCCCTCACCATAGGCGGCGAACGCATCGAGCAGCGCTTCCGCCTGCTTCTTCAGTTGCTTTTGCAGCTTCGTGTTCTGGACGGCGCGGGAGCCGACGGCGCTGTGCAAGACTTTTCTCCGGGCGATTCTCCTGGAGAGAGTCTAGCACGGGGGCTTGATTCGCCGGGGGAGGGTCTTTTTACGAAGATGAGGCGCGACGGCTGTCCGACGCTTCAGTCTGCAAGGCCTGCAGGATCTGCAGCGCGCGCTCGGCCTCGGAGGCGGGAACAAAGATGTGGTCATGGTAGCAGGCCGCCACCACGTTGGCGCTGATCCCATGCGCGGCAAGCCGGCTTGCGACGGCGGCGGTGAACCCGACCGCTTCCAGGCTGGAGTGCACCGTCAGCGTGATCGCCCTGAGCGTGACGTGAAACGGCAGACCGTGTCGCTCCGCGTTGGCTCTCGCGACGATCAGTGTAATGCCTTCCTGTTCGCGGAAAAATCCCAATGCCGAGCGGAGCAGTTCGTCCCCGACCGGGGCGTGCGGGAACGAACAGAACACCACTTCTTCCCCTGACAGTTCCGGGTTCATGGATGCCAGCAAGTCGGCAAGGCCGGTGACGCCGCTCATGGCTCGATTCCAGGCGAGCGGTGTTCCTTGCTCATGTACCCCTCACAAAGGTGAAGCCTCTGTTCGCGTGGTCCGCGCCCCCAGGATGCCGAGCGGATATTCCTGCCGGGCGAGCCTGCGGTAGGTGGCCAGGTCATCCTGCCGCAGCGCCGGTCCTTCGCCGCGTCGCGTGTCGGAGCCGTTGTTCGCTCGAAGTGGAAGCGTGGTGCCGAGACCCGCATAAAGATATCGGTCACCGAACGCCTTCTTCAACGCTGCGAATGTCGGCTCGCCCGTGCAGTGTCCCGGCGCTATGCTTTCGACCTTGAACGTATCCTTGAGGGCCGTCACCGCCTTTGCGATGATTTCATCGGAAGCGACGACGAGGTGGAAGCCGCCGGCGACGAAATGAATCCTGGGATTGATGGCTGCCGCTGCCTCCACAATCTTCTCAATTCCCGGATGCGAGCATCCGACCACCAATACCATGCCCTCGGAAGTGTTGACCGCCAGCGATAGCTCCTTGAGCTCCCTGGTGCCGGGAGCATCCGACACCAGCGCGATCAGATTTATGCCGGGGGAGATTTCGGTCGTCTTGTCGATCAATTCGAATTGAGGCCCATGCCATGCCGCCCCGAACTTCATGATCTGTGGCGGCTTGCCGTCATAGTAGCGCATCTCCGGCGGCAAATTTTCATCCTTGCGATAGAAGCTCGACGGCAACGACGAACCGTAGATGCCAAAACCTTCCCTGGGCGCGTAGATCTTCACGGTCGGATTTACGCCCAGGACGTAGTTCAAGCCTGCCATGTGGTCCGAATGCCGGTGCGAAAGGACAACGAAATCGAGCATTTTGAGGTCGACCCCTTTCGCCTTCACATTGGCCGCAAAGATGTCGGCGTCGTTGCCGGTGTCAAACAGGATTCGCTTTCCGGCGACCTCCACGAGAGCGGAGAACCCCCAGTCCTTGGTCATCGACGGATCGGTTCCGAAGGCGTCGTAGAGGATAGTGATCCGACTTTTCGACTCCGGCTCGGCGGCTCTGGCCGGCGTGGCCAGCGAGGTGAGGCTCGAAATTCCTGCTGCGATGAGAATGGTCGCGAGAACCTTCATGAGAGCTACTCCCTGCAAACGCGGCATCCTTGAAAATTTGCTGCCGGATGGGCAGTCAATGACGTTGGATCATCCCCGAGATCGGCGAGTGAACAGGCCCGGTCGGTTGTTGACTACGGCACAACCCTACGCCCTCTCCGAAAGACTTTCCATGATGGGCATGCGGTGCGTGGACGGTCCTTCACGTCAGAAGCGCTGACGCATGGGTCCGCGACGCCGCTCATGATTCGATCGCACGTGAGTGAAGCTTCTTGCTCATGTAGACCGTGACGCCGTTCATGAACGGCTCCTCGCGATCGACCTCGTATCCGAGGCCGAGATAGAGGCGCACGTTCGCCGCGAAGCGGCGGGCCCGGAATCTATGACCGCGATCCTGGGCATGGATTCCGGCCCGCGCCTTCCGGCGCGTCCCGGAATGACGATGTGATGAACGACGCCGAAACCTCACCCCGCAGCCTGATCGACCTGTGCGCTTGCGTCCAGCCATTCCTCCTCGGCCCGTGCCAGCGCATCCGCTGCATTGGCGCGCGCCTGGCTAAGCTGTGCGGCCTGTTTGGGATCGCGCGTGAAGATATCCGGAAGCGCGAGCGCGGCATCGATCTTTGCGATGATGCCGCTGATGCGCTCGATCTCGGATTCGGCGTCCGCGATCCGCTGTTTCGGCGCCTTCTGGCGCTCGCTGCGCCGTTCGGATTTTTCGCGGACGGAATTGCGCTCGCCGGCCTCGCGCGGTGCCGCGCGTTCGCCGCGCGAGGACAGCACCAGCCGCCGGTAATCGTCGAGATCGCCGTCATAGCTCGTGACCGCCTGATCGGCCACCACCCAGAGCCGGTCGGCACAGGCCTCGATCAGATAGCGGTCATGCGAGACCATGATCACAGCACCGGGAAAATCGTTGATGGCTTCGGCCAGCGCCGCGCGGCTGTCGATATCGAGATGGTTGGTCGGCTCGTCCAGGATGATCATGTTGGGACCGAAAAAGGTCGCAAGTCCCAGCAGCAGCCGCGCCTTCTCGCCACCCGACAGGCTTCTTACCGGTGTGTCCGCGGCTTTGCCGGAAAAGCCGATCGCGCCGGCGCGGCCGCGCACCTTGGATTCAGGCGCATCCGGCATCAGCTTGCGGACATGATCGTAGGTCGAGGCGTCCTCGTTCAATTCGTCGAGCTGGTGCTGGGCGAAATAGGCAATCGAGAGCTTTTCCGCGCGCGTGACGTCGCCGGAAAACGGCTTCAGCCGGTTCGCGAGCAGTTTCACCAGCGTGGATTTGCCGTTGCCGTTGGCGCCGAGCAGCGCGATGCGATCGTCATTGTCGATGCGGAGCGTGACGCGGTTGAGCACCGGCTTGCCGACCTCATAGCCGACCGAGACGTTGTCGACGGCGATGATCGGCGGCGACAGCGTCTTCTCCGGCGCGGGAAAGCTGATCTCCTGCACGTCCTGCGTCACCAGCGCCGCGATCGGTTTCATCCGCTCCAGCATTTTCACGCGCGATTGGGCCTGGCGCGCCTTCGAGGCCTTGGCCTTGAAACGGTCGACAAAGGCCTGCAGGCGCCTGCGTTCCGCTTCCTGCCGTTTCGCCTGCTTGGCGTCCAGCATCTCGCGGGTGGCGCGCTGCTCCTCGAACGACGAGTAGCCGCCGCGGTAGAGCGTGAGCTTGCGGCGGTCGAGATGCAGGATCTGGTCGACCGACGTCTCCAGCAGGTCGCGGTCGTGGCTGATCACGATCACCGTGCGCGGATAGTGCGCGAGATGATCCTCGAGCCAGAGCGTGCCTTCGAGATCGAGATAGTTGGTCGGCTCGTCCAGCAGCAGCAGATCGGGCGCGGCAAACAGCGTGGCGGCGAGCGCCACCCGCATGCGCCAGCCGCCGGAAAATTCGGAAACCGGACGCGCCTGGTCGGCGGCCGAGAAGCCGAGACCGCTGAGGATCGCGGCAGCGCGGGCCGGCGCGGAGTGAGCGTCGATATCGACCAGCCGCGTCTGGATTTCGGCGATCCGGTGCGGGTCGTGCGCGGAATCGGCTTCGCGCAGCAGCGCGTCGCGCTCGAGGTCGGCCTTGAGCACGATTTCGACCAGGCTCTCCGGTCCGTCCGGCGCTTCCTGGGCAAGGCTGCCCACGCGCCAGCGCGGCGGGACGGCGATGCTGCCGCTTTCGGTGGCGAGCTCGCTGCGGATGGCGCGAAACAGCGTCGATTTGCCGGTGCCGTTGCGGCCGACCAGCCCTACGCGCGCGCCCGGCGTGATCTGGACCGTGGCGTGGTCGATCAAAAGCCGCCCGGCAAGGCGGATGGAGATGTCCTGGATGGAAAGCATGCGCGGGTTTTCACCGCAGCCGCCGCCAAACGCAACCCCGCTTCGCCGAAAATCGGCAGCAACCCGCCATCAGTGGCGCTCGCGTCGCCTCAGTTCGTCGACCAGGCGATCAAGCTCGGGCGCGGGGCCCATGAATTGCGGGCGCAGGCTGTGTTGCAACCGCTCGCCCACGGCGTCGCAGATCGATCGGCTGGTCTTGCGATCGATCTGCTCGCTTGTATGGGTCTCAAGGCCGGTCATGGCGGGTTCCGCAGGCAATCCGTGCAAAAGCTCGCTATTTCAAACTCGTCGGCGCTGGAATTGTTTCAGGTCAGGGGCGGCCTGCATGGCCTTTGGGTAAAATTTGCATGAAAGGCCGGATTGTCCGCAAAAGCCTGCAAAACGTCCGCGCGAGGCTGGATCGGGGCGATCGGCGCGGCGCTCACCAGCATTGATTTACCAGCCTCCAGCGGATCCCCCAAGGGGTCTGGACCAGCTCGCGCTGATAACAAAGCCCGTATCCGAAAGACACGGGGACGCCATTGTAGAAGCGCGGGCCCCACACGCCACGATGGGGCGCTTGCCCTCTCAAGTCTGTAGCATGCAGGTCTGCAGCCCGGCTTGGGACGAAGGCAGCGAGGTTCAGGGATATCGTGGCAGCCATCGCCAGCGTGCGTTTGCGAAACATGGTTATCTCTCGTCGGTCGGCCGTCATGAAGTCGTTGTAAAGCCGGGCATTTCAGCAACCGGCTCCGAAGCCGGGGCGCTTGCCGTGCGCGCGGCCCATCGATATAAGCGCGGCCAACTCCACAGCCCGTTAATTCGAGGACCAAAAATGGCGATTGAACGCACTTTCTCGATCATCAAGCCCGACGCGACCGCGCGCAACCTGACCGGCGCGGTGAACGCGTTGATCGAGAAGGCGGGCCTTCGCATCGTCGCGCAGAAGCGGATCCGCATGACGCGCGGCCAGGCCGAGACCTTCTATGCCGTGCACAAGGCGCGCCCGTTCTTCGGCGAGCTCGTGGACTTCATGATCTCGGGGCCGGTCGTGGTGCAGGTGCTGGAAGGCGAGGGTGCGATCGCGAAATACCGCGACGTGATGGGCGCGACCGATCCGTCGAAGGCGGCCGAGGGCACCATCCGCAAGGCGCATGCGAGATCGATCGGCGAGAATTCGGTGCACGGCTCGGACGCGCCGGAGACCGCCGCGATCGAGATCGTGCAGTTCTTCTCGGGCAACGAAATCGTCGGCTGATCGAGCCGGCCAACAAGAGCCGCGGGGAGCGGACGTCGGGATCAGGGGGTAGGCGGTGAACTCGTTCTTGCAGGTCTTTGATCCCGCCAATATCGGTGCGTTCTTCACGCAGTTCAAAGCCGACATGCAGCAGCCGTCGTTCTGGCTCGCGGTCGGCAAGATCATCTGGATCAACGTGCTGCTGTCCGGCGACAACGCGCTCGTGATCGCGATGGCCTGCCGCGGCCTGCATGGCGCGCACCGGCTGTGGGGCATGATCATCGGCGCGGGCATCGCGGTGGTGCTGCTGATCGCCTTCACCGGCATCGTGGCAACCCTGATGTCGCTGCCTTACCTGAAGCTCGTCGGCGGTATTTGCCTTCTCATCATCGCCGCCAAGCTGCTCGTGCCGGAAGACGAGAACGACGAGATCGCCGCCGGTACCACGCTCTGGCACGCCGTGCGCATCGTCGTCATCGCCGACATCATCATGAGCCTCGACAACGTGATCGCGGTCGCCGCCGCCGCGAACGGGCAAATGTCGCTGCTGGTGCTCGGCCTTGCGATCTCCATTCCCATGATCATCGCGGGCGCCGCGCTGATCATGATGATTCTCGACCGCTATCCCGTGCTGGTCTGGCTCGGCGCCATGCTGCTCGGCTGGATCGCAGGCGACGTGATCGCCAGCGACCCCATCGATCAATCGTTATTCCACAAGATGCTGGACGGCCACATCACCATCGACGCGACGTCGGTCATTCTCGGGGCGTCACATTTCAATCTCGACGGCGACCTGATGGATTTTGCGGCATCGGCGCTCGGCTCGGTGGCGGTTCTGATCGTGGGAATGGCCTGGCGGCGGCGAAAGCTCGGGGAACCGCATCCGAAAATCGCGGAGACGCGAACAGCCGAATAAGGCCTTGATATTTCGCAATTTGCGACAAATCGCCACCCCGACGGGCCGGTCGATTTGCGATACCGAGTGGACGGACGGCGTGGGCCGCTCTCGGAGGTCGGATTGAGCTTTTTACCGGATTTCTTCAGTCCTGCGGGCATCGGCGCCTTCTTCACCGAGTTCCGGTCCGAAATCGCTCACCCGCAGTTCTGGGTGAACCTCTCCAAGATCATCTGGATCAACATCCTGCTGTCTGGCGACAACGCGCTGGTGGTTGCGATGGCGTGCCGCTCGCTGCAGCCACGGCAGCGGTTTTGGGGCATGATCCTGGGCACGATGGCTGCGGTCGTGCTGCGGATCATCTTCACCGTCGTGATCGCCACCGTGATGGGGCTGCCTTATCTGAAGCTCGTGGGCGGCCTGGCTTTGCTGGTCATCGCCGCAAAACTGCTGGTACCGAACGGCGAGGAACAGGAGAGCGTCGGCTCCGCGTCGCATCTCTGGGCCGCGGTGCAGATCGTCGTCATCGCCGATATCGTGATGAGCCTCGACAACGTGATCGCGGTGGCGGCTGCTGCCGACGGCAGCGTTCCGCTGCTGGTCTTTGGTCTCGCGAGCAGCATCCCGCTGATCATCGCGGGCGCCGCCCTGATCATGGCGCTGCTCGGCATGCTGCCGATCCTGATATGGGCCGGCTCTGCCTTGCTGGGCTGGATCGCAGGCGACGTGATCGCGACCGATCCGGCGATTCATCCGAGGCTGCAGAGCCTGTTCGAGGGCGCGATGGGAATCGAGCTCGATGCGCTGCTGACCGTCGTGGGCGTGGCGCCGCTGTTCGTCGGCGGCAACGGTGGCGAGATCGCGTGCGCCGTGCTCGGCGTCATCGTGGTTCTGATCGCAGGCACGATCTGGCGCCGGCAAAGCCTGCATTTCGCCGCGCAGGGGCGCGAAACTAGCGCCTGACGATCGATCCGCTGCGGCCGAGGAGCCGCGCGAGCTGCTTGAAGCGGCTGCCGACACGATCGGCGACGAGATCGACCATCCGGTGCTCGAATACGAGCATCAGCTTGCGGCCCTGGCTGCGGAAATGCGTCGCCGGCAACACGCCGGGCCGCGCCGCCGAGACCAGATGCGCCACGCGGAAGGCCGCGCCGAGCACGCGGGCGCGCTCCAGCATCGCCGCGGTGACCTGCTGCTGGATGACCATCGGCGGCTGGTTCTCCTCGCTCAGGCCCGCATAGCGGAAGAACACCGACAGCGCGATGAACGCGCGGCCCTGGTGGCTGACCGAGCCGAAATTGCCGTTGGTGATGAGCTCAATCGTCTGCTCGCCGCGGTGATCGGGGTGCACGCGCCAGGCGATGTCGGACAACAGGCAGGCGGCATGGCGTAGCCGCCGGTCCTCCTCCGTCTCGCGCAGATGCACGACCCGCACCAGCCGATCGGTCCACCCGATCAGTTCCTGGGCATGGCGGGCCGAGCGCGACAGCAACTCGTTCAGGGTTTGCGCCGCGCAGATCAGGCCGTCCTTGTTTCGCTCGGCCTCCGGCAGCATCGAGAACAACAGGCCTTCGCGCACGCCGAAAGTCGAGAAGGTGATCGTCTTCGGACGCGCGACGCGGACGATGTATTCGAGCACCAGC
>Ga0207707_10002658_pt1 | contig 15980 bp, 14 predicted proteins | sample KBSC83BmetaG_FD_184336 | JGI IMG/M metagenome (GOLD analysis project Ga0207707, IMG submission 184336) | Corn rhizosphere microbial communities from Kellogg Biological Station, Michigan, USA - KBS C8-3B metaG (SPAdes) (version 2) | ecosystem: Host-associated > Plants > Roots > Rhizosphere ...
AAGGCCTCCGCATTCCGCCGATCAAGCTCTATGAGAAGGGCAGACTGCGCGACGACATCCTCGACATGATCGCGCTCAATGTCCGCAACCCCCATGATTTCCGCGGCGATCTCGCCGCCATGATCGGAGCCGCGCATCTCGGCGAGCGGCGCCTGCAGAAGCTGTTTGCGGAGATGGGCGGGCCGGTGGTCGAGGCCGCGATCGAAGCCGTGCTCGATGCCGCCGAAGCACAGGCGCGCGCGGTGGTCGCGACCTGGAAGGACGGCGTCTTCCATGGCGAGGCCTTCCTCGACGACGATGGCCGCGGCAACAATGACATCCGCATTGCCGCGAAGGTCACCAAGCGCGGCAGCGACATCGAGGTCGATCTCTCGGAGTCAGATCCGCAGGTGACGAGCTTCATGAACTCCTCGCATGCCAACATGCATGCGGCGGTCACCATGGCCTTGGCCTACCTGATCGATCCGGATACGCCGAAGAATTCGGGTGTGCTGCGTCTTTTGAAGGTGGTGGCAAAGCAAGGCACCATCGTCTGGGCCGATCCCGGCAAGCCGGTGACGATGTGCACCAGCCATCCCTCCGACGAGATCGTGGAGGCGATCGTCAAGGCGCTCGCCGGCTCCTGTCCCGATCGCGTCATGGCCGGCTGGGGCCGGCGGTTCCGCATCGCGATCCAGGGCGAGAATCCGCGCACCGGCCGCGGCTTCATCTGGCACATGTTTCACGCGCGCCCCGGCGGCGGCGCCTCTCCCGGCGGCGACGGCTGGTCGTCGATCGGCGAGTGGCACACCGTCGGCGGCCTGAAATTCGGCAGCATCGAAGTCGCGGAAGCGCGTTTCCCCCTGCATTTCCGCCATCACGAGTTCCTCGCCGATTCCGGCGGCGACGGCCAGCATCGCGGCGGGCTCGGTGTCGCGCTCGACCTTGTGATCGAGACGGAAAAGCTCGCGCTCGGCAACACCGCGGGCGACGGCATCCGGTACGGCTCCGCGGGCATGCTGGGCGGCAAGGACTCGGCGCCGCATCGCTATCGCCTGCTGTCCGAGGGAAGGCCACCGCGCGAGCTGCATACCAAGGAAGTCGGCATCGAGATCAGGCCCGGCGATTGCCTCGAAGTCCGCTCTGCCGGAGGGGGCGGCTGGGGCCCGCCCGAGAAGCGCAGCTCCGCGGCGCGCGAGCGCGACCGGTTGCAAGGGCTCGTCACGTCTGATGCGGCGAAGGCGGACAAAGCGTTTTCGAGCGAAGTGGGGACCGGTTCGCGTGAAGAAAACGCGTCAAGAAGAACATCGCGATGCTGACCATCGGAATTGACGTCGGCGGCACCTTCACCGACCTCGTCGCGATCGATGCGGGCGGCCGTACGGTGTTCGCGAAATCGCTATCGACCCCGCAAGACCAGTCGATCGGCGTGATGGCTGGGCTCGACGAACTCGCGCGACGCCTGAATCTTTCGCGCGAAAAGATGCTGGCGCAGACGCAACGGCTGGTGCATGGCACCACGGTCGCGACCAACGCTCTGCTGGAGCGCAAGGGTGCAAGGGTTGCGCTGCTCGCGACCGAAGGCCATCGCGACGTGCTGGAGATGCGCGAGGGACTGAAGGGCAACCGCTACGACCTGCGCTCACCGCCGCCGGAACCTTTGGTGCCAAGAGAATTGCGCTTCGGCGTGCGCGAGCGGTTGAGAGCCGGTGGCGAGGTGTCGACGCCGCTCGACGAGGCCTCGCTCGGCAAGGCCATCGCCGCAATCAAGGCGGCCGGTGCGACCTCGGTCGCGATATGCTTTCTGCACGCCTATCGCAATCCCGGCCATGAGATCGCAGCGGCTAAGCGGCTCGCGCGCGAGCTGCCCGAGGTCAGCGTCTCGCGCTCCAGCGACGTGCTGCCGCAGATCAAGGAATATGAGCGCGTTTCGACCACGGTCGTAAACGCCTATGTCCGGCCCATTGTGCGGCACTATCTCGAACGGCTCGAGAAGCGGCTCTCCGAGGCCGGCTTCAAGGGCTCGCTCTTCATCATCCTCTCCCATGGCGGCATGGCGCCGGTGGAGGAAGCCGCGCGGCTCGCCGCGGCGACCGTGTTGTCGGGTCCGGCGGGCGGCATGTCCGGCTGCCGGCGTTGCGCTGCGATGCTCGGCACTCCCGATCTCGTCGCCTTCGACATGGGCGGCACCTCGACCGATATTTCGCTGATTGCGGACGGCAGCGTGACGCTCTCGGCCGATGGCGGGCTCGCCGGCGAGCGCATTGCGCTCCGCAGCCTCGATATTTCCTCCATCGCCGCCGGCGGCGGCTCGATCGCCTCCGTCGATTCCGGCGGCATCTTCCACGTCGGCCCGCAAAGCGCCGGCGCGATGCCGGGCCCGGCCTGCTACGGCCAGGGCGGAACGACGCCGACCGTCACCGACGCCAATGTCGTGCTCGGCTATCTCGATGCATCAGCTTTCATGGGCGGCAAGCGGCCGCTCGACACCAGGGCCGCGGAAGCCGCGATCGACGGGTTGGCCGCGACGCTCAAGATCACGCGCGACGAGGCGGCGGCCGGCATCTTCCGGCTGGTCAATCTCAGGATGGCGGACGGCATCCGCCTGATGACCCTGCGGCGGGGCGTCGATCCACGGCGGTTTGCGCTGTTGAGCTTTGGCGGCGCGGCGGGCCTGCATGCGGCCGAGGTCGCACGCGAGCTGGAGCTCACGCGCATCATCGTGCCGACCACGGCCTCGGTGCTGTCGGCGTGGGGCATGCTGACGTCGGATCTGCGCTACGAGGTCAGCCGCACCCATTTCGAGACCGGCGCGCGCTCCACGGCGGGCGAAATCCGCGACATCTTTGCCGAATTGGAAACCCGCGCCGTCGAACGCCTGCGCGGCTGGTTCGACGGGCCGATCCAGGTCGAGCGCTCCGCCGAGATGCGCTATGGCGAGCAGATCTTCGAGATCGACGTGCCGCTGCATGGCATCGACCTCCATTCGCCGTCGCTGATCGCGGCGATCGAGGATCGCTTTCATCGGCGGCATGAGGAGCTTTACACCTATGCCTCGCGCGACCAGGAGGTCGTGTTCGTCAACGCCCGCGTCGCCGCGATCGGCGCGGTGGCCGCGGGCGAGGGGGAGGCCACGGCGATCTCGTCGTCTGCGCAGTGCAAGCCCCGCGGAAAGCGCAAGGCGTTCTTCGGCGCCTGGCGCGACTGCGATGTCCATGCCCTCGACGATCTCAAGCCCGGGCATACCATCGAAGGGCCCGCCATCGTCGAGGCCGAGACCACCACCGTGGTCATCAACGTTGGCGATCGGCTTTCGGTCAACGCGCTCGGCTGGCTCGATATCCGCGTCGCGAAAGCGGCGGGCTAGACTGCGCGCCGACAGGAAGGAACTCGACATGCACCTGACTCATGATCCCAACGCGCCGCAGGCTGCGCAGATCACCTTTGACCAGTTCCTCGCCGTCGACATCCGTGTCGGCACCATCGTTGCGGTCGAGCCGTTTCCGGAAGCGCGCAAGCCCGCGTTGAAGCTCTTGATCGATTTCGGCGCCGGCATTGGGACGAAGAAGTCGAGCGCGCAGATCACGCAGAACTACGACGCGACCGAGCTGGTCGGGCGCCAGGTCGCCGGCGTCGTCAATTTCCCGCCGCGGCAGATCGGCAAGTTCATGTCGGAAGTGCTGACGCTGGGGTTCCCGGACGAGCAGGGTAATGTCGTGATGTTCAAGCCCGACAAGCCGGTGCCGAACGGCGCGCGGCTGTTCTAATTCGGCGCACTCAGGCCGAGACGTCCACGACCTGGCCGGTCTTGCCGGCGTTCTTCTGAAGCTCCTGCTGGATCATCTGCGCGATCTTCTGCTCGACGGCCTTTTGCTGCTCGGGGGACATGTTCTTCACATCGTCCTCCGTCAGCCCCATGCTTTTCAGGATGCTGGCGCGCATCCGTGCGATCGGGTCCATCTTGGCATAGTCGAGGAACTCCTGGACGACGTCGTTGCCCTTTGAGGCGAGCTTGGATTTTCCGGAAACGCTCGCGGTGCTGGCGTCCGAAACACTTGGCGAAGTCGCCGGCCTGGTGGTGGTTGGCCCGAAAAGGCCGGAAGAGGAAGGAATCTGCATGGGCGCATTCCGTGGGTCTTGCCCGGATGCAAGCAATGCCTGTGCCATCATCGCAACGATGCCGAACGGCCTTGTTTCCGCATTGTTCACGCGCCGATGACCCCGCGGGGGAAAATCTTTCCCGTGAAGATTTTGCCGGCGTGCAATTTCTTCCCCGGTGCTGCTCATTGACTCCCGCGGGCGTCAGCGGCACTTTGAATTATGATCATCATTCAAAATGGAGTTGAGCCATGAAGCCGCTGGCCATCATCACGGGCGTGGGTCCGGGCACCGGTGCCGCCATGGCGCGGCGCTTCCATGACGGCGGCTATCGCGTCGCCATGATCGCGCGCAATGCCGAGCGGCTCGAAGGGCTGGCGAGGGACCTGCCCGACAGCCTTGCGGTCGCCTGCGATGTCACCGACAGCGGCGGCTTTCTCGCGGCGCTCGACGGCATCTTCGCGCAAGCAGGCGCACCGAAGGTCGTGTTCCACAATGCGGTAGGCGGCGCCTTCGGCTCCTTCCTCGACATTTCGCCCGATATCCTCGAGCGCAATTTCCAGGTCAATGTCATGGCGCTGCTGCACCTGGCGCGCTGGGCGGCGCCGAAGATGACGGCGGAGGGCGGCGCGCTGATCTGCACCGGCAACACCTCGGCGCTGCGCGGCAAGGCCAGCTTTGCCGGCTTCGCGCCGACCAAGGCGGCGCAGCGCATCCTGGCAGAGTCCGTCGCGCGGGAAATGGGCCCGAAGGGCATCCATGTCGCCTATATCGTGATCGATGCCGTGATTGACGTTCCCTGGACGCGCGAGCGCTTCAAGGGCAAACCGGACGACTTCTTCATCCAGCCGGCCGCGATCGCCGACGAGGCCTGGCATCTCGCGCACCAGCCGCGCTCGGCCTGGTCGTTCCTTGCCGAGATCAGGCCATTCGGCGAGAACTGGTAGGGCCCCGCCGCGCCGGCCTCCGGCAGGCGGATGGCCTCATTCCTCAGGCGCAGTGCTCTCGGGCCAAAAATAGTGTATCCGCAAACTGGTCCTGCGCCGGCGAATGGTTCCGCGCGACGCAACGCCTGCTTCCGGAGGAAATGCTATGTCGGCCCTGCCGCTCTCAGGCATCAAGATTCTTGATCTCACGCGCGTGCTTGCCGGTCCGCTGTCGGCGCAGATGCTGGGCGATCTCGGCGCCGACGTGATCAAGATCGAGCGCCCCGGCACCGGCGACGACGCGCGCGCCTTCGGCCCGCCCTATCTCGTCGATCCCGAGGGCAAGCAGAACAACAACAATTCCTTCTATCTCTGCGCCAACCGCAACAAGCGCTCGGTCACCGTCAATATTGCATCTCCCGAAGGGCAGCAGATCATCCGCGATCTCGCCAGGGACTGCGATGTGTTCATGGAGAACTACAAGGTCGGCGACCTCAAGCGCTACGGCCTCGACTATGAGACGATCAAGGCGATCAATCCCGCTATCGTCTATTGCTCGGTGACCGGCTTCGGCCAGACCGGGCCTTATGCGCCGCGTGCCGGTTACGACGCGATCCTGCAGGCGATGGGCGGGCTGATGAGCGTCACCGGGCATATCGACGGCGAGCCCGGCGAGGGCCCGATGAAGGTCGGTCCCTCCATCGTCGACTACATGACGGGCATGAACACCTCGATCGCGATTCTCTCTGCGCTCTATCATCGCGACGCCAATGGCGGCGAGGGGCAGCGTCTCGATGTCTGCCTGTTCGACACCGTGATCGCCTCGCTGTCGCATTGGCTCCAGATCTATCTCGTCAACGGCAAGATCCCGCCGCGGCGCGGCACCTGGGGCAATGGCGGCATGCCGGCCGGTGTGTTCCGCTGCACCGACGGCGAACTGATGGTGGTGGTCGGCAACGATGCGCAGTTTGTGCGCACCTGTCAGGTGCTCGGCGCTCCCGAACTCGCGACCGATCCGAAATTCCTCAAGAACAACGACCGCGTGAAGCATGGCAAGGAGATCATGGCGATCTATGCCGGCCTGTTCCTGAAGAAGCCGGTCGCCTACTGGCTGGACGAGCTGGAGAAGGCCGGCGTGCCCTCCGGTCCCATCAACGATTTCGCGCAGGTGTTCGCCGATCCGCATGTCCGCTCCCGCGGCATGGAGGTCAAGGTCGACCACCCCTTCGAGCATTCGCTGTCGCTGATCCGCAACGCACTGACCTTCTCCGGCACGCCCGTGAAGGAATATCGCTATCCGCCGCGGCTGGGGGAGCACACGAAGGAAGTCCTGACGTCGAAGCTCGGCTATGACGATGCGAAGCTCGCGGAGCTGAAAACGCAGAAGGTGATTTAATCGTCATTGCGAGCCAACGGGTCCGCGCGAAGCGCGGCCCGATGACAGGCTCCGCGAAGCAATCCAGCTTTCGGTCGGAGCAGTTATGGATTGCTTCGTCGCTACGCTCCTCGCAATGACGCTGGCACTGCAGTTGCACGTAGTGTGGCCTTGCCTGCGGGCGCGGCACCACGGAGCCCCATCACCGCTACGTCGACCACCCGCGCGATCACGCCCTCGACGTCGTTGAGGTCGCATTTGCCTTCGGAGAGTTTTGTCAGCCGCTCGCTGTCGCGCACGGTCTGCTGCGCCATGGCGAGCGCGAAGTGCAGGCCCCAATAGAGCTCGACATCGCCGCGGTCGGGCAGCGCACGGCGCATCGCGACGACGAATTTTCGCAGATGATCGATCTCGCGGTTGCGGATGCGGCGGATCGGCGGCACGGATTCGATGGATGCCCGGATCATGAAGCGCGCCGCAGTAGAGCGTTCGCGCTCAGGGCCCAGGCAGCCGCGCAGCGTGGGCCCGACCAATGCGCGCAGGATGTCGGAGATATCCGCGCGTCCTGAGCCGGCTTCCTCAGCCGCGCGCAATTCCCGCAACCGCTCGCGGTTCAGCGCCATGCTGCGCGTGACGAACAGTTCCGCGATCAACTCGTCCTTGGAGCCGAAATGATAATTCACCGCGGCGAGGTTGACGCTCGCTTCCGCGACGATGTCGCGCAAGGTCACGTCGCCGAAGCCGCGATCGGCATAGAGCCGTTCGGCGGCGGCGAGGATGGCGGTCCTGGTCTGATCGCTCGGCATGCCCTGTACTCTCGTCATTCCGGGGCGATGCAAAGCATCGAACCCGGAATCTCGCGTCACAATTTCCAGATTCCGCGTTCAGCCCTGCGGGCCGTCCCGGAATGACGCGCTCTCTTGCATTTCAAACATTTGTATGAAACTATCGTTTTAAAGGCCAGAAATGTCAATGCGCATCCGGGCATGATCCGGAAAAGTGGATACCGGTTTTCCGGCGAGATCATGCCCAGACCAATCAGCGCAAGACATCGCCCGGCCTGTCACGCTTCCGTCATTGCGCGCAGGGCACCCAAGGCCCTTGCGGGGTGCGCGAGGCGGGGAGAGAGTGCGGCCAAACAGTTTTCAAAGAGCAGGTGAGGAGCGTCCCATGGATTTCACGATGTCGGACAAGCAGAAGGAATGGCTCGGCCGGGTGCAGGCCTTCATGACCCAGCATGTCCGCCCCGCGGTGCCGATCTACAAGCAGCAGGACGCCGAGGGTCCGCGCTGGAAGGTGATCCCGGTTCTGGAAGACCTGAAGAAGAAGGCGAAGGCCGAGGGCCTCTGGAACATGTTCATGCCGCCGAATGCGCATGAGGACGACGAATTCCGCGGCGCGGGATTGAGCAACCTCGAATACGCGCCGCTGGCCGAGGAAATGGGCCATATCGGCTGGGCTTCCGAGGTGTTCAACTGCTCGGCGCCGGATACCGGCAACATGGAAGTGTTCATGCGCTACGGCACGAAAGAGCAGAAGCGCAAATGGCTGAAGCCGCTGATGAACGGTGAGATCCGTTCCGCCTTCCTGATGACGGAGCCCGCGGTGGCGTCGTCGGATGCGACCAACATCGAGACCCGTATCGAGAAGGACGGCGATCACTACGTCATCAACGGTCGCAAATGGTGGTCGTCCGGCGTCGGCGACCCCCGTTGCAAGATCGCGATCCTGATGGGCAAGACGGACCCTTCCGCCGCGCGCCACCAGCAGCAGTCGCAGATCCTGATCCCCCTCGACACATCAGGCATCAAGGTCGAGCGCATGCTGCCGGTGTTCGGCTTCGACGACGCGCCGCACGGTCATGCGCAGGTGCTGCTCGAGAACGTCCGCGTGCCGAAGGAGAACATCCTGCTCGGCGAGGGCCGCGGTTTCGAGATCGCGCAGGGCCGTCTCGGTCCGGGCCGCATCCATCACTGCATGCGCACCATCGGCAAGGCGGAAGAAGCGCTGGAGAAGATGGTGAAGCGGCTGATGTCGCGTACCGCCTTCGGCAAGAAGATCATCGAATATTCGGTCTGGGAGCAGCGCATTGCGGAAGCCCGCACCGATATCGAGATGAACCGGCTGCTCTGCCTCAAGGCCGCCGACATGATGGACAAGGTCGGCAACAAGACCGCACAGCTCGAGATCGCCATGATCAAGGTGGCGGCGCCGAACATGGCGCTGAAGATCATCGACCAGGCGATCCAGGCCTTTGGCGGCGCCGGCGTGACCGAGGATGCGGGCCTTGCGAAGGACTACGCCTCGATGCGCACCATGCGCCTGGCGGATGGTCCCGACGAGGTCCATAACCGCGCCATTGCCAGACTTGAGCTTCGGAAGTATGCAAACTCTCCGACGAAGCACTGAGCGATAACGGGAGCGCGCACGCAGCGCTCCCACGCCGTCATTCCGGGGCGATGCGAAGCATCGAACCCGGAATCTCGAGATTCCGGGTCTGGTCCTTCGGACCATCCCGGAATGACGGGCAAGACGAATAAAAGTTGAGGGAGCGCCAAAGTGGCCGACGGCGTCAGGAAAGACGAGGAATTTTCCGGCACCAAGCCGGTCGAGGAACGGCATCGGATCGACGAGATCAGCCTCGACCGCTGGCTGACCGGCAATGTCGAGGGCTACAAGGGACCCCTTACCGTCCTGCAGTTCAAGGGCGGCCAGTCCAACCCGACCTACCGGCTCGACACGCCCGGCCGCTCCTATGTGATGCGGCGCAAGCCGTTCGGTAAATTGCTGCCGTCGGCGCATGCGGTGGACCGCGAGTTCCGCGTCATCGACGCACTCTCCAAACAGAAATTCCCGGTTGCGCACGCCTACGCGCTCTGCACCGATGACAGCGTGATCGGCTCCGCCTTCTACATCATGTCGATGGAGGAGGGACGCGTGTTCTGGGACCCCACGCTGCCGAGCCAGACGCCCGGCGATCGGCGGAAAATCTTCATCAGCAAGATCGAGACGCTCGCGCATCTGCACAATTTCGATCCGGAGCAGATCGGACTTGCCGATTTCGGCCGTCCCGGAAATTATTTCGCGCGCCAGGTCGACCGCTGGACCAAGCAATATCGCGCCTCCGAGACCCAGCACATTCCGGAGTTCGAGAAGCTGGCCGAGTGGCTGCCCAAGACCCTGCCTCCGCAGGAGCGCGTCTCGATCGTGCACGGCGACTACCGTCTCGACAACATGATCTTTCATCCGACCGAGCCGCGGGTGAAGGCGGTGCTCGACTGGGAATTATCGACGCTCGGCGATCCCATGGCCGACTTCACCTATCTCCTGATGCAATGGACCATGCCGGGGCTGGCCGGCGCCGATCTCAAGGCGCTCAACATTCCAAGCATGGAAGAGGCCGCGCAAATCTATTGCAACGTGGCCGGCACCGCGGTCCCCGACCTCAACTGGTATTTTGCCTACAACCTTTTCCGCCTCGCCGGCATCACGCAAGGGATCGCCGGTCGTGTCCGCGACGGCACCGCGGCGAACGCCAAGGCCATGGAATCCGCCAAGCGCACCGTGCCGCTGTCGAAGGCTTCCTGGGAATACGCGCAGAAGGCCGGCGCGGTCTGAGAGATGAGGGCGTGTCGAAAGGCGCGCCCTTTGTCATTCCGGGACGCGCCGCCCGCACTCGGGTTTACCCGAGTTCGGCCTTCTTGGTTGTCCAAGTCGGCAGCAGCCGACCTGGATGGCGCGGGCCCGGAATCCATACTCCCGATCGTAATGACGGATTCCGGGCTCTCGCTTCGCGAGCCCCGGAATGACGACGGAGAGAGACGCCGCCCATCGCTGCACAAGACGTAAGCGCGGCCTGATGCCGCAAGCGCGACGACGGGGCCATGAATGAAAGAGACGCCTCGTGCAATAGTAGCAGGCGGGGCGGGGCGGCGTGTGTTGACTTTCGCTGATAGCCTCTCGATACTTCCCAAAAAGAGAAGCAAAACAGTCGCAAAAGACGACTTTCAGTCTCGGAGGGAGAACGCCATGCCGACGTCACGCAGAACGCTGCTGAAGGGTACCGCGGCCACTGCGGCCTTAATGAGCCTCGATTGGACGCGCGCGCAGGCGCAAGGGGAAACCGTCCGCATCGGCACGATCTACGACCTGTCCGGTCCGTTCGCGGCCGGAGGCTCGGTGGCGTCATCGGTCGGCACCGACATCGCGATCGATCTCGTCAACGAGAAGGGCGGCGTCGGCGGCAAGTACAAGGTGGTGCCGGTCAAGGCGGATTCGCAGAGCAAGGCGGATGCCGCGATCAATGAGGTCGAACGACTGATCGGCCAGGAGAAGGTCGACATCATTGACGGCGTGTTCGCCAGCGCCCATGCGGTACCGCTCGCGGCCAAGATCGAGCAGCAGAAGAAGATCCTCTGGATCACGACGGCGGTTTCCACCGCGGTGTTCAAGGACAAGAACCTGCAATATGTCTTCCGCGCCCAGATCCACTCCGATCAGTATGGCCAGGCCTTTGGCGGCTTCCTCGCCGAGCATGCCAAGGCCAAGCTCGGCATGGAGCCGAAGGACGTCAAGGTCGCGCTGATCCATGAGGACGGACCTTACGGCGTCGGCGTTGCCGCCGCCGACGAGGTCTACGCCAAGGAAGCCGGCGTCCAGGTCGTGCTGAAGGAAGGCTATTCGGCCGCCGCGCCCGATCTGTCCTCGCTGGTCACCAAGATCAAGCGTTCCGGCGCCGACGTGATCTCGCATGCCGGATACAATCCGGACATCACGCTGTTCCTGAGGCAGGCGCGCGAGAACGGGCTGCGCTTCAAGATGCTGTTCGGCGCGGGAGCCGGCTACAGCCAGCTCGACAAGCTGCGGCAGACCTTCGGCAAGGACATCGACAATTTCTGCAACATCGATCCGGTGCCGGCGCAATTGCTCGATCCGGCCAAGCTCGCGCCGGGGCTCGGCGATCTCACCAAGGTCATGGTCGAGCGCTTCAAGGCCAAGACCGGCGCCACCGAAGTCCCGCCGCATTGCTCGATGGGGTTCAACCAGACCTGGATACTGCTCAACAGCGTGTTGCCGATCGCCAAGGACAAGTATGGCGGCTTCGATCCCGAGGCGGTTCGCAAGGCAGCGCTCGACGTCGACATTCCGCCGGGTGGCACCATCCAGGGCTATGGCGTGAAGTTCTTCAAGCCGGGCACGCCGATGTCCGGACAGAACGAGCGCTCGACGCCGGTCGTGATGCAGAACGCCGGCGAGCGCATCACGGTGGTGTGGCCGACCAACATCCGCACGCAAGATCCCGTCTTCCCGCTGCCGAAATCGTCGATCTACGCAGCCTGAGGCATGATCCGGAAAAGTGTAAAGCGGTTTTCCCACGCGACAAACGCGGAACGCGTTTGCGCAGAGATCATGCCCAAACGAGGAGCTCAAGCGATGACGATCCATCCTGAAGTCATCGCGCCTCGGTAGATCGGGATGCTGGAGGTCAACGGCCTTTGCAAGCGTTTTGGAGGATTCCTGGCCGTCAACCAGGTGTCCTTTGAGCTGCGCGCGGGCGAAATCCTGGGCCTGATCGGGCCGAACGGCTCGGGCAAGAGCACGACCTTCAACCTGATCGCGGGCACGCTGCGCCCGAGCTCGGGCTCGATCCGTCTCGACGGCAAGGAGATCGGCGGGTTGCCGGCGCACGCGATCTGCCATCAGGGGATCGGGCGCACCTTCCAGATTCCGCGGCCGTTCCGGAAATTGTCGCTGCTCGAGAACGTCACGCTCGCGGCCTATTACGGCGAGGCCGGCAAAATCTCGCGGAGCGAGGCCGAGCGCCGGGCCGCCGAGGCACTCGACATGGTCGGCCTGCCGTCCGATCCGTCGGCGTCGACCAATGGATTGGGCGCGGCTGCGCTGAAGAAACTCGAGCTCGCACGCGCGCTCGCGACCAAGCCGCGGCTGTTGCTCGCCGACGAAAGCCTCGGCGGGCTTGACCGCGCCGAGATGGAGCGGGCCGCCGATCTGCTCGGCGATATCAGGAGCCGCATCGGCATCACCATCATCTGGGTCGAGCACATCATGGGCGTCCTGATGCGGGTAGTGGACCGCGTCATCGTGCTCGATCACGGCGAGAAGATATTCGAGGGCAAGCCCTCGGAGGCTGCGATCGATCCGCGCGTGACCGAGGTCTATCTCGGCAAGACACACGCGTGAACAGCATGCTCTCGCTCGCTTCCGTCTCCGCCGGCTACGGATCGTTCCAGGCGCTGTTCGACGTGTCGCTCGACGTGGCGCGCGGCGAGGCGGTCGGCGTCATCGGCCCGAACGGCGCCGGCAAGACCACCCTGATGCGGGTGATCTCCGGCATGCTGCCGATGAACGAAGGCAGCATGACGATCGAAGGGCAGGCGATCGGCGGCCTGCCGGCGCACCACATCATCGAGCGGGGCATTGCGCATGTGCCAGAGAACCGGCGACTGTTTCCGCGCCTCACGGTCGAGGAGAACCTGCGCGTCGGCGCCTACATCCCCACGGCGCGGGCGCGTTTTGCCGAGCAGCTCGACTGGGTCTACAGCCTGTTTCCGCGCCTGAAAGACCGCCGCGCGCAGGCGGCCGGCACCATGTCGGGCGGCGAGCAGCAGATGTGCGCGATCGGGCGCGCGCTGATGTCGAAGCCGAAGGTCCTGCTGATGGACGAGCCGTCGGCGGGGCTGGCGCCGCTGGTGGTGCAGCAGGTATTCGACCTCGTCGGCAAGATCCGCGCCGAGGGGCTGACCGTGCTGATCGTCGAGCAGAACGTGCAGCAGGTGCTCGAAGTCGTCGACCGCGCCTATCTGCTCGAAGTCGGCGCCATCAAGCTTACCGGCACCGCCGCCGAGCTGAAAGACAACAGCTTCATCCGCGAATCCTATCTGGGTCTTTAGAGAATGGACATCTATCTCCTCGAGGCCATCATCAACGGCATCCTGCTCGGCGGCGTGCTCGCGCTGCTGGCGCTCGGGCTGAACCTGATCTTCGGCGTCGTCGACGTGGTCTGGATTTCCTATGCCGACATCGTCATGTGCGGCATGTACGGCATCTACTTCCTCTATGCCCAATATAACCTGCCTCTGCCGCTCGCCTGCCTGATCGCGATCCTTGGCTCCGCCTGTCTCGGCGTCCTCGTCCACAAACTCATCATCTCGCCGGTGCTGGACTCCCCGCCGCTCAACCAGTTGCTCGCGACCGGCGGCTTGCTGTTCTTCCTGCAGAGCTTTGCGACGCTGCTGTTCGGCACTGATTTTCGCAACATCGGCGTGCGGCTGCCGGTGCTCGAATTCGCGACCATGTATGTCAGCTTCGCCCGGCTGATCGCCTTCGGCGTCGCGCTGGTCGGCGCGTTCGCGCTCTATTTCTTCCTGAAGAAGACCTATACCGGCACCGCGATCCGTGCCATCGCGCAGGACCGCGAGATCGTCGGCCTGATGGGGATCGACCAGCGCCGCGTCTATCTCGTGGTGTCGGCGATCGGCGGCGCGCTCGCCGGCCTCGCCGCCTGCCTCCTTGCACTCCAGTACGATGTCCATCCCTTCATCGGCAACACCTTCGGCCCCGTAATCTTCATGATCTGCGTGCTCGGCGGGCTCGGCAACATGCTCGGCGGCTTCTTCGCCTCCTTCATCATCAGCCTGATCATCGCGATCGGCGGCTATTATTCGTCGACCGAACTCTCTTACGTGTTCGCCTTCTCCTTCTTCATCGTGCTGATGTTCATCCGGCCGAGGGGGTTGTTCACGCCATGAGCGCCAACCGTGTCCTCATGTTGATCGGCGCTGCGATCCTGATCGCGCTGCCGGCGTTCACGCCGACCTATTTCCTGCATCTCCTGATCCAGATCCTGATCTGGGCCTTCATCTACACCGCGTGGTCGCTGATGGGCCGCTTCGGCTTCGTCTCCTTCGGCCATGGCGCCTTCATGGGGCTCGGGGCCTATATCCCCGCGTTGCTCTGGACGTTCTGGGGCCTGACGCCGTGGCTCGGCATCCCGATTGCCGTTGCGGCCTCGGTGCTGCTGGCCGTGATCGTCGGTTATCCCTGCTTCGCGCGCCGGGTGGTCGGGCACTATTTTGCGCTGGTGACCCTGGCCTTGAGTCAGGTCGTGCTGCTGTCGCTGGTCGCCGCGCGTGAGATCACCGGCGGTTCGCTCGGCTTCACCCAGAAAACGGTCGGGCACTCCTGGTACGCGCTGCAATTCCCGGAGAAGGGCTACTTCTATTTCATCGCGCTGGTGCTCTGGCTGGCCGGCCTGTGGGTCTGGCAGCGGATCGACCGCGGCATCGGCCGCGAGGCGCTGGAGGCGATCGGCGAGGACGAGGACGCCGCCGCTGCCGTCGGCATCGATGTGATGCACCAAAAGATGCGCGTCACCATCATCAGCGCCGCGCTCACCGCGCTTGGAGGCGCGATCTACGGGCAGTATGTGATGTATCTCAATCCAGAAACCGTCTCGGGCATCACGGTTTCCCTGCAGATCGTGTTCGCGGCGATCGCTGGCGGGGTCTACTCGATGTTCGGGCCGAGCGTCGGCGCGCTGCTCACGCTGGCGCTGACCGAAGGCCTGCGCGTCTGGTTCGGAACCGACTATATCGGCGCGGCCAACACCATCTACGGCATCCTGCTCGTGCTCTGCATCATCTTCATGCCGCAAGGCGTGGTGGGGGCGCTGCAGGGGATCAGGCTGCGACGGGCGCCGGAAGGAAAGCCGGCTGTCGCGAAGTCGTAGCTTGCCAGGGCGGATTGGGACTTCCGAGATACCAAGCTGGGAATATCGCAAGCAGCCAAAAACGCCGCGATTGACCCGAAGCCGACTTCGTCAACATCGGGACGTCAGGCCATCCACCCATGAAGGTGCGTGGCCGACTGTCGTGAACGACCGAACCGCGCCGAAATCGAGCATGCAGAAAATGCCGCTGTACGTTATCATAGCAATGTGATTCGCTCGGTACACAAGAACACTGGATAGTCAAGCGGAAGGGACTTCAAGATACGGGAGCGTGGTGATGAAACGCAACCTGTTTGGTCTGCCCCTCAGTGCGATGATTGCTTGCGTTGTTGGTACCAGCATGGCGCGCGACCTTGATGGCCGCTACACCAACTCGCCGCTCAAGTCGTGGTTCGATCACCTTGCGAGCGGCAAAGGACTTTGCTGCTCGATGGCGGATGGCGAAACCGTCGCAGACCCCGACTGGGAGTCAAGGGATGGCCACTATCGGGTTCGCGTCGAGAACAACTGGATCGATGTTCCCGATGATGCCGTGATCACCGAACCGAACCGTGCAGGACGCACAATGGTTTGGCCGATACGGTCTGGCGATCAAATCTCCATTCGGTGCTTCATACCGGGAAGCATGATTTAGAAGTTGCACACGAAGATTTTGAGTGAACGGTTCGCCTCGGTATCTGCTCGTTCTGAGTGTTTCTCGGTTGGCCCGAGTGCAATGGCGCAGGCGATCTAGTCGGTCGCTTCAATCAATTTGCATGGACGGAGATTTTGTGATTCGATTCCGTCGCGACACGAGCGGCGGAGGCGATGATGGCCGGGAAGGATATTTCGGTAAAGAAGTATGTTGTGCGGC
>Ga0207707_10002660_pt1 | contig 15979 bp, 18 predicted proteins | sample KBSC83BmetaG_FD_184336 | JGI IMG/M metagenome (GOLD analysis project Ga0207707, IMG submission 184336) | Corn rhizosphere microbial communities from Kellogg Biological Station, Michigan, USA - KBS C8-3B metaG (SPAdes) (version 2) | ecosystem: Host-associated > Plants > Roots > Rhizosphere ...
CGGGTCCATCTCGAGCAGCGCGGACAGCGCGCCGAGATAGATGATGTTCTTGAACAGCTGGCGCTGGCGCGGATCGGTGTAGGTCGAATTGGTGATCGCGGTCAGCGGCACGCCTATGATGTTGATGTCGTTGCGGAATTTCGACGACGGCATCGGCTTGGTGGAATCGTAGAACAGATAGCCGCCGGGCTCGATTCCGGCGACGTCCTTGTCCCAGGTCTGCGGGTTCATCGCCACCATCATGTCGACGCCGCCGCGCGCACCGAGATGGCCATCCTCGGTCACCCGCACCTCATACCAGGTCGGCAGGCCCTGGATGTTGGAGGGGAAGATGTTGCGTGGGCTCACCGGCACGCCGTGGCGCAGGATCGCGCGGGCGAACATCTCGTTGGCGGAGGCCGAGCCCGACCCGTTGACGTTGGCGAAGCGGACGACGAAGTCGTTTACGCTGCTGATCGGCTTTTGCTCGGACATGATGATCCCGCTTGAGTCATATCGATGAGGTATTTCTGCATGTCCCAGGCGCCGGTGGGGCAGCGCTCGGCGCAAAGCCCGCAATGCAGGCAGACGTCTTCGTCCTTCACCATCACCCGGCCGGTCTTCAGGTCGCTTGAGACGTAAAGGTCCTGGTCGGGATGCACCGACGGCGCTTTCAGGCGCTGGCGCAGATCGGCTTCCTCGCCGTTCTCCGTGAAGGTGATGCAGTCCATCGGGCAGATGTCGACGCAGGCGTCGCATTCGATGCAGAGCGAGGTCGCGAACACGGTCTGCACGTCGCAGTTCAGGCACCGATGCGCCTCGCCGAGCGCGAGCTTGACGTCATAGCCGAGCTCGACCTCGGCGCGGATGTCCTTCAGCGCGATCACCTTGTCGCGGTGCGGCACCTTGAAGCGCTTCTCGACCGAGATGTCGTTGTCGTAGCTCCACTCGTGAATGCCCATCTTCTGCGAGCTGACATGCACCTCGGGCAGGGGGCGCTCGCGGACGTCTTCGCCCGAGATCATCTTGTGGATCGACAGCGCGGCGTCATGGCCGTGCGCGACCGCCCAGATGATGTTCTTCGGGCCGAAGGCGGCGTCGCCGCCGAAGAACACCTTCGGATTGGTCGACGCAAGCGTCTTCTGGTCGACCTTCGGCATGTTCCATTTGTCGAACTCGATGCCGCAATCGCGCTCGATCCAGGGGAAGGCGTTCTCCTGCCCGACGGCGACCAGCACGTCGTCGCAATTGATCGTCTCATTGGCTTCGCCCGACGGGACCAGGTTGCGCCGGCCCCCGGCGTCGTACTCGGCCTTCACCTTCTGGAAGGTGACGCCGGTGAGCTTGCCGCCCTGATGCACGAACGCGATCGGCACCATGAAATTGAGAATCGGGATGTCCTCGTGGATGGCGTCTTCCTTCTCCCAGGGAGAGGCCTTCATCTCGTCGAAGCCGGAGCGCACGATCACCTTGACGTCCTCGCCGCCAAGACGGCGCGCGGTGCGGCAGCAATCCATCGCGGTATTGCCGCCGCCAAGCACGATCACGCGCTTGCCGATCTTTTCGATATGGCCAAACGAGACGCTGGAGAGCCAGTCGATGCCGATATGGATGTGGCTTGCGGCTTCCTTCCGGCCGGGAATGTCGAGCTCGCGCCCGCGCGGCGCGCCACTCCCGACGAAGATCGCGTCGTAGTTCCTGGCGAGCAGCTTCTTCATGCTCTCGATGCGCGTGCCGCCCTTGAACTCGATGCCGAGGCCCAGGATGTAGTCGGTCTCCTCGTCGATCACCGAATCCGGCAGGCGGAATTTCGGGATTTGCGACCGCATCATGCCGCCGGCCTTCGGGTCGGAATCGAACACCGTGCAGTGATAGCCGAGCGGGGCGAGGTCGCGCGCGACCGCGAGCGACGCCGGACCGCCGCCGACCAGCGCGATGCGCTTGCCGTTCTTCGCTGCGGGCTTGGGCAGGCGATGCCTGATGTCGTCCTTGAAATCGGCGGCGACGCGCTTCAACCGGCAGATCGCGACCGGCGTTTCCTCGACGCGGCCGCGGCGGCAGGCCGGCTCGCAGGGACGGTCGCAGGTGCGTCCGAGAATTCCCGGAAACACGTTCGACTTCCAATTGATCATGTAGGCGTCGCTGTAGCGGCCTTCTGCAATCAAGCGGATGTATTCCGGGACGGGAGTGTGCGCGGGGCAGGCCCATTGGCAGTCGACCACTTTGTGGAAGTAGTCGGGGGCCGAAATATCAGTCGGTTTCATTCCTACCTTGTCCGCGCAAGCACGCAGGCGCGCGGCCTTTTCCTTAAGCGAGAACGCTTAACCGGCGTTCCTGTCGTTTTTGAATTGGATCATAGGCTTACCTTATTAGAGCCATTCAAGATGGCGCACAAAGGCAAATTTGTCTCATCGACCGCTTTCGACGGTGCAGCGCCAAAACTTAACGTGACAGGGCCGTTCATGCGGCACTGCAGCAAATGAAACTTGCGCGAAATCGCGCATTGATTTTTACTTTCAGCGCAAAACAGCGAGCGGACGCGCGATGGCCATCGCCATCGCGCTTTAGGGAATGTCGCTCTTCGCGAGGTCCCACATCAGGTCGTAGATGCCCGATGAGATGAGCTGCGCGCCCGCAGGAGCGGCCGTGCCGGTGAAGCGCGCGGCGAGCACGCTTGTGATCGCGCTGACATGGGTGCCGTCGATCAGCACGAACCAGTCGGCGGCGCCGGTGCCGGCCGCCGGGATTTCGGTCGTGGGGCCTGAGAGCCTCGCGTCGCTCTCGATCAGATGCATCGAGATGATGCCGTCGAGATCGCTCGGGTCGAGCCTGGCGTTCAGTACCGTACGCAGCGCATTTTCCTGACCAGCCTCGGGGCGCAGGCGAACGATGCCGAGCACCGCGCCGCGGCCGTTGCCGCGGCTGACGGTGATGCGCGCGACCGCGCGAATCATGTTCTTGAACTTCGCCATGGTCTGCTTCGACCAGTCGGTCGGCTTTCCGAGCCGCGCGCGATAGGCGGGGCTGTCCAGCACCTCGATCGTCCTGGTCGAATAGAGGCAGAGATATTTCGGGCTGCCGGTGCGGGCAAGATAGCGCCGCGCCTCGAGGAAACCGTCGATCGCGACGCGCTCTTCCAGATGCTCGCGGTCGTACCAGCGATTGAAGTCCTCCTCGTCGTCGGCGGGATCGATATCCATCGACGTCAACAACATGCCTTTTCCGGCGAGCGGCATTTCTTTTGTTCCTTCCTGCTCTTGCCTCCTGGCGAGACGTGCGGCACGTCCGATGAGGCCGGGCATTGTTGCTTGTAGTGGCGCTATGATGCAATCCGCGAAGATGCGAAACTACCGTGGAACATTTGCACAGCGGGTAGCGATGGCATATTATGCCATGATCGGCCAAACAGGCTGAGAGGGAGCCAAGTGCCCGCAAGGAATGTTGTGTTGACGGACCGCCAAGAGGAACTCATCAAGACCCTCGTCAAGTCCGGCCGCTATCAGAATGTCAGCGAAGTGCTGCGTGCCGGGTTGCGGTTGCTGGAGCAACGAGAGGCGGAGGATGCGGGCAAGCTGAAGGCCCTTCGGGCAGCAGCCCGCATTGGAGTCGACGCGTTGGATCGAGGCGAATTCAAGGAATTCGCGGATATTGAAGAGCTGCAAGCTTATTTGAATAACCTCTCGGAGAGGGTCATTTCCGGAACAGCCGAATAGGACTCCCATGGCCGAGCGACGATGGCGCGTTCGTCTCGGCGCCGCCGCGGAGCTCGACTTTGCAAACATCCTCAAATGGACCACTGAAAATTTCGGCGAGCGACAATCGCGCGCCTATCGGAACACGATCGTTCAGGCGATTGGCGAACTTGCTGACGGTGCCAATGTTGCTGGCTCCAAGACCCGAGACGGGATCATGCCGGGACTTCGCACGCTACACGTCGCGCGACAGGGTCGTCGCGGAAGCCACTTCCTGATATATCGCGTGACGCCAAAAAGCACGATTGAAATCGTACGGATATTGCACGACAGGATGGATCTTCAGCGCCACATCCCATTGTCCCCCGCCGAGGACACAGATTAGCGGCCATGCGCGTTACAGGGTTGGTCAGCGCGAAATCTTCGACGCCATGTCCGCGATGGCCTTCATCACGGCGTCCCGCACGCCGGGATCGTATAGCGTATGGCCGGCGCCTTCGACCATGCGCATTTCAGCATCCGGCCAGCGCGCGGCGAGCGCCTGCGAGGTCGAGGGCGGGCAGAGCAGGTCGTAGCGGCCCTGCACGATGATACCGGGGATGCCGTTGAGCTTGCCGGCTTCCTCGAGAAGCTGGTTCGGCCGCATGAAGCAATCGTTGACGAAATAATGCGCTTCCATGAAGGGCGTCGAGGGCAGGGCGCCGCCCGATTTGATCGCGGCCAGATCGAGCCGCGTGCGCGACGGCGTGTGCTCGGAAAGCATGCGCTCGGTATCGTGCCAGGCGCGCGCGGCCGGGGCGTGCACGGCGGGATCGGGATCGAGGATGCGGCGCCAATAGGCGTCGAGCGGACGGCTGCGTTCGGATTCCGGCAGCAGGCTCAGGAAGTCCTGATGAAGGCCCGGATAAAACCGCGGCATCACCTCGCAGAAGCCGGCTTCGATTTCCTCATACATGCCGAGGAAGGTCGCGCGCAGCACGATGCCGGAAACACGGGCAGGATGCGCCTGCGCGTAGGCCAGCGCCAGCGTCGCGCCCCAGGAGCCGCCGACCATCATCCAGCGCTCGAAACCGAACTTGATTCGGAGCCATTCCAGGTCGGCGATCAGATGCGGCAGCGTGTTCACCTCGCGGCTGCCCTTCGGGCGGCTGCGGCCGCAGCCGCGCTGGTCGAACAGCACCGCATGGAAACGTTCGGGGTCGAACAGCCGGCGATGATCGGGCTGGCAGCCGCTTCCCGGCCCGCCATGGAGATAGACCGCGGCAATGCCGCCCTTGCGGCCGACGCTCTCGACATAGAGCTCGTGGCCGCCGCCGACCTGGATCTGTTCGGAGGTCAGTGGCGCGAAAGGATCAGTACGGCCCGCGCCGGCGTCAGGCGCCATGGTCGCCGCCTGCTTCCGGCGTCCCACCGGCGAAATTGCGATAGAGGAAAAGGTTCTGCTCGCCGGCGGCTTCCTGCTCGGCCTGCTTGAAGATCGTCTCATGCAGCGGCGACAGCGTGCAGGCGGGATCGGTATTGGCGGCGTCGCCCGTCAGCGCAAACGCCTGGCAGCGGCAGCCGCCGAAATCGATTTCCCGGAACTCGCAAGTTCGGCACGGTTCCTTCATCCAGCCGGTGCCGCGATAGCGGTTGAAGGCGTCCGAGTTCTGCCAGATCCAGGCGATGGAATGATTGCTGCGCACCGATTCGAATTCGAGGCCGGTGATGCTCTCGGCGGCGTGGCAGGGCAGCACCTTGCCGGCCGGCGAGATGTTGAAGAACTGCCGTCCCCACCCGCCCATGCATTTCTTCGGCCGCAGCGCATAATAATCCGGCACGACATAGTCGATCGCGAGCGTGCCCTTGAGGCGCACCTGCGCCTCCTCGACAAGGCGGCTGGTTTCCTCGATCTGCTGCAGCGTCGGCATCAGCGCGGCGCGGTTCTTCAGCGCCCAGCCGTAATATTGCACGTTGGCGACTTCGAGCCGGTCGGCGTCGAGATCGACCGCCATCTGGATGATGTCGCCGAGCTGATGCAGGTTCTGCCGGTGCATCACGGCATTCACCGTGAGCGGCAAATCGAGCTCGCGGGTCCATTTCGCGACTTCGAGCTTCTTCCGGTGCGAATCCCTCAGGCCCGCGACGCGGTCGGCGACGACAGGCTCGTTGCCCTGGAAGCTGATCTGCACATGGCAGAGCCCGGCACCGGCAAGATCGGAAAGCTTCTCTCGCGTCAGCAGCACGGCCGAGGTGATGAGGTTGGTGTAGAGCCCGGCATCGTTGGCGTGCCTCACCAACTCGACCAGGTCCTTGCGCGCGGTCGGCTCGCCGCCGGAGAAATGCACCTGCAGCACGCCGATCTCGGCGAGCTCGCTCAACACCTTCTTCCATTCCTCGGTCGTGAGCTCGGTCGAGCCACGATCGAGCTCGAGCGGATTCGAGCAATAGGGGCATTGCAGCGGGCAGCGATGCGTCAGCTCCAGCAGCACCGCGACGGGAATGCCAAACGTTTCCGCGACCGACTTCTGGCGCTCCAGCACGGAGAAGCTGTCGCCGGCGTCGATCGGCTTTTGGTCGGCGAGTTCGCTCATGAGGTCTTCTCGCGCGCTTCCGTCAAAAATCCCTTGTCCGCCATATCCTGCAGCATCGCAATCACGTCGGTCGCGATCGCTTCGCGTGGCGCGGCATATTTTGCCGCGAGCTCTCCGACCATGTCGGCGACGCTCCTTACGCCATTGCAGAGCTGCAGCACTTCCACCGCAATTTCATCCGGCGCCAGCACCCGTTCCGGCGCCAGGATCACCCAGACTTTCCGCGTCTCGTCGAATTTCAGCTTCGTATGCCGCGGCAGCACCGGCCGGCTTGCCTCGCTGACAGTGATGTGGCGCGGCGAGGCCATGATTTCAACCTTTCGGAACGAAGGCGCCGGGCGGAATGTGGCCCTCGACATAGGCGTGATAGAGCGCGTCGAGCTGCACCCACAGCACGTTGGTCTTGAAGATCAGCGCGTTGCAGACCAGCTCGCGCTGTTCCGGCGTTTTCGCGTGCTCCCTGACATATTCCAGCGCAAAACCGGCATCGCGCGGCGCCTGCTGCAGGCGGCGGCTGAAATAGCTCATGATATCCGGATTGACGAAATCATAGTGCTTCAGCATGCCCGCGATGCGCTCTTCGTGCAGGTTCGGCGCGAACAATTCGGTGAGCGAAGACGCGATCGCCTCCAGCGGGCTCTTGTCGCGGCAGAAATGCACATAGGCTTCCACCGCAAAGCGCGTGGCGGGGAGGATGCCTTCGGTCGATTCCACATAGGCGCTGTCGAGGCCCAAGCCTTCGGTCAGCTTCAGCCAGCGCTCGATGCCGCCTTCGCTTCCGGGATCGCCGTCATGGTCCTCGATGCGGTGCCGCCATTCCATGCGGATGCCGCGGTCGCGGAAGCGCGAGATCACGACCGCGTCCTTGATCGGGATCGTGCTCTGATAATAATAGCGGTTCAACGCCCAGGCCTGCACCTGGCCCTTGTTGAGCTTGCCGCCATGCAGCAGGCGATGGAACGGATGCAGGCTGTGATAGCGGGTGGCGCCGATATGGCGCAACGCGGCCTCGAGCTCGGCGGCATTGTTGAGCGGCACAGCCTTGCCGACCGAGTAGGCCGTCATGTCGGTGGGAACGACGTTCACAGCACGATCTCCGTTCCGTCGGCGGGTATCTGCCATCCCGCGCTTTCGGCGATCTGGCGCTCGGACGAGCCGCGCAGCAGCGCCGGATTGGAATTATTGATATGCAGAAATATCTTCCTGTCGATATCGAGGCCGGCCAGCGCCTCGATCGCGCCTGATGTTCCCGACATCGAGATATGTCCCATGCTCTGCCCGGTCTTGGTGCCGAGGCCGGCCACGACCATTTCGTCGTCGCGCCAGACCGTGCCATCGAAGAACAGAAGCGGCGCGCCCGCAAGGCGCGATTTCAGCTCGTCGGAGACATGGGCGCAGGCGGCGATGAAGTAGAAATGCCTGTTCGTGGCCTTGTCGCGGATGCGAAGGCCGAGCGTGTCGCCGGCCCCGTCCGTGCCGCCGGGATGCGCCTTGCCCTCCAGATACCAGGCGCCCTTGCCGGGCACGGTGAAGGCGATCACCTCGATACCGGAGGGCGAGCCGTCGGGCAAAGCGGGTTCGAAGGCACGCTCGATCTCGATGCCGATTCGGGCGACGTTCTTCTCGCTGAGCACATTGAAGATGCTGTTGGAGGCAAGGATCGCCAGCACCTTGGGGTGGGCGTAGATCGCAAAGGGCGCCCCCTCACGCATCGACAGCAGGCCCGCGACCGCGTCGATCTCTCCATTGGTCAGGATCACGCCCGCGATCGGCGAATGGCGCAATGCATCCGGCCGGGGATGAAGCTGCGGCGTTTGGATCAGTTGCTGGCGCAGGTCGGGGGAGGCGTTGACGAGGAACCAGTGCGCGCCATCGGCGCAGAACGCGATCGAGGCCTGCGTGGCCTGCAATTCCGGCTGTTCTTTTCGTGCCGCCCGGCAAATCCGGCAGCCGCAGTTCCACTGCGGTACGCCGCCGCCCGCCGCAGCGCCCAGGACGACGACGCGAAGCATGATACGTCCCCCCGGCAAACCCTTAACGCAGAACCACCACTTTGATCCGCCCAAATATTACGAAGGTGGACTTCGTGCCAGCCACGCTCCTGTATCCAGGAACGTGTCACGCCCGAAGGTCCACCTGCGTTAAACGTCAGACGTTCGCGCCGCTTACTTGCGGGTGGCGCTCACATACATGTTGATTTCCATGCCGCACGGCACTTCGACGATTTTCGGTGCTTTCCAGGCCATTTTGGCTCTCCTTGCAAACGGGACGAAGTTTTACGCCCTCCCTCATAAACTACCGCCTGATGAAAAGTTCGCCAGTGAATTCTTTCGCCTTGAAACCTCGGCGTATTTTGTTGCGATGCAGCAATGCTCCCACCCGCTGGTGGGTGGGCCGATCAAAGCAAAGGGCGATCAAGGGTTTCATTCCCGTGCCATTGTGGAACGAGGTGGAATGGCCCTTGGCCTTCCGGTGTCACCGAAATAAATAACTTGTGAGAAGCCTCCCGCTTCCAATTCGGCTCCACCGACGCCATTGGAATTGCATGCCGAGATATTTTTTCAACACCCGGATCGGCGATGAGCTGATCGACGATCCCGAGGGCGAGGAACTGCGCAACCCCGACCGCGCCTGGGAAGTCGCGCGCGCCATGATCCTCGAGCTCATCAAAAGCGAAGGCGCCGAGGGCGTTCTGCTTAACGCGGTCATCGAGGTGACCGACGGTGACGGTGAGATCGTCCTGGAATTTCCTTTCTCCGAAGCGCTGCTCGACCTGCAGGACACGCCGCCGACCCGGCACTGAGGCACGATCCGGAAATAGTGTGCAGCGGTTTTCCGAAACGATCGTGCCTGGCAGAAGCCGAGCCGACCGCACTGCGTCATAGCGCGGCCGATACACCGGTTGTGCGTTCCTATTCCTGCTCCCTGTTTCGCGATGCACCAGGCTTTGTTGACGCTTGCGATTGCAAGCCGCGCGGAAAATTCTAAGACTGTCGCCTGCGGAAAAGGCCGTCCGCGCTGGCATGAGTGCCCGGTGCGAGGAAAAGGGCCTCCGCTTTTACGGGAGAACGACATGACCGCTCTGATGTCGCCGCGCAGCCTATGGCTTGCCGGCGTTTTTCTTGGTGCATTGACATTGGGTGCCAACGCGCAGCAGGCGAGCCCGCCGGCCGCAGCGCCGCTGCCGCCGGGTTCGCCGCTGATCGGCCAGCCGGACAATGAGGCCGCGCAGAAATTGAGGCCGCAGGTCGCGCCGCCGCTGGCGGCGGCCCCGGACAAGCTTCCAGTAGCGAAACTGAAGGTGCCGCAGGGCTTCAATATCGAAGTCTATGCGGCGGGGATGACCAATGCGCGCGAGATGGCGCTCGGTGACAAGGGCACCGTGTTCGTGGGCTCGCGCCTCGTCGACAAGGTCTATGCCATCGTCAACAAGGACGGCAAACGCACGGTGAAGGTGCTGGCCTCGGGCCTGTACCGGCCGAACGGCGTCGCGTTCCACAACGGCACGCTCTACATCGCGGAGCTCTCCAGGATATCCAAGATCGACAATGTCGAGGACCATCTGGATGACCCGCCGAAGCCGACGGTGATCTACGATAATCTGCCAAAGGACGAGGCCCATGGCTGGAAGTTCATCGCGATCGGGCCGGACAAGAAGCTCTATGTCCCGGTCGGACAGCCCGGCAACAACGTGCTGCATGACGACGCCCACGGCCAGATCCGCCGCATCAACCTCGATGGCTCCGGCGCCGAAGTCTATGCGGTCGGCGTGCGCAACACGGTCGGCTTCGACTGGAATCCTGAGACCAGGCAGCTCTACTTCACCGACAATGGCCGCGACTGGCTGTCCGAGGACGTGCCGGAGGACGAGCTCAACCGCGTCACCAAGCAGGGCGAGAATTTCGGCGCACCCTATTGCTACCAGGGCAACATTCCGGATCCCGAGTTCGGCTGGGGCCATTCCTGCAGCGAGTTCGTGGCACCGGTCGGCCTGATGGGACCGCATTCCGCTTCGCTCGGCATGCGTTTCTATACCGGAAGCATGTTCCCGAAGAGCTACAGGAACGCGATCATCGTCGCGCGGCACGGCTCCTGGAACCGGTCGAAGAAATTCGGCGGCGACGTTGTCGTGGTTCATCTCGACAAGGACGGCAAGGTGAAGAACATGGAGCCGCTGGTCACCGGCTTCCTCGAAGACAACAAATATATCGGCCGGCCGAACGACGTGCTGCAACTCAAGGACGGCTCGATGCTGATCTCCGACGACTGGAACGGCGCCGTCTATCGCGTCACCTACGGCAAGCCGAAGGTGGCCGCGCAGTAAGCGAAGAACGTAGGGTGGGCAAAGCGCAAGCGTGCCCACCTTTCGATTCAACATCAAAAGACGGTGGGCACGACGCTTTGCGCCTTTGCCCACCCTACAATTTCTGTGACTTCAAGCGTCGAGTGAGGCCAATGCAAAAAACAACAATCGCCGCTCTCGCCCTCGCGTTCGTGGCTTCCTCCGTGAACGCCGAAACCATCGAACAGCGCGCCGTGGCCTGCTTTGCCTGTCACGGCGAGCACGGCACATCCGTGACGGAAAATACGCCCTCGCTCGGCGGCCAGCAGGCGCCGTATGCGCTGATCCAGCTCTTCATGTTTCGCGAGAAGCTGCGGGTTTTCGATCCCATGAACGAGATGACAAAGTCGTTCACCGACGACGACCTGCGCGCCTTTTCCGATTTCATCGCGACGCTGCCGAAACCGCAAGCCCCGGGGGACGCGCCCGATGCCGCGCGCATGCAGAAGGCGCTCGCGATCATCACCCCGAACCACTGCAATTCCTGCCACCAGGCGGATTTCTCCGGCGCCGAAAACGTCCCGCGCATCGCCAATCAGCGCGAGGACTACCTCGTCAAGACGCTGCGCGAATACAAGGACAACACCCGCCACGGCTACGACGCCACCATGGCCGACGTGATGGGCTCGGTGACGGCCGAGCAGATTCCCGACCTGGCCTATTATATCGCGCATGTGAAGTAGGCGTTCTTCACCTCTCCCGCTTGCGGGGGAGGTCGACGCGCTCGTAGAGCGCGGCGGGTGGGGGCAGGTCTCTCTACTCGACCGATACGCTTTGTGGAAACACCCCCACCCCAGCCCTCCCCCGCAAGCGGGAGAGGGAGCGCATCCCGCTCGTGGGCTCGACTTTGCGTACCGGTGGCTGGCCTTGGTCCTGCCGCGCAGCTAAAAGACGGCAAGTCCAAACGGAGCCCATCATGCAAGACCTCTGGCGCCTGTCCGCCGCCGACCTCGCCGCCCTCGTCAAATCGAAGAAAGTGTCCGCGAAGGAAGCCGCGACCTCGGCGCTGGCGCGGCTGGACGCCGTCAACCCTGACATCAACGCGGTCGTCGATCACAGGCCCGACGACGTGCTGAAGCAGGCAGCTTCCGTCGATGCCGCGATCGCGCGCGGCGAGGACCCCGGCGTGCTCTCCGGTGTCCCCGTGACCGTGAAGGTCAATATCGACCAGGAGGGCTTTGCCACCACCAACGGCTTGAAGCTGCAGCGCGAGGCGATCGCGAGCGCCAACAGCCCTGTCATCGACAATTTCCGGAAAGCCGGCGCCGTCATCCTCGGCCGCACCAATTGCCCGGCCTTCTCCTATCGCTGGTTCACCACCAATCTCATCCATGGCGATACCAAAAATCCGCGCGATCCCTCGATCACGCCGGGCGGCTCTTCCGGCGGCGCGGGCTCAGCGGTCGCGGCCGGCATCGGCCATATCGCGCATGGCACCGACATCGCGGGCTCGATCCGCTATCCCGCCTATGCCTGTGGCGTGCATGGGCTGCGCCCGACGCTTGGCCGCATTGCGGCCTTCAATCCCTGCCTGCCGGAACGTACCATCGGTCCGCAAATCGAGGCGGTGTCGGGGCCGCTCGCGCGGACGATCAAGGATTTGCGGATTTCGCTGGCTGCCATGTCCGCAAGGGATGCGCGCGATCCCTGGTGGGTGCCGGCACCTTTGGAAGGCCCCGCGATGCCCAAGCGCGCGGCGCTGTGCCTCAACCCTGACGGTCTTGATCCCGTGCCCGAGGTGAGAGCCGCGGTCGCCGATGCCGGCGAGCGGCTGAAGCGTGCCGGCTGGACGGTGGAGGAGATTCCGGATACGCCGCCGCTGCGCGAAGCCGCGGACTGGAACAGAAAACTCTGGCTCGGCGATCTCTACGAGACGCAACTCGCCACCGCCGAAAAAGAAGGCGATCCGGGCGCGCTCGCCTGCCTCCGCGGCAACCGCTCCAGGGTCACTCCCTTCGACCAGGCCGACTTCTCCAGGGCGCTGACCCGCCGCGCGACGCTGTCGCGCGAATGGATCATGCTGCTGGAGAAATATGCGGTGCTGCTGATGCCGGTTTCCGGCGAATTGCCGTTCCCCGATCATCTCGACCGCAAGGACGATGCCTCCTTTGCCCGGGTCTGGCATGCGCAATTGACGCAGATCGCTATTCCCTTCCTGGGGCTGCCTGGGCTAACCGTCTCCACCGGATTGGTCGGCAAGGTTCCCGTCGGCGTGCAGGTCGTTGCCGGGCGTTTCCGCGAGGACCTTTGTCTTCTTGCGGGCGAGGCGATCGAGGCGGGCGGCGTACCGCCGTCGCCGATCGATCCCCTGAACTGACGAGCGAAGATATGTCCGTCTATGATTTCACCGCCAAATCGCTGGCGGGCGAGGATGTTCCCTTGAAGCAATTCGAGGGGACCGTGCTGCTGATCGTCAACACCGCGAGCCAATGCGGCTTCACCCCGCAATATCAGGGGCTGGAGGCGCTGCACCGCGAGTTGTCGCCCCGCGGCTTTGCCGTGCTCGGCTTTCCCTGCAATCAGTTCGGGGGCCAGGAGCCGGGCGACGCCAAGCAGATCGCCGAGTTCTGCGAAACCAGGTATGAGATCAGCTTTCCGCTGTTCGGGAAGATCGATGTCAACGGCGGCAATGCGCATCCGCTCTACAATTATCTCAAGCGCGAAAAGTCGGGCCTGCTCGGCTCGTCGATCAAATGGAACTTCACCAAATTCCTGGTCGACCGTGCAGGCCAGGTGGTCGCGCGCCACGCACCGACCGCGACTCCGCAAGGACTGAAGAAAGACATCGAGGCACTGCTGTGAACGATAAAAGCGAAGCGACCAGCGACCAGTTGCCGGACCGGCTCTCGGTCGATCCGCGCAGCCCCTACTACAACGAGCAGGTGCTCTCGCGCGACGTGGGCATCCGCTTCAAGGGCGTCGAGAAGACCAATGTCGAGGAATATTGCATCAGCGAGGGCTGGGTGCGCGTGACCGCAGGCAATGCCAAGGACCGTTTCGGCAATCCGCTGACGATCAAGGTGCACGGCGCGGTCGAGCCGTATTTTCGGGATAAGAAGCCGTCCTGATAGAAACACGTCGTCATGCCCGGCCTTGTGCCGGGCATCCACGTCTTGACAGTCTTGCCGCGACAAAGACGTGGATGGCCGGGACAAGCCCGGCCATGACGACAAACCAACAAAATGAAAGCCAGCTCATGTCCGTCCGCATCGTCGACGTCAGCGAAGTCACCAAGCCGATCTCTTCGCCGATCCGCAACGCCTATATCGACTTCACGAAGATGACGACGAGCCTCGTCGCCGTCGTCACCGACGCCAAACGCGATGGCAAACGCGTCGTCGGTTATGGGTTCAATTCCAACGGCCGTTACGGGCAGGGCGGGCTGATCCGCGAGCGCTTTGCGCCGCGGCTGACCGAGGCCGATCCCAAATCGCTCCTGAACGAAGCCGGCGACAATCTCGACCCGGACAAGATCTGGGCCACCATGATGTCGAACGAGAAGCCGGGCGGACATGGCGAGCGCTCGGTCGCGGTCGGCACCATCGACATGGCGGTGTGGGACGCGGTGGCGAAGATCGCCGGCAGACCCTTGTTCCGGCTGCTCGCCGAGCGCCACAAGCGGACTGCGAACCCGCGCGTCTTCGTCTATGCCGCGGGCGGCTATTATTATCCCGGCAAGGATCTCTCGATGCTGCGCGGCGAGATGCGTGGCTATCTCGATCGCGGCTACAACGTCGTGAAGATGAAGATCGGCGGCGCGCCGATCGCGGAAGATCGCGAGCGCATCGAGGCGGTGCTGAAGGAGATCGGCAAGGACGCGCAGCTTGCCGTTGACGCGAACGGGCGCTTCGATCTGGAAACCGCGATCGCCTACGCCAAGGTGCTGCGCGACTATCCCTTGTTCTGGTACGAGGAGGCCGGCGATCCCCTCGACTATGCGCTGCAGGCCGCTTTGGCCGAATTCTATCCGGCGCCAATGGCGACAGGCGAGAACCTGTTCAGCCATCAGGACGCGAGGAACCTGATCCGCTATGGCGGCATGCGGCCCGACCGCGACTGGCTGCAATTCGATTGCGCGCTGTCCTACGGGCTCTGCGAATACCAGCGCACGCTCGACGTGCTGCACACGCATGGCTGGTCGCCCGCCCGTTGCATCCCGCACGGCGGCCACCAGATGTCGCTCAACATCGCCGCCGGCCTCGGCCTCGGCGGCAATGAGAGCTATCCGGACCTGTTCCAGCCCTATGGCGGCTTCCCCGATGGCGTCCGCGTGGAAAATGGCCACATCACCATGCCGGACCTTCCGGGTATCGGCTTTGAAGGGAAGTCCGATCTCTATGCTGAGATGAAGGCGTTGGCGGCTTGATCGACTGTCGTTCCGGGTCTGGTCCTTCGGACCAACCCGGAATGACTTGCAAAGTCGCGCCGTGTGACCTGCGACACGATCCTGACCAACGAAACTGCTATCGCTGAAGCTGACGAAATGTGTCGGAATTGGAGGAGGCGATGCGTCTGCGCATGGCAACAGGTCAATGGATCACGGGTTGCCTCGTGATGCTGGGCGCGACCGTTGGCGCTGTCCTGTCCTCACCCTGGGCCGAACGAACGTTTACCCGGCCGCCGGCTTTGGCGTCGGACTCCGGAAAGACCGGAGATGCCTCGCACACGCGAACCTGCATCACGATCAGCGGCAAGCGCTTCGAGTGGAATTTCCCGAACCCGCCGTTCGGGACGCTGAGCTGCTCGGAGTGAGCCGCGCCGAGACGTCAAGCCCGGGGCATGCTGTCCATCATGGCCGCATGAACATGAAATCGGTGTCGGGATCGCAATTGTCGGCCAGGAACCGCAGTTCCGACTGAACGTCGGCAACGCCCCTGGTCGTCAGATATTCCGAGACGATCAGCCCGAGCAGCGAGCGGCACAGGCCGTCGTGATCGAGCCCGGTGGCGTCGGCTTCCTTCAAGGCGGCCGCAAAATGGCGCTGGGCGATTTCCGATGCGGACATCCCGCTTCCTTCCTCTATGTTCCCTGGATCAGATGCCGACGGCGACGGATGCGCCTTGATCCTGGTCAAACCGGCAGGGGCCGCGCTGCACCCTTGCGCCGCCGGTGCTGCGGCGGCCATAATCGGTTCAACGAAACCGGCATGCCATCGCGGCATGCCGCCGGAGGGAACGGCGATGGAGTTACGAGTCTTCGGCCGCACCGGAATGCAGCTCTCGGTGCTCGGCTTCGGCTGCGGCGCCGTCGGCGGATTGATGGTGCGCGGAGATGCCGCCGACCAGGAGCGCACCGTCGCACGCGCGATCGATGCCGGCGTGAACTATTTCGACACCGCAGTTCAATACGGCGACGGCGAATCGGAAAAGAACCTTGGCCGCGTCCTGCAAAAA
>Ga0207707_10002661_pt1 | contig 15965 bp, 8 predicted proteins | sample KBSC83BmetaG_FD_184336 | JGI IMG/M metagenome (GOLD analysis project Ga0207707, IMG submission 184336) | Corn rhizosphere microbial communities from Kellogg Biological Station, Michigan, USA - KBS C8-3B metaG (SPAdes) (version 2) | ecosystem: Host-associated > Plants > Roots > Rhizosphere ...
ATGAATCAGGGCGGAGCCAATGGCAGGTCCCACGACGGCGCCGAGGCTCGTTGCGGCTGATAGCCAGCCGAGGCTCTTCGCGCGGTCCTTGGGGTCGCTGGCGTCGGCGACGTAGGCCTGAACGACCCCGATGGTGCCGCCTCCAAGCCCTTGTACGACCCGGGAGATTAGAAGCAGCCAGAGTGTGCCTGCGTATGCGAAGATGACGTACGCGACCGCTGAGACCAGTAGGCCGACAAGGAGGCCCGGTCGCCGTCCGTATCGATCAGAAAATCGACCCCACAACGGCGCGCTGGCCAGCTGGGCAATCGAGAAAGCGGCGATCAAAACACCGACTACAGTCGCGGAGGCGCCCATCTCGGTTGCGTAGAACGGGAGCAGGGGGATGATCATCGCCAGTCCGAGCATGTCGACGAACGCCGTGATCATGAGGACCGTGAGTTTCCCCTTCATGGTCTATTCGCGCGTCACCAACGCGGTAGCCACATCTCCAACGGTGGCGAGTGACTTCGCGGAGATCTTGTCCATCGTGTCCTGAGGCGTGTGGTGCGGTGGATACGTCAGATCGATGACGTCGATCACGTGGATACCGGCGTTGAGAAAAGGCATGTGATCGTCGGTGATCAATCCCCCGCTCTCCTGGACGAACACATCGCCGTAGCCGAGATCAGCGGCAGTTTGCCACACGCGCGAAACGACCTCCGGAGCCTGCTGAAAGGAATTCATCTCGTAGGGGATCCGGAGGTCCTTGTCTCCGATCATGTCAAAGAGAACTCCATAGAGGGGCTTGTAACCGGGTGAGGGCAGGTGAGTCGCGAAATACTTGGCGCCGATCAGGACGTCGACTTCGGGAGGGCCGAATTGGCCGTAGTCTTCACCATCCGTGAAGAGGAGATCGACGCCCACCTTCGGCTTGGTCTTCTTGAAGACGTCCGCGAGGGCAACGAACATTCCGACGCCAGAGGCTCCATCGTTCGCACCGGGCACCGGCATCTTCCGCTCCGCCTCTGTCGCGGCGGATTCAGAAACGGGCCTCGAATCCCAGTGGGTGAGGTATAGAACCCGCTCACTAAGCTCCGGCCGAAAGCGCGCGAGGATGTTCCGGAGCGGGAGCTTTTTCCCATCGGCGGTCGTGTAAGTGAAGCTCTGGACGATGACCGTATCCGCGCGCGCGCGCATCTGACGAATTATCCAGTCTCCAGCCGCTTTTGCAGCTGGAGATCCGGGAACGCGGGGACCGAAATCGACCTGGGCCTTCGCATATCTATAGGCCGCAGAGCCATCGAACCCCGTCGACGTTTTTGCGGCCTTGCTCTGGCCCGCGGCGCTGCCCTTCTGGGCGTCGCCACGACACGCGACGATGAGCGACACAAGCACGGCAACCCAAACTGATCTCACTTGAATTCCCCGGCGTAAAACTGCAAATGCATCACCGCGCTGAGCACGGTCTGTGTGAACTGGCGGTTAAGGTTACGGTCGAAGCTCTGAACGCGCGAGACCACAAAGCTGGACGAAAGATTTTCCGCGACATCCGTATCCGCGCTCATGCTGAACGCACGCCGGCCGTTGTCGGAGAGGCGACTCTCGCCGGTGAGCGCGAGCGGATTGACGACGAAGTTCTGACCCTGGCTTCTCTGGAAGCTGACACGCGTTCGGAGATCGCTGCGCGCGTTCCACTCGGCGGGGAGCTTCCACGGCTTCGCGACATCGATGCTGAAATCGGAGTTGTCGCCGTTGCTGCTCAATCCTGGCTTGGCGTCGAGACGCTTGGAGAGCGAGAATCCAACCGTGCTCGATACGGGGCGTGCGCCGGCAAAGACAATGGATCCGCTCATCGGATAACTGCGGACTCTGAGCTGGCCACGATCGTCGGCTAGCTCCCCCAGAAATGGCTGGGTTCCATTGAATTGGCGCGTCTCGAGCACGCGCGCGTTGGCGCCCATCGACGAGATGAGCCCGCTGAGCCCGGCCGGTTTGCCCGTCCAGCGGAACGAAACGTCCGGGAAAACCACCTGCGTCCCGTCGACAACCTCCTGCGCTTCGTCGAATCGCCGGGTCCAGTTTCTCGTGTTGATCCGCTGATACCTCGTGGCGATGCTCGCGCCCAAGGGCAGGTTGAGGGATTGGTTCAAGGAAAGCTGCGTCACTACGCCGACACTCGTGGCGAGTTCACCACCGAGCTCGCGGAAAGTGTTGATCCCGCCGATCGCGAACTGATAGCCGAGCGACGCGGGGACCGCGCTGCCATCGTACACCGAGAGCACGCTGCGGTTGAAGTTGACGTCGACCGGCTGGAGTCCGCTGAGGAATCCACGCAGGAAACTGTTGCTGTCCGTGTAAAGCTTGATCGCGCGCGGCAGATCCAGCGTCAGCCCAGCGGTTGTCGTCTGCGAATTCCCCAGTCTCCGCGGAATGCGCAGGTTGCCGGTGCTGTCGCCTTCGCGCGCGAAGCTCAATGTGTTCGGATCGCGCAGCATGTTGTACGACGTTCCAAAATCGAGACGCGGCCTGAACCACGCTGTAATTGGCGGTGAGATGTTGATTCCCGCCTGCATCGCTCTCTCGCTCTCGAGACCGGTGTCCGTGCCGAGCAAGTGGTCGCGATCGCTGGCAGCCACGATGCCAAGAGGAGATTGCGTTCCATATCCGCGCAGATCGCGGACGGAGGTGATGTCCCAGCGGACCGACGCCGCCTTGAAGGGATGGAAGACGAGACTGGTTCCGTTCCGCCAGTTTCTGGTCAGCCCGACAACTGCACGCGCGGTATCGTCGAACGCGGCCGCGGGCTTGAGGAAGGATACGCGATCGTCATGTCCGTTGGTGTAGACACTCGTGAGGTGGAGCTCGGTGGGCGACCACCGCGCAATCTCAGGCCCGAGGGCACGGGTGAGGTTGAAGTCGAGCCCGACCACAAAATTTTTCGCGTTGCCATCCTCGTATTCGCTGCGCGCCCTGCCTGTGGTGTACGATGAGTTGAGCGCGAGGTTGTTGAGAATCGGCGACCACTTCGACCCGGTCATCGGCTTCGACCGCCGGATGCTGAAGGTCACGGAAGTCGCGGCAGACAGAGGCGTCCGCAGCCCCTGCACGGCATCTGCTTCGATGTCCGACTGGGATACGTAGAACGGATCGACCGACGCCGATGTGTAGTTGATGGACAATGGAATCGACAGCCCCAGCGAAGAGGGCAGCAGCTTCTCGAGGTGAAATGCGGAGCTGAAGTCGAGGCTGTTGTCGGTGAGAAAGGACGGTTGTTCGGCGAGCTGCCGGAAATTGGGATCGCGTCGGCTCGCGTTGATGCGAATATCGGCGAAGTCGCTGGCGACAATCGTGAGACCGGTCTGGCCGGCGAATCCGGTCGCGTTCACGACGCCGGCGAGCCTGATGTCATCGACCCACATCTCGAGAGTATCGGAGGGGAGGATGGGGTTCGATCCGCCGCTCGTCGGCATGCGCAGCATTCCGACCGCGAGCTCCTGGACCGCGGCGAGATTGGGGGGACTGACTCCTGGATCAAGAGTGTAGACGATGTATCCATCGGCACACGCCGCGTAGCGCGCCGTCGCAGAGATACCGGCGGGCAAAGGCGTGTTCGCAATCAGGACAGAGTCAATTCCGGTGCACGTGTTCCGCTGCTTGCCCTGCAAATAGGCGTTCTGTATCTGCGCCCGTAATGTGAAAATCCGGCTGAAGTCCACCTTGATCTCGGGAAGCCATGCCTGCTGACCCTTGCCGAAATTGAGCGGCGTCCGGTAGAGATAGAAGTTGTTGTCATCGCGTCCGATCTTGATGTAGAACTGGAGCTCGCCATCGGGGCCCCAGCCGCTGCTGACTCCGCGAGCCCAGAGCCGCAGCTCCTTGTAGCTCATGAAATTTTTTTCGCCTTCAGGGAATCGAAAGTAGGCTTCGGCGCGGTCCATCGATGCCATGTCGGTGGCGGTGAGACGAAGCGAGCGCTCGTTGACTTGCACGCGCCCCGGCTGGAACGCGACCGTCTTGCTGGTCGGCGCGTCGGTAACGCCGGGCGGCGATTCATAGGAGATGTCGGCGTTGCGGACATTCTTGTCCTGGGTGCCGATCACTCCCGACTGAACGGCGCCGAAGGTTGTCTGATCGCCGGCGATCCCGTGGAGCGTGCGGTCGCTGGTCTTGAGCCACGGAGCGCCGGTCAAACGCAGTCGCGCGAGTGGAACCGTGCTGAACTCGTTGTCGGCCAAGCCATCGCCAGAGATCATCGTGATCCGCAGCGCCCTCGCGCGACGCAGCAAAGGATGCCCGAGCGAATCGTCGGGGGTGCGGAATGGGACTCTGAAGAGCACCCAGCACACGTTGTCCCGTGGACCACGCGTCTGGCCAGCGAGCTGCGGCGCCGGACCGCATTTCCCGATGCGCGTCCATTTCGTCTGATCGGCGAGATTCACAATGTAGCGCTGCCACTGTTCCTGATCGCGCTCCGCCGTGGTGAGATTCAGAACGTTGTCGGCGTCGATGTCTTCTTCGTCGAGGCGATTGTTGCTGATCGTGCAGTCGATCTTGGAATCACCGAGAACCTGCCGCAGCGTGAAGCCGCCACGACAGGTTTTTGCGGCGTAGACTGTGTCGATCGTCGTCACACCCGTGCCGAGGGTGTCGTAGACCACGATGAGCGTGTCAACGACGTCGCCGGGAAGACCGTTGTCATTGATGGCGACGTTGAAAGCGCGGGAGAAAGGATCGCGCTCGCTATCGAGGCGATCGAGTCCCTGGATTCTCTTGCCGCGAAACGTGGTGTCACGAGCCCCCACGGTTGCGCCGGGAACGATCCGAATGGTGTCGGGTCCGAAGGTGACAGAGTTCTCCGAGATGTCGCCGAAATCGAAAACGAGTGTCGGACTCTTGGTGGTCGCAGTGAACGGAATCTGCGCCCAGAACTCGAGATTCTCGGCGTGTGAGATGTCGGTTCCGCTCGGACCGAGCACGGTTCGCACCGATCGCCAGCGGCGTCCGGGCGGCGTGTTCGGGACACTCCAGCGAAACGTTGTGCCTGCATTGTCGAGCTGACCGCCTACGGCGAGTGGATAGAGCGTCATCCACAACAGCTCCTCCGGTCCGGCGACCCCCGTGCCGACCTGCGTGACGAGGGTGTCTATCTCATTGATCGAGTAGCGGACGGCTTTTCCGTCGGCGTCGACACCGTTGGTTTGCCACGCGAGGGTAGTCGCGCGAGAGAGGTCGAAGACGGTGGCACCCAAGCGCGCGGGAATCGTCGTTCCCAGAGCAGGTTGGCTGCTGAAATACCACTGCGGATCGGTGAGCGCGATGTCGACGCCACCTTCTCCCTCGAAGGATTCCAGATAGGCCTGTTGCGATGAGTTCGTCTCCGGCCTGCTTGCCGCGAGCTCCGCGGAGAACCCAATGCGGGAAGGAGCTGTCGTCGGTCCGAAGGGAAGCTTCGAGATAAGATCCGTAAGAGGCTGGGCGTCGAAGCTGAACAAGGCGCTCACACCCGCGACGAGAGAAGCCGCGGGCTCGAAACCGAGCGGCGGCCGGGTGAAGTTGGTGTGCTGGCTCTGCGAGATCGCCGTGAAGTTGATCACACCGTTGTCGAGCGGAAACTCCGCCGTCGCCCCGAGTATCGAAGTTGGGGATTCCTCGAAGACCGGATTCTCTTCGTATTGAACCGAGACCTGGCGCGGCCGTGGAAAGAGCGTGTCGGGCCGGTTGAACGAGACGCGCCCGAGATCGTAATCGACGGAGTAGTCGGTTCCCCGCGTCAGCGGGATGCCGTCGACCAGCAGGCGCTCGGAGTTCGGGCGCACCTGCACCGTTCCGAGCATGAGCGTGCCGCCTTCTCCGCTGCCTTCAGCCTGGTATCGCGCGCGAATGTGGTAGACGGCTTCCGGGCGCTGCGCGGAGCGAACGTACTCGGGCGGAGTCGTATAGATGGTGTCGTTCGTCGGATTGCCGGCGGTAGCCAACCCATTTTTTGCGAACGGCTTGGCGGAGGGAAAGATCAGAAACTGATCGCGAATGGTTCGTGAGCCGGGCGAGCCGAGGCTGAGCTCGAAATTCGGATCACTCGGGCGGGGCCAGATGCGATTCTCGAGGTCGAAGCTCGAGCTGTTGGTCGCCTGCGCCAGCCCGAAGAGCTTGAGATACGTGTCGGCATTGCCGGCGACGGGCTTCTCCTGATCTTCGCTGCTTCCGGTTACGACTTTCAGTGTGACGCTCTGGCGGCGGAGGTCAGCTCCACCGAGTCTGTACACACTCCTGATCTCGCGATCGAACGCCGGATCGCCGGGCTGCACATCGGGATCCCAGATCAGGTTCGCCAACTGGTCGCGCGCAGATGTGAAGGAGAGGTCAGGTGTTCCGCCCGTCGGAGAGTAGACCGTGTCGCGGCCGTTGATCCTGACGCGATACGCGACGACGAGTCGCTCGTTGTTGAGCGCGAGCGGCCGGACGAGGGCGACCCAGAGCAGTGAAGGATCGGCGTAGTAGTCGACGCCTTCACGCAGATACTCATAGACCTGACCGCGACGGGACCGTGGATTCCCAATGATGCGGAATTGCGGGCCGCTCGGATTGGGTGGCTGTCCGCCGATGAGCAGGCGATAAAGAAATATTTTTGTGGGTCGAAGGGTGTCCGGCAACGACGCCGAGAGCGCGGCCATCCTTCTGGTATCGAGGATGTCGACGTTCGGATACGCGTTTCCCAGAAGCTTCGGATCGATCGTGAAGAAGAAGCGGCGCGGCTCGAACTGGTAGTCTTCGATCTTTCTGTCGATCGCCTGAAGCGTTCGGTCTCCAACCGTGAAGACGTGATCGCGGACGATGTTTCCCTTCTGTTGGGCGAGGATCGTCTTCAGCCGCATCGAGCCGAACTTCATCACGCCCTGGATGCCGTAGTTGCCACTCGGAATACCCGCGGTGATGTAGCGCGATGCCGGCGGCTGGAAGGTTACGTTGCCGACCTCGAGACGCTGCAGCACCTCGTTCCCCTTGCCCTCGTAATAGACGGAGATGTTGTTCGACGCGTCGAATTCGCGCTGCGTGTCGTAATCGAGGTTGACGTGAACGCGGTCGGCCACAGTACCGCCCGACTTTGCCGCAAACTGAAAATCGACCAGCGGCTCGAACGCGCTTCGGCAATTGGCGCTGGGATCGAAGAACAGCGTCGATGAGCAGAGAGCGCTCTGATTTTTTTCGCCGCGAAACTCGAGGCGCCCGTCTATCTGGAGACCGAGGTCGGCGTATTCGCCCAGCAATGGAACCGGTTTCGGCACAACGGTGGGCTTTGGCTTCGGTGGCAGGTCGCCTGGATACGCGATGGGCGCGGCTGCGGTAGCGAAATTGGTAGTAGCGACCTGCCCCCAAACGGCTTCCATGATCGTCCGCATGTTCTGCTGAAACGCCGTGGCCCGCGCGGCTTCGATTTGTGCCTGTGCCTGGCGGAACGATTCCCTATCGCCCAGCGACGTCACCGACGGAAGAGTCAGTGGCAGAGTGTCGCGGCCGAGCCGAAGGCGGATTCCGGGAAGACCCGGAGTACCGGTCGGCGGAGCAGGTGGCTGTTGCGGCTTGACGGTGCGTGTGGTGTCGCGCGGGTCCTGCGCGCGCGCAGATGAGCTCACCGCGCAAAGCATCGAAAGCGCGGCAATCCCGAGCGTGAAAAGGCGTCCGCATTGCGTGTTGAAGCGCGCGGAACTCGTTGTCTGCGTGTCGCTTACCCACGAGCGCACGGTATATTTCACTCTGTGAAGATACTGCACCGCTACGTGCTTAAGGAACATCTGGGGCCGCTCACATTCGCCCTTACGGCGCTGACTTCGATCCTTTTGCTGCAGTACATCGGCAAGCATTTCGGGGAGCTGGTGGGAAAGGGTCTGCCGACGTTCGTGATTGCAGAGTTCTTCGGCCTCTCCATTCCACTCACCGTGGCGCTCACGCTGCCGATGGCCGTGCTGGTCGCCACGCTGTACGCCTTCAGCAGGCTAGCCGCGGAAAACGAGATCACGGCGCTCAAGGCCAGCGGCGTAAGTCTGGTGAGCGTGCTCAAGCCCGTCTTATGGGCGGCACTCGCGGTGACGCTCGTGATGGTTGGGTTCAACGACCAGGTTCTTCCAAGGTCCAACCACAAGCTCGCCACGCTGCAGCGGGACATCGCCCAGAAGAAACCGACCTTTGGCTTGCGCGAACAGGTAATCAACGAGGTTAGTCCGGGAAAGTTTTACCTGCGGGCGGGACATCTCGACGAAGCGACGAACCTCATGCGCGAAGTGACGATCTACGACATGTCAGATCCGACGCGGCGACGCACGACCTACGCGGATAGCGGCAACATGAAAATGAGCAAGGGGCTGACTGACCTCGAGCTCACACTCTACAACGGCAACATGCAGGACGTTCCAGTGGCGAATCCCGTGGAGCTCCAGCGCCTGTATTTCGATTCCACCCTCATCCGCGTCCGTGGCGTGGGAAACCAGTTTCAGAAGACGAGCGTCGACTCGTATAAGAGTGACCGCGAGATGACGGTCTGCGAGATGCAGCAGGCGCAGGACAAGTCGCGGCTCGACCACGCGACGGCCCAGCGGGATTTCCAGCGGACCCTGGCCTCGCTACGGAAGCAGAAGGCGAAGTTGAGCAAGGAGGTGCTGGCCGTCGATCCATCGCCGCCGTGGGACATCGGCCTGGGCCGACTGTACTGCAAGCTCGTTGGTCTGGTGCTGCCGAAGACCGCGGGCGCGCAGGGCGCCTCCTCAACACCGGGGCAGACGATGGCCCAACCTCAACTGCCATCGAGAGGACTCCCCCCTATGGTGCGGGCCATCGACGGACAGCAGACTCCCGCCGACTCGCTCAAACGCGCTGTCGCGATGGAAAACGCGCAGATCGAAGCCCTTCGCATCAAGCTCGAAGACAGCTCGCAGCTGATGAACGCCTACGGCGTCGAGATACACAAGAAGTTTGCGCTAGCCGTTGCGTGCTTTGTGTTCGTCCTGCTCGGTGCCCCGATCGCGCTGCGGTTTCCGCGCGGTGGCGTGGGACTCACGATCGGCGTGAGCCTGTTCGTGTTTGCCCTCTACTACGTATGCCTGATCGCCGGAGAATCGTTGGGCAAGCGCGGGCTCATGCCGGCGGTGGTCTCGATGTGGATGGCCAACGTCATCTTCGCGGCGATCGCGCTGCTGATGCTGCGCAAGATGGGCAAGGAAGGAAGCACGGCGCGTGGCGGCGACATGCGCGAGATGTTCGACTCGCTTCGCGGGTGGATTCGGTCCAGGATCGGAAGAAAGAAGACGCTGACTCAACCCGAACAGGCGGCGGCCTGATGCGAGTGGTGCGCGCGTTGGACAGGTACGTGTTCACGGAGTTCTGGAAGATCTTCGTCACGACGGCGCTGGGATTTCCAGTTCTCGTGAACATCATCGATCTAACCGACAACCTCGACAAGTATCTCGGCCAGAACCTGACTACGGGCCGCATCGCGCTGAGTTACCTGTACTGGCTTCCGGATTCCATGTTCATGGTGCTGCCGGCCGCGGTGCTGTTCGCGACGGTGTTCTCCATCGGTGCCCTTACAAGGCATTCCGAGATCACCGCGGCGAAGGCTTCGGGGATAAGCTTCTACCGATTCATCGCGCCGATCTTTGTCGGAGCGATAATCGCCACGCTGCTCGGCCTCGTACTCGGCGAGCTGGCGCCGTTCACCAACAAGAAGAGATTGGATATTCTCCAGGTCAACAAGGTGAGCAACAACAACGACCGCTACAATTTCGCGTATGCGGCTGATGGTGGCAGAGTCTACAAGATCGGCGCGCTGCATCTTCTCAGCAATGCAATTGAGGGAATGGTGATCGAGCGCAAGGGGAACGGTCCGGACTATCCCTCCTACGTCATATCGGCCGACAAGGCGACCTACGACACCACGCGAGGATGGATATTGCAGAAGGGCGCGATGCATGTTCTCACCGACTCGATGCAGAATCTCACCGTCGGCTTCGACTCGCTGGTGGACCGGCACTTCACTGAGGCGCCAAAGCAGCTGACGCTGGCCCAGAAGGCTCCAACCGACATGGGATTTCGCGAGCTGGGGCGTTTCATTACGTCGATGGAGCGATCGGGCGCGGAGGTCAACGAGCTGCGCGTCGAGCGAATGCTCAAGCTCTCGATTCCGATCACGTGCATCGTGATCCTGCTCTTTGGCGCGCCGCTGGCGACGAGCACACAGCGGGGCGGAGCCGCGTACGGAATCGGCGTGAGTCTCGCGACTACGGTAATCTTCCTGATGCTGATTCAACTGATGAAAGGCATCGGGGGGAAAGGAATGATCCCCGCTGACCTGGCAGCGTGGCTGCCGAGCATCATATTCGGGCTGGTGGGAATCATACTTTTCGCCCGCGTGAGAACTTGAGCCGGGATCCCCTCGGCTTCCTTCGCAGAATCGGTCAGCGCGCGTACTTCATGCGCGACATCGGTCGCGCGTTGCGCGACCCCGGGACCTATGGACCGGAGCTTTTCCGGCAAATGCGGAACATCGGCGTCGAATCGCTGCCGCTCGCCGCGATCGTCGCTGCATTCATTGGCGCGGTGACGGCCGTTCAGACACGCTATCAGCTTTTCGGCGGCGTGCAGCTATCGGTGGTGGGACTGATCTCGCGGCAGTCCATCATACTCGAGCTTGGGCCGTTGCTCACGGGTTTGGTTCTGACAGGACGAGTGGGCGCGCGCATCACGGCGGAGATCGGAACGATGCGCGTGACCGAGCAGATCGATGCGCTCGAGACGCTGGCGTACGATCCGGTCGCATACCTCGTGGTGCCAAGACTGATCGCGGCACTGCTGATGGTTCCGGTGCTCACCATTCTCGCCGATGCGGTTGGAGTTGGGACAGCGATGGTGACCGCCATGATGGCAACGGATGTGACGTCCGCGGATTTCAGCGCGGGGCTCCGGCTGTCCTTCACTCCGTTTCAGATAGTGTACAGCGTGATCAAGGCAACTATATTCGGGGGCGCGATAGCCTTCTTCTGCTCCTACGAGGGCTACACCGCAAACGTCGGCGCTGAAGGCGTCGGACGGAGCACCGCGCAGGCAGTCGTTGTGACGTCGGTGGCGATACTCGTTCTGGATGCGCTCACCGCGCTCCTGCTGGCCCCTTACCTCCAGGCATGAAGACAAGAGACGAAGTACTGGTCGGTCTGCTCGTTACGGTGGCGGTCGTGGTGACGGTTCTCGGATCGCTCTGGCTTGCGCGCGGCGGATTGTCGAAGGGCTATCCGCTGTACGCCAAGTTTCCGTGGGGCGCGGGCCTGAAGCAGGGGCAGCCGGTGCTGCTCGTCGGCGTAAATGTCGGCTATGTCGACGAGGTCGATCTCCACCAGGACGGCATTCTGGTGACGACGCTGCGCATCGCGAAGAACTATCAGGTGCCGATCACGAGCAAGGCGGCGGTGGTGCCCAACGGAATTTTCGGCGATCAGGCCGTCGCCGTCACGCCTTTGAAGCCTGACCCGCGCTCCTTCAAGCCCGGCGATACAATTCCGATTGGGCCGTCGACGCCGGGAATCTCGGAGCTGACGACGAAGGCAGATTCGATCACCCGATCTGTGAACGCGATCACGACGGCGCTCGAGCAGCAGCTCGTCGCGCAGGGCGGAATTCGCGACCTGCGGAACACGATTGGGGCGACGAACCGTCTCGTCACCGAATTTGCGGCTATCGCGTCGGAACAATCGCGACAACTGTCGGCGACGATGACATCGCTGAGGCGCGCAACTACCGCGATCGATCCGGCGAAGGTGGATTCGACGGTGAGCAATCTTCGGACGGCGAGCGCCAACATGGCGGAGATGAGCGCCCAGCTTAAGGCGACATCCGGCAAGCTCGACGTGATAATTGCGAAGGTGGACAGCGGGAATGGCAGCGCCGCGAAGCTGCTGAACGACCCGGGGGTCTACAACGACGTGCGTACGCTGCTCGCGCGGATGGATTCTCTCGTTGCGGACATCAAGAAGAATCCGAAGCGCTACATCAACGTAAAGATCTTCTAGCAGCCGCCGCCGGCTTGGGCCGGTGGACGCGCGGCGGCGGCTGCCTGAGCTGCCAGCGCACCCGATACCCCACGGCTACGATCACGAGCAGCAGGCAAAGCTCGACGTAGACCTTCTCGCCATCGAGGAAATCGATCGGTGCGTCCTTCAGCTTGGGGTCGGTCAGAATTCCGTGGACGAAGAACAGCGCCGCGACACCGTAGGCCGTGAAGTGCAGCGTCTTCCACGTGCGTCGCCCGAGCTCTCGCCTGAAGTACGACGTGAGGACGACGAACGAGAGCGCGTAGAGCGCCAGCGCTCCCAGCACGTTGATCCATGGCTGTTTGGGCGCGTGCACGGGGTAAAGAATGTCGAGCAGCGTGAACTTCGCCGTGGATGAGAAGAGGATGATCACCGGATGGATCGACGCGATCGTGAGCGCGATGTAGGCCGTCCAGTTGTGGAGCTTGAAAGTGTTGATGCGCCGGTGCGGCCAGTTGCGGACCGGATTGTACTTCATCGACATCACCAGCCCGAGCAGGATGTTGAGCGTCAGCAGCGTCATCGCTGCCAGGCCGAAGTAGCTGGATAGGTCTATTGCCGACATTGTTCTGGCGAACGGTAAGAAAAAAGGAATGCCGGCGGGACCTATCCCGCCGGCATTCCTACTTTACTGCCTCGCGAACTTTTTCGCTCGCCTCAGCTGGTTAGAAAGCGTACTTCAGCTGGAGCTGGAGCGCGTAGTTCGATTGGGGGTTCTTGGTGGTGAACTGCTGGAATGGTGAGAAAATGAACACTGACTGCGCGCCATTCGCCCACTTGAGCGGCTGGCCCGGCGCCGCGACTGCGCTGCGACGTGACAGAAGGCTTGGGCTGTTGCTGCTGCCAAGATCCTGCGCACCCCAGTTCTTGTTGAGGAGGTTGAGGAAATTGAAGACGTCCAGCTGGAGGATGAAATTCTGTCCGCGTACCGACGGCAACGACTGGCGGGCAGAGACGTTCATGAACTTCGTCCACGGCGTACGACACGAGTTGCGCGTCATGATCTTTCCGCGCTGCGAAGCGAGGCACTCGTGCGAGTTGATGAACTTCTCCAGAGAATCCGCCTGCATCGCCGGCGTCAGGTTGCCGTTCTGCTGGAACAGGATCTCCGATGGATTGTGGGCGTCCGTAGGAACGTAGACCAGGTCGTTGGCCGTCGAGCCATCGCCGTTTATGTCGCTTCCATACACGTATTCGTACGGCACGCCCGATTCGCCGATGAAATTGAACGACAGGTCGGTCTTCGTCGGGAAAGAGTAAGTACCGCCAACGATGACACGATGAGGAACGTCGAACTTGGAGGGATAAAGATCCTGCGCGTCCTGGCGACCGGAGTACGACCGGCCGAACGACCAGTTCGAAAATGCGACCGACGAGGTGAGATCCCAGACGTCATATGACCGTCCATACGTGTAGGCGATCTGACCCTCGAAGGCGTTCGAAAAGCGCTTCTGGAGCTCTCCGGTATAGCTGTACGCGTAATCGTGCGTCTTGGTATTCGACAGGTTGATCACGTCGCCGAGTGTCCGAGTGGTGCCCGGAACCGGCTTGCGTGAAGGAGTTGGATTGCCCGCCGCCGATGGAATATCGCCATATAACGCGCGGCCATTGCGATCCGTGCCGATCGGATCGTCGACCAGACCGATGTTCTGATAGTAGAAGTTCGAAACCGAGCGGGTGTACATGCCCTCGAGCGTTGCGATGACGTTCCAGGGAAGGAGTCGATCGTAACCGAGCGAGCTCCGCCACACTGATGGGAACTTGAGATTCGGGTCGACGGTGTTCGCCGTGATGTTCGGCGTGATTGCCGGATTGGTGCAGCTCTGGGCCGGCAGCGTGCCCGCGTTGGGCATGGTGGGAGCGTTCAAGCCGTTGCAGACAAGGTTGCCATATCCGTTGACACCCGAGTTGCCGAACAGATTGCTCAGCCAGACGTACGCGGGGCGACCGACAAACACGCCGCTTCCTCCCCGAAGCTGGTTTCGCTGGTCGCCTGTCACATCCCAGTTGAAGCCGAATCGTGGCGACCATTGCTTCACGTTCTTCGGGACGTCCGTGGTGCTGATACCCAGCGTGCTCAGAACATCGGGATTGAGGCCCGGCTTCGTCTGGAGGCCAGGCATATCGAGCCTGAGTCCGAAAGTCGTGCTCAGGTTGGTCGTCGCCTGCCACTCGTCTTCAGCGTAGAAGCCGAGCGTACGGGCCTTGAAGCGGGCGGCGCCGTCGGTGCCGTCGGGCAGCTTGATACCCAGTGTGGCGGCGCTCGGCCTGTTGGCGATGAGCGAATCCAGAGTACCGAAGGTGAAGTTTCCGAGCGAATTCTGGGAGAACAGGTTACGAACCTTGAAGAACTCGTTCTTGGTGCCGAGGGTAAAGCGGTGGTTCCCCATCGGAATCGTGAAATTGTCAGTGAGCTCGAAAATATCCTGGTCGAGCTGGTTGCCCTGCGACGAGTTCTCGGTGCCCGCGGACATCTGGCCGGTTCCACCCGCCTGACTGGTCGTGCGGGAAATCACAAGGAAAGGCGCCTGAATGGGCGTAATGCGCGCGTCGCGAATCCTGGTGAGGCCAACGAGGAACTCGTTATTCGAGCCGTTGTCCAAGCTCGAGAACAGCTGCGTCAGATAGCTGTTGGTCGTCGAGCGGAAATTGTAGCCGTTATTGGAAAGGTTGAGGCGGGTGGCGCTGCGGCTGAAAATGTCCTGCTGACCATCAACGTAGTTGTATCTCGCGACCAGTCGACTGCTGACCGGGAGGTTGATCAGATCGACTCGCGCGAACATGTTCGCGAGCGGGTTGTCGTTCTTGACCACGCCACCGTTACCGGGATCCGCGAAACCGTACTGAGTGGTGAGGATGTTGACGAGACTGTCAACGCCTGCTTGCGTTGCTGGAGGCTTCGGTGTCAGGCCCGCTGGCTGGCCGATATATGGGCCGGATGACGGCGCATTCTGCTGCTGCCACTCGGGAGCGACCGAGAAGAGAAGCTTGTCCTTGATGATCGGACCGCCGAGCCAGAAGCCCTCCTGCTTGACGGTAAAGGGAGCGGCACGAAGATAATCGATGTCGCGCTCGAGCCTTTCGTTGCGGTTTGCGAAGGTCGCGGACCCGTGCAGCTGGTTGGAGCCGCTCTTCGTCACGGCGTTGACCAGGGCGCCAGTGAAATTGCCCTGGCGCACGTCGAATGGCGAAAGAAGTACCTGGTACTCCTTCACGGCTTCGAGGGAGATCTGCTTGGCGCCCGCCTGTCCTCCAGGCTGACCGGTCGAACCGAGTCCGAAGAGATCATTGGCGACAGAGCCGTCGATCTGAATGCCGTTGAACCGATTGTTCTGGCCGCCGCCGGAATTTCCCGGTCCCTTCGTCGAGATCTGAGGCGACAACGCCACGAAATCCGTGAAGTTGCGGGTCAGTGACGGAAATCGCGCAATCACCGAGTCGGTGATAGTCGTGGCAATGCCCTTGTGTGAGCTCGAGATCACGGCGCTCGATGCGCCAAGTACGTTCACGCCAGCGAGCTGAGTGGCCTGCGCGGACAGCGCCAGATCGACTCGCGCGTTCTGGCCGAGGGAGACGTACACGCCGCTGGTGTCGCGGGGCGAAAACCCGATGCGGCGAACCGTCACGGTATATGGCCCGCCGACCTCGAGGCCCTGCACGTAGAATCGCCCATCGCTGCGCGAGATCGACCCGCTACGCGATCCCGTGGCGCGGTTCACCACCTCGATCTGGGCGGATTCTACCGGCTGACCCTGATCGTTCGTGACCGTGCCGCTGACGGCACCCGTCGTGACACCCTGAGCGAAGGTCGAATTCGGAATTAGGAAAAGGAGTGCTGACGCGGCAGCACTAAGAAAGTGCAAACGGTATTTGGCCATGGTCATGAGTTGTGAGGATCGGATAAGCTACGGT
>Ga0207707_10002665_pt1 | contig 15941 bp, 9 predicted proteins | sample KBSC83BmetaG_FD_184336 | JGI IMG/M metagenome (GOLD analysis project Ga0207707, IMG submission 184336) | Corn rhizosphere microbial communities from Kellogg Biological Station, Michigan, USA - KBS C8-3B metaG (SPAdes) (version 2) | ecosystem: Host-associated > Plants > Roots > Rhizosphere ...
CGATTTCAATGCGCGCCCCGTCGATCAGGCCGCCGCAATAATATCCAACGCTGCCCGCGAACCGCACGTGCACCGGCTCGAGCACAGCTACGCCAAGATTGTGCCGTGCCCCCGGGTTCTGCACGATAATCTCCCGATCCCCGGCGGCGACGGCGCGCCGTATCCCGGCATTGATCTCGCGCGAGGTCAGCCCGTCGCAGATTATTTCTGCCATACCCGCACTTCCCTCACTTGCGCTTCGCGAACCGAGTACGTCCCGGGAAGCGCCGCGCGAATCGCGATCTCTTCGGTAGCGACCGCCACAAAATCGTCGGTTTCGGTCATGACCAGCGGCTTCAGCGCAAACGTGTCTTTCACAAATCCCAATTGCCGCTCCGTCGCGACCAAACAACTGTACGAGCCGTCCAGATCGCGTAGCATTTGTCCCAGCGCGCCTTCAAGGGTCAGTCCCTTGCGAAGTTGCTCGGCCAGGTAAATCGCGACCACCTCCGAATCGTTTTCGGTGTAGAAGCGGACGCCGCGCTGCTCGTACCGGCGGCGAAGCTGGTGATAATTGGTGATGTGGCCGTTGTGTACGATGGCCAAATCGGGAAAGCCGTGGCCCCAGAAGGGCTGAGAATGACTCAGATCGACGCGCGATTCGGTCGACAGGCGGGTATGCCCGAGTCCGTGCGAACCCTTCACGCCAGACACCCGGTACGTCCGTTCGAGATTATCCGGTGAACCGGTTTGCTTGACAATCTCGAGCCGGTGACCGATGCTCACGACCTCGAAATCCTTGTCCATCGATTCGATCGACCCGGTCAACTGCTGCAAATCCGTCTCGCCGCTGACCAGAAATCGGGCATAAGCCGCGGTAGTGGAGAAACCGCTGACTCCATTGAACGCTTTCAACCGGTCTTCAATTTGGTGCGCGCGCGATTCCAGATTGCCGTCGTCGCCCAGCTTCACGCGAACCACGAAGCGGCCATCGTCCGGCGCGCCGAACAGCGCTACGCCCGCCGAATCCGGCCCGCGGCACCCCAGCGCCTGTAGCATGCCGAGAATCGTCCGGCCGACTTCCACCTGGCCGTCATTGGTTTTCGAAAAAAATCCGACAATGCCGCACATTGGATCTGAGGATACTCGCAGTATACTACCAGTATGCTGGCGTGTGAAGCAAGCGGCAGCGGCACAGTCCATGGTGACGGCAGTTTACAAAGCGAGCCCGCAGGCTGAAGGCGAAGTCGAGCGTGTCTACCGGCTGCTGCATGAGTGGCTGGTCAGCGCGCAGCTCCCGCCCGGCGAATTCCTTTCCGACGCCGTGCTGGCGCAGAAATGCAAGACCAGCCGCACGCCCGTACGCGAAGCCTGCAGCCGCCTCGCCCAGGACAAATGGCTGTCCCTGATCCCGCGCAAGGGATATCTCGTCAGGCCGATTTCCGTTCGTGAAATCGTCGAGTTATACGAATTCCGCAAAGTCCTCGAATGTTTTTCGGCGGAGAAGGTAGCGCAGCTCGCCGCTCCTGAACACATCGCGCAGCTCAGAAACATCGTTGCCGTCGAAAGCAGCAGCCGCCCGCAGCTTGATAAAATCCTTCTGGCCAATGAAGCCTTTCATCTGCGGCTCGCGGAAATGGCGGGCAACCAGCGCGTGATCGATCAGCTCCGGCTCGCACTCGGATACGTGCGCCGCCTCGATACTCTTTGCACGCAAACCGTTCCCGGCTGGATCGGACACCGCGATATCATCCGTGCGATCGAGGCGCACAAGCCGGGCGACGCGCGCAAAGCCATGGCCGCGCACATCGAATCATCGCTCGAGAAGATGATCCGGCTTTTCAGCAGCTAACGGTTCATGCGCCACGTCTTACGCTTCGCCGCCGTGTGGGCCGCATGCTGCGCCACTGCCGCAGCGCAGTCCGACCGTGCATCATGGACCGGCATTCTGCATGATGCAGCCGGCCATCCGGTTGCTGGCGCGACGCTCATCCTCAGCAATGCACACGAGCAGCGGACCACAACGACCACCGCCGGGGGAAAATTTCGGTTTGCGGATCTGCGTGCAGGCAGCTATTCCCTTGCTGTGCACCGCGGCGAACAGGACGAACAAATGCCGCTGTCACGGGCGTCCGTCGATATCAAGGCGGGTGAGCACATCACGCTATCCATCGAGTTGACGGACGCTCACGATGCCCTGCTCCAATCAGCGGCGGATACGGCCGAAACCACTGCTACTGGCGGCGAACGCCTCTCCGGCCGGAACGTTGCAGGCATGCCTCTCAATAAGCGCGACTTCAGCCAGTTGTTGCTGCTTGCCTCCGGAACCCAGACCGATACCAATGGCGCGGCAAACTTCACGCAACAGTTTGCCGTCAACGGCCAGCGCGGCACTACCGCCGTCTTCGCCATGGATGGCATTGACACCACCGATCCCGAACTGGGCGGCGCAACTTTTTCGAATTTCAATATCGACGCCATTCAGGAGATTCGCGCAAACTCGGGAGTGATGCCGGCGGAGATCGGCGAGGGCGCTGCGAGTTTCACCAACATCATCACTAAATCAGGCACAGATCGCGTCCACGGTGCTGTTTTTGAGTTCGTGCGTAACGCCGCCTTCGACGCACGCAATTTTTTTGACCGCCGCTCCATCGCCAGCCCTGGCCGGCTGCCTCCGTTCCGGCGTAACGAGTTCGGATTTACCAATGGCGGCCCGGTTATATTGCCCGGTATTTACGACGGGCGCGGCAAGACATTCTACTTCGGCCAGTATCAAGGTTTCCGCCAGGCGCTGGGCACGACCCAGGTGCTTCCCGTTCCCACGCCGCAAGAGCGCCGGGGCCAGGACACCACCGCATTTGCCGGCGACACGCTGCTCGTGCCTGTCAATCCTCAAATCGCCGGTGTGCTGGCGCGCTATCCGCTTCCCAACGATCCGCAAGGTCCCTACGGTGCGCGGACCTATGCCACTTCCGCCAAAGTAACCACGGTGTCCGATCAGTTCTCTGTTCGGATCGATCACCGCATTTCGGATAAAGATCAGCTCCTGGCGCGCTTCAATTTGAATAACGTGACCGGCCCGTCGACAAATCCGAGCCAGATCGCTATCGATCCGAGCTTCGCCATCCGCTTCTTTGACCGCCAGCGCAATTTCGGCCTGGCGTACACACGAACGATTTCCCCGCACGTGCTTCTCGAATCTTCAATTGGCTACGAGCGCAGTACGCCCCAGTTTTCTCCCGGCAATCACTCTCAACCCGCGCTTAAGTTTGGGGACGGACTATACGAGGCGTTCAATGCACCCGGCGGGACCATCACGGGAGCGTATGGAAATCTTTTCCAGGCCCGGCAGAACATCACATATACTCGGGGCAGCCACACGTTCAAAGCTGGATTCGAGGTGCGGGTCAATCGGGACACCTCGGTCTTCGGTCTCTCACCCAACGGTGAGTACACATTCGGGGGCGGCGCGGCATACTCGCCCGTCGCCATACGTTCGCGCAGCGGACTGCACGATGTGCAGCCTGGAGACCCCCTGCCCGATGCGCTGACTGGATTTCTGACGGCAACTCCGTTTTCTTATACGATTTCAATATCGCCTGCGTACTTTCCTCAGGGGGACCATCTGGGTTGGACCGGCATCCGGAGAGAGGCCTACAACGTCTATTTTCAGGACCTATGGAAAGCGTCCTCGCGCCTCACCGTAAGCTACGGTCTTCGTTATGAATTGAATACTCCCATTCACGAACCTCGCGATAGAACGTCCGGCCCGGAATTCGCAAATATAAATGGAATGCGGCAACAGCAGCTGCTCGTGAACCTGCAGCCAACTTTGCATACCGACTGGAGTGGCTTGGCGCCCCGGCTCGCTCTCGATTACCGCGCCAGTGACCGGATGGTTTTCCATGCCGGCGGATCCATCACCACGGTCCTGCCCAATCTGTTTCAGGACACATTCGTGACGGGCGGGACGCCATTCGTTTTTGTGCCGTATCTATCGGCGGCGCGTGGATCGCCCATTCAGTTTGAGAACGCCGTAACGCGTTTCGATCTGCCTGTAATCTATACGGCGGCCGGCCGCCCGCTCTTTGCTACAGGCCGCTCGACGGACGTTCCCCCTGACACCGAAATGGACGTCCAACGTTTCGAGAACGATTTGGCGTCGTTGACTCCCGGCCATCAGATTCGTCCCCTCACCGTTTTTGGCAACGTGCGGAATTTTCGAAACGGGTATATCGCCTCGTATACGGCAGGCTTCGATCGCGATCTGCGCGACCTCAAACTGACCGCATCCTATGTGGCGACCATCGGCGTCGGGCTCGCCGGCATGTCTTACCCCAATAGCTATGGAGGCGCAGAGGCGGCCTTCGCGCCATTTACGAGGTTCGACGCCTCCGGACGCATACTGGGCGGCTTTGGGCAGGAGTGGCTTCTCACCAATCGCTCCCATTCCACTTTCCATTCCCTGCAAGCCGGACTGCAGAAGACTTCCGCCCGCGCCGGTTTGGGATTTCAGGCGAGCTACACGCTGAGTAAGTCGCTCGATGACGTGAGCGCCGTGCTGGGAGGATTTCTGAGCGGCTTCTCAGGAACCTTGCAACAGACTGCGCCCCAGAACCCTTGGAATTTGCGCGACGAGAAAGGTCCGTCGACCTTCGATGTGCGGCATGTTGTCGCGTTCAGTGTCGTGCAGGATCTGCCATTGGATCGCTGGTGGCGTTCGAACGGTCTGATGCACACGCTCGCTTCCGGCTGGCAGTTATTCGGCCTTGGCACGCTGACCAGCGGCTCGCCGTTTACTGTTTATTCCGGAGTGCAACAAACGGCGGCCGGGTCGAATCAAGCGGACCGGCCGGATCAAGTCGGCAAGCCCGCGCTTTCGACGGGCCGCACAGTCCGCGAAGATTACTTCGGCCTCGGCGCCGCTAACGCTTCGTTTTTCTCCATTCCGATCGGTGTGCCCGGCGGCACCGGTCCCAATCGCGGACGCTTCGGCAGTTTGGGACGCAACACGTTGCGTGGTCCGGCGTTTCACAATTTCGACGTGTCGCTGATCAAGGAGACCGCATTCGTCCGCGAAGCTTTGAAGCTGCAGTTTCGCGCCGAGTTTTTCAACGTGTTCAACCTCGTGAATTTCGGCCTGCCCGCCAACATCGTTCTCGGCCCCGGTTTCGGCCTCATCAACCGCACCGCTGGAACATCGCGTCAGATTCAGTTCTCGCTCAAGCTCCTATATTAATCACCGCTCTGATTGCGCGTGCTCAAAAGACCCACCGCGCTCACCACGAAGAAAAGCACTGACCAAAGTGCAATGATTGACGTCACCTCTGCCTTCTCCGAGAACACGCCCGGCACAATGCCACGCGCCCGCAAGATCATCCAGACCAGGGACAAGATGCCGATCAACAGAAACGGTCCCGCGATCCGCTCGAGAATCGTCTGCACTTGCCGCGAGTACAGCGGATCGGCAGGCATCAGTATTGGCCCGGTGCCGCGGCTGACCACGCTTCCCGAAACCGCAGCAGCGGCATGCGCTTCGGCTGGCGGCGCTTCCGCCACAGCCAACTGTTGCGCAATGCGCGCCGCCACCTCTTCCGGCGCGACTGGCAGTACTTTTCTGCGCGCCCACACTGCATACCAGATTCCCGCAGCCGCGTAAAGAATGGCGGTGGGAAGGAGGACCTGCACGTTCGCCCATGCGTAGAGACCGCCTGCGATGGCCGATAGTACGGCAACGAAAACCGGCAGCCCGGGATAAGAAGGAACTTTGTAAGGACGGAACAACTCGGGCTCCCTCCGTCGCAGGATGATGAGGCAGAACATGGCCAGCACATACCAGATCACCGCGGTCAGGGTCGAGATCAGAATGGCGAGTGCCGTGGCCTTTTCGTAAAAATGCCCAAACAGGATGAATAGAATCGTGACCGCTGTCCATACCGCGAGCGACACGTGAGGTGTGCGGCGCGTCGGATGAACCTGACCCAAAGCTCTCGGCAGATAACCCGCGCGACCCAGAGAAAATGATTGGCGGCTGACCGCATAGATCATCCCGTTGTATGAAACCACCATGCCGGCAACAGCGACCGCCGAGAACGCCGTCAGGAACCAGCCCGTGCCCCAGACTTTTTTGAATACCAGCGGCAGGGGATAATCCACCGCGCCGGTTTCGGCGTAGGGCGCGGCAGCACTGGCAAAAAACCAGGTAAGCAGTACCAATGCAACCAGCGTGATCTGTGCAAAGATGAGCCCACGAGGGATAGATACGTGCGGCTCATGCGCCTCTTCCGACGCCAGCGCCACCGTTTCGATGATCACCAGCCACCACAGCGCGTACGGCACGGCGCCCAGCACACCCGACCAGCCCGACGGCAACAGTGGCTTTGTGAAAACGCGATCGAGCGAAACACCCGGCGCCGCCGCCATCCAGAACCAGACAAGCGCGGCGATGGCGGCATAAGTCAGCCAGAGCATAATGACCGCCTGTTGTTTGACGCCGATGTATTGAATGGCGAAGAATACCAGCGCGCAAATGATGGCACACGCAGTCGTAATGTTCCGGTCGGGATGCTCGGGGTTGAGCAGGAACGCGATATATCCGCCTGCCGCTAGCCCCGTTCCAATGGTGGCGAACAGGCATTCGAGAAACATCGACCAGCCCATCAGAAAGCCAAACCATTTGCCTACGGCGCGCCGTCCAAACGCAAGCGGTCCGCCGGCGAATGGCATCGCCACTGAAAGCTCCGAGAGCGCCAGCACCCAGGCCAGATACAGCACGCAGACGATTAGAGAGGCCACCAGCACGCCAACAGGTCCACCCACCGGCAAGCCGAAATTCCAGCCGAAGTACTCGCCCGTGATCACCACGCCAACCCCGAGCGCCCAGACGTGGATCACTCCCATCGGCCGGTTCAGCGCGTGCTCGCGGATGTATTGGATCTCTTCAGGCAACAGCAGCCCGCGGCTGAGGTGCGCTTCCGCCACCACCTCGTTGACGATAGTGTCGAGTCGATTGTCGCGGTTATTCTGGGATGTCACGGTAGCGGACATTCTACACGTTCCGCGACAGTGTTACCGAGCCGTGACCAGAGGGAGCGGGAAAAAATCCAACGAATGCGCAAAATGGGCCGAGGGACGACGTTCGTAGGGGCCGGGCACGCCCGGCCCGATTTTTTCACACCGTCTGCCCGTGCTCTACCAGTAGAACTTCGCGCTCAACTGCCCGATGCGCGCATCGCGCGAGCTACTTACCAAGCCGAAACGGGTGCTGCTGATATTGCCGCTCGGATTGTTGAATTGCGTGTGGTTGAAAATATTGAAGAATTCGCCGCGGAATTCGAACGCCAGTGATTCGGTGATCGCAACTCTCTTGGATACGCCAAAATCGGTGTTGATGATTCCGGGGCCATGAAAGAAACGCCTGCTGGAATCCCCAAACGTCCCGAGAACCGTGTTCTTCTGGAATGCATCCGCGAGAAAATACCGATTACCCCCATCGGCATCCAGATTTCGCGGGTCCAGAATCGTGACCGGCCCAACGCGATTTGGTTGGTCGTAATTGCTGCCTGTCAGCGATATATCGCCATTGCTCTGGCGGATCGCAATGGGAAATCCGGTGGTGAACCGGCTGATGCCGTTTATCGTCCAGCCTTGCGTCAACCGTTTGGGCAGCCTGCTGAAAGTGCGGTCGAATGGAATCGCCCAGTTGTAGCTGGCGACAAGATTATGCGTGACGTCGAAGGTTGAAAGCCCGCGGCTCAGCCGGAAATTCGTAAAATTCATATAGTCATTAAAGGCCGATGCGTCATCCAGGGCTTTCGAGTACGTATAGGCGATCAGGAATGTGGCATCGGCGGCTTTGCGTTCCAGCGTGGCCTGAAAAGCATTGTAGTTGGAGTTGGCGGCGTTCGTGGTAAAGGTGTTTTGTTGCGAGAAGCAAATGAGGGTGGACGAAGTCGGGCAGTAGTTGCTCCCCAGATAATTCCGCGTGCTGTAGACCTTCGAGCCGTTGGGAAGCTGAAAAATATCATTCTCCGAAAACGGCCCGCAGCCCGTCGACGATGTCGTTAAGTCCGTCGCTCCGACTGCAGTGAGGTGCTGGCAAAGAGCCGCGTTACCCGGATCGGCGTCGTATTGCGAAATCAACTTGTGGCCCTGCGTGCCTACGTAGGCTAACGTCATTACCGTGGACTTACTTAGCTCGCGCTGGATCGAGAAATTGTAATGTTCGGCATAGGGCATCGTATTTTTGATGCTGTATCCCGGCGAGAATTGGATGGGCAGGTATTTCCCGTAATCCAGCGTCTTGTTCGCCGGATCGCCCGGAGTCGGGAATGTGAATGGAAATTTCACTCCCTGTGAACTCCCGTCCGTGCGTGTGCGGTAAGGTTCGTCAAACAGAACGCTGTTCGGAGTGGTCCAATACAAGCCGAATGGAGCATCGCCTACCTCATAGAAGAGGTTCAGGTCCTCGATGGAGGTGTAATAGATGCCGAAGGACGCCCGGATGCTGGTCTTGCCGGGGCCTCCAAAAATCTTCTTCAACACGCCGTCGGTGAAGCCCGGAGAATAGGCTAAACCAAGTCGCGGAGCAAAATTGTTGTAATGCGTGGGCGCAAGAGTGGAAGGAATACCGGGATCACCAGGCACGACCCAACCCACCGGCGCGGTTGGAAACTGCGTCGATTGCAATCCCGGCACGATGGTCTCAATTTTGCCCTGCGTATCGTACCAGGGCATACTCACTTCCCAACGTAATCCAAGGTTCAGTGTAAGGTTCGGCTTGATCTTCCAGGAATCCTGGCCATAAGCTCCGCCATAGCGCGTTCTGGAGTCCAGAAACTGCATGCTGCATTGATTGAAGCCCCCATAGGCGGGCGCGCCAATCAGGAAATCGGCGAAATCCACGCCCGTTACGCTGCCGTCAAAGCTGAAGTCTCCATTGGGCGCGCAGACGTTGCGCTCGTTGATCTGCAAGTAGCGGAACTCGCCGCCGAATTTGAACGCGTGACTGCCGAGGACTTTCGAGAAGCCATCGGAAAACATCCAGGTATTATTGGGCTGGGTCGTGGTCAGCGTGGGGACTCCGATTGAGAAGTTGTTGAAGTATTCCGGAGGCACGGTTGACGGGAATCCGGGAGGTCCGGACGCGTTGATGCCCAGCGTGCCTATGCCAGTAACAAAGCCGAGATCGGAAAGCTTCGCAAAGCTGCCCTTGGGCTTGTCGGTGATAGTCGCCGTCCGAAAGAAGCTCGCGCGAAATTCATTCACGGCAGTGGGACCCAGGGTCTTCGTATTACTCATCACGATCTGCTGTGCCCGGCTGGGTGTGAAGGAAGGGAACCCCGGTACGCTCGCGGCTGGGATGGCGTTGAAAACGTTGGCGTCGTCAAAATGGTAATACCACGACCATGCACCGGTCTTCTGGTTAATGAAGTCGACACGCTGTCCCGCCTTATCATCCTGAACCTTGTTCTTTTGTCCCGAATCTGAGAACAAGCCACTGGCGGGATCAATATTTCCCAGCGGAATGTACGGCAGGATTCCGATAGCCGGCTTTGCCCAAGCCCGCTGTGGGATCACACCGCCCGGAAAAACGCAATTGGATGTCGTGGTGCAGCCGGGTGAGCTGTAAGACTCGCCATTTGTCACCGTGTAACCTAAGCGTTGCGAGAGCACCTGGGCCCAATAAGGTCCATCGATCGTGAGTGACAAATCCGCGGGAGAGAAGATCCCGTTGCGTTGAGCGGTCGTCGGCAATTGCACGAGGCCGGTGCTGGCGCCCTGGACCTGACGTGTGCCCTGGTAGTCTGTAAACCAGAAGAGCTTGTTCTTCAGAAATGGCCCGCCGATCGCGTATCCAAACTGATTGCGCCGCAGTTCGGAGCGAGGCGCCTTTCCGTCCGGCCCGGGAGGCGCCTGATTGTCGAAAAAGTTGTTGGCGTCGAACTTGTCGTTCCGGAGAAACTCGAACACGTCCCCGTGAATCCCGTTGGTCCCTGACTTGGTGATTGCGTTCATCACCGCGCCGCTGAATTTACCGTATTCAGCATCAAAGCTGTTGGTGATCAGCCGGAACTCCGCAACCGAATCCAGATTCGGCACAAGCCCCGCGCCCAGGTTGCGGCCCTCGCTTACGTCGCCGCCATTTACCAGGAACGCGTTCGACGTCTCGCGCTGGCCGTTGACGGACACATTCCCCGTATTACCCAGGTACCCGGAGACCGGACGGTCCTGCTGAATCGAGCCGGAGGTGAAGGGCACAACTCCCGCCTGCAGCCCCAGGAGGTCAATATAGCTGCGGCCGTTTAACGGCAGCGCCAGCATTTTCTTCGACTCGATCACATCTCCCAGTTGCGTATTGGACGTCTCCACCTGGATCGCATTGGCGGTGACGTTTACCTCCTGCTGCACGCTGCCGACCTGAAGCGTGACATCCACGCGCAGTTGATCATTCACCTTTACGTCGATGCCGCTGGTGGTGTACTGCTGGAAGCCAGAGGCTGTGGCGGTGAGGCTGTAAGTTCCCGCCGGCAATGCCAGTAGACGATACGAGCCGTCAGGCGCGCTGGTAGTTTCTCTGGAGAGATTCGTTTCGGCGTTTGTGGCAACAATGCGGGCGCTCGGGACAACCGCCTGTGTTGCATCGCGCACCACGCCTAAAATGCTGCCGGTCACATCAGCGCGGACGCTGGATAACCCGGCGAGCGCCATCAGCGTGCAGAGCACACGTAGCGAGAGCTTCATGACAGACCTCCTGGAACGATTCCCAACAGCATGTCATGAAACGGCTTGCGCTCGCAAGAGGAAGCCGCGGAATTTAACTTTCGGTAAAACCTGTGGAATGTAGCGCCGCGTAAATTTCGCGCGTGGCCGTGCTGCGGTTCAGAGTATAAAAGTGAATGCCGGGCGCTCCATGTTCCAGCAGCTCGATACATTGCGCCGTAGCGTGCGCGATCCCCAGCTCCATCACCGCTTGCGGATCGTCCCGGCGGCGGTCCAGCTCTTCGCCTAGCTCAAACGGGATGGTGGCGCCGCAGGCCACCATAAAACGCTCCACCTGCGAGGCATTCGTAATGGGCATGATCCCCGCGACAATCGGCACCATAATCCCGATTTTCCGGGCGCGCTCGACGAATTCGAAATAGTGCTGATTATTAAAGAAAAGCTGGGTGATTACAAAGTCCAGCCCTTCATCGACCTTTTTCTTGAGATTCATCAGATCGACCGCCGGGTTGCCGCATTCCGGATGTTTTTCCGGATAACAGGCGCCGCCCACGCACAGCGTCGAGTTGTGGCGCGCCCGAATAAACTTAACCAGCTCACCGGCATAGCGGAAACCGCCCTCAGTTGCCCGAAACTCGGCCTCCCCTTTTGGCGGGTCACCGCGCAGCGCCAAAACATTTTCGAGGCCGGCACCGCAAATCCGGGACAGCACCCCGCCCAGATCATCCTCTGTCGAACCCACGCAAGTCAGGTGCGCCATGGCCTCGATGCCTGTTTCCCGCTTCACTCGGGTGACAATCTCTAAGGTCCGCTCGCGGGTCGAGCCCCCTGCGCCGTAAGTTACTGAAACAAAAGTTGGTTTTAACTGACGCAGGTCCGCAATGGTCTGTTCCAGCTGGCGGGCGGCTTCTTCCGTTTTTGGCGGAAAGAACTCGAACGAGAAGGTCGGCCGTCCCCGCGCGAGAAGATCCTTGATCTGCATCTCCAGGCTTTATTGGAGCAAAGGTGGTGCCTGGCCGCCACTGCCTAAGGATAATCTGGTCTGTCCGGATGGCTTGGTCGGGGATAATATAGATGCAGAGCAAAAATGGGCGGTAGAAGTAGGGTAACGTCAGCGCTTCTCGTTCTGGTCGCGAGTACCGTCCTGACGGCTGGCGCACGGGGAGCAGGCCGGCAGACGCTATTTTCGACCAATGAACCGCTCGAAGTGCCGGGCAGGATACTCGAGCCTGGTAACTACGTCTTCAAACTCATCGAAACCGAAAACCAGCGTAATGTTCTTCAGGTCTTCGAAACCGTGCAGCTGTGGACAGGCGACGAAAGCCACCTGCTTTCGACTCTGCTCACCATGCCTAACTACGACGCGCCTACTACGGATAAAACCGTGTTTGCCTTTTTTGAGCGCGGCCCGAAGCAGCCCAAAGCTTTGCGGATCTGGTTTTCGCCCAGCAGGAACTATGGACACGAGTTTGCCTACCCCAGAGGGCAAGCCGTGGAACTTGCGAAATCCATTGGACGCGGCGTTTTGTCTTTGCCAGTAGAGCTTCCGGCGGATATCGGACAATTCAACCGGCCGATGGCAGAATCTCCCCAGGCATACCCGGCTCCGCCTCCAGCCCCTCGACCCGCACAGGTTTTTTCCAATCGGCCAATCGTTCCGCCCGCTCCGCCCCCGGCGCAGCCCGTTCAGAGCCGTGCGCGTACCCACAGCAATAAAATGATTGCGGCGGCTCTGCCGAAAACCGGCAGTTACCTGCCGCTGCTGGCGGCGCTCGGCCTTCTGGGCATAGGTGCGGGCTTGCTGCTTCGACTATTGGCGATGCGGTTGGAGCGCCGCTGAGTTTGCGCGTCCGGCTGCGATTTAAGAAGTCTCTACTGCACCGCGCCGAACGCCTGTGTTTCGGCCTCGGATTCGCGGCTGTGGCCCTGACCGGGGGAGTCCTCGCGCAAGCTTTATTTTTTCAAACATTTCAGAACTGGGCATTCGAGCAGCGATTGGGGCCATCCAGCTCGTATTCCATGGCCGATCTGACGCCGTTAGCAGCGCCGCAAGAAGAGCGGTCCCTTGTGGGCCGCATTGAGATCCCGCGCATCGGACTGAGGGCCGTGATTCTTGAGGGCGTCACCCAGCCCACGCTGGCCCTGGCCCTCGGCCACATTCCCGGAACAGCTATGCCCGGCGTGACCGGTAACGTGGGCATTGCCGGACACCGCGATACTTTTTTTCGCGGCCTGAGCCGTGTGCAGACGGGCGACAAAATCGTCGTAACCACGCTGAGCACTTTGTACGAATACAGTGTGAAATCGTTAGAAGTGGTGGGACCGAGAGACACGCGCGTTCTGGACGACTCCTCCGAGCCGACACTGACGCTCGTCACCTGCTATCCGTTCCACTATATCGGGCCAGCACCCAAGCGTTTCATCGTGCATGCGTCGCGCGTGATGTAACTATTCCGGCAGTTCGCGAATCCAGATGTTCCGAAACCGAACCGGTTGATCGTGGTCCTGCAATAGCAGCGGCATTTTTTCCGCGTGAGGAGCGTATGGCGGCCGCCTTCCGTGATCGGTGGGCCCGGTCAATTCGACGTTGTCCTGCACCAGAACTCCGTTTTGGAGGACCGTTACGCGCGCGGGACGGAGAAGTTTCCCGTCAGCGGAAAAGCGCGGGCCGTGGAAGACGATGTCGTATGTCTGCCATTGCCCTGGAGGCAGGCTGGCATTCACGAGCGGTGGAAACTGTCCGTAGATGGCGCCCGCCTGCCCGTCGGCGTAAGTCTTGTTCTGATAGGAATCGAGCACCTGGAGTTCGTACCTGCTCATCAGGTAGACCCCGCTATTCCCGCGGCCTTGATCCTGGTCGTGCGGGGGATTGGGTTCGGCCCACTCGAGGTGCAACTGGCAATCGCCGAACGACTGCACCGTATGGGCGTCGCCCGTTCCAGGCACTACTTCCATCGCACCGTCCACCACCTTCCACTGCGCCGCGCCGCCTTTCGCGCTTTGCCATTTTGAAAGGTCGCGGCCGTCGAACAGCACTGTGGCATCGGATGGCGCATGGCCGGGCGCCGCTGGCGTAATCACCGGCGGAACAGGACGAGTGACGTCGTGGATTTTCCAGTGTGCCAAGGCTTGTTCGCGGCTCTCGTGAACCGCCGCCAGGGCTGCCGTCGCAACGAATACCAACACGATCCTGTGCATCAGAATCTCCTGCCGCGCTCAATTGTACATAAAGGAGCCGTCCGGACCGGTCGACACGCGGATGGCCTCCAACCGCTGCCGTTCCGCCAAGCCGCCGAGAATCCGGCGCGAGATTTCGGGCAGCAGCGTATTCGTCAGAATATTGTCGACATTGCGCGCTCCGCTTTCGACCTCGGTGCAGCGGCGCGCCACTTCTTCGACCAGCGGATCGTCATAGCTGAGGCGAATTTTGTGATTCTCGAACAACCGGCGCTGAATCTTGGCGAGTTTAAGCGTGATGATTTTCTTCAGCGCCTCGTCCCGAATCGGGAAATACGGAATAATTACGAGGCGTCCCAGAAACGCGGGCTTGAACACCTTGTTCAACTCCGGTTTCAAAGCTTTCACCAGCCCTTCAGGCGACGGCATGGTCTCGGGATCGGCCGTCAGCTTCATCAGCGTGTCGGTACCGGCATTCGACGTCAAAATAATGATGGTATTTTTGAAATCGATCTCGCGGCCTTCCCCATCCTCCATCTGCCCTTTGTCGAAAACCTGGAAAAACAACTCGAGTACGTCGGGATGAGCCTTTTCCACCTCATCGAGCAGCACCACCGAATACGGCCGCCGACGAACCGCCTCCGTCAAGACGCCGCCCTCGCCATAGCCGACGTATCCGGGAGGCGACCCCTTGAGCGTGGAGACCGTATGGGCTTCCTGAAACTCCGACATATTGATCGTGATCAGGTTCCGTTCGCCCCCATACAGCAGATCGGAAAGCGCGAGGGCTGTTTCGGTTTTGCCGACGCCGCTCGGCCCGACCAGCAGAAATACGCCCACGGGTTTGTTCGGATCTTCGAGGCTGGCGCGCGCCGTGCGGATGCGTTCACTGATGCCGGCCAAGGCATGCGACTGGCCGATGACGCGCGCGCCCAGGGTCTGGTCGAGCGAGAGCACCGTGGCAACCTCATCCTTCAACATCTTACCGACGGGAATACCGGTCCAGGCAGAGATGACGTCGCCTACGATAGACGCGTCCACGCACACGCGAATCAATGGGGTCTCACCCTGAATTTCTTCCAGTTTGGTGTTGAGACTTGCCAGTTCCGTGCGCAGCGCCCCGGCGTCGATAGCGGTTTGCGTGGCCGCCGCCTGCCCATCTCCGGAAACCGCCTGCGGCGGCGCGCCTGCCGATTCAAGCTGCGACCGCACTTCGCGGATGCGCGACACCAGGTCTCGCTCTTTTTCCCATCTCTCGCGCATAATCGCCAGGCGGCCCTCGGCTTCGGCGCGATGCTGCGCGATCTGCTCCAGGCGCTCATGATGATCCGCGCCCAGCGCGGTTTCACGCTCGAGCACTCGCGTCTGCACGGCGAAATCATCCAGCGTCCGCATGGCATCTTCAATCGCCGGCGGCGTGGCGTTCTGCCCAAGCGCAAGGCGCGCGCACGCGGTATCGAGCACGCTCACGGCTTTATCGGGAAGCTGGCGATCCGGCAAATATCGATGCGAAAGCCGCACCGCCGCCTCTAAGCCCTCATCGAGGATGCGCACGTTATGGTGCTGTTCGAGCATGGGGACGAGGCCGCGCAGCATCAGCCGGCATTTCTCCTCCGTCGGCTCCTCCACTTTCACCAGCTGGAAGCGGCGCGCCAAAGCGGCGTCTTTTTCGAAATATTTCTTGTATTCGGACCAGGTAGTGGCTGCGATGGTGCGCAGTTCCCCGCGCGCCAGGGCCGGCTTTAACAGATTTGCGGCGTCATTTTGTCCCGCCTGTCCGCCGGCGCCGATCATCGTGTGCGCTTCGTCGATAAAGAGAATAATGGGCGTGGGGGAAGCTTTCACCTCCTCAATCAGACCCTTCAGCCGGTTTTCGAATTCGCCTTTCACGCCCGCGCCAGCCTGCAGCAGCGCCAGATCGAGAGTACGCAGCGTCACGTTTTGCAAAACGGGCGGGACGTCGCCATGCGCGATGCGCAGCGCGAAGCCTTCAACCACGGCGGTCTTGCCAACGCCCGCTTCGCCGGTGAGGATCGGGTTGTTCTGACGACGGCGGGTAAGAA
>Ga0207707_10002667_pt1 | contig 15933 bp, 11 predicted proteins | sample KBSC83BmetaG_FD_184336 | JGI IMG/M metagenome (GOLD analysis project Ga0207707, IMG submission 184336) | Corn rhizosphere microbial communities from Kellogg Biological Station, Michigan, USA - KBS C8-3B metaG (SPAdes) (version 2) | ecosystem: Host-associated > Plants > Roots > Rhizosphere ...
TTACATCGGTGTCGAGATCGCTGTTCTCAAGGTGCGTTTCCTTGCTTTCGGGAAACATTTCCTTGTCGACAAAATCGACCTGGAAAACTATGTCCAGCTCACGCTTTACCGGAGTCAGACATCGCGTGCAATCGACCTCGAGCGGGGCGGCGATCGAACCTTTGACGTCGGTCTTAGCGGAGTTATTGCTTAGCTCTCCTGCAACGTCTATCGGGCCACTGATCCGAACGCCTTCGGTATCGAGATCGATCTCATCCGGCTCAAGCCGAAATTTAAACGACAGCGGCTCGCCGGTAACACTGAGCAGATCCACTTTCATTGTCAAACAGAATAAACTTTTGCCCGTTGCCGCTCAAAAGGCAAAAGATTAATTATACCGGCTGAAAAAGGGGTGTCAAACGAGGTCAAAAGGCTCGTCAGGCCAACCGTGCATTGATCAGGTCACGCCGCATCAATACGCGCGCTTCGACACGGAGACCGTGTCTGACCTCGGTTGCTCTCAATTCGCTCATATAGGCGGTCCACTTGTCTTCCTCAAGATCGCGAAAACCATGTTTGCGATAGAAAGGGCCATTCCATAGAACGTCGCGAAACGTCGAGAGCGTTATTGACTGAAATCCTTTTGCGTGGGCCCACTCACTGATATGTTCGAGCAGTCGCGAGCCCAAGCCGCCTGCTATAAGCGGGCAGGACATCGATCTCCTCTAAAGGGAATTCGCCGTCCATTTCCGAAGCAATGGCCATGCCTACAGGTTGATCGTCAGGTCCGCAAATCACCCACGCCTGGCTGAGGCCAATAAGAGCCGCGACCCGTTCCGGTGACACGCCGGGATCATTGTTCTCATCGACAAGCTCAAGGCCGTCAAAAAGGATATGGCTGCGGCTTCGATTGCGCGCAGCTTTGCGACCTCGTCCATGCGCGCCAGTCGAATGTGATATTGTTCCCTGGCAGAGCCCATTACACGTTCTCAACTCGCCGCCGAGCCAACCGCATCGTCGAGGCTTGCGAATCCGCGAGCCTTAATTGTCTCTGCAAGACCCGCAACCACTCGCGCCGCAAAGGCCGGACCGCCGTATATAAAACCCGTGTATGCCTCGAGTAACGATGCGCCGGCGGCAATCTTTTTAAATGCGTCATCGGCCGAAAATATTCCGCCAACGCCTATTATCGGAAGCTTACCCTGCGAATTTCTGTAGATCGTAGAAATAACCTCGTTCGACCTAGGGAATAGCGGCCGACCGCTGAGACCGCCCGCACCGAACCGATCTACGCCACTCGTCTCTAGATTCTCTCGCGAAACCGTCGTGTTCGTGGCGATGATCCCGCTAACTCCGAGCCGAAGACATACGCCGGTGATGCTCTCGATGTCGTCATCGCCAAGATCCGGCGCAATCTTTACCAGCAGCGGTTTTGCACCAAGCTCCCTATTTTTATTCCGGATGGCGGTAAGCAGGAGATCGAGGCTGTCAGCCGATTGCAGGTCCCGGAGATCCGTTGTGTTCGGCGATGAGACATTCACGGCAATGTAATCTGCAGTCGCGTGAACAAGCTCAAATGTTTTTAGATAATTCCCAACCGCGTCTTCGTTTGCAACGTTCTTATTGCGTCCGATATTGACGCCGACAATGCAGCGGCGGTCGAGTTCGGTTAGGCGCCCCGCGACCGTTACGGCCCCATCGTTGTTAAAACCAAGCCGATTGATCAACGCCTGATCGTCCGGTAACCGAAAAAGCCTAGGTTTCTCGTTTCCCGGCTGCGGCTCGAATGTGACGGTCCCGACCTCGACAAATCCGAAGCCGAGATCGGCGAGCTGATTCACGACGACGGCGTTCTTATCAAATCCGGCCGCAATGCCAAGCGGATTCGAAAATTCGAGGCCAAATCGTCGTATCGGACCTAATATCTCGCGAATTCGCGCGACCTCGTCCGCCGCCATCGCCGGCCTTGGGACGAGTCCAAGCAATAGGGCCTTTATCCCAAGCTCATGTGCCCGCTCCGCCTCAACGCGGAAAAGCATCGGACGGATGGCTTTTTCGAACAATTTAGCCATTGCGAAACTCGAATATTAACCGAACAAACTGGAAACTGATAACTCGAAACTCGTAACTGTCCTTTTACTTCTTACATTTTGAACCATCTTTGAACTTTGCATTTGCGTCTGTTACGATTTCGCCTGACAAATGGCAGACGAATTTAACCTGGTCGAGAAGTCGCGAATAATGGACGCGACGCGAATGAAACGTGCGCTTGCCCGCCTGGCGACCGAGATTGTCGAGGAAAATCACGGTGCGGACGACCTGTATCTGGTCGGGATCAGGCGGCGGGGTGTGCCGCTCGCGGACCGTATTGCGGACAAGATCGAGACACTCGAAGGTAAACGGCCGTCGTACGGCATTCTGGACATAACTCTTTACCGGGACGATCTCTCGACGGTCGGGGCAAACCCGATCGTGAACCGCACGGAGCTTGACGAAGATGTCGCGGACAAAGTCGTAATCTTGGTCGATGACGTGCTCTATACGGGGCGAACTATCCGCGCGGCACTGGATCAGCTAATGGACTTTGGTCGTCCGCGAAAGGTGCAGCTTGCTGTCCTCATCGACCGGGGCCGCGAGCATCGCGAGTTGCCCATCCAGGCAGATTTTGTCGGCAAGACGGTGCCAACCAAATCGAGCGAGATCATCAAGGTGATGCTCAAAGATTTTGACGACATCGAGGCCGTGGGCATATTCGAACGCCCAAACGAATGATTTTCGAAGCAAGGCGATTGCCTTGCTTTTTTGTTCAGAGTGCAAGCTTTAGCTTGTTCATTTGGCTTTGCGAAGGACGAGCTAAAGCTCGCACTCTGAACTCATCGATGATGGAAAAGCCATTCAAACGACGCGATCTTTTGGGGATACGCGATCTCAGCTCGGCGGAGATCGTGGGCATACTGGACACGGCCGAAAATTTTCGGGAGATAAACGCTCGCGAAATTAAGAAAGTGCCCGCGCTCCGTGGGAAAACGATAATAAACCTCTTTTTTGAGAACTCGACACGGACCCGGACATCGTTCGAGCTGGCCGCAAAGCGCCTGTCGGCGGATGCAGTAAATATCAGCGTTTCGACATCGAGTCTTACGAAAGGCGAGACGCTGATCGACACGGCACTTAATCTAGACGCGATGGCGCCAGATGCGATCGTTGTTCGGCACAGTTCGGCCGGTGTCCCGCATCAACTTGCAAAAGTCAGCAAAGCCGCGATCATAAACGCCGGTGACGGAGCAAATGAGCATCCGACGCAGGCCCTGCTCGACGCGATGACGATCCGCGAACACAAGGGCCGGATCAAGGGACTCGAGGTCGCGATACTTGGCGACATCGTCCACAGCCGCGTCGCGCGGTCGAATATTCATCTTTTGACAAAGCTAGGCGCAAATGTCCGTGTCGCCGGCCCAGGAACGCTCGTCCCCACGGACTTTCAGTATCTGGTCGAGAAGGGTCTGACCGTGCGATCGAAGATCGAAGACGCCATCGAAGGCGCCGATGTCGTAATGATCCTTCGCATCCAGCGCGAGCGGCAGGACTCGGCCTATTTCCCGACGCTCGGCGAATACTCGATACATTACGGACTGACAAATGAACGACTCAACCTCGCTAAAGAGGACGCGATCGTGCTTCACCCTGGCCCGATGAACCGCGGTATCGAGATCGCGTCAGAAGTCGCGGACAGCTCGCGATCTTTGATCCTCGACCAAGTGAAATACGGAGTCTCGGTCCGTATGGCGGTGTTATATCTTGCCACGGGAGGAAGCATGGCGAATGGCTGAGACGGTCACTCTCTTTCGACCGGTCGGCAAGAAGGAATTGGATCTCATCGCCGCGTCCGGATATCGCGAATTTCCGCGACGACTTCCCGAACAGCCTATCTTCTATCCCGTCACAAACGAAGAGTATGCGATCCAAATTGCGCGGGATTGGAACGCTCGGTTGAGCGTTGATAGATCTGGCTTCGTGACCAGATTCGAGGTTCGAAAGGCTTACCTAGATCTTTATGAAACTCATATCGTAGGCGGAAGGAAGCATGAAGAATATTGGATTCCGGCCGACGAACTCAAAGAATTTAACGAAAATCTCGTTGGAAAGATCGAGGTGATCGCAGAATTCAAAAACCCTTAACCTGTTATGGGGCTATTTACCTCTCGGCGCAGAACGGACAGTGATGCCCGTTCTGCGTCGCAAATGAAGGAAAATGCCGGTTTAGAAGTTAAACCGGGCTCCGAATTGGAATGCGCGGGGACCGCCCGTTCCAAAGACGCTGTTCGAACGCTGTGTTGGCCTCAATGTCGTGATCTGATTGACCGGCGTTCCCTCGACCGGCAGAACCAGGTTACTTACGTTTACCAAATTCGCGATATTGAACACGTTGAACGCCTCACCGATCAACTGCAATCGATATCGATCGCTGAAGTTGATCGATTTTGTCAAACGCAGGTCCTGCGAGACCAGCGGATCACCGCCGAGCTGCGTTCCGGCCGGAAGCTCGGCCAGCCGAACTACGGGCAATCCTTGCCGATCACACCTTCCGGTCGGGCTTGAACCGCAAGCGACCGTATTGGGCAACGAATTGATGTTGTCGTTGAACGAACGGATCAACGAGTTCAGTTGGTCAAGCGAGCCGACGGACCGCCCGATCGCACCCGGTCCGGTCCCGGGCAGATAGCTTGCGAACGTGCCTGTCGCGCTCAGATCGAGATTGTTCGGAAGGAAAACGCTCTCGGGAACGCCGCTAAAGGCGGTCGAAATAAGCGAGACATTCCAGTTTCCGAGAACGTTCTTTTTCACGAACGACGAAGTGTTCTTAAAGTACGGCAGCTCCCAGATGGCGCTTACCACCAGACGGTGACGCCGATCCAATCCAGCCGGTCCAAAATCAGCCCGAAGGTTATTCAGATCGGTCGCATTTCCTCCGAGCCCCAGTGCATCCGAATTAAACGCCTTAAAATCAGACAATGCGTAACTAGCCGTCAATTGGAACCCGTGCTGAAAACGTCGGTCAAGTCTCGCGAGCAGTCCCGAATAAGTTGAGAAACCTGACGAATCCACAACAGGGACCGGAGCCGCAAAATCGTCAAGGCGCGGTCCCGATACCGAGCTTGCCTGGTTTGCGTCGAACAGACTGATCTCGTGCAAGCCTTTCCGGTAGTTGTAATCGACTTGCAGGAGCAGATTCCAAGGCAGTTCGCGCTGAACGCCGATCGAGTATTGCAGCGAGTACGGAACCTGGAAATTTGACGAAAACAACGGGCCAGAGACGCTTTGCGTACATTCAAGCGAGGTCGGCAGATCGCATTGGGTCAATCGCGACTCAAGGTCCGCCCGCAGTGGGCCGATTATCGCGAGTGCCTGACCCAACGTGATGTCGCCGCGGTTAAACAGCGCGTCGCCGCCAAACGGATTCAGGACCGGACTGATGATGCTATCGCGGCCAAGCAACTGCTCTGCTCCGACCGGACCGAGGTCCGCACGTTCAAAGATCCTCAGATTATCGATCGCGTTGTCATAGTAGAGTCCGAACCCCCCGCGAATGATGGTTTTTCCATCGCCGACCGGGTCCCACGCAAAGCCGACCCTCGGCGCCCAATTGTTTTTGTCGGGCGCAGGTGCCGCCGTGCCGCCGGTAAACAACGGTGCGATCACTTTCGGTCGGGCGAGATCGCTGTTCCAGAGATTACTGTCATAGCGGTAAGCGACGCCGAAATTGAAGGTCAATCCCGGCAACACCTTCCACGAATCGCCCGCATAAAGCTGGATGCGGTTGTTGATGGTGTTCCCGTTGTTATTGAACGGCAAGTTCGGGTCGCCGATACCCATGAAAATGTCCCGCACCGGAGCGTTCAGAAAGTCCTGTTCCGTGTTGAACGGCAAACGGTTTCCCTGGGCGTCGGTGTCGAACAAACGAATCAACGCCGGCTTCGCAAATTGGAACAACCCAGAGATGTCGGTCCGTTCGTAATTCGCGCCAAAGTTGAACACATGTGCCCCCTTGATCCGGTTCACGTCATCGCGGAACTGGAGCCGCTTCTGAAAAGTGGCCTGCGGTGCCGAGGCATTTGTACCCGAGCGAAAATCCGATTCAGGCACAAGCCTGATCTCAGGAATACCGACCGTTACAGGATCGATGTGATTTCGAAAGTCGGTATAGTTGAAAACGAAGTTGTTGCTTAAATTTGCTCCGATCGCGTTTGTCAGACCGGCAACGACGCTGTTCGATTCGTTGGTAACCGTTTGATCGTTCGACGTGAACAGGTTATTTACACTGTCACGCGGTACGATGCCCGAACCCGCCGGAAACGGACCGGTGGCCCGGTTGTCATTGAAGGAATACCGAACGAAAGCCGACGTCGACTCGTTTATCGTCCAATCGAGCTTTCCGGTGAACAGCTTTTCGCGAAACGGATTTGCGCGAAAGCCCGCAAAACTCGGTGCGGCCAGCGGGTTGAACAACGCCGAGCCGTCCTGAATGTTCTGCTCGTAACTGCCGAAAAAGAACAATTTGTCCTTGATGATCGGACCGCTGAAGGTCGCGCCAAATTGCTCGCGGTCGAACGGGATGCGGTCCGTTTGCGCGAATGCGGGAATTCCCTCTGCTGCAACCAATCTGTTCAATGCCGGAAATGCGGCGAACGCATCGTCGCGGGCATAAATGAACGTGTTGCCGTGAAAATGGTTTGAACCGGACCGGGAAACGATGTTTACCGAACCGCTCGCGGACGCGCCGGTCGATAGGCTGTAGTTGGACAGACCGATCTGAAATTCCTGCACGATCTCCTGCGAGAAATTCTGGACGGTTGTGCCGACCACGTTGTCCACGACCGACCCGCCGTCAACCGTGATCTGGGTCGAGCGGCCGGCCTGGCCGCCGATCGATACGCCGGTAAAGTTTGCCTTGGTCGGATCGAACGACGCCCCGTCTACCTTTTCGGTTCCCGGCTGGAGCTGTGCGAGATCGAGAAAGTTTCTGCCGTTGAGCGGCAGATTTTCGATCTGCAAAGTGCCGACCACACCCGAGACAGTGTTATCGCTGCGGTCGATCTGTGCCTCGCCCTGTGGCGAGATCGTAACGGTTTCGCCAACGTCGCCGACCTGCAGCGCAATATCGGCCGAGGCGGTCTGTCCGACCTGGACCTGGATACTACCAAGGACAGATTGTTTGAAATTAGCGGCCGATGCTTTCACTTCGTAGGCACCGGGTTGAAGTTGGGGGACAAGAAAATGCCCCTGATCGTTGGTTACAGACGTCCTCGCCGCGTTTGTGGCAAGGTTACGAACCGTGACGGTCGCGTTCTGCACTATCGCGCCTTGAGCGTCCGTGACGGTTCCCTGTATCGACCCGAACGGTTCCTGCGCAGATGCGCTTACGACCGTCAAGGCCAATACAGCAAGAAAACAAATAATTACCTTTTTCATTTTTACTCCTTGTTCAGCTACGAGGGTCTTGAAAAAGGCGCTATAATAAAGACGCTTGAGCGCACTTGTGGCGTTCGAGTTATGAGCCTGACACGGTCTCATACATTACTTAGGGCCATCGCTGGCGGCGGAATATTTCGAGATAGATCGCCGACTGTCGATGGCCTTGAGTGTCTTACAGCACCTATTTACATAAACCCAACCTCATAAAAATTATTCCATCGAGATCACGGGCGGTTCCCGTGCAACCCTCATTGAAATAGAAAAAGCCCTATCGCTTTTCACGCGTAATAAACGCAAATGAGAAGCCAAAAGGGCCGCTACTACCACAAAGTCTTTATAGAATAACGACTCGGGTCGAATTCAATATCGAAAGACGCAGAGGCGTCAGGCATACTCTCATCGGAAATTTCGGATAAGATTTCCGATAAATCCAATTTCTGAAAACGCGATCCGCAATAGCGATACATTATGGTTAAGTACCTTGCTTTGATAACCTTTGAAGTGAATTGGTTGTAGCGTGCTAGAATTTTTTTTTCGCTGATCCTCGATCGAAATTGGCTCGCCTTAAAGATGAAATTATTGATCGCAAATGGTCACTTGATCGACCCGGCCGCGCCTGAAAATACGGGGATGAATATTCTCGTCGAGGATGGCCGGATTTCGGCTTGGATCAGACCGACGGATGCACAGCCCGAGGTTGACGAAACGTTCGACGCGACCGGATTGCTCGTCGCGCCTGGGTTTATTGACATGCATGTGCATCTGCGTGAACCGGGGCAGGAACACAAAGAGAATATTGCCAGCGGCTGCGCAGCGGCGGTCTCGGGCGGTTTTACGAGTGTATGCCCGATGCCAAATACGTCGCCGGTCAACGATAATGCCGCGATCACGCGGTATCTGATCGAACAGTCAGAACGGGCCGCGCTTGCAAACGTTTTTCCGATCGGCGCCATCACAAAATCGTCAGACGGCAGCGAGCTTGCAGAAATGGGTGAGATGAAGGCGGCCGGCGCGGTCGCCGTTTCCGACGACGGGCGTCCAGTTCCGAACGCCGGAATAATGCGGCGGGCGATGCAGTACGCAAAGGATTTCGATCTGCCCGTGATCGACCATTGCGAAGACAAGTCGTTGTCATCGGGTGGTGTCATGCACGAGGGAAGGATCTCGCTGCTCCTGGGCCTGAAAGGCTTGCCCGCGCTGGCTGAAGAGATCGACGTTGTCAGAGACATCTTGCTTGCGAAAGAAACGGGCGCGCATATTCACATTGCGCATGTATCGACGAAAGGATCGATCGAAGCGATCAGACGCGGAAAAGATGAAGGGATAAATGTGACGTGCGAAGTTGCTCCTCATCACTTTACGCTGACCGATAGGGCGGTTGAAGGCTACGACACGAATACAAAAATGGCGCCCCCGCTCCGCAGTGAAGAACATCGTGACGCGATAATTGACGCGATCAAGGATGGAACGATCGACGCGATCGCGTCTGACCACGCGCCGCACCATACGGATGAGAAATCTCTGGAATACGACCGCGCACCTTTTGGGATCATCGGTCTGGAAACGTCGGTCGGTCTCGCTCTCACCGAACTGGTGCATCGAGGCGTCATAGGTCTTGAACGGCTCGTTGAGCTCTGCTCAGCCAATCCGGCAAAGATACTGAGGCTCGACGGCCGCGGCACATTAAAACCGGGTTCGGTCGCCGATATCACGGTTCTCGATCCTGCCCGAGCGTGGACGTACAGTAGCGCCGATTCGCGTTCAAAATCGCGAAATACGCCTTTCGACGGCCGGCGATTTACCGGTGCGGCAGTTGCGACAATTGTTGGCGGGAGGATAATTTTCGAGACGGCGAGATCCTCGGGAAAGAGCGTTTAGCCACTCGTTTCAGCATTGCAAAAACAGGAAACAATCGAGATGAGAGCAGTTTTAACAACGTTCGTATTTATCGTTTTATCGATGTACGCGGCGGCGTGTTCATTGATGACCATGAAGGGAAATTCGACGCCGGCAAATGTCCAAAGTGCCAACTCGGCGACCGCCGCGGGACCCGAAGCAGGAACCGCCAAGGCGCAGACCGACCAACAGATACGCAGCGTCGATTTCAAAAACTTTACTTATCAGCCTAGCTGCAGCGGCGAGGACAACAAAAAGATCACCGTAAAAAACGGCGATTTTTCGAGCCAAAAACAAGAGGATGGCTATGTCGACCATTTCGATTTCAGAGTGACGAGCGTATCGTACGGCGACCTGAACGGAGACAATTCGGAAGAGGCGATCGTGCTGACGGTTTGCAACACGGGCGGCACGGGAAATTTCTCAGAGGGATTTATTTACTCGCTCAAAGACGGAAAACCGTCGTTGTTTGCCACGATTCCGGGCGGTGACCGGGCTGAGGGCGGACTGCGAACCGCCCGTGTCGATAACGGACGGCTCGTCGTCGAGGCAAACGACCCCGGACCGGACGGCGGCGCCTGCTGTCCACAATTTGTTGTAACGACCCGTTACGACGCGAGCAGCGGCAAATTGAAAGAGGTCGGAAAGGGAGACAAACGCCCGCTATTTCCGTCGCAGCGTGTGAGTTTTGCCAAAGGGACTTCAGGGACGACGATAAACGTAAAGATCCCATCGGATGAGGGCCGTCGGTACGTCATCGGTGCCCGAGCGGGCCAAACGCTGGACGTTTCGATCAATACGGATAAGGCTTCGGTCCGGCTCATCGACGAAGAGGTTCAGACCGAGGACCGGACCAACGGGTTTTCGGCGGTGCTGCCAAAAGACCGCGATTATACGATCGAGGTGGCCAACGCCCAGGACGGCCCGGTCGACGTTACTGTCAACATTCGGATCAGATGATGGTATCGCCGACGGTCTCGCAATAGAATGGGCGATGGGGTCGGCGGCGCTTTTGATCGTCACCAAACTTCACCAGCTTCCCCCGGCGTATGACCGTTTGGGATCTTCGTATGACCGGCATATGACCCCTGCGACATAGGGCATCACACTTTGCCGGGCGGGTGATCACGGTAAGCTCGTTTTAGTCATGATGACGGTCATCACGAGTCCCATCATTTATCTCGGAAAAAATGCTCCTCAATCTCGTCATTTAACTAAATTGCTTCAAGTATCGAAAGTCTCTTCAATCTCCTCACTTGCTATCGACAACCGGCGCGAGTTGTGCAAACATCGCAGCGTGGTCGAGGCCGGTCTCGGTCCGAGCGAAAGGGTATGAAAAAATTTGCACCGGTGATCATCGCACTGGCTCTCTTCACGGGTTTCTATATGACACGCGGAAAAAACATGACCGCCGTCATCGCGGCCCAGGCCGATCAATACGACCTCGTCATTAAAAACGCGCGGATCGTCGACGGAACCGGAAATCCATGGTTTCGCGGGTCGATAGCGATCAAGAACGGCCGCATCGAAAGAGTCGGTTTTTTCGACGCGTCCGGCGCGAAACAGACGATCGACGTTCGCGGTCAGATCGTCGCACCGGGATTTATCGACGTCCACACACACGTCGAAGACATCTACGACAATCCGGCGGCCGAAAATTTTATCCGGATGGGCGTGACGTCGCTGATCACGGGAAACTGCGGCGGGTCGGAGCTTGATGTTCGCGCGTTTCTGGACCGGATGAAACAGAAACCTATCACCGTGAATATGGGCACGCTGGTCGGCCACAACTCCGTCCGTGCAAAAGTGATGGGTCTCGATGATCGGCCACCGACCGCCGACGAACAAGCCAAAATGGACGCACTGGTTGAGCAGGCAATGAAGGACGGGGCCGTTGGATTTTCGACCGGCCTTGAATACCTTCCCGGAATGTTCGCCAAGACCGACGAGATCGCCGAGATGGCACGCGTGGCCGCAAAATACGGCGGCATCTATGCGACGCACATGCGAAACGAAGGAGTCGATGTGAAAAAATCTATCGCCGAGAGTCTCGAGATCGGCGAACGGGCCAACATTCCAGTCGAGATATCGCATTTCAAAATTTCCGACAAGTCGCTGTGGGGTCACAGCGACGAAACGCTGGGCATGGTTCGGGCCGCGCGGGCAAAAGGGATGACCGTGACGGTCGATCAATACGCATATCCGGCTTCGTCGACATCGCTCGATGTCCGGCTGCCAAACTGGGCCGTTGCCGGCGGCCGCGATGCGGGCAGAAAGCGGCTGGCCGATCCGCAGACGCGCGAAAGAATCGTCGCGGATATGAAACAGAACCTAAAGGAAAAGGGTTTTGCGGATTACAGCTTTGCATACGTCGCATCGTACGCGCCGAACCCGGAATTTAACGGGAAGAACATTGCCGAGATCGCCGACGTTGTCCGACATTCAAAAAAGATCGACGACCAGATCGATCAGATCCTCGAAATGTATGACCGCGGCGGCGCCGCAATGGTCTATCGCGTGATGAGCGAAGACGACGTGCGCAACATTATGCGCGAGCCTTTCACGATGATCGCCTCGGACAGCAGCGTCCGAGAATTCGGCATCGGCATGCCGCATCCGCGTGGCTACGGCGACAACGCCCGCGTGCTTGGGGAATATGTCCGCAACCAGCACGTCGTAACGCTCGAAGACGCGATCAGAAAGATGACTTCCCTGCCCGCGCAAACATTCTCGATACGCGACCGCGGCCAGATCCGCGAGGGCTTTATGGCCGATCTGGTTATTTTTGACGACGCGGCGATCATTGACAAAGCGACCTTCGACAAGCCGCACCAATATCCCGTCGGCATCTCATCGGTCATCGTCAACGGCCAAATAGTTTTTGACGGACAAAAAATGACCGGCGCTCTGCCTGGAATGCCGATATATGGGAACGGGTACGCCGGGCCGCGAGACTTTAAGATATATCAGTAGGAAATATCGACGGAGAACGTCATATCTTCACCGGTAGCGGGATGCTTGAACGAGATCGATCGCGCATGGAGACAGAGCCGCGAAAATTCCCTGCCGCCGCGGCGAACGTCGCCAACGATCGGATGGCCGATGTGAGAGCAGTGAATGCGAAGCTGGTTTGTTCGGCCGGTCACGGGTTCGAGTTCCAAAAGTGTTGAATCAGCGTGACGCTGAATGACTCTAAAGCGCGATTCTGAATTCTTCCCGTCTTCCTTAACACCCCAATGTTTCTTTTCGGCATATCGGCCAATAGGGACCGAAATCGTGCCCTCGTCCTGAGCTAAATTTCCCTCGACCAGCGCGACATACTTCTTTTGAACGCGCGTTTTCATAAATTCTCGTGCAAGCCGGCGGTGAGCCTCGAGCGTTTTTGCAACGACGATCAAGCCGGACGTTTCTCGATCGAGTCGGTGAACAAGACCTGGGCGTATAAAAGCCCCCCTGCTTACGAAGGAGGGGTGGCTCCCGATGCTTTTTATCGGGAGACGGGGTGGTTCTCTATCGCCGACCGAGATGCACTTGCGATCTTTCTCGGAATTCAAGTGATACACGAGAGCATTGAGCAGCGTCCCGTTTTTATCCCGATGCGTCGGATGGACCAACATCCCTGCCGGTTTGTTTACAACGATGATGACGTTATCTTCGTAAACGATATCGAGCGGAATATCTTCCGGCCGCATCGCCGTGCCGCGTGACATATCGGCCTCGACCTCGACAAAATCGCCGGCCCGCAGCCGCACGCCGACATTTGTAAATTCGCCGTTGACCTGCACCTGCTCGGTCTTGACCAGTTCACGGAGGTACATCCGGCTCAGGCTGCCAAGCCGCGCAAACAGATAATCATCAAGCCTGATCCGGCCGAGACCCGATTCGACCTCGAACGTCAGCTTTCTTGTCTGCGGCCCTTGACCGTGCATATCAAATCATTATCACATTAAAGAAAGTTTCTCAGCGACCACCTTGATGACCGAACCCGAGACGATCGAAAGGATAATCGAAACTCTGCCCGATCCCATTGCGGCCCGGCGATTCTACGCGGAGTTGATCGAGAAAGTGCCGGGCGCAAGTCGCGCAAAAGAGGCATTGATCTCGGATCTCGTGACGTTCGCGGCCTATAGCCCGCTGCTTGCGACGACCATCCTGCAAAATCCGGAATATGTCGCGTGGCTCGGCCGCGAACGGGCCGACACCAAGGTCCGCTCGAAAGACGAATTGCTCGAATCGTTGTCGCGATTTTCGCTCCTGCACACAGACGTTTCCCCAAACGTCATGCTCGCTCGTTTTCGCCGGCGCGAGCTGCTGCGGATATATCTTCGCGACATTCGAAATCTTGCGACCGTTCCCGAGATCACCGAGGAACTCTCAAATCTGGCCGATGCGGTCGTTGAATTTGCTCTGCGGGTGGCCCGCCAGGACCTCGAAAATCGACACGGCGTGCCGCTGGAGACGGACGACAAAGGGCGCGAAAGCGCGGCTCGATTTTGCGTCGTCGCATTAGGCAAGCTCGGCTCGCGCGAGCTGAACTATGCGTCGGACATCGATCTGCTGTTCATCTTTTCGCACGAGGGATCGACGTCGGATGTCGGAACCGGCAGCCGTCTGACGAACCGCGAATTTTTTATAAAGCTGGCGGAGCGTGTGATAGCTCTTGCCGGTGGTCAATCGGGCGAAGGCGCCGCTTATCGGATCGACATGCGGCTCAGGCCGCACGGCTCGATCGGGCGGCTCGCATTGTCTTTAGATGAAACCATCCGTTATTACCGGACCGACGCCCGCGAGTGGGAGCGGCAGGTCCTTATTCGATCGCGGCCGATTGCCGGTGATTTGGCGATTTTCAACAGTTTTTATTCGGCGATCGAAGGCTCAGTATTTCGTCCTGACGTTGACGTTAGCGAAAGTCTTGCCAACGTGCGCCTTTCAAAGCGCCGCATCGAGGACCCGGCCGCGCCCGGACCAGGATATAACGTCAAGCTCGGCCGCGGCGGCATACGCGAGATCGAGTTTATCGCTCAGGCGCTGCAGTTAGCGCATGGCGGACGCGACCAATGGCTCCGCCATCCTCACACGCTGGTCAGTTTGTCGCGAATCGCGGACCGGGGGCTGATCGATGAGCATCGGTTGACGGGCCTGTTTGAAGCGTACGATTTTCTGCGGCGGCTCGAGCATCGGCTGCAGATGGAGCACGGCCTGCAAACGCATACGATCCCAAAAAACGAAGGTGCACGCAGTCTCGTCGCGAGGCGAATGAATTGCGCGACAGCCGGCGATCTCGATCGCGAGGTTGGGCGTCATGCGGCAGACGTTCGGGCGGTCTTTGTGGATGTTTTCGAGCACGTGGATGAGACTGCTGCCGATGGCGGCGAGCCTCCGTCGCCGGCGGTCCTCGACGGGACCCGGACCCGGCGTCAGAGACTCTATGACGAGGTCGCGGATGTATCGCCGCATTTTGCACAGATGCTGGCGGCGGTTCCTTATGCGACGAACAAAGGCGCGGCGTCACCCGATCAACTTTTTGCCGAGGTCGTCGTGAACGAAGGCGATTTCGGCACGCGCTTGTCTCTCGTGAGACGCGCGTGGTCGCGCGCGATTCTCGACATTGCGATCGCCGAGGTCGAAGGAGAGCTTTCGATCGCCGATTCGAAAAAGCGCCAGACCGAGCTTGCCGAGATGAGTATTAGAACGTCGCTGGCCCTGATGCGGGATGAGATGGAACATCGTATCGGCGTCCGGGATCTGCCGCTCTCCATTCTGGCGCTCGGAAAGCTCGGGGGTCGCGGTGTTGACTACGCGTCGGACCTCGATCTCGTACTTGTTTACGAGGACGCGGCGGTCGAAAACACGGCCGAGGTTTACAACCGGGCAGTCGAGATATTTGTCACGACTTTATCGGGGACGACGCGCGACGGAAATCTGTATCGGGTCGACCTCCGGCTCAGGCCTTATGGCAAGAACGGTGCGAGCTCAAACCCGCGCTCGGTTTTTCTTAAGTATTTTGAAAACACAGCCGACGTGTGGGAGCTGCTCGCGTTCGTAAAGCTGCGCGGCATCACGGGCCCGATCGCAAGCGAGGTCGACACTGCGGTCCGCGAAATAATTCATCGCCGTGCCTTCGCGACCAATCCCGCACTGCTCCGCAGCGAAACCGTTCGCATCCGCTCTCAGCTTGAGCGGCAGCGCGGCGGAGGGCGTGGCAAGGTCGATCTTAAATACGGTGCCGGGGGCTTGCTCGATATTTATTTCGCGACGCGGTACTTGCAGCTCCGCGACAACATGCCGGACGCGACTGAAGATCGCTCGACTCGATCCGTGCTTGACCGTTTGCTCGAACGAGGCTCGCTCAGCCCGGACGACCATGAGGCACTTTCGGCGGGACACGCGTTTCTTTCCGAGCTTGATCACAATATCCGATTGGTAACTGGACGATCGAGACAGCTTCCTCGCGAGCCCAAATCGCTGCAGATCGTCACCGACCGGAGCGGCTTTTCCGACACGGCCGACCTCATTGAAAATTTATCTCTCCAGCGGCTCAATATAAGAAATGTATTTGAGCGTGTGCTCGCGGTCGACTAGTTA
>Ga0207707_10002670_pt1 | contig 15925 bp, 13 predicted proteins | sample KBSC83BmetaG_FD_184336 | JGI IMG/M metagenome (GOLD analysis project Ga0207707, IMG submission 184336) | Corn rhizosphere microbial communities from Kellogg Biological Station, Michigan, USA - KBS C8-3B metaG (SPAdes) (version 2) | ecosystem: Host-associated > Plants > Roots > Rhizosphere ...
GAGTCTTCAGCGCCGGCTGGCCAGTGCCGAGCGTGCCGCTCAACTCTTCGTATTTTGATCCGTATAAATACTGGCAGGGCCCATCCTGGGCGAATACCAACTGGCTGATAATCGCCGGCCTGAAGAGCTACGGCTACGAAGCCGAGGCTGCCGTGCTGAAAGACAGGACGCTAAAGATGGTCACCAAAAGTGGTATGTACGAATACTTCAATCCGCAGAACGCCAAAGGCGCCGGCGCCCCCGATTTCTCCTGGACCGCCGCCCTGACGATCGACCTGCTCAAAAGCTAGTCTTCTAATCTTAATCGAGTCGATTTTTTACCATCGTCTATGGAGTTGTGCGAACGGCTGGATATCTGTTCTACCACCCGTGTCAGCTGGCGGCTGCGGGTGCCTTCCACCTCCATAAATGTCCTTTGGGCAGTATCGATTTGTTTCCCAAGTCGGTCCATACTGTCGCCGAATTTTTCATACTCTTCCTGGAATTTAGATATTAAGCCCAGTATTTGCATGAGGCTTTTCTCGTGATGGAAGTTCTTATGGGCCTGCATAATCATTCTCAAAACAGCCGTAAAGCCGAAAGGTCCGGCCAGCACCACTTTGCGCTCACTGGCGTATTGGTTGATATCCGGCAGCATCTCGTAGACGAAGCTGAAAATCATCTCGTTTGGTATGAACATCACGACAAAATCCAGCGTCTGGTTCTCCGCATCGATGTAATCTTTCGAAGTTATCCCCTTGATCTTGTTGCGGATGGAAGTATTGAACGATGCCAGTGCCCGCTTCTTTTCGGCCGGTGACTTAGCTTCTTGATAGGTGATTAAGTCATCGAATGGGAATTTGGCATCAACGTTCAGCCTGAAGCCGTCTGGAAGCAGGATTGTAAAATCGGGCCGGCCCTCGGTAGTCGTCGACTGTTTCAGGTAATTTACTTTTTCCACGAAGCCGGCAGCCATCAGCAGATCTTCAGCGACCTGCTCCCCCCATTCGCCGCGCAGCCGATTGTTGGCCAGCAGATTGCGCAGACCTTCGGTAGAGATTTGCAGGCCTTCGGTTATTTTAGCGGTGTTGGCCAGCTGTTCTCGGATAGCGGCATTTTGTGTCTTTAAATCGATTACGCCTTCCTGGCTCTGTTTGAGTTCTTTCTGCAGGTTCCGGGTGATTTCACCTAATAACTTTTCATGGTTATTCAGGATATCTTTGACGCCGGTCTCAATCTCGTCTTTATTACCTTTGCGCTGTTCACTATTTAAATTGGTCAGCTGTAAAATAAACTTTTGGCCTAAGAAATAAAAAGCCGCGGCTATCAGCAGCACGCCTAAGATTACCGCCCCGATTATCACCCCGATAAGCATGTTCTAATTATACCTTTAAGCGAAGCGGGTGACTATGAATATGAAAACCACACCAAGAAGCGTCAGAGGTAAGGTCCAGCGTGGCGCATTTTTGCTGTGGGCCTGCGGCAGCAGGTTGCTGGCGGCTATATAAAGCATAAATCCGGCGAAGAAGCCCAGGTAGACGGCTAAAGTTTTTTCGGATAAATCGAATACCAGGCTCGATAAACCGCCGAGCACCGGCATCACTATGACGACTGCCAGCCACTTTTTGATATGCGCCAACTTGTTGCGGTGGAACAGCATGAAAGTGGTCGTATCGAAACCGTCGGCAAAACGGTGCCCGATAACAGCGATCGACACTGCGGTGCCGACAGCGGTGCTGACCTGAAATCCGACGCCGATGCTCAGCCCGTCCAAAAAACTATGCCCGGAAAGCGCGACCGCCCGGGCCGTGCCCAGCCTGGGGTGGCGGTGCGGGCCGTATTGCTCTTCGCTGCCCTGGTGCAACGGTACGAACTTCTCGAACAGATGGAACAGCAAAAAGCCGGCGGTCATGGTTATCATCGGCCAGATGGGGTCAAGTTTTTGGGTTTGGGAGATATCAAAGATTTCCGGCAACAGGTCAAAAGTTACCAGGCCCAGCACCAAGCCGGAAGTCAGTGCCAAAGCGTAGTGGAGCCAGCGGCGGCCGCGTATCGCCGTATAACCGCCTAGAAGGGCGGCGATTGACGCGGCTACGGTGAGAAGAAAAACGATCATAGGTCGATTCTATATTTGTGCGTTTATAAATTGCAAATTTGTCGCAATTTACTTAAAATTACAGATATGCATTACGACACGCTGAAGGAAATACTAAGGAACAGCGGCGCCAGCTTGACCCAGCCGCGCAAAGTCGTTTTCGACCTTCTGCTTAACCAGGACCCCCAAAGCATGCAGGTACTGGCCCAGCGGGCCAAAGGTAAAGTTGACCGGGCTACGGTTTACCGGACGGTAGACTTATTCGAGCGCCTGGGCATCGCCCGCCGCTTAAATATCGGCTGGAAATATAAGATCGAGCTGGCCGACGTCTTTTCCGGCCATCATCACCATATGTACTGCACTAACTGCGGCCGGATGTATCCCTTGCCGGAAAATCCGATGCTCGAGACCATGATAGACACCGTAGCGGCTAAGTCCGGATTTTCGCCGCGCGGCCACCAGCTGGAAGTCTTCGGTTTGTGCGTAAACTGTTCTAAAACTTAGCCGGCCATCATGGCTTCTTTAGCATCTACCTTGTGGTTTTTGACGACTAAGAAGACTACGACCGCCGCGGCTAAAGCCAGGATTATACCGACGTCTATACCAGCTTGATAGCCGTGTACCTGGGCGTAGATAGCCGGCCCGCCAGCTGAAGTTTCGGCTTTAAAGGTCGAGAACGCCACTGCTGACAGAACGGCCAAGCCTATCGCCCCGCCGACCTGCTGGGAAGTGTTAAGAATTCCCGAAGCCAGTCCCGAGAAGTGTTTAGGCACACCCGAAGTCGCCGCTAGAGTACCGGAGACAAAAGTCAGGCCCATACCGACGGCGAATACAGCCAGGCCGGGAAAGACGTTATGCCAGTAGTTACCGCCGACTTTCATGTAGTGGCCTAACAGGAACAAGCCCAGAGCCAAGACCAGTGGCCCGAGGTTCAACGGCGGTTTATAGCCGATCTTTCCGACTATATTCGATATGATTCCCGACATAATAGCGATGATGAAGGTTGTCGGCAGAAAACTGATCCCGGTTTTAACCGGTGAATAGTGCAGTACGGTCTGCACGTACAGCGTTAGGAAAAAGAACATCGAGAACAGGGTGCAGGCTATGACTAGAAAGGCGGCGTTAGCCCCAGCCAAGTTACGGATCCTGAAGATTTCCAAAGGCATCAGCGGCTGTTTAGCCCGCCGCTCGTTTATCACAAAGGTCAAAAGAAGCACTACACCGGCTGCGATGAATCCCCAAACAGTGGTCGAGTTCCAGCCGTCATTGGGCGCTTTAGATAGGCCATAGACAATAGCCATCAAGCCGCCGGTCGCGGTAATAGCGCCAGGCAAGTCGAGGTCAATCTTCTTATTCTCCTCGCCAATGTGGTGAGGAAGCATCCTCAAAGCGGTGAACACCACGATGATACCAACCGGCACGTTAACGAAGAAATTCCAGCGCCAGCTAAGGTATTGGGTTAGGACTCCGCCCAATAGTACCCCGGCAGCTGCGCCGCCGGCTGATACCGCGGCCCAAACACCCATCGCGGTATTGCGGTCCTTACCTTCCTCAAACTCAGAAAGAACGATTGACAAAGCCGCCGGCGACATAAAGGCGCCTGCTAAGCCCTGTATGGCTCTCGTGACAATCAGCATGGTATCCGACTGGGCTAAACCGCAAGCCAGCGACGCCAGCGCAAAGACCGAAACGGCACCGATAAATAGACGGCGACGCCCGAATAGGTCGGCCGCCCGGCCGCCGAGCAGCAAGAAACCGCCGAAGGTAATCGTATAGGCAGTTATAACCCACTGTAGACCGCCGGCTCCAAAGTGCAGTTCTCTATTGATAGACGGCAGCGCCACATTTACGATGGCTACGTCCAGGACGACCATGAACTGTGCCAATACCAACAGCGCCAGAATCATCCATTTATTTTCAGAATGTTTTGATAATTGACGTTTAGCTTTAACCACTCAACCCTCCGCGAATAATATTAGACTTAATCATATCTGAAAATCACTAATCGGACAATAATACATAATCACTTTTAATCGAATATGGTTTAAACTAATTCATAAGATGGAGCATAAAACAAAAGTTCTTATAGTTGGCGGCGGTTTCGGCGGCATTAAGACAGCCCTGGCGCTCAGTGATGATAAACGTTTCAGTATCAGCTTGATTTCCGATCGTGACAGTTTCCGGTATTATCCTACCCTTTATCGGACGGCTGTTGGCGGCAGTCCTTTCGCCTCTTCGATTACGCTGGACGAGATATTCAAAACTAAAAAAGTCAAACTGATCCAGGACGATATCAAACAGCTTGATCGGACGGCCAAGACTGTCACTGGTAAAAAAACCTACAGTTACGACATCCTGGTTCTGGCGCTCGGCGTGGTGACCAACTATTTCGGTATCAAAGGCTTGAAAGAATACTCTTTTGGCATAAAAAGCCAGGAGGAAGCCCAGGAGCTGCGCGACCACGTGCATAAAATCTTAATGAAAGACGGTAAACCTGACCTGAACTATATAGTCATAGGCGGTGGCCCCACCGGTGTAGAGCTGGCTGGCGAACTGCCGACATATATCGATCATGTGATGAAGATGCACGGGCTCAAGCCCAGGAAGCTGCACATCGACCTGGTCGAAGCAGCTCCCCGGCTGATGCCCCGGATGGCCCCAAGCTATTCGCGAGTTATTCAGAAGCGCCTGCACAGGATCGGCATCAGACTTTATTTGGGCGAGGCCGTGTTAGCCGAGACAGCCGACAAATTGCTGGTCAGCGACCACTCCTTGGCCAGCCATACCGTGGTCTGGACAGCCGGCGTCACAAATCACCCTTTCTTCAGCAAGCATGGCTTCACGCTTAATGACCGCGGCAAGGTGTCGGTCGATAAGTATCTCCAGGCTGAAGATAATATCTACGTCATCGGCGATAATGCCGATACGCCGTATTCCGGAATGGCCCAGACGGCACTTTACGATGGCATCTTCATCGCGTCTCATCTTAAGCGTCAAGGCCACGGACGGCGCCTAAAGGCCTATAAGCCCAAGCGGCCGGTATATATAACGCCGGTCGGACCTGGGTGGGCGGCCGTTGTCTGGGGTCGCGTGCACATCTATGGGTGGCTGGGCTGGCTGCTGCGCTCGGCGGCCGATTTCGCCGGCTTTAAAGACTATGAGCCGTGGTGGATGGCCTCCAGGCACTGGCTGGCCGAGTATGAAGAAGATAAGAATTGTCAGATATGCTCCGGTAAACAAGCGCCAGGATTAAGCAAAATTTAAGACAGGCCTACAACAATACCAAGATGGAGAAGCAGTTAGATATCGCCGCTCAGCGCGCCACCGGCATGATCGACTGGCTGAACGACAAGCTGACCAGCTACCGGCTAATGCTATATTTCCTGCTGGCTCTCGTAGCGTGGGCTATTCTAGGCAGTTTTTTCAGACAGGTCCCGTATAGCTGGAATGAAATCGCCATATCAGCAATCTGGATAGTCGGTATCGCCTGGGCTGCCAACAAGTCGATTTCAAAATTCCTGGATATACCGGCGAATAAAGAGTCATATCTGATAACCGGACTGATTCTGACCCTGATACTAGCGCCGCCAAAAAACACGGCTGACTTCGCCGTATTGGCAGCCGCGGCCGCGGCCGCCATAGCCTCCAAATATGTTATCGCCTTGAATAAGAGCCATATCTTCAATCCGGCGGCATTTGGAGCTCTTATCGCTGGAGAAGTCTTCCATAAATACCCAGCCTGGTGGGTCGGCACTAAGTTTATGACTCCTCTAGTAGTCATCGGCGGTATTTTGGTGCTGCGCAAGATGAAACGTTTTACTATGGCTGGCGTATTCCTCGCGGTCTTTCTGCTTTACCTGGTGTTCGGCACCAGTTTCGGCGGCAGCCTGCATTTCCTATGGCTGGAGCTAATTTCCACGCAGGTACTGTTCTTCGCTGTCGTGATGCTGACCGAACCGCTTACCTCGCCTGCGAAACTGAACTACTCCCTGCTGTATGCCATTGTAGTCGGCTTCTTTTATACCGCGACCAAGCTCAAGCTCAGTCCTGAAGAAACCCTACTGCTCGGCAACCTATTGACATTCCTGCTGGCACGGAACCGCAGATACCAGCTGAAGTTCATCAGTCGCGTCCGGGAAGCCGACGGCATCTACAGTTATATTTTCAGTACGCCCAAAGGCTTCCGTTTTAAGGCGGGACAATATATGGAGTGGACCATCGCTCATAATAAGACCGACGCGCGCGGCAACCGGCGCTATCTGACCATCGCCAGCTCACCGACGGAGCCAGGACTGATGTTCACTATCAAGCAGCCCCAGTCAGCCAGCGCATTCAAACAGAAGCTGAGCGAGCTGAAGCCCGGCGATAAAATCCTGGCAGCCAGGCTGGCAGGCGACTTCATACTGCCGCCGGACTCATCCAAGAAAATCGCGTTTATGGCCGGGGGCATCGGCGTCACCCCTTTCCGCAGCATGATAAAATACGCAATTGATAATAACCAGCCACGTGATATGGCCTTGATTTACTCGGCCAGCAGCCCGGACGAGTTATCGTTCCAAAGACTATTCGATGATGCCGGCGGGGCCGGACTTAAATCACATTACGTGACCGATGGTCATGTAGACAAAGCTAAGATCAAATCGCTGCTGCCGGATTATAAAGAAAGGATTTTTTATATATCCGGGCCTTATGGCTTCGTCAACGCCGTACACAAAGCTTTGCTTGAGCTGGGCGTCACCGGCCGGCAGATTTTAACCGACTACTTCCCCGGCTATGGCACCTAATCCGTCAATCGTTGACACTGTTTAATCCTAGTGCTTAAGTATTGGTAAAGGAAATTGGTGGCCAGAAAAAAACATCGGACACGGCCAGTCAAGCGGAAAGCGAAACATAGTTTGCGGACACTTAAAAAAGCATCTTTCTCAAAGCCGAACCTGATTGCCTTTATCCTGGTATTTGCCGCCATCGGCGGCTACATTATTTATAGAAGTTTCGCCGCGACTATCGACTGCGGCTCTTACCCCTCCGTTCCAGCCGGTACGGCCTCGATAAACCTTTGTGCCACATCGGTCGACCACACTCTGCCTGCCAAGTTCTGGGGCTATGGAATGTCGCGGTATTTTTATGGTGATCTGCTGCAGCCCCAGTATCAGCAGTTATTCAAGCAGGTGGGTCCAGAAGTTTTTCGCAACCAGGAAGGTATGGGATATTCTCCCGGCACTCCAGCAAGTCCTGACCCATTTCTCGGGGATATGCGCAGTTTCTTGCAAACGATGAAAAGCCAGGGCTTGGACATGGGGGCTATCCTCATGATGGAGTCAGGCCCAGCCAGTTTGCCGTCCGGCATTGCTCCTGCGACCATAAGCAATTACGATCAGACTGGCACGCGCAGCCCGCAGAATCACGGCGCTATGGTCAATTGGTTCATGGATGGCGGAATCGATGTTTTAGGCTATGAGGCCTATAATGAGCCGGCCAACGACTCCAGCTGGTATACCGGCACCACCCAGACCGTCCTCAATACCCGTGAAGCCTGGGCTTATATTCACCAGCGTCAGTTTTCCGACGGTGTGCATCAGGCGTTATCGGCCAAAGGCCGATCCGTAAAGATTTTAGGTGGCGTGCTGGGAACCGGTGAAGGCTATGGCGCCAACTGGGCGCAAGTCTTTTTTAGTGGCAATGGCACTATAATCAGTGACGGCGGCGGCTGGCCGTGGCCAAACAATAATCTAGCCAGTACCGCCTCCGGTCCGATTTTCGACACGTACGACTTCCACCCTTATCCTGCTAACCGCGACCCGCAAAGCGGCGTCAATTCCTTGGTGTATCCTACTCTGACGACTAATGACAAATCATCGTTATACGCTTTTATGGAAACCACCCGGAATTATCTGAACGCCAACAACGGCAGCGGCAAGCAGCTAGCCTTCGACGAGGGCGGGTTCGACCTCAACACGAACGTAGATGCATTAGCTGAAGGCGTCTACGCCGTGGTTATGTCGCGGGAACAGGCTCATTGGAATGTACCGTTTTACACGCTTTGGTCGGCTAACACCACCTCTGCCGGTGGTACAAATATCTGGCCCCTATTCTTAACCTCTGATCACGTCAACTTCCGTAACACGGTTCGCTCATCAATGGCCCGGGACATAACCGGCAAATTCATGCATAACTATAAACGCCAGATAACCGGCTACGCCAGCGGCTTGGTAGCCGGCTCCGGCATGACTCCGGGCGGTGCATACGCCAACCCAGTACAGCGTATCCAGGCGACAGCCGGTTTAAGCGCCGACGGCACTAAGCTGGCCGTCCTGGCAGCTAACCTCGACCTGGCCAATCCTCAGCCGTTCCAGATTAATTTCGGTACTACGGCCTCGGGGCCTATTACCGCGACCTATATGCTCCAAACGACTCCTGCGGGAAACATGCCGACCGCTACGATTTCCGCCGGCACTAGCCTTACGCGTACCTTGGAACCGGGCTCTATCTATTTATTTGAGATTCCGATCGGCTCTTCATCGACACCGGTGCCGACAGCTTCAATTACGGCCAATCCAACCTCGATCAATACCGGCGCCAGCAGTACGCTGAGCTGGAATTCATCAAACGCTACGGCCTGTACGGCATCCGGCGCTTGGAGCGGTACCAAAGCGACCAGCGGCAGCCTGGTCGTATCACCGACAGCCACCGGCGCCTATACTTTAGTCTGTACCGGTGCCGGCGGCAGCGCCACTGCCAACGCTACGATCACCGTAACGGCGGTTTCTGCCCCGCCCGGCCAGCTGCCGGCGGCTACTGCCTTCCATAAAACTGATGGCATCCTTGATGAACCGGACTGGAATATCAGCACGCCACTTACCAAAGTTGTCAGCGGCACAACCGGGGACTCCGGTACCTGGGGCGCTCTATGGGATAAAAACTACCTGTATGTCGGCGTAAAGGTCAGTGATTCTAATTTATCAACTACCAGCGGCTTTTCGCCAGTCGACTATTGGCACAACGACTCGGTGGAGGTATACGTCGACCCGAACGCTGATGGCGGCACTACGTACGATAGCAATGATAAGCAGCTGGCCCAAGTCTGGAATGATACCGGGCTTTACGGCATCAGTTCCGCTACTCCGGGCGTGCTTCACGCCTGGGCGCCGATTAGCGGCGGCTACTCCGTAGAGATGGCGATTCCATGGTCAAGTTTAGGTGTTGCACCAGTTAGCGGAGCATCGGCTGCGCTGGATATCGGCATTAACGATGCCGCCAACGGCAGCCGGGTCGGCCAGCTCATCTGGCACGGCACGGCCAATGATTATAAAGACCCGTCAGGTTTTGGATTAATGAGCCTAAGCGGCACGCCGACCAGCGCTAAGACCGGAGACATCAACGGCGATGGATCCGTAGATATCGCCGACTTATCCATACTGCTAAGCAATTTTGGAACCTCGAACGCCGCAGCCGACCTCAATAAGAATGGCGTGGTAGATATTTTCGATTTATCGATTCTGGTGAGCAATTACGGCGCTTAGCGTTTGGATCCGATTAATTATCCCTGCTAAAAGCATATTCTTCGGCCGCCCAGCGCAGTCCCGGATACTGCGTGTGGTCCCGATGGGCGCCAGGCATCATCAGCATCTCGACTTGTCCGGCCGCGATATCGACCGAGGCCATTCTGCCCAGATTGTAAGTCAGCATCAGGTAGCGTACAGCATCAACATTCACATCCTTGTACAGCCGGTCAGCATAAGGCAGGTGATGAGTAATAAGCGCGCCAGGCTGCTGCCTTAAAGCAAAGACTGTATCGGTAGCAGCGGGATGCTTGTCCGTATCGCCGCGGCTCAGAGCTTTTAAGTCGGTCAGCATCTTGCCGAGTTTATGTGAAGTGCATGCTTTCTGCACAAAACTGCGATGCTTGTTCTGGGCCGCATCAGAATATGCATTCGGCAGCAAGGCTTCAGCTTCATCGATTTTCTCGGACGTGAGTTTCCAAGGATCTTCTGACTGCTTAGCGAATTTCCTGTCCTCACGGGCATCGTTGACCACCATGGCCATTCCCCATAGGATACTCATTGAGTGGTGGCTGAGGTTAGGCCGGCTTTTAAGATAGGCAGCTTCAACCTGGCCCTCTGGCAAGGCGGCCATCAGGCCGGTGGCGTACGCACCGCCCATTGAATTGGCCGAAAAACGGGTAATCATATAATCCGCGGCCTTCAGAGCCCTGGCCAGGGATCGCAGGGTTGGCAATGCTTCACCGTCGTCCAAAGTGAACCTGCCGTTCTGTCTGACATATCGCCGTTCGGCAGCTGTCCAGTAACTGGAGCGGCCATTGCCTAAGCTGGCGATATAAAGCCGCTGTCTGCCAGGCCGCAGCGCCGCATTTTCAGCGAACTCCACGGCATTTCCTATGTTACCGCTGATGCTGGACGTGAAGGTCGACAGCTCCGCGTCCATACCGTCGTCTGGCGACGCATCGATATTAGCCGCTGCGACTTCAAAGATTTTCGACGGATCATCCGGGTCGGCGATCACCGTGAAAGTATCGTTTATATCCTCCAGGGCTTGGTAATAGTCATCCCGCCTGATTTCCGGACGGCTGAGATATACCTCATCACTGACCCACTTGAACGGCGGTGCAAAGTCCGGCCCATAGCGATTTTTGACCGCTACCAGGTGGCGGTCGGCCTTGAACAGGCTGCCGTTACCGAATGAATAGGTCAGATCTTCCCTTTTTGGCATATCAAGCAACCTCCCTGATGACTCGATACGGATACTCTAGAACCATCTCGCTCAAATGTCTAGGGTCGAGTTCACACTTCCTGATTTATCAACTATCAGATAGCTATATCCAGGCTGGGAAGACATAAAGCTGATGCCGTTTTCGCCCATGGCATAGACAGCGGTCGCCAGGATATCAGCCCAGACGATATCCGGCCCGGCGATCGTCACGCTCAATAATTCGTCGGCTGGTTTTTTTGTCATCGGGTTGGTGATGTGAGGGCCGCGCTCATAATTGCCGCTGGTACAGACCGCCCCGTTAGAAATACTTAACAAGTTAAGTATTTCGGTTTTGTTATGAGGATCTTGGATTCCGATATTCCACGTCTTATCCGTGTTGGAACGGGCTAAGATATCACCGCCGGCGCCGATGCAGTAAGTCTTAAAACCGGCTTTTTCTATAATCTCCCCTGCCCGGGAAATCGCCCAGCCCTTTACGTAGCCGTTAGGGTCAAAGGCGCCGGCAGCCCAGGCGGAAAAGTATCCATCGGTCAGTTTCTCTGCCCGACGGCAAGCTTTTATAACGTTTTTAAATTCTGGGCTTAAACCATCTTCACTGACTTCGCCTTTTATATATCTAGAGACTTCACTGTCTGGTTTGTAGGTACTAAACTTCTTATCGATCTGCCGCAGCCTGGCAAAAGCCCAATCAAAGGCTTGGCTGTTATCGCAACCCGGGATATCAATACTTATGGGCAAACCCATTATCTGAGCTACTCTTCTCATCGTTTATAGTTTATCGTGATTCGTTAATCGACAAACACCCACCACAAACCGTAAACCATAAACCATTTGACCTACGCCGCTTGGTCTAGAGCTGCCTGGAGTGATCGCTCGTAGGCTTCGCTGGTCTGGGTAGCACCTGATACGAAGTCGATATTTGAACCCTGATGGGCCAGGGTCGATTGTTTGAGATATGGCTCGGCGAAAGCCGTGACCTCCTTGCTGTGTCCCTCAGGCCCGGGCATCTGCAGGAATTTGATATCAGTGATTTTGCCGCCGCTGACAACTGCTGCTATCTGTACGGTGCCGTAGATAGTATCTTCCGACGCGCCGGTATAGGTCCCGTCTTCATAGGCGGCGGCCGAGGAGTCAGATGGAGTGGAATCGTTCTGCCCAGTCTGGGCGCTCATCACGGCCGAGGTATCGGATGGCGTGGCGAGCGGAGCTGCATCATCACCCTTATGGTTTTTGATAAGGCCAAGGGCGCCGATGACGGCGACGGCTAAGATAATCACGATTCCTTTTCTCATGCAGCTATCAGTTTACCAAGTTAAATCTGAATATTACCTTAAGAATTGAAAAAATCCGTGTCGGCTAGCTCTGGCGGCAAAAAGCCTTCATCATGCTTGAAGCCGGCCTGCCCTGGTGGAATTGGCTTCGCATTCCACAGGGCCTGCCATTTGTAACCTTTACCGTAACCCAAGTCCTTCATCAGTTTAGTCGGCGCGTTGCGCAGCTGCAGCGGTACTGGCAGGTCCGGGTATTCACGAGCGGCACTCAGGGCGGCGTTCATGGCACTGGCGACCTCCCTGGATTTTGGCGCTTTGGCTAGAACACTGGCGCAGTGGAACAGATTGTATTGGCACTCCGGCATACCGATGCGCTCAACTGCCAGAAAGGTGGATACCGCTAGATTCAAAGCCGCCGGCGCCGCCAGCCCGATATCTTCGGACGCAAACACCACCATCCGCCGGGCGATGAACTTAGGGTCTTCGCCGGCCTGCAGCATCCGGGCCATGTAATACAGGGCGGCACTCGGCTGGCTGCCGCGCAGACTTTTTATAAAGGCGCTGATGATGTTGTAGTGGTTCTCGCCGGCTTTATCGTAGCCGGGCACCCGTTTTTGGGCGGCGGCTTCGATGACATCGCGGCTGATGGTACCCTTACCGGCCAGCTGGGCCGCCAATTCTAAATTGCTTAGGGCGATGCGGGCGTCGCCGCCGGACAGCTCGGCTAGCAGTCCGATGCTAGTATCAGGCAGGCGCTTAACAGATAGATTCTCGGCTTTGGCGGCCCGTTTAATGATTTTAGCTATTTCATCTTTAGTAAGCGGCTCCAGCACCACCACCCGGCTACGGCTCAGCAGCGGCGTAATCACTTCAAAGCTCGGGTTCTCAGTGGTGGCGCCTATCAAAGTAATCAGGCCTGATTCCACATGCGGTAAAAAAGCGTCTTGCTGGGCCTTGTTGAAGCGGTGGATTTCGTCGACGAATAAGACGGTTTTACGCGGCCCCTCGGTGGTCGTGCCCTGCTCGTTCATTAGCGCCCGCTCCACGACTTTAGCCACGTCGGCCTTACCGGAAGTTACTGCCGAGATCTCTATAAAATCGGCATCCCGCTCATTGGCGATAATCCGCGCCAGCGTGGTCTTACCGCTGCCGGGCGGACCCCAGAAAATCAGGCTGAAAGGCTTGCCGGCCGCCGCCAGCTTATTTATCAGCTTGCCCCCGCCGATAACATGGCTCTGCCCGACCACCTCGTCGAGTGTCCGGGGACGCATCCGCTCCGCCAATGGCTTCTCCATATATATAAGTATAGTGATAAATCATCAGCTATACACAAGCTTAGTGTATGCTAATACCAATGGAAGGGGCTCCCGAGGTTTCACGGATTTCCAGGCGGCGGAAACTTCTAAAGCCGCTTGTGGTGTTGATGGCGGTTATATTAATTTTGTCTTTAGTCATTCATAACCTCAAATCGCCGGCTATCGGCACCATCAACCAGACTCCGCCGGATAAGGCCGAAACTCAGGATCCTTACGCGACCCCGATGAAGCTGATGGGTGAGTATATAAGCTATTTCGTGCCCGCCCACTACCGAAAGGTGGCTAGTACTACCACCGGTTCGTATCTCCAGGTCGATGCTTTTTATGCTACCGACCAATCCCAAAAGCAGATATCCGTCGGAGTCTCCAAAGAAGATTTAAACACTGATACGGGCTTCAGTCTCCGTAAACAGCACCCTGCCACATATATGCAGGAGCCGATGACCAGGAGCGGTGCTTATATATTCGATTCTTCGGCCGATGGCGCGGAAAAAACCGCTTTCGTCAGCCACGGAGCTTATGTCGCCAGCATCTCCCTGACGGCGCCGGCCGGCTGGGACTTGAGCCAGGACCTGCAGACTATCCTGTCTGGTCTGAAGTGGAACTTATGAAGAAGCTTAAGTTATAATTAGCCGCAGATGGGATTCACGATTTTGATAGCGGCTTTGGGACTGAGCTTCTTCGCGGCCCTTCCGGCTACAACCAATTACCAGCTCAACAGCTATGGGTTCGGCTCCGGCGGTGGCGTCACTGGTACCTCAACATATTCCCTGGAGGGCATAACCGGCGAGACCGGCGGCAATACCAGCGCGACGTCCGACTATGATATCAAACCGGGCTACGTCGAGACTCAGCAGGCCAATGTCCCGATAGTTACTGTCAGCAACCCTTCCGGCTATTACGATAAGCTGCATTTCATCATCGACCAGCAAGGAAATCCTTCCGATGCGCTTTATGCGCTGCAGGTCTGTGTTGGCGCCGACTGGACCGGTTCGCCACTGGCGTGCGGTGGAACGACCTTATATATAAAGAGCGATAATACGCTCGGTGCTAGTTTGACAACGGCCGACTACCAGACATATAGCGCTTGGGGCGGCTCCGGCGGCGGAAATATCATCGGGCTCAATCCCAGCGTAAGTTACTATGTACGCGCCCGAGCGACCCAAGGGCAATTTACTGAAAGCGCCTGGGGTCCAAGCTCCAGCGGTACCACAGCCGGCCAATCCATCAGTTTCTGCCTTTATACCAGCGGCTCATGCGCCGGCGGCGGTAGCTCCGTAGCCTTCGGGTCCCTACTGCCCAACACAGTCAACGACGCGCCCAGCCAGATCGGACTGGATTTTGCCACCAATGCCAACTTTGGAGGGAAAGTCTATATATCTTCGGCCAATGGCGGGCTTAAGAGTAACTCCGCAAGCTTCACTTTGGCCTCGGCTACGGCCGATTTGAGTTCGGCCGGCTCTGGTTATGGCGCCCGCGTGACGTCGGCCGGCCAGAGCTCCGGCGGCGCCTTTTCGGCGATTTACCCCTATGATCAGCCGACTGACTCGGTGGGCGCGTTAAATACTACTTTCGCTGAATTACTGTCATCTCCGGCGTCGTTCGGCGGCGGCGTGGCCAACGTGCTGCTCAAGGCTAAGCCGGACGGCTCGACTCCGGCCGCCAATGACTATGCCGATACGGTCACAGTAGTGGCTGCGGCCAGCTTTTAATCCGCTGGAGCTCCTTGACAAAGCGGACAAGCTTAAGCAAAATGTAAGCTAAGGTTAAAAACATAATAAATAGCCAAAGGAAACAGATGAGAACACTCCGACTAAATGCCAAAAAATCCAGGCTGGCGCTTGGTGTCTTTATATTAGCTTTTTCGGCTCAGGCGCTTGTACCGGTTTTAGTCGGTCATTCCTCGGCCAGTTCTCTGACCAATACTCTGGTACGGTTCGATAATATGTCCCAGAATACATTCACCTCAGGCACAGTCTGCGCCGCGGCCAGCTCGGGCGGGGCCGGCACCGAAGATAACGTTAAAGTTACTTTCCCAACAGGATATACAGTCAGCGCGACTGTCGCCAACTGGGCCGTCGATACGACCAACAAAGCTTGGCCATCAGGCGCCACGGCCTGGCCCGGCATCACCGCTCCCACCGGAGCCGGAAATTACGTGGTTTCCGGCCAAAGCGTGACTTTCCAAAGCAGTGATCTCACTGATACGACCGAGCACTGCTTCAACTGGACAAACAGCACATCGGCCCTTAAGACGGCCACCTCACCAGCTAACGACCTGACCGGCACAGTGGCTACTCAAACCTCAGCGCCAGCCGTGGTTGACAGCGGTAATTACTCGACTGCCACAGTTAGCAACGACCAGGTTTCCGTTAGCGCCCAAGTCAACCCGACGTTTCAGATGGCTATGAGCGCCAGCAGCGATAACCTTAGCGTACTTAGCTCCGGCAGCGTCGCGCATACCGGTACTCCATTCACCATGACGGTCAGCACCAATGCTAAGCCCGGCTGGCAAGCCTGGGCTAGCAGCGCCAACG
>Ga0207707_10002672_pt1 | contig 15924 bp, 11 predicted proteins | sample KBSC83BmetaG_FD_184336 | JGI IMG/M metagenome (GOLD analysis project Ga0207707, IMG submission 184336) | Corn rhizosphere microbial communities from Kellogg Biological Station, Michigan, USA - KBS C8-3B metaG (SPAdes) (version 2) | ecosystem: Host-associated > Plants > Roots > Rhizosphere ...
GGGCTCGCGCATGTGCTCGGGGCCAGTCGAGCAGTTCAGACCGATCACGTCCACGCCGAGCGATTCGAGCGTGGTCATCGCTGCGGCGATGTCGGTGCCGAGGAGCATGCGTCCGCTGGTGTCGAGCGTCACCTGCGCCTGCAGCGCGACGCGCCGCCCGAGCTCGGCGAACAGTCGCTCGATTCCGGCGATGGCCGCCTTTACCTCGAGAATGTCCTGCGACGTCTCGATGAGCAGAACATCTACGCCTCCCGCAACGAGCCCCTTGGCCTGCTGGTAGTAATTCTCGGCGAGGTCGGCGAACGAAATGGCGGAAAGCGTAGCATCGGCGCTGGACGGGAGCATGCCCGTGGGACCCATCGAGCCGGCGACGAAGCGAGGCGCGTCCGCCGTCGCGAACTTCTCGCACGCGGCTCGCGCGAGCTGCGCTGCACCGGTGTTGATCGCGTCGACCTTGTCGCCCAGTCCCCACTCGGTAAGCCGCCGCGGGGTGCTCTGGAAGGTGCACGTTTCCACCACGTCGCATCCCACCGCGAGGAACGACTCGTGGATGGACCGGATGACGTCGGGGCGCGTGAGGACGAGATTGTCGTTGCACCCCTCGAGCGCCTTGCCGCCGAAGTCTTCCGCGGTGAGGCCGGCGCGCTGAATGTTCGTGCCCATCGCGCCGTCGTAGATGAGCACGCGGCGGTCGATGGCATCCAGGTACGCTGAGGGGAATCGGTGACGTGGCATATCGAAGGCTGAAGACGTCGCCAGCCCAGTGCGGGTGTTGCACAAAAGCAAAAAATGCCCAGTGCACGCGCGGGCACTGAGCCGGCGCTTTAGCGGAATGTTTTACGTGGCCGCAATTTGCCGTAAATCGCCACGATTCAATTATTTCGCAACCTAGCGGGACGCCGCGTCAGCAGCAAGCCGGAATTGGGAGGAGGTACTGCTTTACCGCAGAGCCGCAGAGGTACCCCAGAGCCGCGGAGGTCGCGGGAGAAAGACATTACAAACGATTCACGAATTCGGACTATTTCATCTTTGACAAACGACACAAGAAATGTCACCCATCTCTGCGCCTCCGCGTTCCTCTGCGGCTCCGCGGTCCGCAGCTTATCGCCGTCCCCGCGAGAAGCACCGTCACGAGAACAGCGATCCCATCACGGCCACCTGCACCACGTAGATGAGCAGGTACGCCACGATCGGAGAGAAGTCGATCATGCCGAGCGGCGGCAGAACGCGCGCGATCGGCCGCACGATCCAGTCGGTGAGCGCGTACGATGCGCGTGCCCACCACGAATAGCGCATGCCAATCCACGAGACCAGCACGCGGACGATCAGCGCGATCTTGAGCAGCTCGAACGCCCAGTTGAGAAGCAGCTCCGCGATCCCCGCTCCGCCGCGCTCGGAGGCGAAGGCCACCGACACCACGGTGGTGTGCAGCCACTGCAGCAGCACGATGACGAGCACGCCCGCCACCACGACGCCCGCGAGAGCCCACCACGGCGCCTGGCTGGGCAAGCCGCCCGCGCGCACCACACGCGTCTCCACCGGCGCGAGCAGCGGGTCGACCGCGCGGCGAAAGAATCGCGCGATGGGAGAGAAGGGATTGATGCGCCGCGTGCGCACCGCCCAGTCCACGGCGGCGACCACGAGCACGGCGCCACCCACCCCCGCCAGCGCGATGCGCAGAACGTGGATCGCGGAGTCGACCACAGCAAGGAAAGTTGTCACGCGCGGTAAGCTGAGCCGGCGGTCGCACGCGAGCAAGAGCCGCGCGCGCGACCTGCCGATTTCACGGCGTCATCGACATTCCGAGATTTTTCGCCGTGAACGCAAGCTCGTCGGTCGCGAGATCGATCTGCTTCGACGTCGGCTTCCCGCCGCCATGACCGGCCCGCGTGTCGATGCGTATCAGTACCGGCGCCGGCCCGCTCTGAGCGGCCTGCATCGTCGCCGCGAACTTGAACGAGTGGCCCGGCACCACGCGATCGTCGTGATCCGCCGTCGTGATGAACGTGGCCGGATACGACGTGCCCGGCTTGATGTTCTGCAGCGGCGAGTACGCGAGCAGCGTCTTGAACTGCGTGGAATCATCCGAGGTGCCGTACTCGGGCGCCCACGCGCCGCCGATCGTGAACTTCTGGTAGCGCAGCATGTCCATCACCCCCACCTCCGGCAGCGCCACCGCCGCGAGATCCGGACGCTGCGTCTCCACCGCTCCGATCAGCAGTCCGCCGTTCGAGCCGCCGCGAATCGCCAGCTTTTTGGACGACGTGTACTTCTGCGAGATCAGATACTCTCCAGCGGCGATGAAGTCATCGAACACGTTCTGCTTCTTCGCGAGCATCCCCGCCTCGTGCCATGCGCGGCCGTACTCGCCGCCACCGCGAATCACCGCCACCGCGAACACGCCGCCCATGCTCACCCATTGCAACATCGACGGTGAAAACGCCGGCGTCTGGTTGATGTCGAAGCCGCCGTACGCGTACAGAATGGTCGGATGTGATCCATCGAGCGTGAGTCCCTTCTTGGCCGTCACGAAAATCGGAATGCGCGTGCCGTCCTTGCTCGACGCGAAAATCTGTCGTGTCTCGAAGCCCGTGCTGTCCACCGGCAACTTTGCGATGCCGAATGGCGTTTGCCGGCGCTTCTCGATGTCGTAGTAGTAGATCGATGCGGGCTGCAAGTACGATACGTACGAGTAGAACATCTCCCACTCGTCCGGTTTGCCGGATATCGCCGCGATCGTGCCGATTCCCGGCAGCTTGATCGTTTCCGCGAGTCCGCCGCGCAGCCCGTACAGCTGCAGCACCGAGTGCGCATCCTTGAGCGTGTGCACCACGAAATGGCCGCCGATCAGCTCGACGTCCTCCATCTTGTCCGCCCCTTCGGCGATCACGGTGCGCCAGTACCGCTTCGCGGGCTTGTTGATGTCCACCTGCACCACGCGGCCCAGCGGAGCGTCCTGGTTCGTCTGCATGAAGAACACGTCGCCGGCATTGTCGATCACCCGATTCTGCGACTCCGCATCGTCGATCAATGTCACTAGCGGATTGTCGAGCTTCGGCTTCCCCGGATTGCCGAGGTCGATGAAGTAGATGCGGTTCTTCGGATTCGTTCCGTCCACGACGTAGATGATCACGTACTCGCCATCATCGCTCACGGTGGCGTTGATGTTCCACCGCGGATGATCGGGGCGCTCGAGAATCAGCTGGTCCTTCGCCTGCGGATCGCCGACGCGATGATAGTAGAGCTTCTGCCCTTCGTTCTTTGCGAGCATCGCATTCTCGCTCTTCGGCTCCGCGTATCGCGAGTAGAAAAATCCCTTGTTGTCCTTCGTCCAGGCGATCCCCGAGAACTTCACCCACTTGAGAGTGTCGGGCAGATCTTTCGCCTTCTCGATGTCGCGAACGCGAATCTCTTCCCAGTCCGAGCCGGCGTTCGCCACCGCGTACGCGAGATACTTTCCATTCTCCGTCGCGTTCCACGGTCCGAGCGCCACCGTGCCGTCGGTGGACAGCGTGTTCGGGTCGAGCACGAGCTTCTTCTCGCCCTTGAGCCCGCGCTTCATGTACAACACGGCCTGGTTCTGCAGTCCCGAGTTCTCCGTATAGAAGTAGGACTTCCCGCGCTTCAGCGGCACTGCGTACTTGGGGTAGTTCCAGATACGCGTTAGCTGCTCCTTGATCGCCGCGCGCTCGGGAATCGCGCCGAGGTAGTCGAAAGTGAGCGCGTTCTCTGCGGTAACCCACTGCTTCGTCTCCGGCGAGTCCGTGTCCTCGAGCCAGCGATATGGATCGGCCACCTGCGTGCCGAAGTACGTGTCCACCTGGTCGCTCTTGCGCGTCACGGGATAGTGCAGCGGCGACTGCGCCGCGAGTGATGGCGCGACGGGAGTCGACATCATGGAGGCGGCACACAGCGCCGCCGCGCTCACGAGCGGATTGACGCGCATTGGAGTGGCGTAGGGTAAGGAGTGGACACAACCACGCACGCGCGGCGCTCGGCGTGCGCTCGACTACGGCAATGTAATGGGCGTCCCATATCCAGCGCTCAGTGTGGTCTGCTCGCTCGCACGGTCTCACCGCCAATCACCGCGCCCGCCAGGAGACCCGCCGCGAGTGCGAGCCACTCCCACCACGGAGTCGCGTGTACGCTCGCGAGCCAGGGAATCGCGAGAAGACCCGCGGCCATCACCGCCGCGACCGCGAGAAGCGCGCGCGCTCCCGCTCGCACCGCCCAGTATGCCCCCGGCGCCGCGAGACCCGCCAGCCACAGCCCCGTGAGCCACGGCGCCTCCGCTCCGTACTCGTAGTCGAACGGCAACAGGTAGCTCCATCCGAGCCCGGCATCCACCGGCAGCGTTCGCTCGCGCCGTACTCCATTGCTTTCCGCGCTCACCCAGAGCCGGTGATCGATCAGCCCTCCCGCCACCGAAATGGTATCGCGCGACGATCGCCTCCGATGCTTGAACACGCTGTCGAGCCGGATGGCGGGAGTGGAGACCCGTGCGTCCGCCGTGCGCATGCGAAGTGAGAACGTGAGATTCCCCTTTCGTTCGCCGAGCAGGAAAATCTGCGACTTCCGGTAATCGTAGACGGAGGCGATCGCAGCCATCCCCGTCGTGGCGGAGCCGCCGGTGACGTCCGCGCGCACGACCACGGAATCGGACGAGAGGCGCCGTCGCACGTCGTCGCTCGTCGCCGCAATCGCATTTGGTGTTGGAAGGCCGCCTGCAGTGGCGCCGTGTACGGTGCCGGGGAAATAGTCTTGGTGCAGCAGCTCGGGCGCCCACACGCCCCACGCGGTAGTGGGTGGAAGTGAGATGTGCGCGAGCTCCGCGCTCGCCGCCAAAATCGCGAGCCAGACGATTGCCCACGCGCCCGCGAGTCGCGCGCCCTGCCGGCGCGATGGTAGAATGACTACGCGCCAAATGTCGGCGCCGATGATTCCGGCGAAGCCGCCAAACGAGTTAGTGAAGATGTCGCCGAGGCTGGTGTCGCGTCCCGGAATCCATAGCTGCAGCAGCTCGACCGTGATCGTCGTCACCAATCCGATCGCGAACGCGCGTCGCCGCGACATTCCCGAGAGGCGCAGCCCCACCCCGAGCGGGATGAAGAGCAGCACGTTCAGAATCGCATCGAGAATGGATGAGCCTCCGCACAACACGCAGAAGCTCGGCGGCGCCTTCACGGTGCCGTACTGCGGCAAGAGCGTGAGCGCGGCGATGAAAAGGAAGCCGGCGACGGTGAGCGCTCTGCCGAGTGATCTTTGTGGTATCAACGCAACAATCCGTGGCGTACGGTTCGAGGAGGAGGAATCAGAAATGTCGTGGAGCCGCACGCTGGGACAGGATGTTACAACATCAAACGTCATCATGCCGCATCCGGCGGGTGGCACCCTAACTGCAAGACTCCTACGCACGAATGTCCGCCCCAACCTTTCTCGTAGTGCGGCGCTCCGTATGAGCTTGCCGATGCACTGCGACACGGAGCACATCTTCACCGTCGACGTGGAAGAATATTTCCAGGTCGGCGCCTTCGATCGTGTCGTGTCCAGAAAGGATTGGGACTCGCATCCCAGCCGGCTCGAGCATTCCATCGGCATACTGCTCGAGCTCCTCGCGCGCCACGATGCGAGCGCAACCTTCTTCACGCTCGGTTGGATCGCGGAGCGACATCCGTTCCTGATGCGGCGCATCGCGGACGCCGGTCACGAGATCGCGTCGCACGGCTTCTGGCACCGGCGCGTCAACACGCTCACGCCAGCTGAGTTCCGCGAAGATGTGCGTGCCTCGCGGGCGACGCTCGAGGATCTCTCGGGCGCTCCTGTGTGGGGTTTCCGCGCTCCGAACTTCTCGATCACGCCGGGCACCGAGTGGGCGTTCGACGTGCTGCTCGAGGAGGGCTACCGTTACGACTCGAGCCTCTTCCCAATTCGCCGGCCGGGATACGGATATCCCAAGGCGCCTCCCGTGCCGCATCTCATCCATCGTCCGGGCGGAGTGCTGACCGAGCTCCCACTGGCAACCACGCAATGGCGCGGCATGCGGCTGCCCGCGGCGGGCGGCGCTTATCTGCGCCATTTGCCGTTCCTCCTCATTCAGCGCGCGTTTCGCGAGCACGGTGAGCACGGCGTGCCCGCGCTCTTCTACATCCATCCTTGGGAGCTCGATCCGGACCAGCCGCGGCTCGACGTTCCCTGGCACGCGCGCATGCGGCACTATACCGGCTTGAGAAAGACGCTGCCGCTGCTCGAGCGGCTGCTGTCGGAGTTCCGTTTCTGCAGCGCCGCCAAGTGCCTCAAGCTTCCCACGTCCATCTCGACGAGCAGCCGGGCGGTAAGCGTCGTCGAGTGATCTCGCGCGTCGAGCGATTCGCCGGCTCGCCGGACGAATGGGACGCCCTCGCGCGACGGTCGTCCGGATTCACCCACTTTCATCTCTACGGCTGGCGCGCGGTGATGGAGCGCGTCTTCGGCCACGAGTGCATCTACCTCGCGGCGTACGACGGTGCGGGCGCGCTTGCCGGCGTGCTGCCGCTCGTTCGCGTGAAGAGCGCGCTCTTCGGCCACTTTCTCGTCTCGATGCCCTTCCTTAATTACGGTGGGCCGCTCGGCTCCGACGATGCGATCGTCGCGCTGGTAGCGCGCGCGTCCGAGCTGGCGCGCGAGAGCTCCGTGAAGCTACTCGAGCTGCGGAGCCGAGTGCCGCTTCCGGTGGACATTCCGGTGTCGCATCGCAAGATCACCGTGGTGCTCGACCTGCCGTCGAGCGAAAGCGCGCTGATGAAGCAGCTCGACGCCAAGTTGCGCAGCCAGGTTCGCCGGCCGCAGAAAGAAGGAGTGACGGTACGCTTCGGCGCCGATCAGGTGGTGCCCTTCTTCCAAGTGTTCGCGCGCCACATGCGCGACCTCGGCACGCCCACGCAGTCGCGCCGACTCTTCGAGACGATCGCCGAGACATTTCCCGAGGACGCGTGGTTCGGCTGCGCATGGCTCAACGACAAACCCGTCGCCTGCGGGTGCGCCTTTCGCTGGGGAAGCGAGGTCGAGATGACGTGGGCGTCGTCGCTCAACGCGCACAAGCGCATCGCGCCGAACATGCTGCTGTATTATCGCTTCATGGAGCGCGCGCTCGACGCGGGCGTGCGCACCTTCAACTTTGGTCGCTCCACGCCCAACAGCGGCACGCACCGCTTCAAATCACAATGGGGATCGCGTGACGAGCAGCTCTGGTGGTACGACCTGGCGGAGGGTGACGCGGTGACCACGCCGTCGCCCACCGATTCCGGCTACGCGTGGGGGCCGCGCCTCTGGAAGCGGTTGCCGACAGCGGTTGCCACGGCGCTTGGTCCGCACATCGTCCGCTACATCCCTTGATCGGGCGGCGCCAGCTTCCCGTGAGCTCGACGATCTCCGCGCGCTCGCTCGTGCGCGCGATCGGGCCCGCGCTGAGCGGCGGAGCGCGCGAGCGTGCGGCGCTCGACGCGGAGCTGCGACGTGCGTTCGGCGCAAGCGGCGTCGCGCTCACCGACAGCGGCACCTCCGCGCTCGCCATGGCGCTCCGCTCGACTACGCCCGCCGGTGGCATCGTCGCGCTCCCCGCGTACGCCTGCGTCGACGTGGGGGCCGCAGCGCTGTTCGCGTCGGTGCGCGTGATGCTCTACGACATCGACCCAAACACTCTCTCGCCTGATCTGGAATCCGTCGAGCGAGCGCTCGACAACGGCGCGCGCACTGTCGTCGTCGCGCATCTGTACGGATATCCTGCAGATGTCCCGGGCGTGCGCGCGCTCGCGGGCGCGCGCGGCGCGGCGGTGATCGAAGACGCGGCGCAGGGTGCGTGGGGGTCGCTCAGCGGCGCTCGGCTCGGTGCGCTCGGTCCGCTCTCGGTGCTGAGCTTCGGTCGCGGTAAGGGGATGACGGGAGGTGGCGGCGGCGCGCTCCTCGGCTTTGGCGCGCACGGCCGCGACGCGCTCGCTCTCGCCGGCTCCCCAGTGGGCGCGCCAGCCGGCGTGCGCACGCTCGCGGTTGCGGCGGCCCAGTGGGCGCTGGGGCGCCCCGCGCTCTACGCCATGCCATCGGCGATTCCCGCCCTGCATCTTGGCGAGACGATCTATCATCCGGCGCACGAGCCGCGCGCGATCACCGCCGTGTCCGCATCGCTGGTGCGTGCAGCGCTGGCGCGTGCCGATGCGGATCTCATGGTGCGGACGCGCCACGCGGATGTGATCGCGAGTGCGGCTGCGAAGGCGAATTCGGTGAGATGCATCACAGCTATCGCGGGCAGCTCGCCGGGCTACCTGCGCCTCCCGATTCGCGTGAATGGCGCGCGGCGAGTGAACGGGACGCTCGGAATCTCGCGAGGCTACCCCGAAACGCTCGCCGAATTGCCGGAGCTGCGCGCGTCGCTCGTTGGCGGCGAGAAACTTCCGGGTGCGCTCGAGCTGCAGCGGTCATTGGTCACACTTCCAACTCACGCGTTCCTCACCTCGCGCGACGTCGAAAAAATCATCCGATGGCTGGTTGACTAGCGAGGTACCACCTGTAACATTGTGTTCCAGATCGGTGCACATTCGCCGATCACGGATCGCTCCCGACGGGATCGAATCCAACCGCACTGCCCCGAGAGCGTCATCCCCGTCGCTCTCTCGTTGCAAGATCACAATGCGGCGTGATCGCAGGGCTTCCGCCCGCGACAAAGGCAAACTCGCCGAAAGGCGGGGACGCAAAGCCTCGAGGCTACGGTGCTGTACGAGTGCGCTACGCCGGTCGGGTTGCCGTGGACCGGAGACTCGATATGCGCATATCACCGTTCGCTTTGGCCGCGCTCATCGCGATCGCAGCCTGCTCGGACAACACTCCCACCTCATCCCAAGCGCGCGCACAGCGCGACAGCGTGGCCATCCCGACCGTGTCCGCCTCGGTCGCGGCTCCCGCCTCGCTCTACTCGGGCTATTCCCCGCGCTCGCCGCACTGGCAGCACATCACGACGATGATGACGGACTTCTACTACGGGTGGACGCCCACGGAACGCGCGTGGGCCGGCGCGCACTACGACATGGCCATGTCGGGATCGGGGGCGGCGTGGCGCGCCGTCAATCCGACGGTCGGCCACTATCCGTACGCACTCATTTGGACGACGATCATTTCCCCCTCGTCGCCCAACATTACAACGGGATACTACGCGGACATGAAGAGCTGGTTCGCGGCGCACCGTCAATACTCTCTCGAACGGGCGTTCGTGCATCTGCCGGGGACAGCGCGAACGCTCTCCAATCGAGTCCCCGTCACGATCTGGGGATCGAAGCGTTGGGCGATCAATCCGTCGGACCCCGGAGCGATTGCGTACACCGTGGATCGCATGCGCCGCGTCGCCGGTTCCGAGTCAGGTGTCTTTCTCGACGAGACTGCCACCGGAAGTTGGGGCAATTACCTCAAGGCGTCGCTGGAGTTTCCGACCACTACGGCGTACAGTGCCGCGATCGTATCACTCACCGCGACGGTGCGTAGCGCGCTCGGAACGAAGCTGCTCATGCCCAATACCAGCGCGTACATGACTTTGGCGGATCGCAGCCTCGCAGTTGTCGGCGGCGCTGCGCATCTCGAGTCACAGAACGACTTCCGCTTTTCCGGGATGATCGACCGGTGGAAATGGGTCGAGAGCCTGAATGCAAGCGGCGTGCTGATCGACTTCGTGAGCGCTAGCAGCACGGACGACGTGCTCGCGCTCGGGAGCAGCTATCCACACGGCAATTCCGCCACGAGCGTGCAACGCGCGAAGCTGTGGGAGCTCGCCAGCTACTACATGGCGGTGTCCGCCTCACCGAAACTGCTGGCGCTCCAACTCGAAAATCGCTGGAACAAGCCCTACTCCACCCTTTGGATTCGCGCGCAAGAGGCCAACATCGGGCATCCCCGCGCGATGCGGGTGCAAGCGAAAACGGGCACGGATCCGGAGCACAACGCCTACATCGTGTACACGCGGGACTTCGACCGCGCGCTCGTGGTGCTTCGGCTGCAGCAGGGTTGGGGCACGCACACGTATGGCGACGGCACTGCGATCCCCATTTCACTCCCAAGTGGCGAAAAATGGATACCGCTCAATGCCGACGGGTCAGTGGGTAGCCCGGTGACGAGAATTGTTCTGCGAAACAGCGAAGCGGCGATTCTGCTCAAGGGCAGCAAGATGTAGAGCGGCTCGACTGGGCCGCCTCGTGCACGAAAACGGGGCGGCCGTCCAACGCTTACTGCAGTGGGCCGGTCAGATACTCCGAGCTTCCAGAGAGCTCGATCCGGCCGACGCGCAACGACTGCGTCGTCGTCAGGATTCCGCCGCCCCCTCCCCAAAGCGGATTGAGATCGAACTGGCCGAATTTCCCAGTCTGGCCGGCCGATGTCCACATCACATCCGACACATCAGTCTGCAGACGACCATCGAGCCACGTTTTCACTCGCCCGTTTTTTACACCGGGCGTGTTGCCGATGATGAGCACCTCGATCGTGTGCCAACTACCGGTCGTAAACAGGTCCGGAGGAGGCCGGACGAACGGTTTTCCGCGCACGACTTGTCCGAGAGGCACGCCGTTGTAGCCTGGATCATCGCGGTTGAGTGCGTACACCATGAGGCGCATCCGCTCATTTCCGCCGTAGAGCAAGATGCCCACAGTCTGCCGCTGATCGCTGAAGAGCTGGAACAGCTTCTGGTCGTTCGAGGGGTTTTGCCGCCAACCTGACTCGAACTTCAGCTGCGCGCGCAGGTAAACGGAATGAAGGGGTTGCGCCGACGCGGGGATCGGAAAGTACAGATGGCCGGGTCCGAACGTGCGGTTGCTCGGGACGTTCCACGGTCCGTAGCTCATCTCCATGACGGTATCCTGCAGCGTACTGTCCCAAACGAACTGCGCCTTGACCGGTGCCGGAGTCGTTTTCCAAGCGCCGAATCCGTGGCTGTCCCACGAGTGGATGGGCTTCATTTCTGACGGCTCGTGAGTCACGGGAGCAGCCTCAGTCTCCGGCGACCTGTTGTAGACGGGTCTGATTGGCTGCCGAGCCGTCGTGTCGGTGTCCGCTGCCGCGCGCGTGGCTGGCCTCGCATGCACGGGAGATTTGGCGCGCGCGTGACGCGGGACAGCAGGCTTGGCGCGTGCGACCGTGGCGATCTTCCCGGCGCCCGACGATACCACATCTCGTGAGCGACCATCCTTGCGGCATGCGATGAGCGCACAGGCGCCGAGCAGCACCATCACTGGCACGAGCCACGGACGTGCTGAACGGCAAGCCGGCGCGGCAGCGATCACGCGACCCATCTCGCTTTCCATGCCTGATACATCACCACCGCCCACATTTCGTTCGCGCCATTATCGCGGCCCGCCTGGAACTCGCGCCACCTCTGCCGGATTGCGGGAACGTGCAACTCACCACTCCTATTCAGTGATTGACCGAACAGCATGTCTTCCGCCCACGACTTGAGCGGACCTCGCAGCCAGTGCTCGATGGGTGGCGAGAATCCCATTTTCTGGCGATCCACCAGAGCGCGCGGAACGCGGCGATACAGCACTTGCCGGAGAATCCATTTGCTCTGGCCGTCGCGAAGCTTGAGGGTACGAGGAAGACGCCATCCGAACTCGACGACGCGATGGTCGATGAGCGGCACGCGCACTTCCAGGCTCACGGCCATGCTCGCACGATCCGTCTTCGCCAACAGATCGTCGGGAAGATATGTCGCCTGATCGGCGAGCATCATGCGATCCATGAGGTCGGCCGGCTCGGTGCGGCGCATGATAGCGTCCACCTGGCCACTGGCGCTGGATCCGTTCGCCACGATCGATTCCGGATGCTGCCAGGCGGAGAGCAATGAGCGGTACATTGAGGCCTCGGAGTCCGCCTCGAGCAATTTGCCGATCTTGTACATCTTGTCGCCGCTGCGCCGCATTGGTGCGCGCAACATTCTGCTCGCGCCGCCGATCGTTCGCTCCCAAGTCTGCTGCGAGACGGCGCGTATTCCGGCCGCGGCGAGCCGTCGCGCCGGCCGTGGCACACGGCTCATGAAGTTGAGAATGCGCTCGCCGTCGACGTAGCGATGATATCCCGCGAACACCTCGTCGCCGCCGTCGCCCGCGAGAGCCACGGTCACCTTCCGCCGGGCGAGCTCGCAGATGAGAAACGTGGGAATCTGCGATGCATCGGCGAATGGTTCATCGAACATGTCCGGTAGTCGTGGAACGACGTCGAGCGCGTCCTCGCCCGTGAGCATCAGTTCCGTGTGCGACGTACCCAGGTGTGCCGCCACAGCCGCAGCGTGACGCGACTCGTCGTAGGGACCGGAGTCGAAGCCGATCGTGAACGTCTCGACCGGCGTCGATGAGACCTCCTGCATCAGCGAGACGATCGTCGACGAGTCGATTCCGCCCGACAGCAGCGCGCCAAGGGGAACGTCGGATTGCATCTGAAGTCGAACGGCGTTCGACAGCAGACCGTCGAGCGCATCGACGGCCTCGTCGTCGCTTCCCGTGAACGGATCGGACAATCCTCGCCGTGCGGCTTCGGACGGCGACCAGTACTGCACGGGCTCCGGCAGGGGCTGCGACGGGTCGCTGATGGTCACCATGTGGCCTGGCGGAAGCTTCACCGCGTGTCGATAGATCGTGCGCGGGGCGGGAACGTACAGGTAGCGCAGGAAACCGCTCAATCCGTCGATGTCGATCGTCGCATCGAACGATGGTCCCGCGCGCAGTGCCTTGAGCTCGGAGCCGAAGCTCACGAGCCCATCCTTCTGGTACGCGAACATCGGTTTGATGCCCAGCTGATCGCGGATCAGCGAGAGCTGCCGCAGCTCTCGATCCCACACGGCGATCGCGAACATTCCGAGCAGCCGCGGCACCGTGCGGTCGATTCCCCAACGCTCGAACGCACTCAGTATGACCTCGGAGTCCGAATGGCCGCGGAAGCGCGAGCCGCCTTGCTCCAGCTCGGCGCGCAGCTCTAGAAAGTTGTAGATCTCTCCATTGAAAACCATGACGTACCGGCCGGTCTCCGAGTGCATCGGCTGGTGTCCCAGCGCGGAGAGATCGAGAATCGAGAGCCGGCGAAACCCGAGACCAATGCCGGCCGCGGCGTCGCACCAGACTCCGCTGTCGTCAGGGCCACGGTGACAGATGGGCGCGATCATCCGCTGCAGTGCGCATTCCAACTCGTCGGTGCGCAGGTCAGCGGTACGAAAGAAACCAGCCAAACCGCACATGCGGCACCGATACGGAGAGAATTGGAAGGGAAGGGTCCGTCCCCTTCCGGTTATGGGAAAACTAAGCGCATCGCGCGAGCCCGTGGCAACGTGACTGCAGCGTCGAAGCGAGCAGGTCGTCCGTCGTCCTATCGGACATTAGATTCCAGCTCGGTCCAGGCGAGCGCTGAAGTCCGACGCCCAGGAGTCTGAGAATGTGGTCCAGAGCCCTCCACTGGTACGCGTGCCCGATCTGTCACGGCGCGCTGCGGCTGGAAATCCTCGATGAGCGCCGAGTCGACCTCGCGCCGGAGTATCTGACCATCGCGAAGGAACTGGGCCTGCTCGAGGCCGACATCAACCGCTTCATCGAATCCGCTGTGCTCCTCTGCGCGAACTGTCGCGCGCTGTATCCGGTCGTGCAGGGCCTTCCCGTCCTCATCCCATATACCACACCGACGCACACGGAGTTCGAAGCTGCGCACAAAGCTTCTCTCGCAGCGTTTCCCGAATATGGCTGGCCGGCGACAGTAGCTGTCCCTGGCGAAGAGTACGTCATGCGCTCGTTCGCTGCGGAATGGAAGGATTACGACTACGACGGTGTGATCTGGGATCTGAGCTACGAGGATCATGAGAAGCGGTTCTTGGCAGAGGTCGGAGACCAGATTCTCCGCGACGGCCGGGGCGGCATCTTCGTGGAAGTAGGCTGCGGACTTGGCCTCACGACGCTTTTCGCCTCGAAGAACTTGCGGTGCGATGCAATCGGCGTGGATCTCTCGCTCGCCGTTCTGCGCGCAACCTCGCAGTTCAAGGAAAACCCATTCCTCCACTTCGTGCAGGGATCTGCCTTCTATCTACCACTTCGGCCGTCGATCGCGACCGTGCTGTACTCACACGGAGTCCTGCACCACACATACTCAACGCAACGAGCGGTGACGGCAGTGAGCGAACAGTGCGGTCGGAACGGCTGGATCTATCTGTGGCTCTATGGCAGCGGCTCGAAGCAGGGGAGTGTTGCGCGGCGGATCGCGTTCGCCTTGGAAGAAACCGTACGTCCCGTTATCGCTCGACATTTGTCGGCACTGCCCGTGAGAGCGGCCTTGTCATCCATGGCCTGCGCGTACCTCGCGGTCAACGCCTTTCACCGGCTCCACGATCCGTCGGTCGGGAAATACACGTTCGCCAACGCCGTGCACGCGGCTCGCGATCGCTTCACGCCGCTGTTCGCGCATCGGCATGACTTTCCGGAGGTCGCTGGATGGCTGCGGCAGTTGGGCTTCGAACGTCTCGAGAAGGTCGACTGGCAGACGATGCCGACGGCAAACCAGGCAAACTACCGGCGCAATACCGGCGTGCGCGGCAGGCGCGTGTTGACGTGATTCGCGCAGGGTTCTCGACCCTTGCCTGATCTTTCCATCGTGTACGTGTGGGATTCCGACTATCCGTGGGATATCCGCACTGAAAAGAGCTGCCTCGTTTTGACCGAGGCCGGGCACCGTGTGCACATCGTTGCGCGCAATCGCAGACAGCAGAACATCACCGAGCGCTTGCCGGAAGGGACAGTGCATCGCATGCGCCCGTGGAAGTGGGCCGGTCGCGCCGATGCAGCATTGGGTTTTCCGGCCTTCCTGAATCCGCGCTGGCGATCGCTAATCTCGCGCGTCAGTCGCGATGTGCACGCGGACGTCATTCTCGTACGCGACCTGCCGCTCTGTCCCGTCGCCATCAGCATCGGGCGGCGATTGCAGGTGCCCGTGATTCTGGACATGGCGGAGCACTATCCGGCGATGATGCGGGCATTGCGAGAGACGGGCCGGCACCAGCCGCTCGACTGGCTCATCCGCAATCCTGCGCTGGTCGAGGCCGTCGAGTCGTACTGCATCGCGAGAGTCGATCACATTCTCGTGGTGGCAGATGAAATGAAGGCTCGACTCGCGTCCATGGGCGTCGATCGGGCACGGATGACGCGCGTCAGCAACACTCCAATGCTCGTCTCGAAGCCGGTTGTCTCGAGGGCGCCGCGGCGCGACGGTGAACCGATTCGCCTCGTGTACCTCGGTATCCTGGAGGTGGTCCGCGGCATCGACGAGGTCATTGACGCCGTGGCGCTGCTTCGCGGTGGCCCATCTCGATGCACTCTCCTGCTGATCGGATCGGGCCGCGACGAGCAGCTCTTCCGCGATCGTGTCGCCGCGCGTGGGCTGACGAGCGACGATGTGGAGTTCGCCGGGTATGTGACGTACGCCCGCGCAATGGAGATGGTAGCCGCGGCAGATATCGGCGTGCTGCCGCTGCATCGAAACGAGCACATGGACACGACGGAGCCCAACAAGCTGTTCGACTACATGAGCGCCGGTCTGCCGGTGATCACGTCAGACACCATTCCATCAGCGAGAATCGTTCGCGCGGAAGGGGCGGGCGTAGTTTTTCAGGCTCAAAGCGCCGAGTCTCTCGCGGACGCAATTCGCGCCCTCGGCGACGGCGATACCCGGGCGAGTATGGGGGCCCGTGGCAAGGCGGCCGTCGAGCGATGCTACAACTGGAAGCATGATGCATCTTCACTGGTGCACGTCGTCGAAGAAGCTCCTGCTGTTCGGCTGAGGGTGGCGGTGAAACGCAAGCCGTAGTTTCCAACGAGCATCTTCCGGCCGGATGCCCCTTATGTTTCCGGCACCCGTCGGTGCACGATAACGTGTTGCACGGCTGCCACA
>Ga0207707_10002673_pt1 | contig 15923 bp, 14 predicted proteins | sample KBSC83BmetaG_FD_184336 | JGI IMG/M metagenome (GOLD analysis project Ga0207707, IMG submission 184336) | Corn rhizosphere microbial communities from Kellogg Biological Station, Michigan, USA - KBS C8-3B metaG (SPAdes) (version 2) | ecosystem: Host-associated > Plants > Roots > Rhizosphere ...
TCGGCAGGGCTCACCGCCGGTGTGCTCATGCATTCAAGACTAGGGGACGTCACCGACACCTGGTACGCGTGAGGCGCGGTGTTGCCGCCGAGGGCTAGTTGGAGCTGTCGGCGTCGACCGGCTCGGGGGTCTCGACCGGGGCCAGCTCGTCGTCGGACAGGTCCGCGTACAGGTCGGGGTGGTTGCGGGCGTAGCGCTTGTCGTTGAAGTAGATGAGTACCTCGGCCACCTCGACCAGCACCACGACGATCCCGCCAAGCATGAGCATCGTCAGCGGGTCGGGGCTCGGGGACGCGATGCCTGCGAACACGAAGATCAGGAAGATGATGATCCGGCGCCACTTCCTGAACCGCTCGTGGGTGACGACCCGGGCCAGGTTCAAGACGACCAGGAACAGCGGCACCTCGAAGCAGAGCCCGAACCCGATGATCATCGCGATCCAGTATCCGATGTAGGTGTCGGCGGTAAACAGCGGGGTCAGCCCGCCCGACATCGAGAGGAAGAACTCCAGCCCGCGGCTCATCGCCAGGAAGGCGAAAAAGCACCCCAGGCCGAACAGCGGGATCGCGGTGCCGAGGAACGCGTAAGTCCAGCGCTTCTCCCGCGAGTACAGCCCGGGAGCGACGAAGGCCCAGAGCTGGTACAGCCAGATCGGGCTGGTGAGGATGGCTCCGGCGATGACGGCGACCTTGATGTGCAGGTAGAAGCCGTCCATCACGCCGTTGAGTACGAGCGAGTGCGCGAACGTGTTCGGCTTGCAGTACGTGACAGCCCGGCAGTAAGGCCGCTGGATGAAGTCCCACAGCTGGTCGTAGAACGCCCACGACACGGCCGCGCCCGCGATGATCGCCAGAGCGATCTTGACCACACGGCTGCGCAGCTCGCGCAGGTGGTCCATCAGGGGCATTCGCCCGTCCGGGTTCTCCCGCCGCTTGGCGCGCACGTAGCGCTGACCGACGATGCGGGCACCCCTGATGGCGGAAGGCTTCGAGACCATGATCGCGTGTTCCCGGAGGGGGTTTCTGGTGGGGCTCGGAGGCGGGCAGGCCTACTTGGCCTGCGCGCCGTCCGTCGTCTTGACCGACTGCTGAAGGTCGGCGAGCTGCTTGCTCAGCGCGTCGATCTGCGCCTGGGGGTCCGTCGAGGACGCGGCCGCCTCGGCCGGGGCCTGAAGCTCGGCCGGAGCGGCCTGAACGGTCGTGTTCGGGGCGGGCTCATCCTCATGGAGGCCAGACACCTCCTTCTTCAGGATGCGCATCGACTGGCCGAGCGAACGTGCGGCGTAGGGTAGCTTGCGCGACCCGAACAGCACGATGATCACGACCGCGACGATCAGGATCTTCCACGGGCTGTCGAACAGGTCACCAATCATTAGCGTCCTTAAGTCACTGGGGAGGAGTCTCGTACCGTCGGGACTCGCCTCGCCGATGAGTCTACACGGCAGTAGTGAAACGACTAGAGGCAAGCCGCTGAACTGCACGTGACCCGACCATATGTCCTCAGGCCTGCACAAACGGTAAACGCCTTATATCGAATTTATGAAGCGCTTCACCCGTGCTTCATCCCTCCTTCGGCGCGGTCTGCGGTCCTGATTGGTCCGGCCGGAGGCCGGCCGCCCGCCGGTGTGGAAGGACACGTCGGCGGCCCACCGCCCCGTCCCCGCCTTCATATCACTGTGTGGCTAGAAAGTTACCATCCGCTATCGGACGAGCGGATGCGGTTGAGCAGAAGCGATTGGGCAGATAGAGGACACGGGCTCGCGCCCGGTTCGCCGGGCGCCGCCGCAAGTCACGGCTCCTACGCGAAACTAGGACAAGCAATGATTTGCCTGATAAATCCAGGTAGCGTCTATCCCCATGGCTGACCAGGTCACCGAGAAGCCGTCCGCCGCTGCGCTTCCGGGCGCCGGCCTCAACTACGAGCGCCTTTACGCGTACCGGTTCCGTGATGTCGATCAGGCCGCCAGGCAAGCGGTCTGGCGGGAGATAGCACGGTACGTGCACGAGCGAATGGGCGCGCCGGAGCGCGTCCTCGACCCCGCGGCCGGGCGCGGGGAATTCATCACCGCGGTTCCCGCCGCCGAGCGGTGGGGTGTCGACCTCGTCCGGCAAGGCGACATCGAGGCCGCTGGCGTGCGGATGATCATCGGCGACGTCATGGACGCCGACCTGCCGGAGGGTCACTTCGACGGCGTGTTCGTCTCGAACTTCCTTGAGCACCTGCCGAGCCAGGACGCGGTGGGGGCCGCACTCGGAAAGCTGCTCGCCGCGATGGCGCCGGGCGGACGGATCGCGGTCATGGGCCCGAACTTCCGCTACTGCGCCCGCGAGTACTTCGACTGCGCCGACCACACCGTGACGCTCACGCACGTGTCCATGGCCGAGCACCTGTACGCCGCCGGGTTCGAGATCAGCGCGGTGGTCCCGCGGTTCCTGCCGTACTCCTTCCGCGGCCTGCTGCCGCCGTCGCCGGCGCTGACCAGCGCCTACCTGCGCACACCCGCGCTGTGGCGGGTGCTCGGCAAGCAGTTCCTGCTGGTCGCGCGCAAGTAACGGGACAGGCTCGCGCCGCTGAGTTCGTGCGGGTCAGTTCGCGCCGGGGACCGCGCCGTCGCATGCCGCCAAAAAAGACAGTGGATCGCCGGCCACCCCCCGCTGCGGCCAGCGATCCACCATCAGGTCGTCAGGCACGGGCCCCCGCCCTCGCGCTCATGACCGGAAGCCCAGCGTAACCAATCAACTACGTTCTGGCGAAACCGACACGCCGGCTAACGGGTTGCCGGCTTACGAGCGCGGTGAGCTACTCGTACTGCGCGAGCGCCGCGGCGGCGGTCGCGCGGACCTCGTCCGCCAGGTCGGCCGGCGACACCACCCGGGCATCCTCGCCGAGGCGCAGCATGCGGCGGCGCAGCCACGTCGTGTCCGGCGTGCGCAGCCCGATGCGAAGGCGCCCGTCGGGCAACTCGGTCACCGTCTCGCACGGGTAGTACTCGGCGACCCAGCGCGCGGCCGGGGCCAGTTCGAGCTCGACGAGCACGTCCGACGGCGACGCGGTGAACAGCCCGTCGTCGACGTCCACCGGCTCGGCGGTGTCCGGCACCTCCGCGGGCACGTCGAGCACGTCCACCGACAGCATGCGGTCGAGCCGGAAGAGCCGGACGCCCTCCGCCCGCCGGCACCATCCCTCCAGGTAGGTCCGGCCGTCCACCACCAGCAGGCGCATCGGGTCCACGTCCCGCTCGGTCGCCTCGTCGCGCTTTGCCACGTAGTGGCGCAGGTGGACCCGCTTGCCCGCGGTCAGAGCGGCGCCCAGGGTGGCGGCCATCCCGCGCGCGTTCGGGTTGTCGATCTGGATCGCCACCTGGGAGCTGACCGCGCCGGCCGCGCCCGCCGCCGCCTCGATCTTCGCGATCAGCCGGGCGACGGCGTCGCCGTCCCGGTGCTCGCCGAAACTGGCGGTCTCGGCGAGCATCCGCAGCGCGATGAGCAGCGCGCTCGCCTCGTCGGCGGCGAGCCGCAGCGGGCGGGCGATCGACTCGGCCTGGCTGATCGAGATCTCGCCGTCCTCGTAGGACAGGTCGATCGGGCAGTACGGCTCCGGCGCCCGCAGTTCCACGCACCAGGCGAGGTTCAGGTCGTCGATCAGCTCGCGCTCGGTCATCCCGAACGTCGCCGCGGTCTCCGCCAGGCCGACCACCCGCCTGCTGGCCACGTACGGGACCAGCGCGAGCAGGCGGCGCAGCCGCTCGGCGGAGGTGACCATCCTCGGCTGGGGGCTCACGTCAGTGCTCCCTTCAGCTGCCTGATGACCGCTTCGCGCAGCTCGGGCGGGTCGAGGACGATGACGTCCGGGCCGAACTCGGCGAGGTAGCCCGCGTACCAGTCCGGGTCCGAGTAGTCGATCGTGATGCGGTCCCAGCCGGGATGCGCCGCGTCGGGCGCGGCCCGTCCCCAGCGGTGCAGCGCGAAGCCGGCCTCCGCGCGCACCCGCAGGGTCGCGGTGTGATCCCTGGTCAGCGGCCGGTCCCAGTCCTTCACCAGCTCGCGGACGTCCGCGCCGTCCGGGACCTTGACGCTGCCGGGCGGCCCGGCCAGCTTCACCGGCCCGGTGATGCGGCTGAGCCGGAATACCCGCGGCGCGTCGCGCGCCCGGTCATGCCCGGCGACGTACCAGCGGCCGCGCCGGTTGACCACGCCCCACGGCTCAAGGGTCCGCTTCGTCGCTTCGGACCGGCCGCTCGCCAGGTACGCGAAGGTGACCGGCCTGCGGTCGCGGACGGCGTCCCACAGCGGGCCGAACGCCGGCTCCTGCGTGGTCAGCCGCGGCTGGATGCCGGGCGGCGGGCTCGAGGCGCCGTCGCCGTCGGCCTCCCTGCTCGCCGCCCGCAGCTTCAGCGCCGCGCCGGTGGCCGCGCCTGCGAGCTCGGCGGACTGCCAGACCCGCGACGCGATGCCGAGGACGGCGGCCTCGTCGGGCTCCAGGTGGATCTCGGGAAGCTCGTAGTCCTGGCGGCTGATCCGGTAGCCGAGGTCGTCGTCGAACTGGGAGGCGCGGCCAGTTTCCAGGGGGATGCCCAGGTCACGAAGCTCTTCCTTGTCCCGCTCGAACATGCGCTTAAACGCCTCCTGCTCCTGCGGGTAGCCGCTGACCGCGGCGCGGATCTGCTCCGCGGTCAGGTACCTGCGCGAGGAGAGCAGGAGCACGACGATGGACAGGAGGCGTTCGGTCCGACGCTTCGACAACGCGACCTCCACAGTCATCTCCGGGGGGAGCGACCCCCGAACCCCCGGGGCATGTCCGATGGAAAATAAGTCTATCGGACATGCGAGCTTTACTCGGGTGACCGCGTCGAGGGCCTGCCTGCCGCTAATCTGCCGTCGTGATCCGATGGCGGAGCGGAACGGTTACCGCGTTGCGGCGAGAGTGGTCCGGAGCAGCCGAACTCATGGTAACCGTGAACGGGGATTCCGTTCGCGCGCTCGCGTACCCCGCACTGGTCGGTTCGCCGCGCGTCGGCGACCGGGTCCTGCTGAACGTGACCGCGCTTGAAGCCGACCTCGGCACGGGCGGCTACGCGCTCGTCGTCGCGATACCCGACCGGCTGCCCGCCGACCCCGACATTACCGGGCACATCGTGAAGTCCCGGTACACGCCGCTCCAGGTGATGACGGAAAGCGCGGACGAGCAGGGCTCGCGGTACCACGAACTGCTCGAGTCGGCGGACTCACTCGACGGAATGCCGGTGGTGGTGGCCGACCTGCACTCGGCTCTGCCCGCGATTCTGGCGGGCCTTTACGGACAGTCCCGAACGAGTGCGGCTGACCCGCCTCGCGTCGCCTATGTCATGACGGACGGCGGGGCGCTCCCGGCCTGGTTCTCCCGCACGGTCGCCGGCTTGCGCGAGGCCGGCTGGCTGGCGGCGACGATTACGACCGGCCAGTCGTTCGGCGGCGACCTGGAGGCGGTCACCGTCCACTCGGGCCTGCTGGCGGCGCGGCACGCGGCCGGCGCGGACGTGGCCGTCATCGCCCAGGGCCCGGGCAACCTGGGCACCGGCACGCGGTGGGGATATTCCGGCGTGGCGGCGGGCGAGGCGGTCAACGCGGCCGCGACCCTGGACGGCCGCCCGGTCGCGTCGCTGCGGGTGTCGTTCGCCGACCCGCGCGACCGCCACCAGGGCGTCTCCCACCACAGCCTGACCGCCTACGGCCGGGTCGCCCTGGCCGGAGCCGACGTGGTGATCCCCGAGCTTCCCGGACCCCAGGCGACGCGGCTAGCCGCCGATGTCGCGCCGCTGGCCGCGCGCCACCGCCTGGTCACCGTGCCCGTGGACGGGCTGGAAGAGGCGCTCCGCGCGACCCCGGTGGCCCTGTCGACGATGGGCCGCTCGCTGGACGAGGACCTCGCGTACTTCCTGGCGGCGGCGGCCGCCGGAAGGCACGCGGCGTCCCTCCGGCACCACTAGCGCACCCGCGCCGGCGGCCGACGCTCAAGTCTGACGGAAAACGAAAAAGCGGGCACGGCGGAGTGGGCTGCTGCCCGGCTCCGCCGTGTCCGCTGCCGAAACGCTCGGGGCTAGACGGCCGCGAGGATGTCGACGACGAAGACCAGGGTGTCGGTGCCCTTGATGCCCGCCTGGGAAGCGCCGGCGGAGCCGTAGCCGTCGGCCGGCGGGATGACGAGCAGGACGCGGCTGCCGACCGTCTGGCCGACCAGGCCGGTGTCCCAGCCCTTGATGACCTGGCCCTCGCCGATCACCGTGGTCAGCGGCGTCTTGCGCGAGTAGGAGGAGTCGAAGACCTTCCCGGTCCGCCAGATCACCCCGGTGTACTGGACGGCCAGGTCCTGGCCCTTCTTCACGACCGCGCCGTTGCCCTTGATCAGGGGCTTGACCTGCAGGGTCTTGGGCGGGGAGGTGCTGGTCGCGACCTTGATCGTCGGCCCGGCGGTGCCGTTCGCCGCGGGCGGGGTCACGGTCGGCAGGCCAGCGCCGGCGCTCGCCTGCGCGCCGGAAACGCCCGCGGTGGCGAACGTCGAGTCCATGTCGACGACGAACACCAGCGTGTCGCTGGCGCCGATGCCCTCCTGGGAGTTGCCCGTGGAGCCGAAGGCGTCCTTGGGCGGGATCACCGCGAGCACCCGGCTGCCGAGCTTCTGCCCGACGAGCGCCTTCTCAAGGCCGGGGAGCAGTTGCCCGACGAACAGCGACTTGGTTCCCTGGGTGTAGGAGGAGCCGAGGAGCTTGCTGGTCTTGCCCGACCAGTCGTACGCGACGTAGTTGCCGACCATGCCGTCAGACGCGGTCAGCGTCGCGCCGCTGCCCTGGATCACGGTCTTGGTGTAGAGATCCCCCGTCCCCTTCACCTTGGGAATCTTCACCGTCGGCGACTTATCGAAGGCGCCGCTCACGGTGACCGACTTGTAGGAGTCGGAGGACGAGACCGCGGCCGGCGAGGAAGAGGACGAGGAGCCGCAGCCGGCGATGGCGGCGGCGGCGATCAGTGGAAGAAAGGCAAGCGCGGCTGCGCGTCGCATGAGAGAACCTCTCGGGTCTGGCTGGGTGACGGAGGAGAGACCCAGGTCCGACACCGCTTTCTATGTCTTTGGTAAAGCCTACCCAGGCTACCGGGACGGAAGGCCGACCCTGCGGTTCGCGCTGAGGTCATGAGCAAACGTTCAGCTTCCAATCGGCCGCCGAATGCGAATGTGTCACCTGTGTGGCTATAACGCCGACGGTGCCGCATTCATTACGGGTTCGGCGCATTGATCTGAGCAAGGCCGCTAGCAGCGAGCCAAAAGCGGCAACTGAGCAAGGAGGTTACCCCAGTAGGCGTGAACCGGGTAACCGCCGCGGTTCAGGCCGCTCTTTTCTGGCCTGGCGGCCCTCGCCTCATCGACGGCGGCGGACGACGAGCACCGCGGAGTCCACGTGCGGCGGAGGCAGGAACGCGCGCCGTGGCAGCGAGAGGCCGACAGTCAGGCTGAACCTGCGCGCGGCACCGGAGGCGTACTTGCGCGCCACGGCGCGCTGCAGCACGAGGTCGGCCGCGACCAGCCTGCTGCCGGGGGCAAGCAGCGTGCGCAGCAGTGCGGACGAGATTCCGTACGGCGGGTTCGCCACCACCCGGAACGGCCGTCCGGGCAGCCGGATCGAGGTGGCGTCGGCGTGCAGCACGGTGATGCCGGGGAACCGCTCGCGCAGCACGCAGGCCCGCCGCGGGTTCAACTCGACCGCGACCACCCGCGCTCCCGCCCGCACCAGGTGCGCGGTCAGCGCGCCTTCGCCGGCTCCGATGTCGAGCACGAGTTCGCCGGGCCGCACTCCGGCGGCGGCGACCACCCGCGCCGCCCATTCGTCAGCGAGCCGGTGCCAGCCCCACGCCCGGCGTGACCGTCCCGAGGCGGACACGGCGGACCATCACCATGCAGATACCCACGCGGCGACCGTAGCCCGTCCCTGGTCCAGCCAGCAATTGGTTTTCCAGGCCGCGCCGCGGGCGACCAGACCGCCGGAAGGCGGCGGTCACGCCGACGCAGCTTGAAAACCGGTTGCGGCGGCGGGAAGCCGCGAGAGAGCCTACCGTGGTGGACCTCGACCGCGCCACTCAGCACTGGCAGACACACGGGTTCGTGATTCTTCCCGGGTTCGTCCCGGCCGCGGAGCTGAAACCCGCACTCGGTGAACTCCCGACGATGTACCCCACCGCCGACGGGTTCCATGACCGTACGGACGAACGGCGGGAACGGTTCACGGTGGACGAGTGGGCGGGGATCAACAGCTTCCCGTTCCGGAGCACCGAACTGAACCTGCTCGCCGTCAGCGACCGCGTCGTCGGCCTCGCGGAAGCCCTGCTCGCGGACGGCGACCTGCGGATCACCTCGGCCGAGGCGTGGGCGAAGTACACCGGCGCCGCCGACTACGACCAGCATCTGCACCGGGACTATCTCAACCACACGCTGATGGTTCCCACGGACGACCCGCGGTTCCGGCAGCTGGAGATGTTCGTTTACCTCGTCGACGTCCCCGAGGAACTCGGACCGCCGAGCATGCTGTCCCGTACTCAGACGACGCGTTTGCCCGCGAAGCCGAACTGGTTCCCGCGCGACGACGGCGCCGACGCCGAGGAAGGCTGGGTCGACACCACGGGAAACCCGGATCTCTACGCGGCCGAGGTGCGCGCCGCGGGTCCAGCGGGCACGGTCGTCGCGTGGGCGCCGGAAACCTTCCATCGCGGTACCGCCCTGGCCCTGCCGCGCGGCGCCCGCTACACGATCCACCTCGCCTACCGGCCGGCCGGCGCCGAGTGGGCGCAGCGGATGGCCTGGGCGAGCATCAGCCACGAACCCGCCTGGTACGAGTTCGTGCGCCGGGCGACACCGCGCCAGCTCGCCCTCTTCGACTTCCCGCCCCCGGGCCACCCGTACTGGACCGCGGCGACCCTCGCCGGCACCGCCCAGCGCTACCCGTCGCTGAACCTGCGCCCCTGGCACGAGGCGCTCGGTACGTAACGGTGCCGGCTGTTTGTCGGCGACCACCGGCGACCGTTGCCGCGCCACACCCGCGCGTCGGAGTAATGGTCCCCCGGGTTAGGAGGAGGATCGCCGCTACATGCCGGCGATGAGCTTCTCCACGCGCTCGTCTACCGACCGGAACGGGTCCTTGCACAGGACGGTCCGCTGCGCCTGGTCGTTGAGCTTCAGGTGCACCCAGTCGACCGTGAAGTCGCGGCGCTTCTCCTGGGCCCGGCGGATGAACTCACCGCGGAGCTTGGCGCGGGTGGTTTGCGGGGGGATGGACTTGGCCTCGAAGATCTTGAGGTCGGTCGTTACCCGGTCCACGGCGCCGTTCTTCTGGAGCAGGTAGTACAGGCCCCGGCCGCGGTGCACGTCGTGGTAGGCGAGGTCGAGCTGGGCGATGCGCGGCGAGCTCAGCGGGAGATCGTGCCGGGCCCGGTAGCGCTCGATCAGCTGGTACTTGGTCACCCAGTCGATCTCGCGGGCGATCCGGTCCAGGTCGCCGTCCTCGATCGCGGACAGAGCCCGCTCCCACATCTCGAGCACGCGCTTGCTGATCGGGTCGAGGCCATTCTTGTCGGTGAAGTCCTTGGCCCGGTTCAGGTACTCCTGCTGGATTTCCAGGGCGGACATCTCGCGGCCGTTGGCGAGCCTGACCCGGGACCGGCCGGTCATGTCGTGGCTGACCTCGCGGATCGCCCTGATCGGGTTGTCCAGCGTCATGTCGCGCAGCACCACGCCCGCCTCGACCATGCGCAGCACCAGGTCGGTGGCGCCGACCTTGAGGAGCATGGTGGTCTCGGACATGTTGGAGTCGCCGACGATGACGTGCAGCCGCCGGAACCGCTCGGCGTCGGCGTGCGGCTCGTCGCGGGTGTTGATGATCGGGCGGCTCCTGGTGGTCGCGCTTGAGACGCCCTCCCAGATGTGCTCGGCCCGCTGGCTGACGCAGTAAACCGCGCCCCGGGGCGTCTGCAGCACCTTGCCCGCGCCGCAGATGATCTGCCTGGTGACCAGGAACGGGATCAGGATGTCGGCGAGCCTGCCGAACTCGCCGTGCCTGCCGACCAGGTAGTTCTCGTGGCAGCCGTAGGAGTTGCCCGCCGAGTCGGTGTTGTTCTTGAACAGGTAGATGTCGCCGGCGATGCCCTCTTCGCGCAGCCGCCGGTCGGCGTCGACGAGCAGGCCCTCGAGGATCCGCTCCCCCGCCTTGTCGTGGGCGACCAGGTCGACCACGTTGTCGCACTCGGGGGTGGCGTACTCGGGGTGGCTGCCCACGTCCAGGTACAGACGGGCGCCATTGCGGAGGAACACGTTGCTGCTGCGGCCCCACGACACAACGCGGCGGAAAAGATAGCGGGCCACCTCATCCGGCGACAGCCGCCGCTGCCCCCGGAAGGTGCACGTAACGCCGTACTCGTTCTCGAGCCCGAATATTCGCCTGTCCACGCTCCTAGGCTACGTTCACTTGGCAGCGTTGGTCACTACGCCCCGCCGAAGCCGGAACACCACCGGCATACCGCGCGGAACGGATCCGGGCACCCAAACGCTGAATCGCCGGCCATCACGGATTTCCTGACGGGTGCAAATGAACTGGCTCGTCATATCGTGCCGCTCTTGATGGCGCCGGAGATCCAGGGGATGACCTCGTCGAGCATCTCGTCGAGCGTCGTGGTGGCCTCGAAGCCCAGCACCCGCTTGGCCTTCTCAGTGGCTGGCACCCGGCGCTGCACGTCGTACTCGAACGGGTCGTCCGACACCACGCGCAGCGGCTCGCCGGGGCCCTTGATCTTCCGCCAGATCGTCTCGGCGAGTTCGAGCACGGTCGTGGACTGCGCCGTCGACAGGTTGAAGTCGTCGTTGATCGCCGCCGGGTGCTCCATCGCGGTGACGATGCCGCGGGCCAGGTCCCCGCCGTAGGTGTAGTGCCGCACCTGCTCGCCGGTACCCAGGATGTGCAGCGGGTCCTGCCCCTTGTAGACCTTCTGGACCAGGTCGGGCACCACGTGGCTCATCGCGAGCTTGACGTTGCCCGACATGATCTCCTCGTCGCCCAGCGCGCGGGACTCGCCGATGCCGACGCAGTTGAACGGCCGGACGATCGTGAACGGCAGCTGGTACTGGTCCCAGGCGGCCCGCGCGAAATACTCGACGGCCAGCTTCTGGAAGCCGTAGGAGGACAGCGGGGGCGGCACCTCGCGCTCCTGGCCCTCGTAGGACGGCCATTCCGGTGTCGACTCGAAGACCATCGAGGAGGACAGGTACGTGACCTTCTTCAGCGTGCCTTCCTTGTGCGCCTTGATCGCGGCGTCGCAGGACGAGGCGATGATCCGCTCGTTGTTGGCGAGCAGGTCGTAGGCGTAGGTGTGGAAGTAGGAAATGCCGCCGATCAGCGCGGCACCGGCGATGAAGTGCTCACAGTCGGTGAGCAGGCCGGTCATCAGCCCGGTGTCGCGGCAGTCGCCCTCGACGAACCGGTAGTTCGGGTGGTTGTCGTAGGACTTGGCGACCTTCCCGTACTTGGAGAAGTTGTCGACGCCGACGACGGTGTATCCCTTGCCGAGCAGTTCCTCAACGACGTAGCCGCCGATGAACCCGGCAGACCCGCTGACGAGCACTCGGGGGGTACGGGGGGTCGCACCCTCGGGAGTCAACCGCATTGACTAGTCCTCTGCCTTTCCGTTTGCCGCCCGTAGGCTCTGACCTGCTCGGCTGTGAGTTTGGAACCGAATGCGAACCGATACCACCGAAGGTACACGGGAATCCACTGAGCGAGCTTGAAGTTCGACATCCCCGCCTGCCTGTCCAGCCAGATCGTGGGGATCTCCGCCACCGGCAGCCGCATCCTGCGGGCCTTGGCGGTGAGCTCGATGCCGATCTCGAAGCCGTCCCTTGAGTCGATGCCGACCTTCCGCACGAAGTCGGTCGAGTAGGCCTTGAACGAGTTGGTCGCGTCCATGGTGCCGGTGCGCGCGAACAGTCCTAGCGACCGGCCCGCGGTCCGCGACAGCAGCCCCTTCAGCAGCGGCCCGCCGACCTGCTGGCCGCCTGGCATGTACCGGGAGGCCGCGGCGACCGCCACGCCCCGGTCTACGAGCCGCGCGAGGTCGTCGATCTGCCGGGGGTCGTCGCAGCCGTCGGCCATCGTGACGACGGCGACGGGCGCGGCGGCCGCGGCGATGCCGAACCTGATCGCGTTCGCCGGCCCGCGGCCGTAGGTGTTGACGATGCAGCGCAGCCGCGGCTCCTTGTCCGCGTAGCTGCTGACCACGGGGACGGTGTCGTCGTCAGGCGAGTCGACGACGACGAGCACCTCGCACTGGAGGCGGACCGACTCAAAGATCCGGTCCAGGACAGGGGTGATGTGCTCGCCTTCGTTGTAGGCGGGCACCACCACGGAGACCCGCGGCGTCTCACCCGTCATACGCGCACTCCCCCGCCGAGGACATTCCAGATGTCGGCGACCGGCTTGTCTATCACCATGCCCCGGTACTCCGGGTGCGGCGCGGCGATGATCAGCAGGTCGGACCTTGTGATGACCTCGTCCTGCGGGAGCAGGGTCTCGTCGACGGAGACGTACGGGTCAGCGCAGAGCACGACGTCCGCCTTGAACTCGAGGACGCGCTTGAGCTTGTACGACAGGCTCGACCTGATGTCGTCGCAGCCGCCCTTGAACGCCATCCCGAGGATGCCGACGGTCATCGTCGACAGGTCGAACCGCTGCTCAAGCCGGTGGACGAGGTACAGCGGCAGGCCCTCGTTGATCGTCATCGCCGTGTGGCCGAGCGTGAAGTTGTTGTTGTTGAACGCCGCGAGCTGCATCGTGTCCTTGAACAGGCACGGCCCGGCGGCGAACCCGGCGCCCGGCATGTCCGCGGCCCGTGGGTAGTCCCTGGTCAGCCCCTGCCGGATGCGCTCGAAGTCGAGCCCCCGGTCGTTGGCCATCATGTAGAACTGGTTGGCCGCCGCGAACTTGATGTAGCGCCACACGTTGGTGAACAGCTTGGCGAGCTCGGCCTCCTCCGGCGTGAGCTCGACGATGCTGTCGGTCAGCCGCCCGAACAGCGCGGAGGCGCGCTCCAGGCCGCTGGCCGAGCGCGCGGACACGATCTGCGGCAGCTCGAACAGCTCGGTCATCGCCTTGCCCTCGGCGATCCGCTCCGGGCAGAAGGCCACCTCAATTTCGACGCCAAGGGTGGCGATCATCTTCTCCACCAGGGCGGTGACGCCGGGGAAGACCGTGGACCGCAGCACGAGCATCTGGCCGTCGCGCAGGTACGGAGCGCAGGCGGACAGCGCCCGCGGTATCGCGGTCTGGTTCGGGTTCAGGTGCTCGTCAACCGGCGTGCCGATCACCACGACCACGTGCTCAGCGGAGCCGACCACCGACGGGTCGGTCGACGCGCGGAGCCGCCCAGAGGACACGGCACGCTCGAACAGCGGGGCGGCGCCCGGCTCGTCGAACGGCAGCCTGCCCGCGTTGACAGACTCGACGGCCGACTCGCTGACGTCGTAGATGGCTACCTGGGCGCCGCGGTCGGCGAACGCGATCGCCAGCGGGAGGCCCACATGGCCGCAGCCACCGATCACTACCAGGTCGCACTCGAACTCGCGGCTCGAACCGGTTGGTGCCATCCTCGTTAATCCTTCCCCGCTACCTCGGCCATAGATAATTTCGGTATTTAGCGCGTACGCCTACCCTATCGACGCTCCGTCACGCGCTCAGCCAGTCAACTATTTACGATCTTCAGAGCTTCTCGCTAATATCTGTTTAAGATTCTCCAGGCTGATCTCGTGTGCCGCCGCATCGGTTGACCAGCATCTCATGCTGGGGAGATGCCCGCTGGTGAACTCTTTCCGCCTGATCGTCCCGAGTCGCAGAAGCTTCGGGTGAAGCGTGACGAAAAAGGTTCATATGTTACGGGACGCTGTATTTAAAGTAACGAACGGCCGCTGTCCGGGGCCCCTCGGGCAGCGGCCGTTTCGAAGTTCATCAATTCTACGCGCGCTCTGGCCGGGCACCGGAGCGTTGACCGGATCCTAAAGATTAGATCCCACTCGGCCCGATTAGATACACCTACCAGTCGGTGGCGATGTACTTCGTCTCCGTGTACTCGAGGAGCCCCTCGTGCGCGCCCTCGCGGCCGAGGCCGGACTGCTTGACCCCGCCGAACGGCGCGGCCGGGTCGGAGACAAGGCCGCGGTTGAGCCCGACCATCCCGGACTCAAGCGCCTCGGACACGCGCAGCCCGCGCCGCAGGTCCCGCGTGTAGACGTAGGCGACGAGGCCGAACTCGGTGGCGTTCGCCCAGCGGATCGCGTCGGCCTCGTCGGTGAACCGCACGATGGGCGCGACCGGGCCGAAGATCTCGGTGTTCAGGATCGCCGCCTCCGCGGACACGCCGTCGAGCAGGGTGGGCTCGTAGAAGTAGCCCTTCCGCTCCGGCGCCCGGCCGCCGAGCAGCGCGCTCGCGCCGGCGCTCACCGCGCCGTCCACCAGCTCGGCGACCTTGGACCGCGTGTCCTCGTTGACGAGCGGGCCGACATCGGTGGACTCGTCGAGGCCGGGGCCGAGCTTCATGGCCTTCAGCCGGGCGGCGAAGGTCTCGTTGAACTTGTCGGCGACGGCGTCGTGCACGTAGAACCGGTTGGCCGCGGTGCAGGCCTCGCCGCCGTTGCGCATCTTCGCGATGAGCGCGCCCTCAACCGCGGCGTCGATGTCGGCGTCCTCGAAGATGATGAACGGCGCGTTGCCGCCGAGCTCCATCGACGTGCTGAGCACGGTGTCGGCCGCCTCGCGCAGCAGGATCCGGCCGACTTCGGTGGACCCGGTGAAGGAGAGCTTGCGGACCCTCGGGTCGTGCAGCATCGCCGACACCGTAGCGCCGGACTTGCGGGAGGTCAGGACGTTGATCACGCCGTCGGGCACGCCGGCCTCGGACAACAGCGCGGCGATCGCGAGAGCGGTCAGCGGCGTCTCGCCGGCCGGCTTGAGCACCACGGGGCAGCCGGCCGCGAGGGCGGGCCCGATCTTGCGGGTGGCCATCGCGGCGGGGAAGTTCCACGGCGTCACCAGCACGCTGACGCCGATCGGCTGGCGCACGGTCAAGATCCTGTTGGCGCCGGACGGCGCGCGCATGAGGGTGCCCTCGATGCGCACCGCTTCCTCGGCGTACCAGCGGAAGAACTCGGCCGCGTAGACCGCCTCGCCACGCGCGTCGCGCAGCGACTTGCCGTTCTCCGCCGACATGAGCCGGGCGAACTGCTCGGACCGCTCGGTCATGAGCTCGAACGCCTTGCGTAGCACCTCGGCGCGCTGCCGGGGCGGAGTCGCGGCCCAGCCGGGCAGCGCGTCGTGCGCGGCGCTCACCGCGTCGAGCGCGTCGTTCACCGTCCCGTCGGCCACCTCCGCCAGGGGCTCCTCGGTCGCGGGGTCGAGCACCGGGAACGTCTCGCTCTTCTTGGCCCATTCGCCTCCGATGAGGAGCCCGGTCGGAACGTCGATGCCGGTGAGCTCGGTGATAGTCATGCGTTACTCCTGGCGCTAAAGACCGTCCTGGCCATCCGCGCACCAGCGTGTGTGGTGCGCGGCCACTGAGACCAACCGTACGTTCGGACGATCATGAAAGCGACCGGGGGGCGGACCGATAGTTTCGGGCGGCGGCCGGCCACCGGTGACCTGGTGAACTAGGTGCGGATGGCCGGGGGCCGCTCAAGGAGCCGGTGCTGGTCCCACCCTGGCCATCAGCTCGGCCGGCTTCGCGCTGCCGGCGGAGGCGAACCACAGCCGGAACCAGCAGCTCGCGAACGACGGCTGCGCGCGGACGAGCCGCACCGGGGTGCCGGAGCCCCGGTGTCCCTCGCTCAGCCACCGGATGCCGGAGCCGCCGTGGCGGGGGAGGAGCTGC
>Ga0207707_10002680_pt1 | contig 15912 bp, 15 predicted proteins | sample KBSC83BmetaG_FD_184336 | JGI IMG/M metagenome (GOLD analysis project Ga0207707, IMG submission 184336) | Corn rhizosphere microbial communities from Kellogg Biological Station, Michigan, USA - KBS C8-3B metaG (SPAdes) (version 2) | ecosystem: Host-associated > Plants > Roots > Rhizosphere ...
GCATGAAGCAGGCGAGCACGAGCAGCGCGAGCCCGATCACGCCGAGCTCGGCCAGCACCTGCACGGGCAGGTTGTGCGGCTCGATCGTGAAGTCGAGGTACGTGGTTCGGTAGCGCAGGTTCAGCAAGTGGAAGGAGCCGGCGCCGGTTCCCCACAGCACGTGGTCGGTGAAGCCGTGCCACGCCTGGCTCCACCACGTGAACCGGAAGTTCGAGCTGGTTGAGCCGATCCGGCCGCTGTCGTTCCCGACTGCGCCCGAGCCGATCCCGTTGACCGCGACCGCGACCGCCGCCGCCGCAACGGCGAGCACGCCGAACGCAATCGCAGCACGGCGAAGCACGCGGGTGTCGCTCGGCCGCCTGAGGCGCTCGAGCACGAGTGCCACGCCTGCGCCGACGACGAGCAGCGCGCCGAACACGAGACCGTCGCGCCAGCGGACGTCGAGCGACTGACTGTCGCTCGTTACGCCGGGCAATGCAAACGCGATACCGCCGACAACAGCGGCCGGCAACGCAGCGGCGACGAGTGACACCGCGCTCTCGACGCGGTCGTCGGTGAAGCAGAACCAGACGATGCAGACCAGCGCCGCGGTGAGAACGCCGCCGCGCGAGTAGGTGAGGAGGAGCGCGACGAGCGCCGAATACGCGAGAAGCGTCCCGGCACGGCCGCGGAACGCCAAGGCGAGCGCGAGCGCGAAGTCGGTAGCGAGGGCGAGCTGGTTCCAAAGGCCGATCGGCCCGCGAAGACGTGTGACGTCGGGGCCGCTGTAGTCGTAGAAGAAGGGAAAGACTTTGCCGAGGAGCGACCAGACGATCACCGTGCCGAGCAGCAGCGCAAGCCCGCGTGCGAGCGCCCGCGTGCGCGCGGCGGCCCAGAGCCCGACGGCGGCGAACAACGCGTACAGGATGGTGCGGTTTGCGTAGTCCCACGAGCGGTCAGGGAGACCCGACCAGCCGATGGACACCGCGCACCACACCGCCAGCCCGGCGAGTGGCAGGATCGCCGGCCAGCCACGCGGGACGCCGACCATGACGACCAGCCCTGCGATCGCGACGAGGGCGCCCGTCCCGAGCCAGAAGACCGAACCGTCGCCCGGGCCTCCGCCGAAGAACAATGCGAGACCAGTGAGAAGAAGCGGCGCGGCGACTTGCAGTCCCCGACCAACCATGAATCGCGAAGCTACCATCCGCCCCCGATTGCACTCTCCCCGCACACAGAAGCCTTACAGCCCCGTCGTAGGCTCGCGCCGACCGTGGCCCGGAGCATGAGACTGCGGATGCTGATCGGCGTCGGTATCGCCGCCCTTGCCTGCGCGGCCGCCGTCGCGCGGCCGCTCCCGGCGGCCGCCGCAACCCCGTGCTGGAAGGCGCTTCTGAACGACTGGTACGACGGCCGGATCGACAACACGTATCCGCTCCACTGCTACTCGGATGCGCTGAAGCACCTGCCGGCGGACGTGCAGACCTACTCGAGCGCCCACGACGACATCCTGCGCGCGCTCCAGAACGCCAAGGCCGAGCTGAAGAAGAGCGGGACGAAGATCACTCCCGACACTCCGGTCCCACCGGCGTCGAAGCCGACGAAGAAGCCAACCAGGAACACGACCACCACCGGCTCGACCACCACGACCGCTACACCGCCGGGACGAAAGCCGCCGAAGGGCGGTCTGCCAAGGGCCGTCGACCAGGTGAATCACTCGAGCCCGTCGTCTGTTCCGCTGCCCCTGATCGTGCTCGGTGCTCTTGCCCTGCTGCTCGTCGCGGCGGGCGGGATCGGCATCCTGGCGAAGCGCCGCCAGAGCCGCTAAACCGGTCGTTTTTTCGGCTCTGCGAGCCGATTTCCGGCGGGTACCATGTCCGTCCGGTGCTGGTTCTAGGGTCCCTTTCCCTTTCAAGACCGGCACTCACGATGTTCGCGCGTCACTGACGCGCGGAGGAGGCAACACATGGCGTCCGTAGAGCAAGAACAGACCGTCCCGATCCACCCCGACGAGCTCGTCAACAGCGTCATCGACGAGGACGCCAGCCTTGCCGTCCGCAGGCATTTCACGATCGAGGGCCGCGACCCGTACGACGAGATCGACTGGGAGACGCGCGACGCGCACATCCCCGGGAAGAACGGGCCGGCGTTCGAGCAGCGCGCCGTCGAGTTCCCCAAGTTCTGGTCGCAGACCGCGACCAACATCGTCGCCCAGAAGTACTTCCGCGGCCGCATGTCGAGCCCGGAGCGTGAGCGCTCGGTCAAGCAGATGATCGGCCGCATCGTCACCACGGTCGGCACGTGGGGCCGCGACGGCGGGTACTTCGCGTCCGACGACGAGGCGCAGACGTTCGAGGACGAGCTGAAGGCGATCCTCGTCAACCAGCTCGCGGCGTTCAACTCGCCGGTCTGGTTCAACGTCGGGTTCGAGGAGAAGCCGCAGTGCTCCGCCTGCTTCATCCTCTCGATCGACGACTCGATGGACGCGATCCTCGACTGGATCCGGCGCGAAGGCGTCATCTTCCGCGGCGGCTCCGGCTCGGGCGTCAACCTGTCGAAGCTGCGGTCTTCGAAGGAGCAGCTGTCGAAGGGCGGCTACGCCTCCGGCCCGGTGTCGTTCATGCGCGGTGCCGACGCGTCCGCCGGGACGATCAAGTCGGGCGGCAAGACGCGCCGTGCGGCGAAGATGGTCGTCCTCGACGTCGACCATCCCGACATCGTCGAGTTCATCTGGTGCAAGGCGCACGAGGAAGAGAAGGCGCGCGTCCTCGAGGCTGCGGGCTACGACATGTCGCTCGACTCGCCCGACTGGGCGTCGATCCAGTACCAGAACGCGAACAACTCGGTGCGCGTCTCCGATTCGTTCATGGAGGCAGTCGAGAACGACACCGACTGGAACCTCACCGCCCGCACCGACGGCGCGGTGGTCGACACGATCAAGGCGCGCAAGCTGCTGCATGACATCGCCGAGGCGGCGTGGCGCTGCGCCGACCCCGGCGTCCAGTACGACACGACGATCAACTCGTGGCACACGCTTCCGAACACGGGCCGCATCAACGCGTCCAACCCGTGCTCCGAGTACATGTCGATCGACGACTCGGCCTGCAACCTCGCGTCGCTGAACCTGATGAAGTTCCGCCGCGAGGACGGCGAGCTCGACGTCGAGGCGTTCGAGCACGCGTGCGATGTCGTGTTCCTGGCGCAGGAGATCCTCGTCGGCAACTCGTCGTACCCGACCGCGGAGATCGAGAGGAACGCCAAGGCGTATCGCCAGCTCGGTCTCGGCTACGCGAATCTCGGCGCGCTGCTGATGGCGCGCGGCCTCGCCTACGACTCGGACGAGGGCCGGGCGTACGCCGCCGCGATCACCGCGCTGATGACGGGTCGTGCGTATCGCAAGTCGGCCGAGATCGCGAAGCGGATGGGGCCGTTCGCCGGCTACCGGCCGAACGCAGCGGCGATGGTCGGCGTCATCTCCAAGCACCGCGCGGCGGTCGGCAACATCGCGCACGCGGAGACGGTGCCGTCCGACCTGATCGGCGCGGCCCGCAAGGCGTGGGACGATGCGCTCGACCTCGGCGAGGTCTACGGCTACCGGAACGCACAGTCGACCGTGCTCGCACCGACCGGGACGATCAGCTTCATGATGGATTGCGACACGACGGGCGTCGAGCCGGACTTCTCGCTCGTCAAGTCGAAGAAGCTGGTCGGCGGCGGCGAGATCACGATCGTCAACAAGACGGTGCCGCTCGGCCTCGAGAAGCTCGGGTACGCGCCGAGCGAGGTCGACGAGATCGTCGCGTTCATCGACGAGCGCAACACGGTCATCGGCGCGCCGTACGTCAAGGGCGAGCACTATCCGGTGTTCGACTGCGCGGTCGGTGAGCGGGCGATCCACTACCGCGGCCACGTCAAGATGATGGGCGCGATCCAGCCGTTCATCTCCGGCGCCATCTCGAAGACGGTCAACCTGCCGGAGACGGCGACGATCGACGAGGTGGCGACGCTCTACCGCGAGGCGTGGCAGCTCGGTGTGAAGGCGATTGCGATCTACCGCGACAACTGCAAGGTCGCACAGCCGCTGTCAGGGAAAGGCGACAAGGGCCAGCAGGTCCTCGCCCCGGTCGGTTCGGCCGCCCCGAGACGCCGCCGCCTGCCGGAGGACCGCACGGAGATCGGCCGCAAGTTCCGCGTCGGCGAGCACGAGGGCTACATCCACGTCGGCGTGTTCGACGATGGAACGCCTGGCGACATCTTCGTCGACATCGCGAAGGACGGCACGACGATGGCCGGCCTCATGAACTCGCTGATGATCGCCGTCTCGATGGGGCTGCAGTACGGCGTACCCCCCGAGGTGTACGTCTCGAAGCTCTCACACCTCCGCTTCGAGCCGTCGGGCCTCACGAACGACGCCGACATCCGCCAGGCCAAGTCGATCGTCGACTACATCTTCCGCTGGTTCGGCAAGAAGTTCCTGGACGTCGACCAGCAGGAGGAGGCCGGCATCCTCTCGATGGAGGTCCGCGCCCAGATGGCCGAGCGGGTCGCGAACGGCGGCTCCGCTCACGGCGAATCGCCGGCGCCGGGCCAGACCGCGCTCTTCAACTCCTTCGAAGACGCGATCGAGTGCAACCGCTGCGGCGGCCGCATGGTGCGCGCGGGCACGTGTTACACGTGCCGCGACTGTGGGACAAGCACCGGCTGCGGCTGAGCCGAACGACAACATCAAATCCGTGGATCGGGCGCCGCAAGGCGCCCGATCCATCTGTGTAGAACTACGTTCTCGCCGTGCCACAAGACGCCGAAGCCACCTTCCTGTTCGCAGACATCGCCGGGTTTACTGCGCTCACCGAGGCGCACGGAGACGAGCAGGCCGTGCAGCTCGTGGAAGACTTTGCGAACAGCGTTCAGGCGGAGCTCCCACGCATCGACGGCGAGTACGTGAAGGCGGTCGGCGACGCGCTCATGCTCCGCGTACCCGATCCCGCAGATGCGGTGCGCCTCGGCCTGTGGATCACGCGCAATGCGATGGGCGGGCACAACGCGCCATCGGTCCGCGTCGGTGGCAACCACGGCTCGGCCATCGAGCGGAGCGGCGACTACTTCGGAACGACGATCAATGTCGCGGCGCGCGTCTCAGCGCTCGCGGCAGGCGGTGAGGTGCTCGTCACCGGGGGGATGGCAGCGCTCGCGCCTGATCTCGACGGTGTGCTGTACGAGTCTCGCGGGCGGCAGACCCTGCGCAACGTCGCCGAGCCGGTCGAGATTTTCGCCGTCGTTCGCCTCGACGAAACCTCAGATCATCTCGCGATCGATCCCGTCTGCCAAATGGCGGTCGATCCGGAGCGTGCGGTCGGTCGGCTCCTGCTGGACGAGAAGGCGTACTACTTCTGTTCACTCACGTGTGCGGCAGCGTTTGGCCAGCACCCGGAGCGGTACGCGAAATGAGTCAGGGGCCTTGCGGCCCCTGACTCGTTAGAGCGCGTTACGGCTGCCCCACCGTTCCCGAGACCGTCATCCCGAGCTTGCACGGGGTCGGGTTCGAGCAGAAGACCTGGATGCTGTCGTACGCCACGGGGCGCGTCAGGTTGAGCACGTAGCTCTCCTGGCCGTGGCCGATCGGGCCGTCGAGCACGAGATCGGGGGTCGTCCCGTTCATGAAGAAGACGGCCGACGATCCCTCGAGCCCGCCGAGTGCCACGAAGTCGGCGTAGAGGGTCGCATTGTGGCTGTCGATCGTGTGCGTCGCGTTGTCGTTCGTGACGGTGATCCCCTCGTCGCCGAAGAGCGTCTGCATCGGCGCCGGCCCGGACACCTGCAGGCTCGAGTTGTCGACGTGCACCGTCTGGGTCCCTTGCGGCGAGACCTTGAGGTTCCCGCTCCCGTCGAATCCGAGCTTCGACGCAGCCGTGTCGATGCGGCTGAGGTGCGTGGCCGCCGAGTCGAGGTTGTTGGCGTCGGTCGAGCCCAGCGAGACCGTGCCGGCGACGGTCGCCGTGCCCTCCTCGTGGACGCGAATGTTTCCGTTGTCGAGGTTCTGCTCGGTCACGGGAACCGGGTTCGTAGAGGTGTTGCCGATGATCACGTTCGTGAACGGCGTTGCGGCACCGGCAATGGTTCCGCCCAACCCGGTGGTTCCGACCAGAATTCCGAAGCCGAGCACTGCCGCGATGACGATGGCCCTGCGCATGTCGCTCCCTTTCGTCTGGGCGTACGGCCGCCCACTGAACCCACGCTAGGAGCGTGTTCCGGCGCCGGAAAGCGGGAGCTCCCTACAAAATCGTCCCCGATCGAGCGAACTGGGGCGGCCGTCGGGCAGCCCCAGTCGTTTCCCCCGGAAGCGGGCTAGGGCAGCTTGATCTTCACGACGGTGAGGAGCTTGTGCGCGCTCCACGAGCCGCCGCCCGGCCCACTTTTCCAGTGGCCGGACATCTTCAGTCCGGAGGCAGACGCCGACCCGGTGTAGGTCGCCCCGACCCCGACGGCGCCGAACTTGATCGTGCCTCCGGAGACACTGCCGGTGATCGGGTACTTGCCCGCTGGTCTCGAGAGCTTGATCGCTCCGGTCAGCCGCCCGCGAACCGTCTGTGTCCACGTGAGTGTGAACGTGCCCGAGACGGCCCCGCTGTAGCTCCCCGACCAGCTGCCGCTGAGATGCGGCGTGGCGCTCCGGCTGGTGGCCGCCGTCACGCCACCCGCGAGGGCGAGCAGGGCAAGAATCGAGACCGTGGCTGCGATTGGGATTCTGCGGCGATGCATTCCTGGTGCCTCCCTAATGGTCTATGGCGTCGTCCTGACCACGAGTTTGCGTGGACAGGCGCGCCGACGAAAGGCGGGAACACCCTACGAAATCGGCCCACCACTACCCTGAGCCCGTGCCTCCCGCGATCGTGATCCCCGGCAGCGTCATCGCGCGCACCCGCGAGCGCCTCGTCCGCGAGGCTGAGCGCATCGTACGGCGGACCGGCGCCGAGCTCGTCGTATTCAGCGGCCGGGACGAGGCCGAGCACATGCGCAGCCTCTGGAGTGGCCCGGACGTCGAGCTCGTCGTCGAGGACGCGGCGACAACGACGGCCGAGAACGCGGCGCGCACACTGCCGGTTCTCGTCGAGCATGGCGTCCAAGAGGCCATCGTTGTCTGCGCTCCGGCCCACGCGCTCCGGGCCGGCTGGATCTTCCGCCGGATCTACGGCGTTCAAGGAATCCGCGTGAAGGTGCGGCCGGCGCGTGTGCTGCCGACGCCCGCCGCGCTCGTGTACGAGCTCGGTGCAGCGCTGGTCGCGCGCCGGCAGGTCAGAGAGCACCGATGAGCGACACGCTGGTCTTCATCCCGGCGTGGAACGAGGAAGACAACCTTCCCGCAGTGCTCGACGCGCTCCACGCCGACCTGCCGGACGCCGACGTGCTCGTGATCGACGACGGCTCGACCGACCGCACCGCCGACGTGGCGCGCGAGCACGGCGCCGAGGTGCAGTCCCTCGGCACCAACCTCGGGCTGCGCTTCGGCATCGCAGCCGGGTACCGGTACGCACTCGAGCACGGGTACGCGTATTGCGGCCGAGTCGATGCCGACGGCCAGCATCCAGCGCACGAGCTCGCCCGCCTCCTCGCGCTGGTCCGGAGCGGCGAGTGCGACGTCGCCGTAGGCTCGCGCTTCGTCTCGGGCGAGGGGTATCCCGCCTACCGTTACCTCCCGAGCCCTGCGCGTCGTCTTGGAACAGCCGCGCTTCGCCGCGCGATGCGGCTCACGCTCGGCCGGGCGTTCGGCGATGCCACGAGCGGGCTGTACGCCGTGAACGCACTCGCACTGCCCCTGTTGGCGGAGACCTACATGAGCCGGGCGCCGGAGGTCGAGGCACTCGTTCGGATCGCGAACGCCGGCCTCCACCTCGAGGAGGTTCCGGTCACCATGGAGGCACGGGCAAGCGGCGAATCGAAGCTGCGCGGCTCGAAGGCTGTGAAGCTCGTTCTCACCGTCGCCGGCACGCTCATCGCTGCGCGACTGGTCAAGCGTCGCGCGCGGTGACCTCGACGATCGCTTTGCTCGCCATCCGCGCATAGGCCTCGTCCTCTAGGAGGGTCGCGTGCGTCGCGCCGGGAACGTGTACTTGGAAACCGTTCGACGAGAGCCGGACGAGCTTCGCCTGAGCGGCCTGCCAGCCGCGCATCGCGTCGCGGTCGGCAGTCACGACGGCGAGCGGCTTACCGTGCAGGCTCCGCAGCGCCTTCGCCTGGTCGAATACACGCGGCAGCTGCTCGAACTCAACGCGGTCTGCGCTCAGCTCGCGCGGTGTCGACAAGCCAAGGAGGTGCCCGCCGGCGCGCGAGAGCGACGGCAGTACCGCTCCCACGCGGTGCCACATCGAGTAGAAGCGTGGATAGTCGGGCAGCTCGAATTGATTCGGCGTCGACGAGTCGATCAACGCCATGCCGGCCACCTGCCGGGGATACATCGACGCGTAGACGAGCGCGTACGCACCGCCGACCGAGTGGCCGGCGAGCACGTACGGCGCTGGGATCCGGGCCGTGCGGAGAAGCTCGTGCAGGTCGAGTGAGAGCTGATGTCCGTCCTGCGCACCCCGGCCCTGCCCGCTCCACCCTTCGCCGGCGCGATCGAAGACGCACACGCGCGTCCGGGCGGAGACGGTGCGCTCGATCAATGCCCAGCTCGGCGTGCGCTCACCCAAACCGTTGAAGAGGACGACCGTCGGGGTGTTCTCACCCGTGCAACTCAGGTACAGGCGGTGGCCGTTGACGAGGTACGTCCGCCCGGTCGAAGGAGCGTTGGTCGAGGTGGCCTCGGCGACGGTCTCGAATGCACCGCCGGCGGCCGCGAGCAGCAGGACGAACAGAGCCGGGTAGACGAACGCCTGCCGTGACCAGTGGCGCAGCGAACGGCGGGCGTTCAGGAACGACGTTCCGACCAGCGCGACGAGGAGCAGCGGCCAGACCCAGCCGGCGAGCCCGAGCACACGGTCCCCCGGCGCAAGCGCGAGCACCGCCAGCCCGGCGGCACTCGTCGCCACACCCGGCGTGCGGGCCCAAGCCTGGGGCTGAGCCGTGAACCGGCGCGAGGCGGCGGCGAGCACCACGTAGCCGGCGCCCAGGGCAACGAGGGCCGAGCCGGTGATCTGGCTCTCCGGGCCACCTGCGAAGACGACGAGCGCGAACAGCAGGCCGAGCAGGACACCTGAGGCGATCGAGCCGAAGACGACGATGCCGACGCGGGTGGTGGTGGGCGCTGAGGCTGATGCGGTCATTTCTCCACTCCTCTTGACATTGGACACTGCTGTCTGATTTACTAAGTTAGACAGTACAGTCCAACTTGAAGGGAGTCAAGAGCCATGCACCACAAGTCGAAGCACCACCAGGCAACGACGATCCAGGCCGGCGGGCACGCGCCGCACACGTGGCTTCTGCCCGTCCTCCTCGTCGCGCAGCTGATGGTCATCCTCGACATCACTGCCGTGAACATCGCCCTGCCCCACATCGCCCGCGACCTGCAGCTCTCGGGCGCAAGCATCAGCTGGACGATCACGAGCTACTCCCTGATCTTCGGCAGCCTGCTCCTGCTCGGCGGCCGCGCCGCCGATCTGCTCGGACGGCGCCGCATGTTCCTCACCGGCCTCGGTGTCTTCACGGCTTCGTCACTCGCCTCTGCGCTGGCGGGCAGTGCGGGCGCACTGTTCGCCGCCCGCGCCGGCCAGGGCCTCGGTGCCGCGATGCTGTCTCCAGCCGCCCTCTCGATCATCACCTCGGTCTTCCACGGTCCGCAGCGCGGGAAGGCGCTCGCGGCGTGGGGAGCAGTCGGCGGCGCCGGCGCGGCGATCGGCGTGCTCGTCGGCGGAGTCCTCACCCAGTACGCGGATTGGCGGACGATCTTCTTTGTCAACCTCCCCGTCGCAGCCGCGCTCCTGATCGCAGCCCTGAAGGTCGTCCCGGCGGACACAGCGAAGCCGCGCTGGCGTGGGCTCGATCTTCCGGGTGCCGTCCTTGCAACAGCCAGCCTCGCTTCGATCGTCTACGCGATCAGTCAGGCCGACACGGCGGGCTGGACATCGATCCAGACGCACCTGTGCGGTCTCGGCGGCCTCGCCGGTCTCGCGGCCTTCGCGATCTACGAGCTCCACATCGACGCGCCACTACTTCGTGTCGAGCGGATCGCCGATCGTGCCATCGGCGGCGGCCTGATCCTCATGCTCGTCGCCGCCGGTTCGATCTTCGGGTTGTTTCTGCTCTGCTCCCTCTACCTCCAGAACGTGCTCGGCATGGGTGCACTGTCGACCGGCCTCGCATTCATCCCGCTCGCTCTGTCCGCGGGCATCGGCGCGCACGGCGCCGGCCACCTCGTCGCGAAGCGCGGCGTGCGCGGCCCGTTGGTCGGTGCGTTCGCCGTGACCGCCGCCGGCATGGTGCTGCTGTCCCGCGTCGGCGAGAACGGCGCTTATCTCCGTGACGTGCTGCCCGGGATGCTGATCGCCGGCATCGGCCTCGGTGTCGCAGTCGTCGCGGTCTCGATGGCGATCCTGACCGGTGCGCGGCACGAAGAGTCCGGGATGCTGTCCGGCCTCAACTCGACCGGTCACGAGATCGGCGGCACGCTTGGCATCGCCGTCTTCTCGACGATTGCGGCCGGGAGCGGCGCGATCCTCGGCCCGCACGCCGCGGCGGGGATCTCCGATGCGTTCATGGTCGGCGCGCTCCTCGCTACGCTCGCGAGCATCGTTGCGTACACCGTCCTCCCCCACGCCCGGCACTTCCTGCCCAAGCTCCACCTGAATCCCAGCGCGCTGCCGATTCACTGATGCCGACCAGTTCCCCGAAGCGCAAGCGCGCCGACGCCGAACGGAACATCGCGTCAATTCTCGACGCCGCCCTCGAGGCGCTCGCGAGCGATCCCGACACAAGCATGGCCGAGATCGCTCGCCGCGCGGGGGTGGTGCGGGCCACGATCTACATGCACTTCCCGACGCGCGAGGCGCTCCTCGATGCCGTCCAAGAGCACGCGACGACCCAGGTCGCGGACGCAATCCGGGAAGCCGAGCCCGATCGTGGCGAGCCGGAAGAGGCGCTGGAGCGGGTGATCCGTGCGACCTGGAAGCAGCTCAGCCAGTTCCACGGCATCCTCGCTCTCAACATCAGCCGCCTCTCCGCGAAGGAGTTGCGCCGACGACACCTCCCGATGACCACCCAGTTCATCCCACTCCTCGAACGAGGGCAGGCGGACGGCGTGTTCCGAAGCGACGTGTCTGCCGAATGGCTGATCGCCGTTGTTCGCGCGATCGTCCATGTGGCGAGTACCGAGCTACAAGCCGGACGGATCTCGCAAGCCGAGGTCGAGCGAACGATGCTCACGACTGCGCTCAACGCGGTCAGATCTCAATAGAAGCCTTCGCGACGCGCGTACCGTTCGGTGCGCGCCCGCTCGTACTCGTCGACGTCGAGGTCGGGATCGGCAGTCGCCGCGAGGATCTCGCCCGACTTCGGCAGCTCTGAGCGGTCGATGTGCTTCTCGGGGTTCCACAGGTCGGAGCGCACGAGCGCCTTCGGGCACTGCGTGAACGCCTCGTCGATCTTGACGAGGATCCCGAGCCTCGGGGCCTTGCCTTCGACCGTGCTGGCCTCGAGCAGATCGGCATCGTCGACGATCCGCGCGCGGCCGTTGACGCGGAACGTGTCTCCGACGCCCGGGATCAGGAACAGCAGCCCGATGCGTGGATCCTCGAGCAGGTTCGTGAGCGTGTCGGCGAGCTTGTTGCCCGGCCGGTCGGGGATGAGCAGCGTGCGCTCGTCGAGGATGCGCACGAAGCCCGCGGGGTCGCCGCGGGGCGAGACGTCGAGCCCGCCGTCGGGGCGTGACGTCGCGACACAGACGAACGGCGAGCGCTCGATGAACTGCCTCGTGAGGGTGTTGAGCCGGTCGGCGATCTTCGCGGCGACCAGGTCAGTCGGCTGACCGATCACCTCGCGGAGCGCGTGCTCGTCGGCGACTGCCACCTAGCGAGGATAGCCAGGCGACCACAGCAGCCTCGAGCGCAGCGCGGTCCGCTTTGAGGCCATGGTCGCCGGCGATGCGCACCACTGTGCGTCCCGGAGCATCGGGCGGCATGCCGAACGGGTCTCGATCGCCCTGTATGACGAGCACCGGCACGGGCACCGCGTCCAGCTCGTCGAGCCGGCTCTTCTCGGGCCGTCCGGGCGGGTGGACCGGGAACGCGAGACACAACACGCCGGCTGCGCCCGTCGCGGCCGCGGCCCGGCACGCGACGCGTGCACCGGACGACCGGCCGCCCGTAACGAGCGGCAGCCCGGCCAACGCGCCGTCGCGGAGCTCCGCGACGACCGCGGCCCACGCCGCGTCCAGCTGCGCGGCCGGCGCGGGCGAGCGGCGCCCCGCGACGCGGTACGGCTGCTCGACGAGCGCGACCGAGAGCCCCGCCGCACCCGCAGCGTGCGTGGCGGCCACAAGATCCGGCGCGTTCACCCCGCCGCCCGCGCCGTGGCCCAGGACGAGTCCGCCGCGCGCGTTCTCGACGAGCTGCAGATGCGCGCGGGCGGCTCCGTGCGGTGTTGCGATTTCGAGAACGTCTGCCACGGCCCACACAGTCTCCCGCAACCCGAGCTATCGTCGAGCCGGGGTGACGAGACGTTCTGCACGCTTGCGCCGCCGGTTCATCTGGCTGCTCGTCGCAGCCGTGCCGGTCACGGGGATCACGCTCCTCGTCGTGCTCGTTCCCGGGCGCTCATCGATCCCCGACGCCATCACCACCAACGAAGGGCCGGCGCAGCTCGCCGACACGCACGTGTACCACCTCAAACGCGCCGACAGGACGAAGATCGACCTGCTGCTCGACAAGTTCATCCCCGCCGCCGTCGAGCGCCGCTCCGCGAAGACCGCCTGGGCCCTTGCCGGGCCTGAGCTCCATGCCTATTCGAGCGTCGCCCAGTGGCGGGCCGGTGACTCGCCGGTGCCGCAATACCCCGCGCGCGGAACGACGTTCCATTACTGGACGGTTGTGTATGTGGGGAAGAACGAGGTGCTGTTCAACATCCTGCTGCACCCGCGCCCGAAAGTGATCATCCCGTCGTACGAGTTCTCCGGCCAGGTGATCCGCCACGGAACCGGCTGGCGCGTCAACCGCCTCTACACGATCGCGACGTTCAGCCATCCGAGCGCCAAACGGACGCAGGTGGTCGGCCCCAACGACTTCGCCGCCCCCGCGAGCAGTCCGAGCCCGTCGACCAACCATGCACGGCTGTCGCGCGTCTACGCGCTGCCGCTGTTCTTGATCTTCGGGGGCGTGATCCTTTTCCCGCTCGGCTTCGGCGCGGTCGCATTCCTGCGCGGACGCAGGTTCAAGCGGGCAGCGGAGAGACGCCACCCGTACTGACCCACGGCTGATCCGTAGGATTCGACCTCGTGAAGCGAACCCGGCGCGAGTTCCTGACAGCGGCGGCAGGGGCAGGGCTCGGGCTCGCGTTCCCGCGCCTCGCTGCGGCGACCGGGCAGGCGGCGGGCGTCGCCACGTTCGTGACCGAGCCGTCCTTCCAGGTTCCGACGCTGAGCGTCCTCAAGCGGGCCTCTCCCAGCCAAGGGGCGCTGTTCGTGACGACACTGACCGGGCCGGGGCAGCGCGGCCCGATCATCCTCGACGACCACGGCCAGCTCGTCTGGTTCAAGAAGACGAAGAACGTCGCGATCAACTTCCGCCGGCAGATCTACAAAGGCCGCCCCGTGCTCACGTGGTGGGAGGGGACGATCTCCAACATCGGCACCGGTGAGGGCGAGGGCGTGATCGTCGATGCGACGTACAAGGAGATCGCGCGCGTCCGCGCTGGCAACGGCTTCGCCGCGGACGTGCACGAGCTCCTGATCACGCCGGAGAACACCGCCCTGATCACGGTCTACAACCCCAAGACGGTCGACCTGACGCCGATCGGCGGGCCGTCCGCGCATCCGACGTTCGACTCGATCGTCCAGGAGATCGACATCGCGACGGGGAAGGTGCTGTTCGAATGGCACAGCCTCGACCACGTCGCGATCCAGGACAGCTGGTCGCCGATCCTGTCGCCCTTCGACTACTTCCATATCAACTCCGTCGACGTCGACCTCGACGGCAACCTGCTCGTCTCCGCGCGCAACACCTGGGGTGTGTACAAGCTCGATCGCAAGACGGGTGCGGTGATCTGGCGGCTCGGGAGCAAGTCGACCGACTTCGAGCTCGGCCCCGGCGTGCAGTTCATGTACCAGCACGACGCGCGGGCGCATCCCGACGGCACGATCACGCTCTACGACGACGGCCCGGGCAACGCGTCACACCAGTCGCGCGCGATCCGCCTCGGCCTGAGCATGGCCGACCGCCGCGCCGTGCTGCTGCAGGAATTCGTGCATCCGAATCCGATCACCGCCGTCGCGATGGGAAACGCGCAGTTCCTCACGAACGGGAACGTCGTCGTGGGCTGGGGCACAGCGCCGTTCGTGACGGAGTTCGGCCCGCTCGGCGACGTGCGGCTCGACGCCACGTTCGAAGGCGGCGCGTGGAACTACCGCGCCTTCCGCAACACGTGGGCCGCCAAGCCGTCTCACCCGCCGTCGATCGCCGTCAAGCGCCGCGGCGCCGGCGCAACGGTGTACGCAAGCTTCAACGGCAGCACTGAGACGGCGTACTGGAGCGTGGTCGGCGGCGCCGCGCGCAATGCGCTCCGACCGTTGACCGTCACCAAGAGAACCGGGTTCGAGACGACGATCAGCCTGCGCAACGCGCCGGCACACATCGCGGTGAAGGCACTCGACCCGCACAAGCGTTTGATCGCGACCTCGCGTGTCGTCTGAGACAACTCGGACCGTCGCGCTGCCGGACGGGCGCTCGCTGGAGGTTCACGAGCTCGGCGACCCGAATGGGTTCCCGGTCGTCTTCCACCATGGCACGCCTGGGTCCGGGACGATCTACGCACGCTGGTCCTCGCCCGGGATCCGTGTGATCGCGTACGACCGCGCCGGGTACGGCGGCTCGACGCGCAAGCACCGACGGGCAGTCGTCGACGTCGTCGCCGACATCACCGCGCTCGCCGACACGCTCGAGCTCGGGCAGTTCGCGACGTGGGGGCTGTCGGGCGGTGGGCCACATTCGCTCGCGTGTGCCGCGCTCTGCGACGAGCGGCTCGTCGCCGCGGCAAGCCTCGCCGGCGTCGGCCCGTGGCAGGCCGAGGGTCTCGACTGGCTCGCGGGCATGGGCGAAGGGAATCTCAAGGAGTTCGACCTCGTCCTCGCCGGCGAGGAGGCGCTCCGTCCGGCGATCGAGCGCGAGCGCGGCGAGATGCTCGCTGCGACGCCGGAGCAGCTGCGCGACACCATGGCGCCGCACCTGAGCCCGACCGACAGCGAGGCGCTCACGGCTGACCTCGCCGAGTACTTTCACTCGAACATGGCGCACGCGATCGCCGACAACGCCGACGGCTGGATCGACGACAACCTCGCCTTCGTGAAGCCGTGGGGCTTCGAGCTGTCGGCAATCGCACGGCCCGTCCTCGTCGTGCAAGGCGGAGACGATCTGATGGTGCCGAGACAGCACGGCGAGTGGCTGGCGGCGAACATCCCCGGCTGCGAGTCGCGGATCGACGATGCGCACGGCCACCTGACGCTCGCCGAGCATCTGGTGCCGGAGGTGCACGCGTGGCTGCGGCAGCACAGCGAGTGATGTGCCCGGTGACGCTGCCCGCTTCCTGGGTAGCGCGCAGCGCGATCGCGGGCCAGGGAGCTGGCTAGCGTTGCCGGGTGCATCACTAAACACGGCCTTCAACGCGACTGCTCGCAAGGCGATCCTGGCAGCAGCCGACAGCAAGCGCGTCCAGTCGCTCGTTCGGCGGCACGGCATGCGCCTGGGCGCGGCGCGCTTCGTCGCGGGCGAGACGCTCGACGAGTGCATCGCCGTA
>Ga0207707_10002681_pt1 | contig 15905 bp, 14 predicted proteins | sample KBSC83BmetaG_FD_184336 | JGI IMG/M metagenome (GOLD analysis project Ga0207707, IMG submission 184336) | Corn rhizosphere microbial communities from Kellogg Biological Station, Michigan, USA - KBS C8-3B metaG (SPAdes) (version 2) | ecosystem: Host-associated > Plants > Roots > Rhizosphere ...
CTCTTCATCGTGCGCCGGCTGATGGAGCTGGCGCGCGGGCGGGTGCGCGCCTCGAGCGACGGCGTCGGCAAGGGCGCAAGCTTCGTGCTCACCTGGCCGGCGGCGGCGCGGGAGCCGCAGCCATGAATGCTGCGGCGGTGCGCGTGCTGGTGGTGGAGGACGATCCGCACCTGGCCGCCGGCGTGAGCGAGAACCTGCGCGCGGAAGGCTACGAGGTCGCCAGCGCCGCCGACGGCGAGCAGGCGCTCGGCTGGCTGGGGGCGAACAGCTGCGGGCTGATCGTGCTGGACGTCATGCTGCCCGGGATCGACGGCTTTGGCGTGTGCCGGACGCTGCGCACCCAGGGCAACAACACCCCGGTGCTGTTCCTGACCGCGCGCGGCGATCCGGCCGATCGCGTGCGCGGCCTGGAGTCCGGCGGCGACGACTACCTCGCCAAGCCCTTCCACCTGCAGGAGTTCCTGTTGCGGGTGCGGGCCATCCTCAGGCGCTGGGAGTGGTACCGCGGCGCCTCCAGCACCGCGGCCACCGCGGTGCTGCGCTTCGGCGGCAACGAGGTGGACTTCCGCGCCTTCCGCGCCCGCGCCTGGAACGGCGAGGCCCAGGAGCTCACCGAGAAGGAGGCCATGATCCTCAAGGTGCTGGCCGAGCACGCAGGCGAAATCGTCTCGCGCGAGGACCTGCTCGAGCGCGTCTGGGGCTACGACGTGTTTCCCTCGACCCGCACCGTCGACAATTTCATCCTGCGGCTGCGCAAGCGCTTCGAGAAGGACCCGGCGGCGCCGCGCCACTTCCTCACCGTGTGGGGCGTCGGCTATCGCTTCCTGTCCGAGGGCGAGCCGTGAGCGCCCCCCTGCGCATCGGCACCCGCGCCTCGAAGCTGGCGCTGTGGCAGGCGCACCATGTCGAGGCCCTGCTGCGTGCGCAGCCCGGCGCCCCGGCCGTCGTGGTGGTGCACATCAAGACCTCCGGCGACGTCCAGGGGAGCGTGCCCCTGTGGCAGGTCGGCGGTCGGGCCTTCTTCACCCGCGAGATCGACCAGGCCCTCCTCGAGCACCGCGTCGACGTCGCGGTGCACAGCCTCAAGGACCTCGCCACCCAGCTCGAGCCCGGCCTGACCCTCGCCGCGACTCTCAAGCGCGCCGACCCGCGCGATGCGCTCGTCAGCCGCGACGGCCGGCCGCTCGCCGCGCTGCCGCACGGGGCGCGCATCGGTACCTCGAGCCTGCGCCGCCGGGCGTTCCTCGCCCGCCTGCGCCCCGACGTGGTGCTGACCGAGCTGCGCGGCAACGTGCCGACGCGCCTCGAGCGCCTGCAGCGCGGCGACTGCGACGCCATCGTGCTCGCGGCCGCGGGGCTTGCGCGTCTGGGCCTCGACGGCCACATCACCGAGTACCTGCCGCCGCAGGAGTTTCCGCCGGCGGTGTCGCAGGGCGTGATCGGCGTATGCGCGCGTGCCGAGGATGCCGCGACCCTCGCCGGGCTCGCATCTCTCGATGACCCCGAGGCGCGCCTGGCTGCGACCGCGGAGCGCGCGCTGCTCAGGCGCATCGAGGGCGGCTGCCAGGTGCCGCTCGGCGCCCTGGCCGGCGTCGAGGGCGGACGGCTGCGTCTCGATGCAACGGTGTGCTCGCTCGATGGCCGGCGCGCGCTGACCGCCAGCGCCGAGGCGCGCGCGACGGCCGCGGAGGCCGCCGCGCTCGGGGTCCGCGTCGCCGAGGAGCTGCTCGCGCGCGGCGCCGCCGAGCTCATTTCCCAGCAGCGCGCCGCGCTCGCGGTGGAGGCGCCGTGAGCGACCCCGTGCTCAAGCCCGTGGTGGTCACGCGTGCGGAAGGCCCCGACGGCCCGCTGAGCCGCGAGCTGAAGAGTCTCGGGCTCTCCGTGCTCCACTGGCCCGCAGTGCAGGTGAACAGCGTGCGCTCCGAGCGCCTCGGCGAGGCGCTGGCGCACGTCGGCGCCTTCGGCTGGATCGTGTTTGCCAGCCGCCACGCCGTGGCGGCGGTGCTCGACCGGTTGCCCGCGCCGCCCGAGGGCGTGCGCATCGCCGCCGTCGGGCAGGCGACCGCGCAGGTGCTGCGCCAGCGCGGCTGGCCGGTGGACCTGGTGCCGCACGAGGCGAGCGCCGCAGCGCTCATCGGCGCCTTCGCCGCCCAGTGGTGGCCGCGCGACCGGGGCGTGAAGATCCTCTTTCCGGCCAGCTCGCGCGCGCTGCCGACCATCGCCGCGGGGCTGACGCAGCTCGGCGCCGAGGTCACCCAGGTGGAGGCGTACCGCACCGAGGGCGCGGGGCTGGATGTCGCCGCCTGCCGCGAGTGGATCCACAATGCCGCGGTCGGGGCGGTGACCTTTGCCAGCCCGTCGGCGGTCACCGAGCTCGAGCACGCGCTCGGGGAGGCGGACTTCGAGCGCCTGCTGACGGATGCGATCGCGGTCACCCTCGGCCAGACCACCGCGCGGGAGATCACCGCGCGCGGCCGCGCCGCCGTGGTGGCCGAGGACACGACGCTGCGCTCGCTCGCGCTCACCACCCATCGACTGCTGCAGACGAGAGCTTAAGACATGGGATTCCCCAACCACAGACCGCGACGCACGCGCCAGTCGGACCCGTGGCGTCGCATGGTGCGCGAGACGCGCCTCACCCCCGACGCGCTCATCTACCCGCTGTTCGTGGTGCCGGGGCGCGCCGTGCGTCACGCGGTGGAGAGCATGCCCGGCATCAGCCAGCTCTCGGTCGACGAGGCGGTGAAGGAAGCGAAGGCGGCCGCCGCGTCGGGCGTGCCGGCGGTGCTGCTGTTCGCCGCGCCGGAGCGCAAGGACGCCCAGGCGAGCGATGCGCTGGACCCCAAGGGCCTCGCCGCGCAGGCCATCGCCGCCATCAAGGAGGCCTGCCCGCAGCTACTGGTGTGGGCGGACGTGTGCCTGTGCGGCGCCACCGACCACGGCCACTGCGGCCACGTCACCGCCGCGGGCGCCGTCGACAACGACTCCTCGGTCGCGACCCTCGCCGACGTCGCCCTCAACTACGCGCGCGCCGGCGCCGACGCCGTCGCACCGAGCGACATGATGGACGGGCGCGTGGGCGCGATCCGCGCCCGGCTCGACGCTGCGGGGCTCGCCGCCACGCCCATCGTGGCCTACGCCGCCAAGTACGCCTCCTGCTTCTACGGGCCGTTCCGCGAGGCGGCCGAGTCGGCGCCGGCCTTCGGCGACCGCCGCTCCTACCAGATGGACCCCGCCAACGTGCGCGAGGCGCTGCGCGAGGTGCTGCTCGACGTGGAGGAGGGCGCCGATCTCGTGATGGTGAAGCCCGCGGGCCCCTATCTGGACGTGATCCGCCAGGTGCGCGATGCCGTGCGCGTGCCGGTGGTGGCCTACCAGGTGTCCGGCGAATACAGCCTGATCAAGGCGGGCGCGGCCCGCGGCTGGATCGACGAGCGCGCCGCGGTGCTCGAGACCCTCACCGGCGTACGCCGCGCCGGCGCCGATCTCGTCATCACCTACTTCGCGCCCGAGGTGGCGCGGTGGCTCAGGGCGTGACGGCGGGCGCCTTCCTCGCCGCCTGCCGACGGCAGCCGGTGCCGCACCGCCCGGTGTGGGTGATGCGCCAGGCCGGGCGTTACCTGCCGGAGTACCGCGCCGTGCGCGCCAAGGTCGACTTCGAGACCCTCACGCGCACCCCCGAGCTGGCCGCCGAGGTGACGCTGCAGCCGCTGCGGCGCTTCGAGCTCGATGCCGCCATCCTCTTCAGCGACATCATGACCCCGCTCCAGGGCATGGGCGTGGCGCTCGACTTCGCGCCCGGCCCGCACGTGCGCGAGCCCATCCGCACCGATGCCCAGGTGGACGCGCTGCCGGCGCTCGTGCCCGAGCGCGACGTGCCGTTCGTGCTCGACACCATCCGCCTGGTGCGCGCCGGCGTGCCGCGCGGCGTGCCGCTCATCGGCTTCGCCGGCGCGCCGTTCACGCTGCTGTGCTACCTCGTGTGCGGCAAGCCGTCCAAGGAGTTCGGCCCGGCGCGCACGCTGCTGTACGCACAGCCGCACAGCGCCGAGCGGCTGCTCGGGCGCCTCGCCGAAGCCATGGGGCAGTACCTCGCGGCGCAGGCGCGCGCCGGCGCCCAGGCACTCATGCTGTTCGAGTCGTGGGCGGGCCTGTTGGCGCCGCGCGAGTTCGCGCGCTTCGCGCTGCCGGCGGTGGCGCGTACCCTGGCGGCGCTGCGCCCGCTCGGCGTGCCGCTCATCTACTACGTGAATCAGGGAGCATCGCTCATGCCGGCCGTGGCCGGCCTGGACGTGGACGTCGTGGGCGTCGACTGGCGCACCGGGCTAGGGGAGGTGCGCCGGGCGCTCGGGCCAACGAAGGCGGTGCAGGGCAACCTCGATCCGGCGGCGCTGTTCGCCCCGCCGGCCGAGCTGCGGCACCACGTGGAGGCGGTGCTCGAGCAGGCGGGCGAGGCGCCCGGGCATATCTTCAATCTCGGCCACGGCATCTGGCCCGACACCGCCCCGGACGCGGTCGCGCGCCTGGTCGACTACGTGCATGAACGGCGCTGACGCCTTTGCGGCCACCGCGGTCGCGTACTTCCGCGACCTGCAGGGCCGGCTGTGCGCGGCATTCGAGGCCTTCGAGCCGAGCGCGCGGTTCGCGGCGCGCCCCTGGAGCAAGCCCGCGCAGCACCGCCTGCAGGGCGGCGGCGAGTCACGCCTGATGCGCGGCGCCGTGTTCGAGAAGGTCGGCGTGAACGTCAGTCACGTCTGGGGCGTGCTGTCACCCGAGGCGCGCGGCCAGGTACCGGGAGCGGAAGCCTCCGACGGGCGCTTCGCCGCCGCCGGCATCTCGCTCGTGGCGCACATGGCCAACCCGTACGTGCCGGCGATGCACATGAACCTGCGCTACCTGTCCACCAGCCGCGCCTGGTTCGGCGGCGGGGCGGACCTCACCCCCACCTTCCCGTTCGAGGAGGACACCGCGGCCTTCCACGGGGCGCTGCGCGCGGCCTGCGACGGCTACCGCGCGCAGGCGTATGCGGAGTTCAAGGCGTGGTGCGACCGCTACTTCTACCTGCCGCACCGGCACGAGCCGCGCGGGGTCGGCGGCATTTTCTTCGATGACCTGGCCGGGAAGGATGTGGCGGCGGACTTCGCCTTCGTGCGCTCGGTGGGCGAGGCGCTGCTGCAGGTCTATCCGCGCATCGTCGCCCGCCGCAAGGACGCGCCCTTCGATGTGGACGCGCGCGAGAAGCTGCTCTACAAGCGCGGCCGGTACGTGGAGTTCAACCTGGTGTACGACCGGGGCACCCGCTTCGGCTTCACTACCGATGCGGATCCGGAGGCGTACCTGATGAGCCTGCCGCCGGTGGTGAAGTGGTGACCGGAACCGGGGTCGCCAGCGTCTCCGCCCGTAGCCAGCGTGCCGGCGAGGGCCAGAACAGCCGAGCCGGGCGCATTTTTGCCGCGGCGCGCCAATGCTCCGACAGGACCGACGAGATGGCCTCGAGCGCCTCGCCGGGGGGCCGCCACAGGCGGCGCAGCTTGTCATAGGGTCCCACAGTCCACTCCTTCCCTTTACGTTCACCTACTTATGTAAGGAGTGCCGGCACCGGGTGCGGGTTCCGGTGAAAAGTGTTGCCGGCGGGCGACGCGCGGCTTAAACGCGGGATGGGAACGGGCCCTCTAAAGGAACAGATGGGATACGCGCAGGCCGAGGACACGCGGGTGGATTGGGAGGGGGCGCTGGTACAGCGCGCCCGTGCCGGAGACGCACGCGCGTTCGAGAGGCTCTATCGCGAGCACGCGGGGCGGGTGTACGGCCTGTGCCTGCGCATGACGCGCGACGCGCAGCTTGCAGAGGATTGTGTGCAGGACACTTTTATCAACGCCTGGCGGGCATTGCCGAAATTCGAGGTGCGCAGCTCGCTGTCGACCTGGCTGCACCGCATCGCGGTGAACGTGAGCCTGGCGAAGCGGCGCAAGGCCACCCCGGTCGAGGCGCCCGCCGCCGACGACGGCGAAGCCGCCACGGGCGAGTGGCTGCTCGAGACGCCCGTCGAGGTGGAGGAGATCGAAACGGCCATCGCGGGGCTGCCGGACGGCGCGCGCGACGCCCTGGTACTGCACGCGCTCTACGGCTACTCGCACGGCGAGGCGGCCGCGATGCTCGGCATCGCCGAAGGCACGTGCAAGGCCCAGTTGCACCGCGCGCGGGCCCTGCTGCGCGAGCGACTCGGCGTGGAGATCAACTGACATGACTACGGACGAATCCGCACGGCACCAGGTGAGCTCGCTGCGCGAGCTGCCGCAGTCGCTCGAGCCGGGACGCGATCTGTGGCCGCAGATCGAGGCACGGCTGCAGCAGGCGCGCGGCGACGGCGCGGGGCGCATTACCGCTGCACCGCGCCGCCGCATGGCGCTGCGCTGGCTCGCGGCCGCCGCCATGGTGGCGAGCGTCGCGGTGGGCGTGTGGATCGGCCGCACGTTCCTGCCGACCGCGGCGCCGGTTACGGCGCAGCGCGACGCGCCACAGGGCACCGCCGCCCCGTGGCTGAGCGGCCCGAGCGCGCTCGATGCCGCCTACGTCAGCGATCCGCGTTACGAGCGCCAGCGCGCCGCCCTCATGCGCTCGCTGCAGGGGCGCCTGGCCGCCCTGCCGCCGCGGTCGCGCGCCAGGGTCAGCGCGAGCCTCGCGGCCATCGAGAAGGCCAAGCAGGACCTCGAGCAGGCGCTCGGCAAGGATCCGAGCAACGCGCTGCTGCAGGAGCTGCTCGTCAACACCTACCAGGATGAAATGCGCGTCCTCACGGACGTGCCCGAAGCCAGTGACCCTGGCAGGGGGATCTGAACATGCGTACCGCTTCCAGGGTGTCGGCCACCGTGATCCTGCTGCTGGCGAGCGCCGCCGCGGCCGCGACCACCACCGACAAGACTTTCGAGCGCAGCGTCAATGCGCAGCCCAAGGGCGTGGTGGACATCTCCAACGTCAGCGGCTCGATCGAGGTGAGCGGCTGGGACCGTCAGGAGGTCAGCGTGCAGGCCGAGCTCGGCGCCGACGTCGAGCGGGTCGAGGTGACGAGCGAAGGCGATCACACCACCATCAAGGTCGTGCTGCCATCCCACGGCAGCCGCCACGGCGATGCCCTCCTGCACGTCAAGATCCCCAAGAACAGCGAGCTGGACGTGTCGGCGGTGAGTGCCGATGTGAGCGTCGCGGGCGTGCTGGGGGTGCAGCACCTGAATGCGGTGAGCGGCGATGTGAGCAGTGAACTGTTCGGCTCCGACCTCGAGCTCAAGACCGTCAGCGGTGATGTCAAGCTCAAGGGCCACGGCCAGCCGGCGCGCCTGCGCGTCACCAGCGTGAGCGGGGACGTGCACCTCGAGCACGGCGCCGGCGAGCTCGAGACCAACACGGTGAGCGGCTCGCTGGTCGTCTCGCTCGACTCGGCCAGCTCGGTGCGCGCCCGCACCACCTCCGGCGACATGCGCTTCGAGGGCAAGCTGGCGCGCGATGCCACCTTCGAGGCCTCCTCGGTGAGCGGCGACCTCACCGTGCGCGCCAGCGCCGCCGGCGGCTTCGCCTACGAGATCACCAGCTTCTCGGGCGACATCGGCAACTGCTTCGGCGCCAAGGCGCAGAAGGAGAGCGAGTACGGGCCGGGCTCGAAGCTCACCGGCACGCGCGGCGACGGCGCCGGCCGCGTGCGCATCAAGACCATGAGCGGGGACGTGTCGCTCTGCGACCGTGACTGAGCAGTAATAGAATGCGCGGGTGCGCGTCTCACCCCCGATCGCACCCGCGCTTCTCGACTGGCACGCCCGCGCGGGGCGCCACGACCTGCCCTGGCAGCTGCAGCGCACGCCATACCGCGTGTGGGTCTCCGAGATCATGCTGCAGCAGACCCAGGTCCAGACCGTCATCCCTTATTACCAGCGCTTCATGGCACGCTTCCCCGACGTGCACACGCTGGCCGCGGCGCCGGTCGACGAGGTGCTGCACCTGTGGTCGGGCCTCGGCTACTACGCGCGCGCCCGCAACCTGCACCGCGCCGCACACCTCATCTGCGCCGAGCACGGCGGCGAGTTCCCGCTGGGCTTCGAGGCGGTGGCGCAGCTGCCGGGCATCGGCCGCTCGACCGCCGGGGCGATCCTGGCGCTGGCCCGCGACGCGCGTTTCCCCATCCTCGACGGCAACGCGCGGCGCGTGCTGGCGCGCTACTTCGGCGTCGCCGGCGCAGCGCACGATCGCGCCGGCACCCGGCGGCTGTGGGAGCTGTCCGAGCGCTGTACGCCCGCCACCGACGTCGACCGCTACACGCAGGCCATCATGGACCTCGGCGCCACCGTGTGCGTGCGGCGCAAGCCGCTGTGCCTCGTCTGCCCGCTCGCGCCCGGCTGCCGCGCGCGCCGCAGCGGGCGGCAGCACGAGCTGCCGGCGCCGCGCCCGGGGCGCGCCCGCGGCGCGCGGCGCGCCTTCATGGTCGTCGCTCTCAACGGTGCGGGCGAGGTGCTGCTCGAGCGCCGCCCGGACAGCGGCGTGTGGGGCGGGCTGTGGTGCCTGCCGGAGTTCGCGAGTGCCACCGCGGCACGCGCCTTCGTGCGCAACAGCCTGGGCGGCTGCGCGGCCACGCCCGAGCGCCTGGCCGCGATCGAGCACGCATTCACGCACTTCGATCTGTCGATCACGCCGCTGCTGGTGCGCTGCGCACGCCCGGCGTGCGCCGTGCAAGAGGGCGGGAGCCTCTGGTATAACATCCGTGCGCCGGCGCGTATCGGTCTGCCGGCGCCGGTCGCCTCCCTCCTGCAGGGTCTGGCGGCCGAATCGCTGTTCGGGGAAACGGTGCTCTAGTGACGCGCGTGGTGCAGTGTGTGGTGTTGAAGCGCGAGGCGCCGGGCCTCGAGCGCGTGCCCTACCCGGGCGAGCTCGGCAAGCGCATCTTCGAGAACGTCTCCAAGGAGGCCTGGGGGCGCTGGCTGCAGCAGCAGACCATGCTGATCAACGAGTACCGCCTCACCCCCATCGAGCCCAAGGCGCGCAAGTTCCTGGAAGGCGAGATGGAGAAGTTCTTCTTCGGGGCGGGCTCGGCCGCGCCGCAGGGCTATCAGCCGCCCAAGTGACCCGGCCGGGTCCCGGTTGCTAGAGGTGGATCAGGCCGCGCTTGTGCGCCACCGCGACCGCTTCGGTGCGGCTGATGGCGTCGAGCTTGGTGAGGATCGCCTTGACGTGCGTCTTGGCGGTGCCCTCGGTGATCGACAGCCGCCGGGCGATATCCTTGTTGCTGCGCCCCTCGGCGACCAGCTGCAGCACGTCGAGCTCGCGCTGCGTCAGGCTCGGCTTGGCCATGCGCTGCAGCGCCTTGGCCGCCACGCCCGAGGAGGTATAGGGCCGGTCTTCGCTCACGGCGCGGATGGCCGACAGGATCTCCTGGCGCGGCGCATCCTTCAGCAGGTAGCCCTTGGCGCCCTGCGACAGGCACTGGAAGATGTCCTCGTCGCCGTCATAGGTGGTCATGACGAGAATGCAGGCCTTGGGATTGATCTCGAGCACGCGCTGCACCACCGCCACGCCGTCGCGCTTGGGCATGCGCAGGTCGAGCACCATGACGTCGGGGCGATGCTGCTCGTAGAGCGCGATGGCCTCGTCGCCGTCGCCGGCCTCGGCCACCACTTCCATGTCGGGCTGCTGGTTGACCATGGCCGCGAGCCCGTCGCGCACCACCGGGTGGTCATCGGCGAGCACGACTCGGATCTGGGGCTTCACGACCGCGGCCACTAGGCAGCCCGCTTCAGCAGCCGCACGCTGATGCGCGTGCCGCGGCCCGGGGTGCTCTCGATCTGCCATTCGCCGCCGATGGCGCCGGCACGCTGGCGCATGCTTGACAGGCCGAAACCCTGGCGCGCCGACTGCTCCGGGCTCTGCTCCATGCCGACGCCGTCGTCGGCCACGGCCAGCACCCAGTGCGCCGACTCGTCCGTCATGGTGATGCGCACGGTGTGCGGGTGCGCGTGGCGCACCGCGTTGCTGACCGCCTCCTGACAGATGCGCAGCAGCTCGTGCTCATGCTCGGGGCGCAGTCCGGTGCTGATGCCGTCGCCCTCGAAGGTGCAGGTGACGCCGCCCGGGACCGTGGAGCGGTCGGCCAGCTGGCGCAGCGCCAGCTCGAGGCCGGCGCGCCGCGTCTGGTCGAGGCGCAGCGCCATCACCGAGCGGCGCGCCTCGGCGAGACCGTCGCGTGCCAGCTCGCGCACCCGCGACAGGGTGAGCCCCAGCTCCGAGCCGCGCTTCTTGCAGGACGGGAACTCTTCGACCGCGCCGAGCTGCAGCAGGATGCCGGTGAAGGCCTGCGCCAGGCCGTCGTGGATTTCCTGGCCGATGCGGGTGCGCTCCATGAGCACCGCCGCCTCCTTGGCCGAATAGGCGAGGCGCGTCAGCTGCACGGCCAGCGTCGCCTGCTGGGCGAGCGCGACCAGCAGCTCGCTGCGCTGCACGTCCGCGGCCTCACGCCGGAAGCTCAGGACCAGGAAGCCGACACTGCGCGCGCCGAACACCAGCGGATAGAGCACCACGCCCACGACGCCGGTGCGGCGGTGGTAGGCCAGCGTGCCCGGCCAGACCTCGCTGTCCTGGGTGGCGACGTCCACGTACAGCGGCTCGCGCAGCTCGCCGTAGCGGGCCGTGAAGGGCGAGCCGGCGACCGGCACGCTGATGGCGTACGGCGGCTCGGCGAGCTGGTCCTCGCGCGCGTGGGCGACGATGCGCCACTGCTGCAGCGAATCCTTGAGCACGATCACCGCCCCGGAGGTCGCGTCGAAGCGGCGCGTGGCCTCCAGCAGCATGTGACCCATGAAACTGTGCAGGTCCGTCTCGCCGGCGAGCCGCTCGAGATTGCCGCGGATCACCGCGTTGGCCTTGGCGAGCTCGGCGACGCGCTGCTCGGCGGCCTGCTGGCGCTCGCGGCGCACGTCGTCCACCAGCCGCTCGCGATGCAGCGCCGCGCCGATCACGCCGGCGGCGGTCTCGAGCGCGGCCAGCTCGGCGGCATCGATGGCACGGTGCTGGCGGGTGTTGTCGAAACCGACTACGCCCATGAACTCGCCGGCGACGAAGATCGGTACGATGGCCTTGGTGCGCGTGCCCACGCCCTCGATGGCCCAGGAGGTATGGCCCACCTCGGTTTTGCTGAAGCAGACGCTGCGCCCGGCGCGCAGCTCGGCGCACACGGCCGAGAAATTGCGTTCATCGCACGAGCACACCGCGGCATCGCCGAGGTGTGGCGTCACGCCCTCGCCGGTCCACTCGCTCACCACCACCAGGAGCGGCTCGCCGTTCGGGCCGGTGCGCGTTTCCATGACGTTGACCCGGTCGACGTGCGCCGCCTCGCCGATCAGGCCCAGCACCCCGGGGATGGCGGCACGCACGTCCGGCGCCTCCAGCAGCAGGCGGCTCGCCTTCGCCGAGGCCATGAGCAGCTGCTCACGCCGCCGCAGCGACTCGTTGATGCGCGTCAGCTCCTCCGTAGCGGGCAGGGCCTCCGGGGCAGGGCGGGCTTCGGGCTCCAGCAGGGCGATGGTGGCGTTCATTAAGGGCAGCGCTCGCTCGGACACGGGTAATCCCGAAAGTCTACCCCGCCCCGCCCGCGATCTCCCGTTTCGCCCCGGCGTCTCTACCTTTAGGGGGAGCGCCGGAGGCTCCTGGGGGCCCGCCGGGCGCTGCCGGCCGTTCTTTACGATGCCGCGAATCAAGGGCTTAGCTCCCGGTCGCGCGTACATAGCGCGGCAGCGGAGCGTCCTGCCAGCCCCCGCCGAGGGCCTTGTAGACGGCCACCAGACTGGTCGCCGTCTCGGTGCGCGACTGGGCCAGGCGATCCTCCGCGGCCAGCTCGGTGCGCTCGGCATCGAGCACGTCGAGGAAGTCCACGAGACCCCCCTCGTAGCGCGTGCGGGCGATGCGGGCGGCGGTGGCGCTCGCCTGGGCCGCATCGCTCGCATCCTTGAGGCTCGAGCGGGTGCGCGCATGGGTCACCAGCGCATCCTCGGTCTCCTCCAGCGCTCTGAGCACGCTCTGCTCGTAGCCGGCGAGCGCAACATCGGCGCGGGCGCGGCTGCCGGCGACCTGGGCGCGCACCCGTCCGAGGTCGAACGCGGCCCACGAGATCGAGGGCCCGATCACGTAGCCGCGGCTCGAGGACTCACCCAGGCCGCCGATCTCTGGGGCGGTGTAGTTGAAGCTGCCGGTGAAACTCACCTTGGGGAAGAGGTCGCCGATCGCCACGCCGACGAGCGCGGTGGAGGCGGCCAGCTGGCGCTCGGCGATGCGGATGTCGGGGCGGCGGCGCAGCAGGCCCGCCGGGTCGCCGACCTGGGTCATGCGCGGCAGCTCGGGCAGTTCGTGTGCGGGCTGCAGGAGCTCGTTGAGCGCGTTCGGGTCGCGCCCCGTGAGCACGCTCAAGCGGTGGATGGAGCGGGCGATGGCGGCCTCGAGCGGGCCGATGGTGGCCAGCGTCGCCGACAGCTGCGACTGGGCGCGCGAGGTGTCGAGCTCGGTGCTGCGCCCGGCCTCGAGGCGCGCCTGGGTGAGGGCGAGCGTCTCCTTCTGGTTGTCGACGTTGCGGTGCGCGACCGACAGCTCGCTCTGCTGGCCGCGCAGCTCGAAGTAGGTGCGTGCCACCTCGGCGCTCACCGAGACCTGCGCATCGCGCAGCGTGGCCGCGGCACCCTGAACTTCGGCGCTCTGCGCCTCGACGTTGCGGCGCACGCGGCCGAACAGGTCCAGCTCCCAGGAGGCGTCGAAGCCGGCGTCATAGAAGCGCGTGTTGAGCGGTGCGCCCGTGGGGCTGTCGACCTGGGGGAAGCGCTCCTTGGTGTAGCCGGCGGCGGCGGTGACCGTGGGCGCGAGGTCGAACTGCGCCTCGCGCCGCAGCGCGCGTGCCTCCACCAGGTGACCGAGCGCGATGCGCAGGTCGTGGTTGGAGAGCAGGGCCTCGTCGACCAGCTGGTCCAGCGTCGGATCGCCGAACTGCGTCCAGAACTTCGTCTGCGCCTCGTCCGTGCCGTAGGGGGCATCGCTGGCGCCCGCAAACGCGGCTGCCACCGGCGTGGCGGGCTTCACGTAGTTGGGGCCGACCGCGCAGCCGGCCAGTGCCGCGGCGACGGCGAGCAGCACGATCACGGCGCACAGGCCGGCGAGGGCCGCACCGCGTTTGACGTCACTGTCACTCATGGGAAGCCTCCGCGGCGGGCAGCCGCAGCGCGGCGTCGGCCGGCGCGCGATGCGCGGCCGCACGGCGCACGAGAACGTAGAACACCGGGGTGAGGAGCAGCCCGAACAGCGTGACGCCCAGCATGCCGGCGAACACCGTGACGCCGAGCGCATGGCGCACCTCGGCACCGGCGCCGGTGGCCAGCATCAGGGGCACGACGCCCATGACGAAGGCCATCGAGGTCATGAGGATCGGGCGCAGCCGCAGGTGCGCAGCTTCCAGCACCGCGGCGCGCGCGTCGCGGCCGCGGTCCTCCTGCAGGTGCTTGGCGAACTCGACGATCAGGATCGCGTTCTTGCAGGCGAGGCCCACCAGCACCAGCAGCCCGATCTGCATGAAGATGTTGTTATCGCCGTGGTCGAGCTTGACCGCCGTGATGGCCGGCAGCAGGCACATCGGCACGATCAGGATGATGGCCAGCGGCAGCGACAGGCTCTCGTACTGCGCGGCCAGCACCAGGAACACGAACAGCACGCACAGCGGGAATACCAGCAGCCCGGTGTTGCCGGAGATCAGCTGCTGGTAGGCGAGGTCGGTCCACTCGTACGACATGCCACGCGGCAGCGTCTGGTCGAGGATCTTCGCCATGGCCGCCTGTGCCTGGCCGGAGCTGAAGCCAGGCGCCGGGCCGCCATTGATGTCGGCCGAGGTGTAGGCGTTGTAGCGCTGCACCACGTCCGGTCCGAACGAGCGCGACACCTGCAGTACCGAGCCGAGCGGCACCATGTCGCCGTTGGCGTTGCGGGTCTTGAGCGGCATGACGTCGTCCAGCTGGGCGCGGAACGGCGCGTCCGCCTGCGCCACTACCTGGTAGGTACGCCCGAAGCGGTTGAAGTCGTTGACGTACAGCGAGCCCAGGTACACCTGCAGCGTCTCGAACACGTCCGAGAGCTTGACGTTCTCGCGCTTGGCCTTGACGCGGTCGACGTCGATGTTGAGCTGCGGCACGTTGATCTGGTAGGTGCTGAAGGCGCCGCCGAGCGCCGGGTTCTTGTTGGCCTTGCCGAGCGCTTCGGACAGCGCGCCGAACAGCGCCTGCGGGCCGGCATCGGCGCGGTCCTCGACCTGCAGCTTGAAGCCGCCGAGCGTGCCGAGGCCTATGACCGGCGGCGGCGTCACCACCATGACGAAGGCGTCCTGGATGGAAGCCACCTTCTGGTTGAGCGCCGCGGCGATCGCGGGCCCGGACAGCGCGCCCGAGTTGCGCTGCGGGAAGTCATCGAGCGGGAAGAAGATGAGCGCGGCGCTCGAGCTCTGGGTAAAGCCGTTGACGGACATGCCGGCGAACTCCACCGCATGGGCCACGCCCGGCTGCTTGAGGCCGATCTCGGCAATGCGGCGCGTGACCGCCTCGGTGCGGTCGAGTGAGGCGGCCGGCGGCAGCTGCGCGACCGCCACCAGGTACTGCTTGTCCATCGCCGGGATGAACCCGCCCGGCACGGCGTTGAAGCCGAGCCAGGTGAGGAGGATCAGTCCCCCGTAGATGCCGAGCGCGATGGCGCCGTGGCGCATGGTGACCGTGAGCGCGCGCGCGTAGCCGTTGCCGCCGCGCGTGAAGCCGCTGTTGAAGCGGCGGAAAAAACGTCCCAGCAGGCGGTTCATGCCCCGTGTCAGCAGATCCGGCGGCGCGCCATGCGGCTTGAGCAGCACCGCCGCCAGCGCCGGCGACAGGGTCAGGGAGTTGAAAGCCGAGATCACCGTCGAGATGGCGATGGTGAGCGCGAACTGGCGGTAGAACTCCCCGGTCAGGCCGCTGACGAAGGCCACCGGCCCGAATACCGCGACCAGCACCAGCGTGATGGCGATGATCGGGCGGCTGACCTCGCCCATGGCCACCTTGGTGGCTTCGCGTGGCGACAGGCCTTCGGCGATGTGGCGCTCGACGTTCTCCACCACCACGATGGCATCGTCGACGACGATGCCGATCGCGAGCACCAGGCCGAACAGCGACAGCGTGTTGATGGAGAAGCCGAAGGCCAGCAGCACGGCGAAGGTACCGATCACCGACACGGGTACCGCGATGAGGGGGATGAGCGAGGCGCGCCAGGTCTGCAGGAACAGGATGACCACCAGCACCACGAGCGCGATGGCCTCCAGCAAGGTATGTACCACCGCATCGATCGACTGGCGCACGAACTGCGTCGGATCGTAGAGAATCCCGTAGTCCATGCCTTCCGGGAAATTCTTCTTCAGCTCCTCCATGGTCTTGCGCACCGCCGTGGAGAGCTCGAGTGCATTGGCGCCCGGTGACTGGAATACCGGGATGGCCAGCGAAGGCTTGTTGTCGAGCAGGCTGCGCACACCGTAGGCCTGCGCCCCGAGCTCGACGCGTGCGATATCGCCCAGGCGCACCACCTGGCCGTCGTCGCCGGTCTTGACGATGACGTCGCGGAACTGCTGCTCGTCGGTGAGGCGTCCCGCGGCATTGAGCGCGATCTGGAACTCGGTGTCGGGGGAGGGCGGTGCGCCGAGCTGGCCAGCCGCCACCTGCACGTTCTGCTCGCGGATCGCGCTCACCACGTCGCCGGCGGTGAGATTGCGGGCGGCGAGCTTCTGCGGATCGAGCCACACGCGCATCGAGTAGTCGCCGCCGCCGAACACCTGCACGTCGCCCATGCCGGGCAGGCGCGCCAGCACGTCCTTGATGTTGAGGACC
>Ga0207707_10002682_pt1 | contig 15903 bp, 20 predicted proteins | sample KBSC83BmetaG_FD_184336 | JGI IMG/M metagenome (GOLD analysis project Ga0207707, IMG submission 184336) | Corn rhizosphere microbial communities from Kellogg Biological Station, Michigan, USA - KBS C8-3B metaG (SPAdes) (version 2) | ecosystem: Host-associated > Plants > Roots > Rhizosphere ...
AGCCGCGGACCCAGCGGAATTGAAATCCCGCCTGGGGTGGCGGATGCTACGGCTCGATTGAGCTGCACACAGACCGGGTAATCAAGGCTCATCCGCAAGCGGGAGGCGGCAATGGGACTACTGGATGGACTGATGGGGGGTGTCGTGGGTGCCCTCGTCACGGATGTGTTGCAGAAACACGGAGGTGTGCAGGGCGTAGTGCAGCAATTCGAAAGCCAGGGCTTCGGACCGACGGTGAGATCGTGGGTCGGCCGGGGCGCCAATCAACCCATTTCCCCGGATCAGGTCCACCAGGCGCTGGGGCCGGAGCTCATCCAGCAACTGGCTGCAAAAACGGGCCTGTCCGTGCCCGAACTGACTCAGAAGCTCGCGCAGATTCTGCCGCAGGCCGTCGATCGGATGACACCGGACGGCGTCGTCCCGAAGGCCTGAGCGCTGCCGGCCTGCGGACGGCACTCGCCGCGCCGAAAACACCACCAAACCCTGACGGATCCCGGCAAGTGATGATCCGCGCCCAGGCATCGCCTCGGGCTCATCCGCAGCGCCGCCTGGACCGGGCTCGACGCTTCACCGGCGCAACGGTGAGCCCGCGTTGCCAGGCCAGCGAGGCGTTTGGGTGGGCGTGATAACTCGCGCATTTCATGGGCGCGGATGCTACAGCGTAATGGGATGGGGCGTCTGCTCGATGCGGTTTATGTTGCGGTAGGAATGTTCTGACGTTCAGGTTGCGGCAGCGTTCGTGAGACATTGCTCGACGAGGCTCGGCCGTCGGATAGGATGCGGCAGTGACGTACCTGAGGTTCATCGGCGCTTTAGCAGATCGGCGTCGAAAGGGTATTACCGTCGAGCCACGAAGGGCATTGCGTGGTTTAGGGACGATGCGGTCGAGCACATTTCGCGGATGTTTGAGTTAAAGCGCGTGATGGAAGCCAACGGACATTCCGTGCACGTAGTGCGGGAGAATCGCGTTGGCTACATTGTTTATGAGGACGACGTGCAGGTCATCGCGGAACCCTTCGCGGACACTCGGACTGGACCCTAGTACCCCGGGCGCCGCAGTTCGGCCACTTGCCGACATTGGTAGAGTAGGCGCATAGGTTTCCCGTAAGCGGTCGCTCGCTCACCCCACGGGGGTGGCCTTAGAAGGGCCCGCTCGTCCCGCAATACGTCCCGCTCGTCACGCTTTCGTTGCGATGCCCAGACACCGTCCTAAGCTGTGGCCAGCTGCCTCAAGCCGAAGCTCCGAGGTCACGTATGCATCGCCTCGCCGTCACGGGATTTGCGTTGGCCCTTACTGCCGCGCCGGCACTTGGCTCTGACAATAACGGGTGGCAGTATTACGGAGGGGACGCCGGGGGAACCAGGTACTCCTCACTTGCGCAAATCAATCAAGGCAACGTGAGCGAGCTGAAGGTCGCGTGGGTTTACCGCGGCAACGACGTATCTAATGGAGAGCACACGTCGAAGAAGACGGGTTTTGAAGCCACGCCGATCGTGCTCGGCACCACGATGTATTTGTGCAGCGGATACGATCGGGTTATCGCCCTCGATCCTGTCACGGGCCGAGAGAAATGGGAGTTCAACCCGCAGATACCGCTGAATTTGGACTATGGCGACGGCTTCATCTGTCGCGGCGTCGCGAGCTGGCCAGCCGGTTCCGCACACCTCGAACGTGTTTTCGTGGCCACCCAGGATGCCCGTCTGATCGCGCTTGATGCCCAAACCGGGGAACCTGCCAGGGGTTTCGGTCAGGACGGGCAAGTTCATCTCAGCGATGGCGTGGCCAATTACTCGCCGGGCGAGTATCACATGACCTCCGCACCCACCATCGCGGGGAATGCCGTGATCGTGGGATCGGCGATCAACGACAACATGAAGGCAGTGATGCCGAGCGGTATCGTTCGCGGCTACGACGTCCGCACCGGCGCCCTGCTTTGGACATGGGAACCTGTGCCGCGGGGTTCGGGTACTCGCACCGGCGCCGCTAACGCGTGGGCGCCGATGTCCGTCGATGCGAAGCGGGGCTTGGTGTTCGTCCCGACCGGAAGCGCCAGCCCGGATTACTATGGTGGACTTCGCCCGGGCGATGACCGTTATGCCGACTCAGTGGTGGCGTTGTATGCCGCAACGGGGAAGGTCGCTTGGGCGTTTCAGCTCGTCCACCACAACATCTGGGACTACGACACGACGGTCCAGCCGACGCTGCTCACCATCCATCGCGACGGTCGTGACATACCGGCTGTCGTCGCTGGCAACAAAACGGGGTTCCTGTTCTTCCTCGATCGGCGCAACGGCCACTCCATTTTCCCGGTGCACGAGACGGCCGTGCCCCAGAGTTCCGTACCGGGGGAGCGCACCGCCCCGACGCAACCGTTTCCGGAGCCCGGGCTTCGCCTCGCCCCGATCGAGCCCTTGCGGCAGGTCTGGGGCTTCACACCCGAGGATCGCGCGGCCTGCAGCAAGGAGATTTCCGAGTTGCGTAACGATGGCATATTCACACCGCCCAGCCTGAGCGGCTCTCTCCTGATCCCTGGTGATGTCGGCGGGATGGCGTGGGGCGGTGCCGCGGTGGACCCTGGGACGGGTCTGCTCTATGTCAATGTGAATGACTACCCACGCGTCGTCGTATTGATCCCGAGGGACAGGTATTGGAGTGAATCAGGGTATTGGTACACGGGCCGGGGATGGGAGGGCGGACCCCAGTTGGGCGCACCGTACGGAATGGAACGACGATTTCTCGAGGCTCCGGATGAGACGCCGTGTACCCCGCCTCCGTGGGGGACCCTGACGGCCGTGAACTACAACACCGGAAAAGTCGCCTGGTCTGTTCCTCTCGGCTCGTGGCCACGGCCTCGGTCTCATCCGCAGCCGGCCAAGTACGGTGCGTTCAACCTCGGCGGTCCCATGGCAACGGCTGGTGGGCTCGTATTCGAGGGCTCGACCCTCGACAACGAGTTTCGTGCGTTCGATGCGCGTACGGGCAAGCTTCTCTGGAGTGCGTCTCTGCCTTTTGCATCGCCCGCCACACCGATGACCTATCTCGGCGCCGACGGGCGTCAATACGTCGCCATCGCGGCCGGAGGCCATGCGAAGCTGCTGGATTTCCGCGGTGAGACGCTGGTTGCGTTTGCCCTGCCGCGTGCTGGCAAATCCTCTCCATGAAGCCGGCTTCGTTACCGAAGGTATCGTTGGCGGACGACACCCGCTGGCTGCATGGGATGTGGCGCCTATATATCGTCATCGGCCTCCTTTTCGGGGCCTACATGGCGATCAACGATATATTGCAGGGGGAGATCTACGGCCCGCATTTCAAACTCTGGCATCCATTCGTTCGAAACTACAGCAGCTTCCTGATTATCTTCTTCCTGATCCCAGTCGTCGTTCGCCTCGAGAATCGTTTCCGGATTGATGCGCGGCCGCGGGCGCCCGTCATCCTCGTGCACTCGGCTGGCGCGCTTTCGTTCTCACTGATTCACGTTGCGGTCGCATACCCTTTGCGCATCGCCGTGTACCACCTCGCGGGCGAGCCCTACGACATCGACGCCCCATTCGTTACTTTCCTTTATGAGACGCAGAAGTCCACCATCCTCTATGTGTTTGTCTTGTTGACCTCATTCGCCGCGCGGGAATTTCGGGTGCGGCGTGCGAGCGAACTTCGCGCTGTACAGCTCAACACCGAGCTCGGTGAGGCCCGCTTGCGTCATCTCACGGCGCAAGTGGATCCGCACTTCCTGTTCAATGCCTTGAACGCCATTTCGAATCGCATGCGTGAGGACCTCGATGCCGCGGATCGGATGATCACGCAGCTCGGAGACCTGTTGCGAGCCGCGTACGATACGGACCAGCATCTCAGCGTGCCGCTCCGCGCCGAGGTGCAGTGGTTGCGCGGCTACGCCGGGATGATGGCGGAGCGATTCCGGGGGCAGCTGAACTTCGAGCTGGATATCGAGTCGGCGCTCGAGAGCGTGGAAGTTCCCCGCCTGCTTTTGCAGCCGCTCGTTGAGAATGCGCTGCGACACGGGCTCGCCGAAGGGCGGGGGAGTCTGTCAGTGCAGGTTCGCCGCAAAGGGCATCGACTACGATATATCATCGCCGACAATGGCGTCGGACTGCCATCGACCCCACTCCGCCAGGGAACGGGACTCTCAAATGTGGCGCGACGACTGGAGCTCATGTTTCCGGGTGACCACGAGTTCAATCTCGCACCCCGCTCCCCGCGGGGTACTGTTGTGACGCTAGAATTTCCGGTCTCCGGATGAACCACTCGGTGGTCATCGTTGACGATGAGCCGCCTGCCCGCGCGAAGCTCCGGCGCTTCATCAGCGAGCTCGATGACTTCCAAGTGGTGGCGGAGGCCGATGGGGTCGAGGCGGCGGTCATCGCCATGAGGGAATTGACGCCGGATGTGCTTTATCTCGATGTCCAGCTCGGCACACGCAGCGGCTTCGAGGTGCTCGATTCTCTCGGCGGTACCGCGGCACCCGTCATCGTCTTCACGACGGCCTACTCGGAGCATGCGGTCCGGGCCTTCGAGGTCCAGGCGCTCGATTATCTGCTGAAGCCCTTCGATCGCGACCGCTTCCTGCAGAGCGCCGAGCGTGTCCGCGCCGCGCTCGTCACGTCGGATCGCAGCGATTGGGAGGAACGCATGCGACGCATGCTGTCGGGGTTGCCGGGCCGCGCGCCACCTACCAAGCAGATACTCGTGCGGGATGCCGATCGCGCGTACTTCCTCTCCGTCGAGGACATCGACTACCTATCGGCTGCCGGCAATTACGTCGAGGTACACGCCGGCGGCACGGTGCACTTGATTCGTGAGCCGTTATCGTCCTTCACCTCCCAGCTCGCTCCCGAGGAGTTCCTGCGCGTGCATCGCTCGCATGTCGTGCGCGTCGGATTCATCGCGGAGATGCGTCCCATGTTCCACGGCGACTACGAACTGATACTTCGGGACGGCATGCGTCTGCCCCTGAGCCGCCGTTACAAGCAGTTGCTACCCCCGACGATCCGCGAGCGGCTTTAGCGAGCCCTCTCAAGTGCTCGGCGGACAGGCAAGGTACGGCCACAGGAGCGGCCCGATGACAAACGGAAGGCCGAGGACAGCTCCGAGCCAGTCTGGCATTTCAGGCTGGTTCTGAGGAGCGCCGAACGAAATAGCGAACAGAGCGACCAGCAGGAGCACAACTCCCGCGAGGGCCGTCCGACGGCGTACCATAGTCGAATACGGTTCGGGAAAGCCGAATATGATCAGTAGCGGGTAGCCGAATAGCAGGATGACTCCGAGGAGACTACCTAGCGCCATTAGGATCGGATAGTTCGTCGAGGCATGGAAGGCTGCGACAATGAAGGAGGAGAGAAGAACGGCAGCAAATATGTGCCACGGACGCTGCGCCGCAAGCCACGACAGAAGTGAGGTCACCCGGACCCCATTGCGCCGACGGACGTGAATGCGTCTCGCTCAGGTTGTATTCTAGCCCCGTATGCGACTGGATGGTCAGCCTCGATCTGCGGACGCTGTGTGGCGTCGCAGCCCGAGAGCGCCAACCTGGCTCGCATCCCGAGGCTTCGGTCCATCCAGAGAGCCGTACGCTGCGCTGCTGTATGGCTCCTGGCGCCTGATGTCGGGTTGATGGAGAGCCAGGTTTTCATCATGGCCCACAATTCAAAGACATGTTAGGCAAGGAGATGTCAGGACGCGACTGGATCAGCGTGGGCGAGTTCGACAGCTTGATTTCTGCTGAGGTTGTCTCGAAGCGGTTGAGTGCTGATAGGGTTCCCAATCGTATCGTCGCTGAACCCGTATTCGGCCCCGGTGGTCCTGAGGCGACTCGCTGGATCTGGGTGCCTCCCGAGTGGCAGGATCAAGCCAAGAAGATCTTGGCAGAGGACGCCGTCACCGAGGAGGAACTCGCGCGCGTGGCGCTTGGCTATCCGCCGCCGGATGACGTGTAACCGCCGCATCCCTTAACATCCGCGTCTCCTAATCGCAACAGCAACGCGGCCATGAAGTCGAACCCGAAAGGGATCAGAGCTAAGGTCTTTGCGGAATTGCGTGCTCTGGAACAGCCACTGCGCGAGCGTGGGCTCGCGCGTCCCTTGCGCTGTTTGGTTCATTCGCCAGGGGTGACGCCGGACCCGCTAGCGATGTGGACGTGCTCGTCGAGGTCATTGCTGACGCACGCTTTAGTCTGGTCGATCTGGTCGCGGTGAAAGACTTCCTTGAGGACCGGCTCGGACGCCCGGTCGATGTCGTCACGAAAGAGGGTCTTGCCCCTGATCCGGGACCGTGTGCTGGACGAAGCCGAGGCCGTTTTTGATATTGATGTAACAGGCGCCTGAGAGCACAATGGTAGTACCGAAGTGATACCGGATCAACTGAGAGAATCTCGGCATGCCTCCCACGACCTTGAAGCTTCCTGAAGCCTTGAAACGTCGCGTGGCCGCCGCCGCTGAGGCTGCGGACAAGTCTCCCCATGCCTTTATGCTGGATGCCATTGAACGGCAGACGCGCCTCGATGAAGAACGCCGGGCGTTCGTGAGCGAGGCCGTCGCGGCTCGGGAGGAAGCCGTGAGGAGCGGGGAGGGGTATTCGATGAGGGAGGTGCACCGGTATGTCTCAGGGAAGGTACGGGGCAAGAAGGCGAAGGCCCCCAAGGCCCGCGCGTGGCGCAAGTAGTCTATTCCCGGCGCGCGTTTCAGGATCTGGATCGGCTTACGGCCTTCGTGATGAAGGAAGCGCCGCTGTCAGCCGTCGCGGCGATCGATACCCTCATCGACGGCATCCAGATCCTCGAACGCCATCCGATGGTTGGCCGACGCTGCGAGCAGGGCTTGCGCGAGCTCGTGATCGCGTACGGTCAGCGCGGCTACGTAGCGCTGTATTCCTACGAACCGCGTGCGGACGTTGCCCTCATCCTCGCGATCCGTCATCAGCGTGAAGCCGGCTTTCAGGATTAACCTTGGGAATACTCGCTGTCCGTTTGCCCGAAGATACGAGCGTGTGCTTACAGCGGTCCTGCGCGGCTGGCATGAGCGTGCGACGTGCGCAGCCTCCGGCACGGTCCCTCCGTCCGTGAGTGCAACGAAGGTCACGACGCTTCATCAGCCGCCGAAGTACGGATGGCAGCTTCGGGTGGAGCTTCTTGAGGTCACCCCCAAGGTGTGGCGCCGGCTACTGCTACCGAGCACCATCCGGTTGCCGGCCCTGCATCGCGTGCTGCAAGCAGCGATGGGCTGGACCGACAGCCATCTGCATGAGTTCGTGATCGCGGGACAACGGTACAGCACACCCGATCCGGACTGGGCGGATGAGCTCAAGCAGCGCGATGAACGCCGAATCGTGCTCGAGAAGGCGCTCGGATACGAGGCACGATGCTTCGACTATCTCTACGACTTCGGGGACAGTTGGCATCACGTGGTCATCCTCGAAGAGCATGCGCCCCTGAAATCCGATGCGCTCATCTACTGTACGGACGGCGCGAATGCCTGCCCACCAGAGAATGTTGGCGGTGCTCCTGGCTATGCTGAGTTCCTGGCCGGCATCGCCGACCCCCATCACGAAGAGCACGAGAATTTGTTGACCTGGGTCGGCGGCAGCTTCGACCCTCACCAGTTCAGCCGGGATGCCGTCAACGTGGCCCTCGCAAAAGTAAGAACCTGAGGGCAGCCGGGTCGGTACCCAGCACACGGACGGCTCGGATTTTTTGCCCAAACACGCGAAATGCAACCTTCTGGAGAGCTCTCAGGTCGGTAGACTCGAACCGAGCAAGTCCATCGCTGGCAATGGGTGCCGGCGATCGAGGGGCAAATGTGAGCAACACGGATCTGTACAGCATTCGGGAAGCCATAGGGTTCCGGCGGAATTTGCCGTGGCACCCTCTACAAGCTGATCAAAGACGGTCGGTTGCCGACCGTAACGATCGGACGCCGTCGGTTCGTTCGACGTCGTGCGATGGAAGAGTTCCTCGCAGAGGCCTCGACGACCCGCATTGAATCGCCGATCAATCGTTGCCAGATGCTCCTGGGATTGGAGGTTCCCCGACCACGGGGTCGTTACCGAAGGCAGTAGGTCGAACGTCAGGCGAAAGAAACGTGAGCGCGTCACCTTCTTCCGGAGTCTGGATGCGCAGCCATGGCCAGCGGGCGCGGTAGGACGCCGCCTTCTGGTCGAACAGATTGCGATAGGGCGTCAGGGGATTCATTGTGAGCAGGCCCTCGTACAGCAGCGCGAGGCCGTTTGGTGCGTACAGCTCACCAGGTCGGATGCCGACGCAGGTCGCCAGAACCAGGAAGCGGTCGATCCCATCGCACGCCGTGCGCAATTGCTCATAAGGGTGCCCGAAGAACGACTCGTACCAAACGTGAACCCGAGCCTGATTGGACACTTCCACGGCGATACCCAGGTCCGCCAGCACGTCGTGTACGCGTGCCTGTATGCGCCGCTCAGCGGCCTCGCTCGGATCGTTGCTGTCGAAATAGAACAAGTCGTAGTCCTTGATATCCGCCTCCGGCGCACGCCCGGCCTGGAGATTCCATACCGTTTGAAACAGGCAGCCGGCCACCAGCCATCCGTCGGGCAGGGCCAGCTCGCCCCAGCGGTCAAGGATGATGCCGTTGTGGTGGTTTCGGACAACGTCAGCGATGAAACGCTCGTGCATCGCGTAGAGCTGAGGTTTCGACCGGTTGGTGCGATGAGCGCAGTGTAATGGGTCAGTCTCAGCGGCGGCCAGCCGATAGCGCACGCGTGTCCTCGGTGCGACACGCTCGAGGCCCGGGCCACCCATTCGTCCTGAACATGCCATGTGTGATGCTGGCCGGTGCCAATAGACTTGGGCTCGGGTGGAGTGGCAGCTTGCGGCCTTTCGGTCCCAATCGGCGAAAACCGAGTGCCGCCGCTCACAGTCTCGTGAAACCGTCCCTGCTCCACGCCTCAGAGCCCACTCCGTTGTGGACGAAGAAGAGCCCGCTCGGGTCGTACTTCTTCTTGATTTCGGTGAGCCGTGGATAATTGTCACCCCAGAAGGCCCGCTGCCAGTCTTTTTCGAAGTAGTTGGTCTCGTTCACATAGGATCCGCTTCGCCCGGCGACCGCGCGAAGTTGCTCCACACATTCATCGATCGCCTTCGCGCTGGCGCGTGCCTTGGTGATGTCGGGCTCATGCCCCGGAATTCCAGGATAAGCGCTACCCTGCCCGTCAGCCACGATAGCCAGCGCGAAGGCGGTCAGGACAGCCGGATTCATAGCTGTGTCTTTCGCAGCCGCTATCGCCTCGCCTGGGGCACCGGCAAGGCCCTTGTTGAAATGCAATCCGATGCCCGCGTGTCGCGACCCAGCAAACAGCGCGTCGGCAAGGCGCGCCTGGGAGGCGCTTGCGAGCAGAGACGATGGCAACCAGAGTGATTCGTAGCCCCAGAGGTACTGTCCGACCTGTCCTGCGTCGCCGCTCCACCAGACATCCGACGGTGTTGATCCGGGCCGTCCGTCCCGCTGCAATACCGGACTGGGAAACCCGAGTTCCTGCCAGTGCTCCCCGAGCCAATCAGCGTCCCATAGCCGTCGCGCCGGGAGGCTTGCGATAACCATTGGCTCACCCGGCCCCGCTATCGAATATCCGTTCGGGGACTTCTTTACCCAATCCAGGAATGGCAGCCAGGCTCTTTGTGACTGCTCTCGGTTCAGCCCCTGCGAAGCCATGCTGATCCTGATCACATTGTGCGAGCCCACGTACGCCGTCTCCCCCCAATGCTCGTTGAAGAGATGCTCGGCGTAGAAGCTTACGAAGGCGTGCAGCAGGCTGCGGTATGCCTCGTCCGATGGCGCTTTGACATTGAACATGACGACGCCGAAGTACTCGGGGAGCTCGTGCGTGCGGACCGTGAACTTGCTGACCGCGCCGAAAGTGCCACCTCCGCCGCCCTTGAGCGCCCAAAACAGATCGGGATTGATGCATGCGTTCGCAATCTGGATCGAACCGTCCGCCGTGACGACTTCGGCTTCCAATAGGCTTGATGCTGCCGTGCCGTAGCGTTTGGAGTGGCCTCCGAATCCGCCACCAAGGATCAGCCCGGCGACGCCGACCGTGGTGCATCCGCCGCCCTGGACGAATCTACCACCCTGGGTTGTGACCGCCTGGTACGCCTGCATCCAGTGAGTGCCGGCGCCCATCGTGATGGCAGGTTGCGGTGCGACCTTGCCCTGACACCCCTGCGGCACGAACGCGGAATGCATGTGAGTATCGGTCATGTGGCGCGTCCAGATCATTAACGAGTCAGGTGCATTCGAGGCTCCCAGATAGCTGTGCCCGCGGCCCTTGACGACCAGCCGCAAATGATTCGCACGTGCGAACCTGACTGCGGCCGCGATGTCGCTGGCGTTGCGCGCGGCAACCGCATACACGCTGGGCCTGCTCACCCACGCATCGACCCATCCGAGCGTCTGCGTCAACGCGGGCGTGTCCGCGATCCAATAGGGATTTGCAAGCTCCATTGCAAGCTCATTCAGAAGACGCTCGGCAGTGGCGCTATTTGGAGCGGACTTGAGCACGTCGAACGGAAAGTGGACCGGGAGCAGATTTCCGCCGACTTCGTCATTGAGTCGCTTCCACGCTGCCTGTGATGGCCATGCCGCATCCGACGGCCGCGCGCGGCGGATTCTCGTATCCGTCGCTCCGTTTGCCAGCAGACTATCCGGCAGTACGGACAGGAGCATCAACGATCCAGCGCTCGTGAGAAGCGCTCGTCGATTGTGCGACATGAACCTCGCCCTCGCTCGTAGGCAGATGCGCAAAGGAGCTTGTGCGTAAAGCCAATGGTGAGCTTACATGCAGAAGCGGTCAGATGGGATTATCCGTAATCCAGAGCGTCTATCGACAGGGCGGTACGGCAGTCACGGGCTCTGTCGAGTCATGCAGGCTGGTGGTCGTCGCCTTGCGATGGGCCGCCATGAAGGTCACTCCGTCGCGGTTCGCTTCAGCCGCGCACGATTCCGGAGCGATGGTTGCGGGTGAGGGGAGCGTGGGCGGCGGGAACTCTCCGCATGCGGCCCTGGAGCGGCCAAGTGTGTCGTTGGCTAGAATGCGCTTGCACTTGAGTACCCGCGCGGCTTAAATGGGTTTGTGGCAGGCGCGAACCATGAGCCGTGGAGTGCGGCTGTCGTCGCGAAGGCCCTGACGCAACAGTTGCAGTGCGGTAATGTATCCTCAAGTCCTCTGGTGACTTGACTCGAGCCCGTAGAACAGAAATCGCCCGCGACGTGAGCATGGAACCCCAGACTCACCGGCCTCAATCCGACGATCCGCTCAGAGCCGCAGAGGACGTAGTCCTCACCGGACGCGTGCACACCATGTTGGAGCGGGTTGCGGGCGGCCTGCTGCTCCCATTCGGGATCTTCGTTTTGGCGTTTCTTCTCTGGGGTGTCGGCCGCATCTGGAGCGCACGGGGAGATTTGCGGTCGGCGGCCCTCATCACACTGGTCTTTAGCGTTGTGGGGTTGTTCTGCACACTCGTAGGCTATCGCTTGCTCTTTTTGAGGCCGAACGCCTATGGATCGTTGCTGACGCCGATAGGGTGGTTTGCCCTGGCCGGTCTTTTTGGCTTGACGGCCGTGGTGCTCGTCGTGTCTGCCATCTCATCTGCACATTACGAAAGCTGGTATATCCCACTCGCCTGCGGTGGTTTCGGCTATCGTTCCTACCGCGCGGGCTTTGCGGCTCGACGTCGGGGCGCGCTTCTAGCGGCGGACCGCTGAGTCTGGGCGAGCTGACTTGCGGATAGCGGTCGTGGACGAAAGGGGCGAGAGGGGACGCAGGTGGGCGGAAGTCCGACCGGGTGGGTGCAGCGGGTCATCCGAGTCGCACTTTCATCCCGTCGCGAATCGAGCTTGGAGGGAGAGGCTCGGTATGGTCAAAACAACGCAGCTCACACGCGGTCAGTGGACCCGAAGGGTCCGCTTTCGGTTCCGGGCAGGCGCGACTAGACTTGGGCATCCGCGGTGACGGAGCGACAGCAATGAGTTTCTCGTTGTATGCGGCCACGGTGCCGTCCTATCAGCAGATTCTGGGAAGCCTTTCGGGGCTACTCACCCAGGCGGAGGCCTTCTGCCAGGAGAAAGGGCTTGCGGCTGAGGACATTATTCAGGCCCGTCTGGCGCAGGATATGCTGCCATTCGCGTATCAAGTTAAGTCCGCGGCGGTGCACTCGCTCGGGGCCATCGAAGGGATACGCCGCGGGGTGTTCTCTCCGGATATGACGCCGCCGCCCGATACATTCGCTGCGCTCCATGAGCGGATCGCCGCCACCCTCGCGGCACTCCAGGTGATTGACGCCGCCGAGGTTGACGCATTCATCGGCCGCGACATGCGCTTTGCCTTCGGCGATCGTCACATCGACTTTACGGCCGAGGAGTTTCTGCTGTCCTTCTCCCAGCCCAATTTTTACTTTCATGCGACGACCGCGTACGACATTCTGCGCTGGAAGGGCGTGCCCCTGGGAAAGCGCGACTTTATGGGAAGGCTGCGGAAGAAATAGACTTGCGCCATGCCTGCCGTCACGGTCGGAGCCGTACGAACCGCTGATGACGCCTCGATAGCCGGTGTCTGGCGGCGCTCGATATTGATGGAGCGTAAGCGTGGAGGATAAAGCCCCAAGCCGAATCAACCGAGCGCGCGCTCAGCTCAACTGTTAGGCGTCATGGCGTACGACCCGAGCGAAGTGCTGGTCCTCTACCTCGGCGCTGGCGAGTCCGGCGGCTACTCGCCCATGGGCCATGAAGAGCGTCTGAGAGCAGCTTTTCCGATCGATTTCACGTCAGCGCGCGAATCGATAGAGAAGTACTTGCAGTTTCCTGACTACCCGCCCACCGAGTGGGCCAGCAACGATCTGGCGTTAGCGCAAGGTATCTACGAGCAAAGGCTTGCGCATGCGTTCCCGGAACTCAGTGCGCGGGCCATCAACGCGCTTGCGTGTCGTTGGTCCTACCGTTGGAAGTAGCATCAGCATCCGCGGGGCCGAGCGTTCACGACGGCTAACGCCTTCCTGGAGCGGCCACGAAAGGTAACTGGATGTGGAGGGGGCCGTTAAAGGTGCGCCGACGGCAGTCTCGGCCCGGTGAGGCAGTGAGCGCACATGCGGATCAGTGCATATGCGATGCACGTCGGTTCGGAAAGTACGCAAGACCTTGCGCAAGAAACAAAGGTCAAGCCGGCATTCGAGAGGACCATGAACGCTATGGTTTGGCGACGTGCAAATGACGATGAAGCAGTTGCATCCGCAATGGACCAACCCGACCACCTCGGGCAAGTTTGGATAATGTTTTCCAGAGGAAAGGAGCCCCAGCTGACCACGAGGCTCCGACAGAGCGCCATGCGCGAAATTATGCTGCGCTGGCCGGACACCGTATCCCTTCCAATTATCCCGAATGGGGCAATCCCGCTACGCGGCGATCTGATTCAGACGCAGAACGGCTATATAATCAATCCATCCGCTGCTCACCAATATGAACTGCAGGGCGCGGAGAAACAGCCGCACTGATCCGTCCGCTTTGGATGGTCGAAACCTGCCACTGGCCCGTTGCCGGAAGCTGACCGTCGACCATCAGCGATTTTTGGGTGGTCGCCTTGCACAGGATGTTGGTCATAGGCGGTCACGGCTTTTTCGGCGAGCGCATTTGTGCATCGCTGTGCAAAGTGCCAGACATTCACCTTCTCATAGGTGGGCGCAACGGCGGCCGCGCTCGACGGCTCGCTCAGGTACTCGGACTCGAGGACCCTCAGGGCGTCTCCATCGATGTTCAGAACTCGTCCCTGAGCCAGGTCCTCAGCGGCCTGTCGGTCTGAACCGTGATTCACACCGCCGGCCCTTTCCAAGGGCAGGAATACGGCGTAGCACGTGCCGCAATAGCCGCCGGTTGCCACTACGTTGACCTGGCGGACGGCCGGGATTTTGTCAGCCGCATCGGCATACTTGACGCGGACGCCAAGGCACGCGGCGTAACGGTCGTGAGTGGTGCAAGCTCTGTGCTTGCGCCATCGAGTGCCGTCGTCGATCGGTACCGTGCCGAGTTCGACCGCCTTGAATCCATTCAGATCGGAATCAGCTTCGGTGCCCGCGCACCCGGTCTGACCACAGTCCGTGGCGTATTCAGCTACGCCGGTAAGCCCGTCAGGACTCTACGGGACGGATCTTGGACTACGAGCTATGGTTGGCGAGACCTCGCGTTGGGTGTGAAGAGCTCGAGAATGGGGCCGATCGCCTTGAAAGGCCTGCATGTCGGGGGGAAGTACGCAGAAATGCGCGGGGCGCCGACGGTAAGGAAGGCGAGGCCGGTGTGCGGCGGACACCGCTGAAGTCATTACACGCGCTAAGATGCAGCGGCGACGCAAGGATCCAAGCCAACGGGGACGAGAAGATGAGGCCCGAGGGGGTTCGTAATCCTTACGCTCCGCCGGTAGCGCCGGTGGTGGACGAGCGGCTGACGGACGAGCGGGGAAAGAGGCCGCTCCCGGTCGCGCTGGCCGTCGGGGCACTCGGCCTCTACGTCTTGATGAGCGTCCTCCCTGTCGTGCTGAGGGGGCCTCCCCCCTGGGGTCCATCGGTGACGCCGATGGCGCAGTGGGCGGCGGTCGTCCTGTTCGTGAGTGGCTCGCTCGGGGTCGGGTATCAGGTCGCGCTCGGCCAGCATTGGGCGCGCGTGATCACGCTCCTCGGCGCGATCACGGAGGTCGTCTCGCGGCTGCGGGCGGTCCCGCCGCTCGGGGCGGCAGGACCGCTGCAATGGATGTTGGATTTCGAGAGTGTTCCCATCGTGGTGGCGGCCTGTCTGCTGTTTCTAGCTCCGGGGCGGCAGTGGTTCCGGCGGAGGCCCCGTGAGCGAGGGGAAGAGAAATCCGTACGCACCTCCGCAGGCACCGGTGAGCGACGTGCCGTCCGCCTCGATGCCACAGGCGCCTTCCCCGACGGAATCGTCGATCGGGAGGCCGACTCGGGTGACGAGGGCCGTGGAGCTCCTGAGTCTCAGCATCGTCTTGCATCTCGTGGTCGATGAGCTGGAAGGACACGGCCTTTCCTCAGCCTTGCGCTCGCCGAGCGGCATGGCTCAGCAGTTCTTCGGGGCTCGGGCTCGGCATGGTCGTGAACGTATTGCAGTCGACCGCGGATCTCCACCGACAATGTGCTTCTCTCGGGCGGCTATCGGAAAGCGACGGACAAGCAGAGGGGAGAGGTCGTTACAACGGCACGGAGGATCGTGCGCTCTTGCGGCTACGAAACGACGCGCGGCGCGTTGGCGCCAACGTTCTCGTTGTACTCGACAAGTGCGATCTTAAGAATCGGGACATTCCTCTCGACGAGGTCGCTGTTGACTGCCCTCATTGCAAGTCCATCGTATGGATAACAGCCGACGCTTACATGTGCCCAGAAGGAGTCGGGTAGTCTATTGGCGCGCGGTCAGCACGGGGGCCTTCGGGGAACGCTCTTGCGACGGCTCGACGGTGTCGATTTTCGTTGAGGTCAGAGTCTTGAAGTGGAGTCGTTTGCGAGGTGCGAGCGGCATCGACCGGAGATTGGTGAACCGATCCATTGGAGCTGATTGAGTGGACGAGCGCAACCCGTACGCACCTTCACCGGCGTCCCTGGATGCGAGGGACGCGCCGCCCAGGCTGGATAGCGCGGGGCCGTTGCTCTGGCGCGATGGCGACGTGCTCGTCGCCGTTCCTCACTCGAAGCTGCCCGAACGTTGTGTGAAGTGCAACGCGACCGCGGCCCCGCCGACGAAAGCCCGGTGTGTCTACTGGTACCACCCCGGCCTCTATGCACTGTTGCTGTTCAACGTCATTGTCTTTGGCGTCGTCGTCTTCATGGTGCGGCGCAGGGCCATCGTGGCAGCCGGACTGTGCAGCGAGCACCAGAA
>Ga0207707_10002685_pt1 | contig 15895 bp, 15 predicted proteins | sample KBSC83BmetaG_FD_184336 | JGI IMG/M metagenome (GOLD analysis project Ga0207707, IMG submission 184336) | Corn rhizosphere microbial communities from Kellogg Biological Station, Michigan, USA - KBS C8-3B metaG (SPAdes) (version 2) | ecosystem: Host-associated > Plants > Roots > Rhizosphere ...
TTCTCGCGTTTAGTGTAGGCCCAGATGTCGGCCTCGGTCCAATGCAGGATCGGATGGATGCGCAAATGCGCGCCGGGCGGCGGTGACGCATTGAACTGGTCCCAGAACTCGGGCGGCTGGTCGCGTACGTCCCATCCGCCTTCGAGACCGCGCGGCGAGAACACGCGCTCCTTCGCGCGCGTCGCCTCTTCGTCGCGGCGGATGCCGGCGATCAATCCGTCAAAGCCGTATTTGGCGAGCGCCATTTTCAGGCCCTCGGTCTTGCGCGCGGCCGAGCGCGCCGCCGGCGGCAAGGTCGGATCGACCGCATCGATCGGCGGGCAGGGCTCGACGCGCAGATCAAGCTCCCATTCCTTGCCGTAGCGATCGCGGAACGCGTACATCTCCGGAAACTTCTTGCCGGTGTCGACGTGCAGCGCCGGGAACGGCACGCGGCCGAAAAAGGCCTTGCGCGCGAGCCAGATCATGACGTTGGAGTCCTTGCCGAGCGACCACAGCAGCGCGAGCTTCTTCAGCCGCGCGAAGGCCTCGCGCAGAATGTAGATGCTCTGCGCCTCCAGCGCGTCGAGGTGGTCCATGGAGACGCTGTCGGCGGCAATTTCCGGCATGGAAGATGCTTTGAAGAGCGGGGTGCGAAGCAACGGCGCTTGCGCGGATTGGGTGGTGAGAACGGTCATCTCGTCGACCTCGGCCTTGAGAGGCGAAAATTCCATCTGCGATACGTAAAAGAGAAGAAATAATTTTCTCTTTGCGAGGGTTGCAAGACACTTAGAGAGAAAATAATTTCAGTCAACCCCGAAGTGGGAAGGTGTTCCGCGAATGCGCTATCTGCCGGTGTTCCTCGATCTGCAGACCGGTCTGGTTGCCCTGGTTGGCCAGGGCGAGCTTGCACGCGCCAAGCTGCGTGTGCTGGTTGCCGCCGGTGCGCGCATCCGCTGGTATTCGACCGAAGACGAGCATGATGCGCGGGGTCTCGAGCCGGGGCAGCTTGCGCGCATCGAGTTTGCCAAGGACGATCCGCTCGTGGCCGATCTCACGGGCGTGGTCGCGATCTTCTGCGCGGGCGCCAGCGACGTTGGCGTCGCGATGTCGCTGCGCGCCAAATCGGTCGGCCTGCCCGTCAATGTGATGGACGATCTCGCGCATTCGACCTTCATCTTTCCGGCGATCGTCGATCGCGGCGATGTTGTGGTCGCGATCGGCACCGGCGGTACTTCGCCGGTGGTGGCGCGCCGCGTGCGCGAGAAGATCGAGGCGATCCTGCCGGCGCGGATCGGCGATCTCGCCAAATTCATCGGGCGCTTCCGCAAACAGATTCATGCCCGCATCCCGGAAATGCCGCTGCGCCGCCGCTTCTGGGAGCGCGTGATCGACGGCCCGATCGGCGCGCTCGTTCTCTCCGGACACAAGGACGATGCCGAAACGGCGCTGAACAGCATTGTCGATCCGTCTGCCTTTGCCGGCGCCGAGGCGTCGGGCAGACCGAGGGGACACGTCACGCTGGTCGGCGCCGGTCCCGGCGATCCCGACCTGCTCACCATCAAGGCGCTGCGCGCGCTGCAGGATGCCGACGTCGTGTTCTACGACGAGCTGGTGTCGCCCGAGATTCTCGATCGCATCCGCCGCGATGCCTCGCGCATTGCGGTCGGACGCCGCGTCGGCAAGCCCGGCATCGGCCAGGAAGCGATCAACCAGTTGATGATCGCGGCCGCCAGAGCTGGCCAGCGCGCGGTGCGGCTGAAGGGCGGCGACGCCTTCGTGTTCGGCCGCGGCGGCGAGGAGATCGACGCGCTGCGCAAGGCCAGAATTTCCCATTCGGTGGTGCCGGGCATCACGGCAGCCGTCGGCGCCGCCGCGCAGTTCGAGGTGCCGCTGACCTTCCGCCGCAAGGCGCTGCGCATCACCTTCCTGACCGCGCACAAGGCCAACGACGCCGATATGGTCGACTGGTCGGCGATGACCGACAAGCAGATGACCGTGGTCGTCTATATGGGCATGACCGCGGCGCCCTCGGTCCGCGATGGCCTGCTTGCCGCCGGCCGCTCGCCCGAGACTCCCGTCGGCGTGTTCGCACGCGTGACCCGGCCGGATGCCAAAGCGGCGGTCGGCACGCTCGAGCAATTGCCCGACCTCGTCGCCAGGGTCGACGGCGGTCCCGCCATCCTCGTCATCGGCGACGTCGTTGCGCATTCCGCGCCGTGGCGCCGCCAGAATCCTACCTCCCTCATCTCCGACCTGTTGGAAGCAGCCCAATGACCTCCCCTCTCGAGCAAAAGAAAATCAGAATCGCCGGGCCGTCGATCGTGACCGCCAACCGGACCTGGGACGGCGCCGTGATCTACCGCACCGCCGGCCGGGCTTGGTCGCCGGAACTCTCCGACGCGGCCATCGTCCGGACCAGCGGCGACGCGCGTGCCTTGCTTGCCGAATCCGTTGCCGACGATCTCGGTGCGATCGGCGCCTATATCGCCCCGGTCGAGATCGACGATGGCGGCAGGATCGAGCCGGGAAACCTGCGCGAGCAGATTCGCCGCTCCGGCGTCACGATCGGCCTGCCGGTGCAAGTGTAAGCGTTTCCGAAAAGAGATATCAATGTACGCTTATGACGAGATCGACCGCACGCTGGTCAACGAGCGTGTCGCGGAATTTCGCGATCAGGTGAAGCGCCGCCTGTCCGGCGAGCTCACCGAGGACGAGTTCAAGATGCTGCGGCTGCAGAACGGCGTGTATCTGCAGCTTCACGCCTACATGTTCCGCGTCGCCATTCCCTATGGCACGCTGTCGTCGAAGCAGTTGCGTCGGCTCGCGCATGTGGCGCGCCGCTATGACCGCGGCTACGGCCATTTCACCACGCGGCAGAACATCCAGTTCAACTGGATCAAGCTCGCCGAATTGCCCGATGCGCTCGCCGATCTCGCGGAAGTGGGCATCCATGCGATGCAGACCTCCGGCAACAACACCCGCAACGTCACGTCCGATCAATGGGCCGGCGTTGCGCCCGGCGAGATCGAGGATCCGCGCATCTGGTCGGAAATCCTGCGGCAGTACACCACGCTGCATCCCGAATTTTCCTTCCTGCCGCGCAAATTCAAATTCGCGATCACGGCCTCCGCGCATGACCGCGCTGCGATCAAGATCCACGATATCGGATTACGTTTGCACAAAAACGAAGCGGGCGAGACCGGCTTCGAGGTGCTGGTCGGCGGCGGGTTGGGCCGCACGCCGTTCATCGGAAAAACCATCAAGCCGTTCGTCCACGGCCGCGATCTCCTGAGTTACGTCGAGGCGATCATGCGCGTCTACAACCAGTATGGACGCCGCGACAACATCTACAAGGCACGCATCAAGATCCTGGTGCACGAGCTCGGCATCGAGAAATTCGCCGCCGAGGTCGAGGAGGAATGGCAGCAGATGCGCGATGGCGCGCTGAAGCTGGATGACGAGGTGGTCGAGGATATCCGCAGCCGCTTCTCCTATCCGGCCTACGAGAAGCTGCCGCACATGCCCGACGAATTGCGCAAGGCGGCGCAGGATCCGAAATTTGAGGCTTGGCGCACCAATTCGGTGTTTCCGCACAAGGTGAGGGGTTACGCGATCGTTGCGATCTCGCTGAAGCCGGTGGGCGGACCGCCAGGCGATGCCACCGCCGACCAGATGGATGCGCTCGCCGATATCGCCGACAAATATTCCTTCGGCGAAATCCGCGTCGGCCACGAGCAGAATTTGGCGCTGCCGCATATCGCCAGGCGCGACCTGCCGGCGCTGTGGAAGGCGCTCGACAAGATCGGGCTCGCGACGCCGAACGTCAACCTCGTCTCCGACATCATCGCCTGTCCGGGGCTCGACTACTGCTCGCTTGCCAACGCGCGGTCGATCCCGATCGCGCAGGAGCTGACGCGGCGCTTCGCCAACCACGACACCGCCAATCTGATCGGCCGGCTCCACATCAACATTTCCGGCTGCATCAATGCCTGCGGCCATCACCATGTCGGCCATATCGGCATCCTCGGCGTCGAGAAGAACGGCGAGGAATTTTACCAGATCACGATCGGCGGCCGCGCCGATGAGCAGGCCGAACTCGGCGTGCTGATCGGACCCGCGGTCAAGTACGGCGAAGTCGCCGACGTCATCGAGGACATCGTCGAGGCCTATCTCGCGCTGCGGGCGCGGCCCGACGAGCTGTTCGTCGACACGGTGAAGCGGCTCGGCGTCGAACCGTTCAGGGAGCGCGTCTATGCCACTCGTTAAGGGCGGGAAAATCACCGAGGATCCCTTCGTCCATGCCGTCGACGGCGCGGAGCTGCCGGCGGAAGGTAGCGTGCTGGTGTCGGCCGCGCGCTTCCTGGAAAATCCGGAGGCGCTGTTCGCGCGTTCGGGCAAGGTCGGCGTGATCTGGCCGAACAGCCGCGACGTCGACGATCTGGTGCCGCATCTCGACCGGCTCGGTGTCGTTGCCCTGGTATTTCCGACCTTCCGCGACGGCCGGGCCTACAGCCAGGCGCGGCTGTTGCGCGAGCGTTACCTTTATCGCGGCGAGCTGCGCGCGACGGGCCAGGTGCTGCGCGACCAGTTCGTGTTCATGCTGCGCGCCGGCTTCGACGCCTTCGACGTGAAGAAGCAGGCCGACGCCGAGGCCTTTGCGCAGACGGTGCAGCGCTATTCGGTCTTCTATCAGCCGACCGGCGATGGCCGCATCACCGCGCTGCACCGGCGCATGCAGCTTCGCCATTCCGAAAGTGCCGGCCTATGAGTGCGCTCGCGTCTCAAGCCTCAATCGCCCCAGCGGCAGCATCCCTGCCGCCGGCGGACGAGCTTGACCGCGCGCTCCGCGAGGCCTCGCCGCATGAGGTGATCTCGGCGGCCCTGAAGACGGTAGGTCGCGACCGGCTGGCGCTCGTGTCCTCCTTCGGCACGGAATCGGCCGCGCTGCTCAAGGTGATGGCGGATGTCGATGCCGCCATTCCCGTGATCTTCCTCGACACCGGCTGGCTGTTCGAGGAGACGCTCGCCTATCGCGATACGCTGATCGGGAAGCTCGGCCTTCGCGACGTGCGCTCGGTCAAGCCTGCGGAAGAGACGCTGTCGCGCGAGGATCCCGAGCGCGAGCTCTGGTTCTCCGATCCCGATGCCTGCTGCCGTATCCGGAAGGTAGAGCCGCTCTCGCGCGCGCTGAAGCCGTTCGCGGGGTGGATCAACGGCCGCAAGCGGTTCCAGGGCGGCTTGCGCGCCGCTATTCCGGTCGTGGAAGAGGACGGCGCGCGTCTGAAGTTCAATCCCTTCGCCAACGTCTCGCGCGAGGAGATCGAGGCAATTTTTGGGCGTGCGAATCTGCCGCCGCATCCTCTTGTCGCATCGGGCTTCCGCTCGGTCGGGTGTATGCCTTGCACGAGCCGGACTGCGCCGGATGAGGATGAGCGCGCGGGCCGCTGGCGCGGCCGCGGCAAGACGGAATGCGGCATTCACACGACGACCGCTTCCTAGCACGAAGACGCTGCCGCGCCGCGAACAAAGAAATCCGGTTTCGTTGACTCGAACGCGTTTGACCCCGAGTTATGTCCGCACGCTTCGACGACAGCGCCGTCGTCATGGCAAATGGAGATGGACATGATCCGCCGTATTCTGCCGTTGCTTGCCGTGCTGTTATGGGCCGGCTCGGTGCACGCCGCCGATGTTACGTTGCTCAACGTATCCTACGATCCGACGCGCGAGCTCTACGCCGAATTCAACAAGGCCTTTGCCGCAGCCTGGCAGAAGGATACCGGCAAAAGCATCGAGATCAAGCAGTCGCATGGCGGTTCCGGCGCGCAGGCGCGCGCGGTGATCGATGGCCTGCAGGCCGATGTCGTCACGCTGGCGCTCGCCTATGACATCGACGCGATCGCGGCGAAGGGTTTCCTCGCCACGGATTGGCAGAAGCGGCTGCCGCTGAATGCCTCGCCCTACACCTCGACCATCGTATTCCTGGTGCGCAAGGGCAACCCGAAAGCCATCAAGGATTGGGATGACCTGATCAGGCCGGGCGTTGCCGTCATCACGCCGAATCCGAAGACCTCGGGCGGTGCGCGCTGGAACTATCTCGCGGCCTGGGGCTTTGCGCAGAAGAGGCTCGGATCGGCTGAAAAAGCCAGGAAATTTGTCGCCGATCTTTATCAAAACGTTCCGGTGCTCGACACCGGTGCGCGTGGCTCCACGGTGACCTTCGTCGAGCGCGGCGTCGGCGATGTGCTGATCGCCTGGGAGAACGAAGCTTTCCTGGCGCTTCGTGAATTCGGCCAGGACAAGTTCGAGATCGTGGCGCCGCCGACATCGATCCTGGCCGAGCCTCCGCTCGCCGTCGTCGACACCGTTGCCGATAAAAAAGGCACGCGTGCCGCTGCGGAGGCATATCTGAAGTACTGGTATACAAAGGATGGACAGGAAATCGCCGCGCGCAATTCCTATCGTCCGCGCGATCCGGAGATCGCAAAGCAATATGAAAATTCCTTCGCGAGGGTCGAACTCTTTACGATCGACGACGTTTTTGGTGGTTGGACCAAGGCGCAGAAGGATCATTTCGCCGAAGGCGGCATTTTCGATCAGATTTACAAGAATTGACGGCAAAGGACTAACCGAAGGCATCAGGGGGCCTTGTGAGCGCGATCGCAGTACGACGCAGTACGCTGCCGGGTTTCGGCCTCACCATGGGGCTGACGCTGACCTGGCTGTCGGTGATCGTGCTGATTCCGCTGGCAGGGTTGTTCATCCGCTCCTTCGAGCTCAGTCCCGATCAGTTCTGGAGCATCTTGACCAGTCGCCGGACGCTCAATGCGTTGAAGACGTCATTTGGGCTCGCCTTCGCCGCAGCCAGCGTCAATCTGGTGATGGGAACGATCATCGTCTGGGCGCTGGTGCGTTATCGCTTTCCGGGCCGGCGTCTGTTCGACGCCATTGTCGATATCCCCTTTGCGCTGCCGACCGCGGTTGCGGGCGTCGCGCTGAGCGCGCTGTTCGCGGAAAAGGGCTTTCTGGGCGCGCCGCTCGCCGCGCTCGGCATCAAGGTCGCCTTCACCCCGATCGGTATCTTCGTCGCGATGATCTTCATCGGCATCCCCTTTGTCGTGCGCACGGTACAGCCCGTCTTGATCGACCTCGATCCGGAGATCGAGGAGGCGGCCGCCAGCCTCGGCGCCAATCGACGGCACATCATCGCGCGGGTCATCCTGCCCAGCCTCACGCCGGCACTGCTGACGGGCTTTGCACTCGCGTTTGCGCGCGCCGTGGGCGAATACGGCTCGGTGATCTTCATCGCCGGCAACCTGCCGAACGTCTCCGAGATCGCGCCGCTGTTGATCGTGATCCGGCTGTCGGAGTTTCGGTATGCGGACGCGACCGCGATTGCGGTCGTGATGCTGCTCGCCTCGTTCCTGATCATCTTCGCGGTCAACCGGTTGCAGCGCTGGGCGCAGACCCGCGTCCCGGCGCTTTAGGGGCTGGCCATGACGATGGAATTGCCGCATTCTCTGGTGCTCACCTATCCAAAGGAAGACGGCCGCCTGTCCGCGCTTCACAACGATCCGCGTACCGAGCCCAGAGCCGTGCGCATCGCCATCATCGGCGTGGCCGTGACGTTCCTCGGCATTTTCGTGGTGCTGCCGCTGATCGTTGTCTTCGCGCAGGCATTTTCCAGGGGGGTCAGCGCCTACGTCACGGCGCTCGGTAATCCCGAGGCGCTGTCGGCGATCCGGCTCACGCTTCTGATCGCGGCGATTTCGGTGGGCCTCAATCTGGTGTTCGGGCTGGTCGCGGCCTGGGCGATCGCCAAGTTCGAATTTCGCGGAAAAACCTTTCTGGTCTCGCTGATCGACCTGCCGTTTTCCGTCAGCCCGGTGATCTCGGGCCTCGTCTTCGTGCTGTTGTTCGGTGCGCAGGGCTTTTTCGGCCCCTGGCTTGCGAGCCACAACATCCGCCTGCTGTTTGCCGTGCCCGGCATGACGCTGGCGACGCTGTTCGTGACCTTCCCCTTCGTCGCGCGTGCGCTGATCCCCCTGATGCAGGAGCAGGGCACGCAGGAAGAGGAAGCGGCGCTCTCGCTCGGTGCATCGGGCCTGCAGGCCTTCTTCCGGGTCACGTTGCCGAACATCAAATGGGGCGTGCTCTACGGCGTGCTCCTGTGCAACGCGCGCGCGATGGGCGAGTTCGGCGCGGTGTCGGTCGTCTCGGGCCACATCCGCGGCGAGACCAACACCATGCCGCTCCTGGTCGAGATTCTCTACAACGAATACCAGTTCGTGGCGTCGTTCGCGATCGCCTCGCTGCTGGCCATGCTGGCGCTGATCACGCTGGTCGCCAAGACCATCCTCGAGCGGCACCTGGACGAAGGGAAATTGTCCCATGACCATTGAAGTCAGGAATCTCGTCAAGAAGTTCGGCGCCTTTGCCGCGCTCGATGACGTCGATCTCAGGGTGGCCGACGGCGAATTGCTGGCGTTGCTTGGACCATCCGGTTCGGGCAAGACAACGCTGCTTCGGATCATAGCCGGCCTCGACTGGCCGGATTCCGGCGAAGTCTTTTTCGACGGCGAGAACGCGCTGCTGCGCAACGCCGGCGAGCGCCATGTCGGCTTCGTGTTCCAGCATTATGCGCTGTTCCGCCATATGACGGTGTTCGAGAACGTCGCGTTCGGGCTGCGCGTGCAGCCGCGCGCGATCCGCAAGGACGAGGCCGGCATCCGCGCCCGTGTCAAGGAATTGCTCGATCTCGTGCAGCTCGATTGGCTCGCCAACCGCTATCCGAGTCAGTTGTCTGGCGGCCAGCGTCAGCGCATTGCGCTGGCGCGCGCGCTCGCGATCGAGCCGCGCATCCTGCTGCTGGACGAGCCGTTTGGCGCGCTCGACGCCAAGGTACGCAAGGAGCTGCGGCAATGGCTGCGCTCGCTGCACCATGAGATCAACGTGACGTCGATTTTCGTCACCCATGATCAGGAGGAGGCGCTCGAAGTCGCCAACCGCGTGGTGGTGATGGACAAGGGGCGCATCGAGCAGGTCGGCACGCCGGCCGAAGTCTATGACAGCCCGGCCAGCGCGTTCGTGCATGGTTTCATCGGTGAGTCGATCGAGCTGCCCGTGCACGTCGCCGATGGCGCCGTGCGGCTTGGTGGCGAGAAGCTCGCCCTCGCGGCCCACGATGCGGGGCCGGGCGCTTCCCGGCTGTTCGTCCGCCGCCATGACATGCAGATAGGCCCGGCCGGGGCCGGCGCATTTCAAGGCGAGATCACGCATGTCCGTAATTTCGGTCCCGTGCAGCGCGCTGAAGTCGCGCTGTCGCACGGAAAAACCGTGATCGAGGTCGACGCCCCCCGCGACCGGGAACTGCGGGCAGGCGAGATCGTGGGCCTGAATCCGCGCCGTTACCGGATCTTTGCCGCTTGAGACTTCGTCATTCCGGGATGGTGCGCCAGCACCAGACCCGGAATCTCGAGATTCTCTGGTGCGCACTTGCGCACCATAGTTCGCTTCGCGCCCCGGAATGACACTCAAATTTCCGCCCCGTTCACCTTTCAGCCACGGTTGGTATGCAACAACGGCCCCCTCATTGGGGGACTGATTCATCTCATGCGCGCCGCGGCCGCACTAACAGTAACATTATTGCTCGCAGGCTGCGCATCGGAGGCTCCGGTCGGGACCCCGGCCATGTATGTCGACATGGCCGAGCCCGGCGCCAGGCTCGATCCGGTCGTGGCGGCCTCGATGATCTCGCAATACCGCCAGAATAACGGGCTCGGGGCCGTGATCGTCGATCCCGACCTGATGCGGCTGGCGGAGACCCAGTCGGGGACGATGGCGGCCCAGAACAAGCTGGACCATGACGTCAAGGCGCCGCTCGCCAGACGGCTTGCGGCCGGCGGCTATCCGGCCACGCTGGCGGTCGAAAACGTCTCGGCCGGCTATCACACGCTGGCGGAAGCCTTTTCGGGCTGGCGCGACTCGCCTCCGCACAAGGCCAATATGCTGAAAAGCGGCGTCACAAAATTAGGCATAGCCGCCAGCTATGCTCCCAATACCAAATACAAAGTGTTCTGGACCCTGATTTTGGCGTCTACTGACCGCGGCTGAAGCCAACGCCCCCGGTCCGAGCGCATGATCCGGAAAAGTGTGTAGCGGTTTTCCGAATAGATCATGCGCAAACAAAGGGGCCCCCGCTGGTTGACGCCATCGTGAACTGACGCGACGCTTCAACAGACATATCCGAGCAATGGACATGACGGATCACACCCCATCCGACGGTGCGAGCACCCCTGCCAGCGCCCGGCGCGTCCTGGTCTTGCAGGGCGGCGGTGCGCTCGGCTCCTACCAGGCCGGCGCCTTTGAGGCGCTGTGCCGCAGCGGCTTCGAGCCGGAATGGGTCGCCGGCATTTCGATCGGCGCCATCAATGCCGCGATCATCGCCGGCAACGACAACGACAAGCGCGTCGACCGCCTGAAGGAATTCTGGGAGATGGTGTCGTCTCCCGTCTCCTGGAATCCCGTCGTCAAGGGTGACAAGAGCCGGAGCGTTTTCAACGAGACCTCGGCTGCGATCATCGCGACCTTCGGCGTGCCCGGTTTTTTCACGCCGCGGATTCCGCCCGCGCCCTTGTGGCCGCAAGGCAGTCCGCAGGCGCTGAGCTATTATGACACCGCGCCGTTGAAGAAGACGCTGGAGCGGCTGGTCGATTTCGACCGTATCAACGACCTGAAATGCCGTTTCTCGGTCGGCGCGGTCGGCGTCACCTCGGGCAATTTCCGCTATTTCGACAATGTCGAATTCAAGCGGCTCGGCAAGAAAATAGGGCCCGAGCACATCATGGCTTCCGGTGCGCTGCCGCCAGGTTTCCCTGCGGTCCTGATCGACGGCGAGTATTACTGGGACGGCGGCATCGCCTCCAACACGCCGCTGGACTTCGTGCTGGATGCCGAAGCCGACCGCGATCTCCTGATCTTCCAGGTCGATCTCTTCAGCGCCCGCGGCGACCTGCCGGAGACGCTTTTGGAAGCCGCCGAGCGCGAAAAGGACATCCGCTTTTCCAGCCGCACCCGCATGAACACCGACAAGAACCGGCAGATCCACAACGCCCGCAAGGCGGTGCGCGCCCTCATCAGCAAGCTGCCCGAGAATCTGCGGGACGATCCGTCGGTAGCGTTCCTGCGCGACGCCGCCAGGGAAAATACCGTCACCGTGGTGCACCTGATCTACAAGAGCAAGAACTACGAGTCCTCGTCCAAGGACTACGACTTTTCCCATGTCGGCATGGTCGAGCACTGGAACGCTGGCGTCCGCGACGTGCATTTGTCGATGCGTCACAAGGAATGGCTGGAACGGCCTCAGTCCGGGGAGACCATGGTGACTTACGACTTGACGGGGGACGAAACTCCCGTCGCCAAAAAGGAGTGAAGAAGAGATGGGTACGCTGACAGGCAAGAACGCAGTGGTGACCGGTTCGACCAGCGGCATTGGGCTTGCGTATGCGCGCGCCTTCGCGGGCGCCGGCGCCAACGTCGTGATCAACGGCTTCGGCGCGCCGGCCGACATCGAGAAGGAGCGTTCCGCCATCGAGACCGACTACAAGGTCAAGGCGGTTTATTCCTCGGCCGACATGACCAAGCCCGCCGAGATCGCCGACATGATCGCGACCGGCGAAAAGACCTTCGGCTCGGTCGACATCCTCGTCAACAATGCCGGCATCCAGTTCGTCTCGCCGATCGAGGAATTCCCGGTCGAGAAATGGGACTCGATCATCGCGATCAATCTGTCGTCGGCATTCCACGGCATCCGCGCCGCCATCCCCGGCATGAAGAAGCGCGGCTGGGGCCGCATCATCAACACGGCATCGGCGCATTCGCTGGTGGCCTCGCCGTTCAAGGCGGCCTACGTGTCGGCCAAGCACGGCATCGCCGGTCTCACCAAGACCGCCGCGCTGGAGCTTGCCCAGTTCAAGATCACCTGCAATTGCATCTCGCCCGGCTATGTCTGGACGCCGCTGGTCGAGCACCAGATCCCGGAAACGATGAAGGCGCGCAACCTGACCAAGGAGCAGGTCATCAAGGACGTGCTGCTCGCCGCGCAGCCGACCAAGGAGTTCGTGACCTCGGAACAGGTCGCAGCGCTGGCGCTGTTCCTCTGCGGCGACGATGCGGCGCAGATCACCGGCGCCAACCTCTCGATCGACGGCGGCTGGACGGCGGAGTAGCTACGTCTGTCATGCCCCGCGAAAGCGGGCGATGACGGTTGTGTGGGCTTATTGTCCGGTGCTGTGGGTGGAAGCCAGGACGGGCGTCGCCGACAGCTTCAACTCGTCCGAACCGATCTTGCCGGCCACCACCAGCAAAATCGTGGCGAGCGCGACGCGCAGCACCGTCTGCGGCACGCGGACCGCGCAATAGCTGCCGATCACGATGCCGGGCAGCGAGCCCAGCAGCAGCACGCCCATCAGGTGCCAGTCGACGGCGCCGAGCGCCCAGTGTCCGGCGCCCGCGACCAGCGTCAGCGGCACCGCATGAGCGATGTCGGAGCCGACGATGGTCGCCATCGGCAGACGGGGGTAGAGCAGGAGCAGCGCGGTGACTCCGACCGCCCCGGCGCCGACGGACGAAATCGAGACCAGCACGCCGAGCACGGCCCCGGTCAGTATCGTCGCAATCGTGGTCGTCGTTGCATCGATGCGCTCCATGCGCGCGCGATAGCGATCCAGGATCGACTTGCGGAAGATCAGCGACGTGGCGGTGAGCAGCAGCGCAAAGCAGAGCACCAGATTGACCACGCTGCGCTGGGCGCCGGTGTCGAGATTGAAGTGCCCCATCAAGACCAGCGTGAGGACAGCGGCGGGAATGCTGCCGCAGGCAAGCCGGATCACTGCAGGCCAGTGGATGCTGCGTGAAAGTCCATGCACCAGGCTGCCGCCGGTCTTGGTGGCGGAAGCATAGAGCAGGTCGGTGCCGACGGCGGTCGACGGATGAATGCCAAACATCAGGATCAGCAGCGGCGTCATCAGGGAGCCGCCGCCGACCCCCGTCATTCCGACAAGCAGGCCGACGCCAAAGCCCGAGGCAACATAGAGCGGATCGATCATCTATGGGCGGTGCTAAGTTGAGTCTGAGGCTATCTAAGGGCGACGAACTCGTTACCGCAATGCATCACGGCAAATAAGAATGTTTCATCCGCGAGGCAGATGCCAGTGGTGATTTTTCGTCCTGCGCGAGCACGTGGCGGAATCGTCATCCCGCCCGATCCTGACTGCGGGATAGTCAGCGGACGCCATATGCCCGTAAGCGGGCAAACGGGGCATTTTGTTGGCTATTTTCCAAAGGCAAGCACGTGCAGGCCGAGGCGGCGGCGCACGATCCAGAACAGCAGGACGGTCTCGAATGTCAGCGACAGCGAGGTAGCCGCGGCCGCGCCGTGGCCGCCGAACCGCGGTACCAGAATGACGCAGAGCACGACATTCGTCGCGAAGGCGAGCGCGTAGGCCAGCGCGCAGATGTGCTGATGGCCGAGCATGTTGAGCAGGCGTTCGACCGGGCCGATCGCCGAGCGCACGACGAGCCCGATCGCGGCAACGAACATGATGTCGTAGCCGACCGTGAATTGCGGCCCGAACAGCCAGAGCAGCGGCTTGCCCACCGCAAGCAGCGCGATGGTGGCGGCCAGCGACGGCCAGAACGTCCAGTTGATCGCATGCGCGACATAAGCCTCGAGCCGCGCCTTGTCGCCGAGCGCGTTGTATTCGGCGAAGCGATGCGCCGTCGTCGCCGACATCGCGTAATGAATGAACGACACCAGCGCCAGCGTCTTCACGACGGCGAAGTAGACGCCGACCTCTTCGGAGGAGCGGAACTGCTGCAGCACCAGCACGTCGGTGTAGGAGAGCAGGAGATAGAAGCTCTCGACCAGGAGAATCGGCAGCGAGATCGCGAGCCAGCCGCGGAAATCGTAAGTTTTCTTGCCCCGCTCGAGATGCGAGGCGAGACGGCGGTTGAGCACGATCATCTGGCCGATCATGGCGATCCACACGGCCGCGGCGCTCGCGGTCATCGCTGCGGTCGCACCGAGATCGAAGCCGAGTACGAGCGCCCCCGCCGTGAAGCCGATGATCAGCGTCTGGCGCACGATGAATTGCGGCATCAGGCCGAGCCGCATCCAGTCATGCGATCGCGCGATGCCGTCCTGGGTGTTGGCGACGACGAATGCGGGCAGCGTCAGGCAGCCGATATAGAGCGGGGTGATGGCACCGGCTTCCATCCACGGCGACAGCGATTTCACGAGACCGGCGAGCAGCAGCGAAATGGCGGACGACACCGCAAACGTCATCCAGCGGCTGCCGGAGAGGAAGCCGCGGAGCAGCGCATGCTCGCCGCCGGCCCGGTATTCCGGAATGATCTTCTGCGCGGACGCCGAGATGCCGAAATCCATCATGCTGCCGAGCAGCAGCACCCAGGTCCAGACGTAGACGTAGATGCCGTAGCCCGATCCGCCCATCCAGCGAGCGAGCAGGATCTGCGAGAGATAGGCGAGGCCCGCGCTGAGCACGCGGATGATGAAGATGGTGCCGGCGAGCCGCCGCGTCACCGAGGCTTCGCTCGGACCGCCGGCGAGCCTGGCTTTCAATCGCGCAAGGAACCCGCCTGACGAGGCGGTTGCGGGCTGAGTATCGATGGCGGCCACGGTGACGTCCCAGACACATGCCGCGAGCTGGCGGCGACGGTTCGATCTATCAACCATTCGTTAAGATTCGGTTGGATGAAGCACCCATCTCGCTGTCGTCCCGGCGAAAGCCGGGACCAATACTGCGTTGTCCCATCGATGAGGCACGCTGGTTGACGCCTTGCATAACAACAGATGCCCGTGGGTATGGGTCCCGGGTCGCGCTCGCTTTGCTCGCTTGCCCGGGACGACAATCCGCGTCAATTCAAATTGATATTGAACTCGTAGGAGCGGTCGGCGCCGACCAGCGTCAGCTTCAGCGCCGCGCCGTCGGGACTCACGCCGGGCGGCACGCCTTCGAGCAGGAACGAGAAGCGCTTCACGCCGGGCGGGCTGTGCTCGACCGGCTTCGGGACCGGCAGGCCCCAGTCCGGCGTCGGGCCCTCGACGAAAAGGTTGACGGCCCGCTCATCGGGCGTGACCACGTCGACCAGCACTTCGCCTTTGACTTCGCGCTTGACGTCGCGAATGGTGAGCGGATTGGGATCGCCGATATTGGCGGGTTTGGGAACCGTATCAAGTGCGGCAAACAGCGCACCGTCCTCGGTGCTCGCCACGCTCTTGAATGAAAGCTCCGTACTTGCATCGACGGGAATGCACAGCTTCTCGCACACGGCATAGTTGATCACGGCGCGCACCGTCACCGGCTTGTCGACATTCTTGGCGACGATCCGCAGCGGCAGCACGATGTTATCGTGGTATCCCAGCGAGACGCCGCCGGCGCCGTCGTCGAATTTCAATGGCGCCGGCCACAACACCGTCACCGCTTCGACATTGTCGGATTTCGAGAAATCGAATCGCGGCGGCACGCCGGAATCGCCCGGAGTGCGCCAATATGTCTTCCATCCCGGCTGCAACTGGAAGGCGATACCGCCCAGCAGCACCGCGCCGCTGCGCGAGCCCGCGAGCAGGCGCACCGCCGAATGGCCGTCTTTTTGCCAGGGGGAGGCATCCTGGGCGCAAGCTTCCGACACAAGAGAGGACGCAAGCAGGGCTGCGGCAAAGCCGAGCGCGGCACGGGCTGGAACTATGACGGTCATGAAACGTCTTTACAGGCTGAAGGCGGGCTGAACCATTGAATTGCTTGTGAGCATATGCCCGCAAGGTTGATTGACAGGACCGCGACCCAATATCAGGATGTGGTCGAACATGAGAGTGCTTTGCGGATGGACCCTCAAG
>Ga0207707_10002686_pt1 | contig 15895 bp, 14 predicted proteins | sample KBSC83BmetaG_FD_184336 | JGI IMG/M metagenome (GOLD analysis project Ga0207707, IMG submission 184336) | Corn rhizosphere microbial communities from Kellogg Biological Station, Michigan, USA - KBS C8-3B metaG (SPAdes) (version 2) | ecosystem: Host-associated > Plants > Roots > Rhizosphere ...
GATCACCGCTTCGCCGCCGAGGGCGACGACACGGTGCTCGAGTCGGCGATGAAGGCCGACCTGATCCTGCCGTACGGCTGCCGCAACGGCGCCTGCGGCGCGTGCAAGGGCCGCATCCTCGCGGGCGATGTCGACTACGGCGCGTACCAGGCGACGACGCTGACCGACGACGACCGGCGCGCGGGCTACGCGCTGTTCTGCTGCGCGCGGCCGCTCACCGACTTGACGATCGAGGTGCGCGAGGTGCGCCGCGCCGGCGACATCCCGATCAAGCGCCTGCCCTGCCGGATCGAGTCGATCGACAAGGCGGCCCCCGACGTCGCGATCGTGCGCTTCAAGCTGCCGGCGAACGAGCGGCTGCAATTCCTCGCCGGCCAGTACATCGATTTCCTGCTGAAGGACGGCAAGCGCCGCAGCTTCTCGCTCGCGGTCGCGCCACACGACGACAAGCTGCTCGAGCTGCACGTCCGCCACATCGCGGGCGGCGTGTTCACCGACCCGCTGTTCACGACGTTCAAGGGCCGCGAGATCCTGCGCCTCGAAGGCCCCCACGGTGCGTTTTACCTGCGCGAGGAGTCCGACAAGCCGATGATCTTCGTCGCCGGCGGCACCGGCTTCGCGCCGATCAAGGCGATGCTCGAGCACTGCTTCCACCACGGCATCGACCGCGAGATGGTGCTCTACTGGGGCGCGCGCTCGCTCGCCGATCTCTACCTGCCGGCGCTGCCGGGCGAATGGCAACAGGCGCACCGCAACTTCACGTTCATTCCGGTGCTCTCCGAGCCGAAGGACACCGATGCATGGCCGGGGCGCACCGGCTTCGTCCACCAGGCGGTGCTCGACGACTTCCACGACCTGTCCGGCTATCAGGTCTACGCCTGCGGCGCGCCGGCGATGGTCGACGCTGCGCGCCGCGACTTCACGTCGCTTCGACGCCTGCCACCCGAGGAGTTCTTCGCCGACAGCTTCACGATCGCCGGCGAGACGGAGCCGCATCCCGCGTAACGCGCGGCTCGGGTTACATCGCGGGCCGCGCCCGCAATTCCGACAGCGCAAGCTTCAACGCCGCCGCGAGATGCGCGTTGGCGGCATCGTTGCGATTGAGGCGCGCCAGCATCTCGCCGAGCGCCACGTGCGTGCGCCAACTCGACGCCAGCGCGAGGCTCGCCTCGTAGTACGTCTGCGCCTTGCCCCACAGCTCGGCGCGCTCGCACAACCGCCCGAGCGCGAAGAGCAGCGACGCCTCCTGGCTGTGGTCGACGAGCCAGCGCTCCGCCGTCTCGAGCTGCTCGCTCGAGTCGCGCATCCGGCAATCGGCATACAAGGCGACCAACTCGGCGTCCCAGTGCGCGTCGATGCTCCGCGCGAGGATCGACGCCGCCTCGCGGTCGCCGCCCTGCGCAAGGAAGCTCTGTGCCGCGGCGCGCGCGACGCGCGAAATCAGGCGGTCGGCGTCGGGCACGCGGCTCCAGTAGTCGCGCAAGCCGGCGGCGTCGTGCGGGAGCGCGCGCAGCGCATCGGCATGCGCGCTCGCGCGGATCATCTCGCCGTGCTCGGGGTCGTAGACATGACGCTTGACGAGCTCGGCGACGACCCGCGGGATTTCCGCCGGCCGCGACGCCGCGTTGAGCGCGCGCAGCTCGAGGCGCAACGCCGCGGTGTGCGCGCCCGCCTCGCGCTTGAGATCCGCGAGGCGCGTCAGCGCGTCGCCCGGCATGCCCTGCTCGAGCGCGAGCTCGGCGTCGAGCATCATCCGCGGCACGGCGAAGCGCGGCGCCTGCACGTCGGGATGCGCAAGGAAGCGCGACGCCGCGGCGAAGTCGCGCGTCTCGAGCGCGGCGCGGGCGCCGATGAGCGCGGCCACGCCGGAGTCGGGCATCAGCGTCAGCGCCTGCTCGCAGAGCTCGCGCGCGCGGCCGTAGCGGCCCTCGAGCAGCGCGATCAGCGCGCCGTCCTGGCGCGTGCGCAGCTTCGCGTCGTCGACCTTCTGCCGGTGCGCGCGCACTTCCTGCGGCAGGCGCGCGATCCGCACCGCGAGCCTTATCGCGCCGTAGACGAGCAGGAACGCGAGCACGAGCAACAGCATGAACGCGTTCTGCGACAGCTCGACGCGCCATGGCGGCGACACGAACATCACGTAGCCGCCGTTGTAGCGGACGAACAGCGCCACGCCGACCGCGGCCGCCGCCACCAGCAGGAACAGGATCAGCGCGCGCAAGCGATCAGCGCGCCTTGACTGGCGCGGGCGTGGGCCTCGCCGGCGGCGGCGCCGGCGGCGCCGGCGGGGCCAGCGCGAGGCGGTCGAGCGTCTCGCGCAGCGTTGCGGCGGCAGCGAGGCTTTGCGTGAGCTCCGGCAGGGTCGCCGGCATGCTGGTCGTGCGCAGCTGCACGAGCGTGGCGAGAAGCTGCTGCACCGGCTTCGCGCGAGCGTCGAAGTACTTGCGCACCCACTCGTCGGCGTCGCGCACGTCGGCGCGGAAGCTCGCGTCGTTGCGCGCGATCAGCGCGTTGCGCGCGGACAAAAGGCGCAGCCGCAGGTTCTCGCGCAGGAAGTATTGTTGCGACGGCGGCAACAGCGGCGCGGCCGGCCGGTCGCTGACCTCGATGCGCACCATGTTGCGCGCATCGCTCCACAGGTCGTGCCAGAACGAGCTCCACGCGCTGGTCGGCGCGGGCGCCGCCGCCGGCGCGGCCACCTCGGCGACACGCTCGTCGTGCGCCAGCGGCAGCGCGTCGACGCTCGCGATCGCCGCGTCGATCCGAGCGGCGAGGCCGGCGACGTCGACGTACGGCACCGCCTTCAGCCGGTCCATGTCGGCGGCGAGCGCGCGGCGCAGTGGCGCAAAGCGCGGGCGGTCGAGCCGCGCGAGCTTCGCGTCGAGCAACTGCAGCGCCGCGAGCGCCGATTGCACGTTGCCGGCGAGCGCGAGCTGCTGCGACGCGAGGTTGAGCGTCTGCTCGACCTCGGTCAGCGCGAGCTCGTCGCGCGAGGGCGTGAGGTCGCGGTAGAAGCTCTCGAGCGCGGCAGTCTGCGACTGCGCCTCGTTCTGGCGCGTGTCGAGAAGCGCGATCTTGGCCTGCGCGTCGCGCAGCTCCGCGGCGAGCGTCGTCACGCGCTGCGCCGACGCGTCGGCCGACGCCGACGCGGTGGCGAGCTCGCGCGCGAACGCCGCGCGCAGCCGCTCCTCGCGGTGCCGTGAATCGAGCCATGCGGCGACGCCGGCCACCGCCAGCACCACCGCGACGAGCGCGAGCGCGCCGCGCGTCGCCGGCGTCGTGCGCGGCGCGCGCGGCGTCGAGGGCGCGGGCGGAATTTCGCTCATCGTCGAGGCATGCGATTCGTTGCATCGATTCTAGCAGCCGGTGCACGGGCGGCCCGCGCACCGGGGTTGCACTAGAATGCGCATCTCTCGACCCGGCGCACGCGCACCCGTTGCGCGCCCTTCGTGAACGGCTTCACGCTGCTCGTCCTCATCGTGCTCGCCGCGGCCATCCCGCTCGCGTTCCGCGCCGGCATGTTGCGCGAGCGCCGCGACGCGCGGCTGCGCGGCGCGCTGCCGTTCTCGCGCCGCGGCGAGCGGGATGATTCCGGGACCGACGCCACTGCGGGGACACCGAGCGGGGCCGACGCCGCGGCTGCCCCGATGCCCGACACGACTTCCGCGTCAGCCGCCACGACGGCGCCCGCGATCCCGGCCACGTCCTCTGTGGCGACTCTGCCCGCGGGCGCGTCGCCGGCCACCGCATCGGGCGCTGCACACGCCGAAGCAACGCCCGCGTCCGCGAGCGCTGGCGACGCCACCGCTCCGCTCGTCGTCGAGCGCGCGCGGATCATCCGCGTCGCCGAGGGCGAGTCGGCGGCGCTGCGCGCGGCCGCCCGCAATGCGACCGCCGAGATCGGTCAATTGCGCGACTTCGCCGACGACCGTCGCGCGCTCCTGCGCGCGCTCGCCGATGCGCGCGGCGAGACGGCGCGCTATCGCGAGATCGTCGTCGACCTCGAGGACAACGCCCCGCCGCCGTTGCTCGGCGTCGCCGGCGCGCCGGACGACCTGAAGCTCATCGTCGGCGTCGGTCCCGTGCTCGAGCGCATGCTTCTGCGGATGGGCATCGCGACGTACCGCGAGATCGCGCGCTGGAGCGATCACGACATCGATGCGGTCGACGCGCGGCTGCCGGAGTTCCACGGCCGCATCCGCCGCGACGGCTGGGTGACGCAGGCGCGCGCGCTGCACCAAAGCAAGTACGGCGAGCGACCCTGAGCACCCCGTCGGAATCGCCGCCTGACGCGCAGCGCGCCGCGTCGCCGCGCGCCGCTCACCCGTCGAATCCCGGCGATCGGCACGCGCGTTCGCTCGCGCGCTCGCTGCTGCCGATCGGGCTGCTCGCGGTCGCGTGGGGGCTCAACTGGCCGATCCTCAAGATGGGCGTCACCGAAATTGCGCCGCTGACGTTCCGCGCACTGACGCTCCCGTTCGCCGCGCTGTGCATGCTCGCGTGGGCGCGCTGGAGCGGCGCGAGCCTGCGCGTGCCGCGCGGATGGTGGCCGCGCGTCCTGATCCTCGCGGCGTTCTCGATCACCGGCTGGAACGGGCTCGTGCTGTTCGGCGTGCGCGAGCTCGCGTCGGGGCGCAGCGCGATCCTCGCGTATACGATGCCGATCTTCGCGACGGCGATGGCGATCGTGCTGCTGAAGGAGCCGATGTCGGCGCGCAAGATCGTCGGTTTCGCGCTCGGCATGAGCGGCATGGCGCTCCTGCTCGGCGACGATGCGCGGCACCTCGCGAATGCGCCGCGCGGCGCGTGGCTGATTCTCGCGGCCGCGTTCGTCTGGGCAATCGGCACGGTGCTGCTGCGCAAATGGCAGCCGCCGATGCCCCAGAGCGCGCTGTCGGGCTGGATGATGCTGGTCGGCTGCGTGCCGCTCGCTTTGGTAGCGCCGTTGTTCGACGACGGCGGGCTCGCGCAATTCGCGCACCTGTCGACGCGCGCCTGGCTTGCGATCGGCTACAACATCTTCGTTGCCGGCACCATCGCCAATCTGACGTGGTTCACGCTCGTGCGCACGCTGCCGGTGACGGTGTCGTCGATGTCGTCGCTACCGATCCCGGTGGTCGGCGTGTTCTCGGGGATGCTGCTGCTGGGCGAGCGGCCCGGCAGCGCCGAATGGGCGGCGCTCGCGCTCGTCGTCGGCGCGCTCGTGGCGGTGATGTGGCCCGGCGGCGAGCGCGTGGCGCGCGACAGGGCTGCCGATCCCGGCTAGCGGCTCAGCGCAGCTCGGGAATCAGCGTCTTGACGCCGTCGCCCGCGAACCACGAATCGAGGTTGGCGCGGCACAGGTCGCCCATCGCGAGCCGAGTCTCGGCAGTCGCGCTGCCGACATGCGGCAGCAGCACGACATTGTCCATCGCGAGAAGCTCGGGCGGCACGATCGGCTCGTTGGCGAACACGTCGAGGCCGACCGTGCGAATCGTGCCAGCCTTGAGGGCCGCGATCAGCGCCGGCTCGTCGACGATCGAGCCGCGCGCAATGTTGATCAGCGTGCCGTTGGACCCGAGCGCCTCGAGCACGCGTGCGTCGACAAGGTTCTTCGTCGCGGGGCCGCCGGGGCAGGCGACGATCAGGAAGTCGCTTTGCCCCGCGAGCTTGGCGGGATCGGACACGAACGTCCATGCGGGGTCGACGTCCTGCTTGCTGCGGCCGGTGTACGCGATCGCAAGGCCGAACGCCGAGAGCCGATGCGCGATCGCCTTGCCGATCCGCCCGAGGCCGAGGATGCCGGCGCGCTTGCCGGCGAGCCTCGTGGTGAGCGCCGACGCGCCGCTCGACCAGTCGCCGGCGCGCAACAGGCGGTTGGCGCGCACGAATCCGCGCGCCGTCATCAGCACCAGCGCGACGGCGGTGTCGGCAACGTCGTCGGTCAGCACGTCCGGCGTGTTGGTGACCTTGAGGCCGCGCTTCTTGCAATAGTCGACCGGCACGCCGTCGTAGCCGACGCCGAACACCGAGATGATCTCGAGTGCGGGCAGCGCGTCGAGGAGCTCGGTCGACGTCACGGTGCCGCCCGCCTGCACGAGGCCGCGGATCTTCGCGCCTTCGGCGGCGATGAGCGCCGGCTTGTCGGTGGCGCGCACGTAGTCGACGCAGCGATAGTCGCGGGCCAGCGGCTCGCTCACGAACGGCGGCAGCGGTGCGGTGACGAGGATGTCGGCTTTGGGCATGGGGGCTCGCGAAGCGGCGGTCAGCCGCCCGTCGCGGAGAGTGGATGCGCAGCGAACCATTGTAGCAACGCGCCGATCAGGCCCGCGTCGCCGGTCGGCGTCTCGATGGCGCGCAGGCCGAGCACGCGCGCGGTCGCCGCGATGCGCGGATGCGTGGCGAACGTCGGCAGCCCCGCGACGATGGCGCGCGACGCCGGGTCCAGAACGGCCATGAAATTCTCCGCCGCGGCACCCGACGTCAACGTCAGCGCGTGCGCCTCACGCCTGCCCAGCGCCTCGCGCAGGCCCTCGATGCCGGCCGTCGGTGACGCGCGCCGGTAGCAGGTCACGAAGTCGACGCTCGCGCCGCGCTCGCGCAGCGTGTTGCCGAGGAGGTCGCGGCCGCCATCGCCGCGGAAGATCGCGATGCGCTTGCCCGCGACGTCGCTCAAGCCCGGCAGCGCCAGCAGGCCCTCGCTGTCGTGTTGCTGGTCCGGAAACGCCACGCCAGGCACGTCGAGGTCGGTGAGCGCCGCCGCGGTCCCCGGTCCCGTCGCGAACGCGGCGACGGCGGCCGGCCACGGCGACTGCGGCACGCCGTATTCCGCGGCATTGGCGGAGACGAAGATCGCCGCGGCGTACTGCGCGAGATCGCGATGCGCTGCGTCGAGCGGGCTGCGGTCTTTGGGCGGGAGGATGACGATCGCCGGGAACACGATCGGTCGTGCGCCCATTACGCCGAGCTTCTGCGCGAACGCGCCTGCCTGGCGCGCCGGACGCGTGACGATGACGCCGACGCCGTCGAGCGGACCCTGCGGCGCTGCCTGTTCCATCAGGCGTGGACGAGGCGGCCCGCGCCGCGCGACATGAACTCGCCGCCGAGCGCCTCGCCGAGCGTCTGTGCCTCGCGAATGTCCGCGACCGCCGCATCGCGCTCGCCGCGCATCACCTCGCGGCCGTCGGCGCTGGCGACGACACCGCGCAGCCACAGCGATGCGCCGAGCCATTCGGCGTACGCGCCGATCGGCGCGTGGCAGGTCGCCGACATCGCGCGTGCGAACGAGCGCTCCGCGGCCGTGGCGAGCAGTGTCGCGTGATCGACGAGCGACGCGCACAGCGCGACGACGTCTTCGCGATCGGCGCATGTTTCCACGGCCATTGCGCCCTGGCCCGCCGCCGGCATGCTGTCCTCGGGATCGATCAGCTCGCGGATGCGCTCGCCCATGCCGAGGCGCTTGAGTCCCGCCGCGGCGAGGATGATTCCGTCGTACTGGCCCGCGTCGAGCTTGGCGACGCGGGTGTTGACGTTGCCGCGCAGCGGCGCGATCGACAGGGCCGGGAAGCGCGCGCGCAATTGCGCCTCGCGGCGCAGGCTCGACGTGCCGACGACGGCGCCGGGTGGCAGCTCGGCCAGCGTCGCGTAGCGATTCGACACCAGCGCGTCGCGCGGGTCGTCGCGCGCGATGACGGCCGCCAGCAAAAACCCGTCGGGCATGTCCATCGGCAGGTCCTTGAGCGAGTGCACGGCGGCGTCGGCACGGCCGTCCGACATCGCCACCTCGAGCTCCTTGATGAAGAGCCCCTTGCCGCCGATGTCGGCGAGCGAGCGATCGAGCACTTCGTCGCCGCGCGTCGACAGGCCGAGGAGATCGACGGAAAGGTGGCGATGCGACGCGAGGAGGCGGGTGCGCACCTGCTCGGATTGCCACATCGCCAGGGCGGAGCGGCGCGTGGCGATCGTCAGCCGGCGTGGCGTCGGAATGGGCATCGTGGCGATGGGTCTTGCACGCTCGCCGCGCGCGAATGCGCGTGCGAATGTGTTCGGTGATTCTATCAGCCGGCCGCGCGACGCCTCGCCGGTATGATGCGAGACGACACATCGACCGCAGGACGGCTCCAGCATGCACGTGATCATCACCGGTGGCGCAGGATTTCTCGGCGGCAAGCTCGCACAGGCGCTCCTCGCGCGCCCGACGCTCATGGACGGCAACGGCCGCCCGCGAACCATCGAGCGGATCACGCTCGTCGACGTCGTCACGTCGCCGCTTTCGGATCCGCGCGTCACTTCCATTGCCGGCGACCTCGCCGATCCGGCGCTCGTCGCGCGCGTGCTCGCGCAGGGCGCGGACAGCGTGTTCCATCTGGCGGCGGTGCCGAGCGGCGGCGCCGAGGCCGACTTCGACCTGGGCCTGCGCGTCAATCTCGACGCGACGCGCGCGCTGCTCGAGGCCTGCCGCGCGCAGCGCGAGCCCGCAAAGTTCGTCTATGCGAGCACCTGCGCGGTGTTCGGTGGCCCGCTGCCAGACCCGGTTCCCGATTCGCAGGCGCTGTGGCCGCAGTCCTCGTACGGCAACCAGAAGTCGATCGGCGAGTTCCTCGTCAACGACTACACGCGCAAGGGCTTCGTCGACGGGCGAAGCCTGCGCCTGCCGACGATCAGCGTGCGCCCCGGCAAGCCGAACAAGGCCGCGTCGTCGTTCGCGAGCGGCATCCTGCGCGAGCCGCTCGCCGGCGCCGACGCGCTATGCCCGGTGCCCGGCGCGACGCGCATGTGGCTCTCGTCGCCGCGCGCGGCGATCGACAACTTCATCGTCGCCCACGACGCACCCGCATCGGCGTTCGCGCACACACGCAGCATCAACGTCCCCGGCATCTCGACATCGGTGGACGCGATGCTCGCGGCGCTGCGCCGCGTCGCCGGCGATGCGGTCGCGGCGCGCGTGACGTTCCGCGAGGATGAAGCGATCGGCCGCATCGTGAAGAGCTGGCCGGTCGACTTCGACACCGTATTCGCGCGCAAGCTCGGCATGCGTGCCGATGCCGACTTCGAGTCGATCGTGCGCCAGTACGTCGACGACGAGCTCGGCGGCCGGATCGCTTAGCTCGTCATTCCCGCGCAAGCGGGTGGTCATTCCCGCGAAAGCGGGAATCCAGTATTGACGGAGCACCGAGGTGCGCCGCCGGCCCGGCGGTGTGTCAAGGCTGGATCCCCGCCTTCGCGGGAATGACGTCGTAACCTAGGCGGGCTCCGCCATCGGCTCGACCTCGCGCAGCGCGTCGTCGAGCACTGCGATGCCGCGGTCCTGCGCGCGCCGCGCGTCGGACAGCACCTGCCGGAAGCGCCGGCCGCCAGGCTGGCCGAGGTAAAGCCCGAGGATATGCCGCGTCATTGCGCGAAGCGGGACGCCGCGCGCGATCTGCCGCGCGGCGTACGCGCGGAATTCCATCAGCGCCTCGGCGCGCGTCACCACGGGCGGCTCGGCATCGAACAGCCGCGGATCGGCCTGCTGCAGCGTCCACGGGTCGTGATAGGCGAGCCGGCCGATCATCGCGCCGTCGACCGCGTCGAGCTCGCGATCGATCGCGCGCCAGTCGTTCAATCCGCCGTTGGTGACGAACGTGCGCCCGGGGAAATCCTGCGCGAGCCGGTGCACGACGTCGTAGCGCAGCGGCGGAACTTCGCGGTTCTCCTTGGGCGACAGTCCCTTCAGCACGGCGTTGCGCGCATGCACGATGAACACGTCGCAGCCGGCCGCAGCGACGGTGCCGACGAAGTCACGGACGAAGTCGTACGATAGGCCGTCGTCGAGGCCGATGCGATGCTTGACGGTCACCGGCAGCGACACCGCATCGCGCATCGCCGCGACGCAGCGCCCGACCAGCGCCGGCTCGGCCATCAGGCACGCGCCGAAGCTGCCGGTCTGCACGCGCTCCGACGGACACCCGCAATTGAGGTTGATCTCGTCGTAGCCCCAGCGCTCGCCGAGGCGCGCGGCGTGCGCGAGTAACGCCGGATCGCTGCCGCCCAACTGCAGCGCTAGCGGATGCTCGGCGGGATCGAAGTCGAGATGCCGCGGCACGTCGCCATGCGCAAGCGCCGGGGCGGTGATCATCTCCGTGTAGAGCCGCGTGTGCCGCGTCAGCAGCCGGTGGAAGTACCGGCAATGACGGTCGGTCCAGTCCATCATCGGGGCGCAGCAGAATCGCCAACGCGAGTCGGTCATGTGGCGATTGCTTCCGATCTGGCGTGCACGGCCTCGTTTCCGATTCCGCAAGCTACGACGATTCAGGCGGATCGGCTTTTCAATTCGCGATCGATTGTTCGTCGTGGCTCGCGATTCGCGCGCACGCCCGGCCGAGCGAGCTCCGTGACGCGCGCACCTGGCAAAGGCTCCCCGCCGAGGTGGCGCTTCATCTCCCGCACGCCCTTCACCCGCTGAGCGAAATGAACCTCATCCATCCTTGAACCCTTTCCCACACCTGTCTACACTAGTCCGGAGAGCGTCCGCATTCGACATCAACCATCTTGAGGCGAAGCTCCTGTTTGTGTGCTTCCGCTCTCGCTTGGTCCATCAATTCGCTTGGATCATATCCCGTATTCAAATTCCCCCGATCATTCCTAAGAGATGGACGGCACGACATGTTGCATTCATCAAGATTGCTTCCGCTGCGGTCGTTCGCACTCCTGACCGCCTTGGCGATCGCGCTCCTCGCGACCGGGCTGGCGGGCGCCGCGCCTCGCGCGCCCAAGCCTGTCGACGAGAAGGAGTTGCTTGGCCTCGGCTTCAAGGTGCTGACGGCGCAGACCAACGCGCAATCCGATTGGATTCGTACCTGCGCGCCGAATCAGATACGCGCCATGCAACGCACCGGCAAGAAGTTTTTCATCTACCCGGACGCCGCCAACAATCGGGTGTTCGTGGGTGGCCCGATCCAGTACGACGCCTATCTGAAGCTCCACCCCGGCGACCAAGACCGGATGCGACGGGCCGCTGCCGATGCCAGCGCGTACCGCGCCAAGCAGGCCAGGTCGATGGGTGAGGCCACTGCCCGCGACGAGAGCGATCCCTTGCTGGGGTCGGGATACGCGTGGTCGGACTTTTTCGGCGGGTAGGTGACGCTTCGGTCGAATCCGGCCCTGCTCAGCATCGGAGACACGCAATGACCGCCCCGCCCGAACGCCCACCCCTTCCCGATCGACTCTCGGTCGATCCGCGTAGCCCGCATCACCTGCCGGCGGCGTTCGAGCACGACATTGGCATTCGGCTCAACGACCAGGAGCGCAGGGATGTCGAGGAATATTGCATCAGCGAGGGTTGGGTGAAGGTTGCGGCAGGCAAAGCCCTGGATCGCCGCGGCCGCCCGCTGCTGATCAAGCTCAAGGGAAAGGTTGAGGCGTTCTACCGCTGAGGAGTCACGGATTGGCACGGCATCGCGCCCTCCTTCATGGTTGGAGCAGCGTCTTGATCGCGCGACGCTCGTCCATCGCACGATAGCCTTCGGCGACCTGATCGAGCGGCAGCGTGAGGTCGAAGACCTTGCCCGGATCCATCTTCCCGTCCTCGACGAGGTCGATCAACTTGGGAAGGAAGCGCCGTACGGGCGCCGGGCCGCCATGCAGGTGAACATGCCTGTAGAAGAGTTGCTGGCCTTCGAACGTCACGCCGTGCGGAACGCCGACGTACGAGACATAGCCACCCCGCCGCGCCGACCCGATCGCCTGCGACATCGAAGCCTGCGTGCCCACGCACTCCATGACGGAATCGGCGCCGATCCCGCGCGTGAGGTCCTTGACACGCGCGATGCCCTCCTCGCCGCGCTCGGCCACGACGTCGGTCGCCCCAAATTTTTTCGCCAGCTTCTGGCGAGCCTCGTGACGACTCATGACGATGATGCGCTCGGCGCCCAGCATCTTCGACGACAGCACTGCCAGCAGTCCGACGGCGCCATCGCCGACGACCACTGCGGTCTTGCCCGGACCGACGTTCGCGGCATCCGCGGCGAACCATCCGGTGCCCATCACGTCGGACAACGTCAGCATGCTCGGGATCATGCCGGCTGAGGGCGTGCCCGACGTCGGCACGAGCGTGCCGTCGGCAAGCGGAACCCGAAGCATCGGCGCCTGCGCGGTGTTGAAGAATCCGCCGTGGATGCAGCCCGATTGATAGCCCGCCTTGCAATTCGAACAGGTGTTGTCGGAGTAGGCGAACGCGCCAATGACGAATTGGCCACGACCGACGCCTTTCACCGCGCTGCCGACCTCCTCGACGATGCCGCAATACTCGTGACCCATCGTCGTCGGGCCTTTGATCGGATTCTCTCCGCGATAGGGCCACAGGTCGGAGCCGCACACGCAAGTCGCGGACATGCGGATCAATGCGTCGGTCGGCTGCTCGATCTTCGGATCGGCACGCTCGTCGATACGGACGTCGTAGGGTGCATACAGGACTGCTGCTTTCATTGTCGTCTCCTTGCTTCGCTGCGGGTGCGCTCGGCCTTGTAGTCGAATGATTCATCCCATTCGAGCTCGCCCATTGGCCAAGATCCCGCCAACAATCGTTCGCCCTCCGATTCGAACGCCAAGCCTGCCTCGGCCGCAATCGCCTCGTGCAGACAGCGGCCGGCGAACGCGAGCACGCCGGCGCGCAAGCCCGCATCCTCGGCGAGCGCACGCGCGAGGCCCTTCGCGGCGATCGCCCGCACAAACGGTGTCACCGCGGCCGAGATCGCCGCGGTCGCTTCGCGCGGCATCGCCGACGGCATGTTCGGCACCGCGTAGTGGAGGACACCCTCCTCGACATAGGTAGGCACGTCATGGCTCGTCGCGCGCGAGGTCTCGGCGACGCCGCCCTCCTCGATCGCGATGTCGACGATCATCGCGCCGCGCTTCATCCGCGCCACGAGCGCGCGCGGCAGGAGCTTGGGCGCGCGCTCGCCCGCGGTGAACGCGGCGCCGACGACGAGGTCGGCGGTGAGTGCTGCACGCTCGATCGCCGCCGGGATCGCCGTTGCGCGACGCAATTGCGTGACGCGCGCACCCGCCGCGCGTGCCGCATCGGCGGCGGCGTTGCCGGCGTGGCCGGCGCCGAGCACCAGCACGTCGGCAGGCGCGCGTCCCTGCGCGTCGATGGCGACGTCGAGTGCCATCCGCCCGGCAATGACCGACATCGGCGCGAGGAGCGGGAAGCCTCCCTGCGCATCGCGCACGGCCTCCCAGGCGATCGCCGTGATGCCGCTCGCGACGACCGAGCGTGCGCGCTGGGGATGGCCGGCGAGGTGATGGAATCCGAACACCGCGTGCCCGGCAGACACGCGCGCGATCTCGGCCGGCTGCAGCTCCTTCACCTTGACGACGAGCCCGCACTCGAAGACGCGGTCGGCGTCGACGATGCGCGCGCCCGCACGCCGATAGTCGTCGTCGGCGTGACCGGTGCCGGCGCCCGCACCCGCCGCGACGCAAACGTCATGGCCATCGCGGACGAGCGCGGCCACGTCGCCCGGCACGAGCGCGATGCGGCGCTCGCCCGGCTTCGTCTCGCGTGCGACGCCGATCTTCACGGCAACCGCCGTTGACTGCGATGGATCGCGATGCTCGACATGCGGTCTCGAAATTGCGCGAACGCCCATTGTGAACCACGCCGGCGTCGCGCCGCCTGCGCCCCTCGCAAAGCGATCGCATACCGCAGCGTTGCCCTTGGCGCAGCGCTCGTTTTCCCCCATCGAACATGGCGTCGCCGCCAATTTGCTACCCTTGGATTGCGGCGCGCCTGCGACGAGCGCGCCGGCCGACCTTACGCCGGCCCCACCGGCGGCGCGCAACGACACGCCACGCGGTTCGCCAAGCCGCCTTTCAGAACAGGAACGACACCATGTCCCCCGATTCCCGCGTTTCCGACCGACCCGCACTGCGCGACGCTGCGCTCTTCCGCGAAGCCTGTTTCGTCAATGGCCAATGGCGCGGCGCCGACAACGGCACGACGTTCGCCGTCGACAATCCGGCGAGCGGTGCGACGGTCGGCAATGTGCCGAACTGCGGCGCCGCCGAGACGCGCGCGGCGATCGACGCTGCCGCGGCGGCTTTTCCCGCATGGCGCGCGAAGACGGCGCGCGAGCGCGCGCAGATCCTCCGCAAGTGGGCCGAGCTGCAGCTCGCGCACATCGACGATCTCGCGCTCATCCTCACCACCGAGCAGGGCAAGCCGCTCACCGAGTCGAAAGGCGAGCTCAACTCGGGCGCCGCGTACGTCGAATGGTTCGCCGAGGAAGCGCGGCGCATCTACGGCGACGTCATCCCGACGGTCGCCGCCGACCGCCGTCTCCTCGTCGTCAAGGAGCCGGTCGGCGTGTGCGGCGCGATCACGCCGTGGAATTTCCCGAGCTCGATGATCACGCGCAAGGTCGCGCCAGCGCTCGCCGCCGGCTGCACGGTGGTGATCAAGCCCGCGGAGGCGACGCCGTTCTCGGCGCTGGCGCTCGCCGAGCTCGCGCAGCGCGCGGGCTTTCCGCCGGGCGTGCTCAACGTCATCACAGGTGACGCGGCGGCGATCGGCGGCGAGCTCTGCGCCAATCCCACCGTGCGCAAGCTCTCGTTCACCGGCTCGACGGAAGTCGGCCGCATCCTGATGCGCCAGGTCGCGCCGACGATCAAGAAGCTGTCGCTCGAGCTCGGCGGCAACGCGCCGTTCATCGTGTTCGACGACGCCGACCTCGACGCCGCGGCCGACGGCGCGATCGTGTCGAAGTTCCGCAATGCCGGGCAGACCTGCGTCTGCGCGAATCGCCTGTTCGTGCAGGACGCCGTCTACGACGCGTTCGCCGAGAAGCTCAAGGCGCGCGTGCAGAAGCTCAAGGTCGGCGTCGGCAGCGAGCCCGGTGTCGACCAGGGCCCGCTCATCAACCGCGAGGCGCTCGACAAGGTCGAGGATCACATCGCCGACGCGTCGTCGCAGGGCGCCAAGGTTCTCGTCGGCGGCAAGCGCGCGAAGCAGGGCGGCACGTTCTACGAGCCCACGGTGCTGATCGACGTCACCCCGGAGATGAAGATCTTCCGCGAGGAAACGTTCGGCCCGGTGGCGCCCCTGATCCGCTTCCGCGACGAGGCCGAGGCGGTCGAGCTCGCCAACCGCACCGAGTTCGGCCTCGCCTCGTATTTCTATGCGCGCGACATCGGCCGCATTTTCCGCGTCGCCGAGGGGCTCGAATACGGGATGGTCGGCATCAACACCGGGTTCCTGACGACCGAGGTGGCGCCATTTGGCGGCGTCAAGCAGTCGGGCCTCGGCCGCGAAGGCTCGAAGTACGGCATCGACGAGTACGTCGAGATCAAGTACATGTGCCTCGGCGGCATCGGCGGCTAGCAGCCGTCGTCCCCGCGAAAGCGGGGACCCAGCGGTGGCGGTGGCGTGGGGACGCGTTTCGCACACCACGTGACGTCAATGCTGGATTCCCGCTTTCGCGGGAATGACGGCCTGTCACGACGGATCGGCTAGCGGATTCCCCACGCCAGCGCGTCGCGTTCGTCGATGACGAGCGTCGACTCGGCGGTCACGAACGCCGTGCCGGCGATCGTCGGCGCGATCGTGCCGGCGGCGCGGTCGCGCCACGCGTAGCGGCCCTCGAACGTCGTGCCGAGGATGCTCTCCTGGATCCACGGCGCGCCCTCCGCGAGCTTGCCGTCGGCGGCGAGGCAAGCGAGCTTCGCGCTCGTCCCTGTGCCGCACGGCGAGCGGTCGTACGCGCCGCCCGGGCACAGCACGAAGTTGCGCGCATCGCCCCCGCCCTGCGGCGGCCCGAAGAGCTCGACATGGTCGACGTCGGGATGCCCGGCGGCGTTGAGCGCCGCGCGGATCGCGCGGCAGCGTGCGGTCAACGCCGGCACGTCTGCGAGCGACAGCTCGAGCGCGCCCGCGTCGACG
>Ga0207707_10002687_pt1 | contig 15893 bp, 13 predicted proteins | sample KBSC83BmetaG_FD_184336 | JGI IMG/M metagenome (GOLD analysis project Ga0207707, IMG submission 184336) | Corn rhizosphere microbial communities from Kellogg Biological Station, Michigan, USA - KBS C8-3B metaG (SPAdes) (version 2) | ecosystem: Host-associated > Plants > Roots > Rhizosphere ...
TGGGCGACACGATCAAAGTCGGACGCCGCGGATCCTTCAGCGGCCGTCTCACGGTGCATGGTGTCCAGGGCCACGTCGCCTACCCGCACCTGGCGGAGAACCCGGTGCACACTCTCGCGCCGGCGCTAGCGGAGCTCACCAGCCGGGAATGGGATAAAGGCACCGAGTACTTCCAGCCGACGACATTTCAGGTGTCGAACCTGAACGCCGGGACCGGTGCGCCCAACGTCATTCCCGGCGAATTGAAGGCGCGCTTCAACCTTCGCTACTCGCCGGTGCAGACGCAGGAGGCCCTGAAGGAAGTCGTCGAAGGCATCCTGCGCAAGCACGGAGTGCGCTTCTCCATCGAGTGGTATGTGTCCGGCGAGCCCTTCTACACCCCGCCCGGCCGCCTCTCGGAGGCCGTCGGCGCGGCCGTGCAGGACGTGGTCGGCGCGCGGCCGAAGCTCTCCACCGGCGGCGGAACTTCAGACGGCAGATTCATTGCCCCGCTGGGGGCGCAGGTGGTGGAGCTCGGCGTGGTGAACACGACGATCCACAAGGTGAACGAGTGCGTGCGCATCGAGGAAATCGACGCGCTGCACCGGATGTACGTCAACGTACTGAAGAACCTGCTTACATAGGCGAAAAATGCCTGCGGCATTTTTTCGCAGAGTCGAGGCCCTCAGCTAGTCCACGCGGCCGGCAAAAAGCGTGGTTTTTGCCGGCGTGCCGGTCCTGCGGGTGTTCGTCGCGATTCCCAGCCAACCCAGGAACACCGCCCAGATCAGCACCCACGCGGGCATTGCCAGCCCGAGCACCTTGGTGACCTGGCTGCACTCACCGCTTCCGGAGAGCACTTTGCGGATCAGCTCGAACGTCGGAGTGAACTTCCACAGCACCGACAGCGGCGCTCCGCAGGAGGGGATCGATCCGGGAGGCAAGCTCTGCACGTACAGATGACGCGCTGAGACCCCGATGGTCGTAAGCGCGATGAGGGCGAGGAGGACTGCGTAGACGCGTCCTCCCCAGCCGCGCGGGTTGTGGACGCCGGCGACCAGGAACACGACGCCGAGCGCAATGATGCCGATGCGCTGGAAAATGCACAGGGGGCAGGGATCCTCGCCGAGGTCGTACTGCGCATGCAGCGCATACGCCATCAGCCCGAAGCAGGCGAGAAAACCGACGAAATTGACCAGGCGGCGGTGCTTCAACACCCCGCAATGGTACTACACCGCAGCGGGTTGGGAACCGCCGCCGCTCTCGCTTTCGCGCTCCCGCAGCTGCCGCTCGACGTCCTCCAGGGAAGTGTGGCGAATGTCCTTCCCGTGGACCATGTAGATCACGTACTCGCTGATGTTCTTCGCGTGATCGCCGATTCGCTCGAGCGCACGCACCACCCACATGACATCCAGGGCCCGGCGGATCGTGCGCGGATCTTCCATCATGAAGGTGATCGACTGGCGCTGGATCGCCTCGTACTCCTCATCGACGAGCCGGTCCTGGCGTGCCACTCGCAGAGCCGATTCCACGTCCATGCGGGCGAAGGCATCGAGGGCATCATGCACCATGTCCGACACCACGCGGCCGAGATGTTTGATCTCGCGATACTTGTCCGCCGGACGCTCCATGGTCGCCAGCCGAGAGGCGATGTACCCGATCTTCTCGCCCTCATCCCCGATCCGCTCCAGGTCGGTGATGGTCTTGATGATCGCGACGATCACCCGCAGATCCCCCGCGGCGGGCGCCCGCGTCGCCAGGATCCGGCTGCACTCCTCGTCGATCGTGACCTCCATGTTGTTGACCTGGTAATCATCCAGCGCGACCGACTCCCCGAGCGAGCTGTCGCCTTCGACCAGGGCGGTGATCGCCTTGTCGAGCTGCTGCTCGACGAAGCCGCCCATGCCGAGCACCTTGCTGCGGACACGCTCGAGATCCTCGTTGAAACGACGAGAGATATGGTGGCTGAGATCGGCGGTTTCCATCAGTAGGCGTCTCCGGCTCCGATCGACGACGGACGGTTCAGGATCATAGCGGAACCACGGCAAACAAACAGTGCGTGAGCGCACAGGCGCGCGCCGACTCGATGCGACGAATGTGTGTCCACAAGGCTGCGCTGCGCCGCTCCATCGCGCGGTTGCCAGTCGCCGCCGGCTTCGGGCGGGAACCGCCGTCGGGCCCTCATCAGGCGGCGTCGGCCACCAAGGGTGCCTCAGCGCGCTGCGTAAGAGCGGTGCCGTGAGGCCAGCGCAGCAGCTGCAGCTCTCCGTTCATCCGTTCGACCACGGCCGAGCAGGACTCCACCCAGTCGCCCGTATTGCAGTAAACGGTGCCGTCGATCTCGCGCAGGTTGGCGCGATGAATGTGCCCACAAACCACGCCGTCGTACCCCTCGCCGCGGGCGTGGCCGGCGGCGATCTGCTCGAAACTGTCGATGTAGCGAACACTGGCGGCGATGTTGAGCTTGATGCGTTCCGCCAGAGGCCAGTAGGGGCGCTTGAACAGCCTGCGGACGTTGTTCAGGCCGTTGTTCATGACCACGGTCACCTCATACAGGGCATCTCCCAGGCGCCCCAGCCAGCCGGGGACTGGGACGATGCCGTCGAACTGATCGCCGTGCATCACCAGCAGCCGCTGACCCCGGGCGGTGCGGTGGACCCATTCGCGGTGCACCTCGAACTGCCCCTGAAGCATCTCGGCGAGCATCGCCAGACTGGCGTCATGGTTGCCGGGGATGTACACCAGCCGGGCACCGGCGCGCTGCCGGGCCAGCAACGTGCGCACGACGTTGGTGTGGTCAGCTGACCAGAAGAAGCGCTTGGAGAGGCTCAAAGCATCCACGATATCCCCGACCAGCACGATGCGCTCCGCCTCGATGCCGCGCAGGAACTCGCACAGCTCACGCACTCGTGCGTGCTTGAAGCCCAGGTGGATATCGGAAAGGAACAGGGTCCGCACTTTGCGGGCGCGGCCGGGGTCGTTTGACTGTCGCATGCCATGCAAGGCTCTGCGGTGCGCATGTCGGGCCGATGACAACCCGGGGAACTAATTCTTACAGATGAAACGCTTGGAACGGAAAGCTAAACCGCCGCCTTGGACTCGAGGTTCACGCGCTGTACACGATGAGGCGGAAAATGACAGGCGAAGGTGCTCCCCGCTCCCAGGGTGCTGGTGATCTCCAGGTCTGCTCCGTGTCGCTGCAGCACGTGCTTGACGATCGCCAGCCCGAGCCCTGAGCCGCCTGAGGAACGCGAGCGGCCGGAGTCGACGCGGTAAAACCGCTCCGTCAATCGCGGGATATGCTCAGGGGGGATGCCTATGCCCGTGTCCGTGACCGAGAAATGACCGCCATCCTGATCGACCCACCAACGCATCTCGATGGAGCCCTCCGACGGGGTGTACTTCGCGGCGTTGTCCACGAGATTGGAGAACGCGGAATGGATTTCCGGCTCGTCCCCTATGAGCTGCGCGTCCGATTCCACTCGCACGCGCACGTCGCGGGGATGCGAGGGCCTCGCCAATACGTCCTTGCGCAGAATGGACAGCAGGGCCGCGATGTCCACCGGTTCCCCGCCGACGACCTCCTGCGCCTCCTCCAGGCGTGACAGTGCCAGCAGATCCTGGATGATCCCGGTCATGCGCTCGGCCTGGCGGCGCATTTCCGCTACCGGGCCCTGCAGATCGCGGTCGAGCGCCGGGTCCTGGCTGAGTGTCTCCAGGTAACCGGAAATCACCGTCAGAGGCGAGCGCAGCTCATGCGAGGCGTTGGCCACGAAGTCTTTGCGCATGGCCTCGAGCTTCATCTGCCTCGAGACGTCCGTCACCAGCAGCAGTTGCTGGCCCTCGCCGTAGGGAACCACGTGCAACGACAGATACTGCTCGTCGCCCTTGGTCTGCCGGATGACCACGGCGTTCGAGTAGTCGTTGCCGTCCAGGTAGCGCGCAAACTCCGGGTCGCGCAGCAGATTGTCGATGCGCAGTCCCAGATCGGCCGTGCGGCGCAGGTCCAGCAAGCGCGCCGCCGTGCGATTGAACCACATGATCTCGCGCTGCCCGTTCAACATGACCACGCCGTTGGGGAGCGCAGCGGTCGAGCGCTGCAACTGCCGGACGAGCTGCACGAAGCGCTGCTTGTGAAAGCGCTTGCGGCGGTGCAGGCGGACGATCTGCGCAATCATGTCGCCCCACACGCCACCGACATCCGGGGCGTCGGCATAGCTGCGGTGGCGCAGCCACCAGTCGGTGCGGAACAGATTGGCGAGCTGCCAGGAGAGATTGAGCGCCAGCGCGACGGCAAGGCCGCCCCAGACATTGCCGAACAGCCAGCCGATGGCCAGCCCGATCAGCACGGTCGCGAGCAACCGCACCGTCGCGAACCACCATACCTGTGCAACTGGCTGCATCAGAGCTCGTTCGTGCGTATTTACTCGGCCCTGCGGGCCTCGCCCTCCGGGCCGCCCTTCGGGCGTTATCAGGGATTTCCCCAGGGCCGCGGGCTCGTGCCCCAGCTCCTAGACCGTACGCGCCGAGAAACGATATCCCGAGCCGCGCACCGTCTGTACGAATCGATCGTACCCGAATTCCTCCAGGGCTTTGCGCAACCGGCGCACATGAACGTCGATCGTGCGCTCCTCGACGTAGACGTTACCGCCCCAGATGCGATCGAGCAGCTGATCGCGAGTGTAAACCCGCTCCGGGTGAGTCATGAAAAACTCGAGCATGCGGTACTCGGTCGGACCCAATGCAACCGTGCGATCGCCGACCATCACGCGATGACTCGCCTGGTCCAAGGCCAGGCCCTCGAACTCCACTCGCTCGTCGGTGCCGTTGCCGGAGGCGCGGCGCAACACTGCGTTGATGCGCGCCAGCAGCTCCCGGGGCGAAAACGGCTTGGTGACATAGTCATCGGCGCCGCCCTCGAGGCCTGCAACCTTGTCTCCCTCCTCGGCGCGCGCAGTGAGCAGGATGATCGGCAGCTCACGGGTCTCCCGGTCGCGTTTCAGTGCGCGGGTGAGCTCCAGGCCGCTCATGTCCGGAAGCATCCAGTCGATGAGCACCAGATCGGGCCGCTGATCCACGAGTGCTGCTCGCGCCGCGCGGCAATCCTCAGCTTCACGCACCTCGAAGCCGCTGCGCTTGAGGCCGAAAGCGATCATCTCGCGAATCGGCTTCTCATCCTCGACGATCAGAACCAGTTTGGCGGGCATGACGTTTACGGGCTTTTGTGGCGCAGGTATTACAGAGGGCGTCTGTTGCAGATTCATGACACCGCATGGATGTTTCAATTCCGTTACCGCTCAGCTGGTTGCGCCACCTCGTCACGCAGGTAGACCGGAGCCGCCTGCTCCGCAGGGACCGCACCGCCCTTGTGCAACATTGGGGCTGCCAGGAGGGCGATCTCGTGCGCACGCGGCAGCATCCTGTCATGTATGACGGACAGCTGCGGCTCCAGGCGGGAGCGCAATTGCGGATAGGCGGCAAAGCCCCGCCCTGCTGCAATGACAGGGGACGTCCACGCGGGCGGGATCACCACAGACTCCGGTGGACTGACTCTTTCCTCGCCCGCCAGTCCGGCCAGGCCGTCGATCTGCTCAAAGCAGGCCCAATAGACCTCGCGCATGCGGGCGTCGTTGCAGACGATCACCCGGGGGGGCTCAGTGCCCAGGGGCGGGTGCTCGCGGCCGCCCGGTGCGACTCCACTGCCCGCAGGCGGGTGCTCGGGGGCGACACGCTCGGCCTTGCCGGCGGCATGCGCGACCTCGCTGCCGGCCGACCCGGACCCGAACGCTCGCTGGGCCACGGCCATCAGGTCCGACACGGGTACGACGGGCAGCCCCGCACCGAATGCCAGCCCCTGAGCGACACTCGCCGCCAAGCGAACACCGGTGAACCCGCCCGGACCGCGGCCGAAGGCGATCCCATCGAGGGCGCCGAGGCTCATCGCCGCTTCCGCGAGCAGCTCATCGATCATGGGGAGGATGTGCTCGGCGTGCCCACGGCCGAGCTCAAGTTCGCGCCCTGTCAGGGCGCCGTTAATAAGGAGGGCCGCCGAACACCCCTCCGTCGCCGTGTCGAGCGCGAGGAGTTTCATGAGTCGGCGGCCGCGGTGGGAGCCGCGTCGTTGGGGGTGATCGCGCCCACGGGTGCATGGCGGCGAAGGAATCGAAGCGCCTCGTCAACATCCCGCGTTGCCGTCATAGGGGGCAGCGCGGACAACAACACACGCCCGTAGCTACGGCCGACCACTCGCGGGTCGCAGATCACCACGGCCCCGTAGTCCTCCTCACTGCGAATCAGTCGTCCGACCCCTTGCTTGAGGGCCAGAGCCGCCTCGGGAAGTTGGTAGTCACGGAAAGCGTTGGCACCCGTCGCCTGCAGGTGCTCGATGCGGGCCCGCACCAGCGGGTCCTCGGGAGAGGCAAAGGGGAGCTTGTCGATGATGACGAGCCGCAGGGCCTCGCCCTTCACATCGACCCCTTCCCAGAAGCTGGCGGTTCCCAGCAGCACCGCGTTGCCGTCTTCCCGGAACTCTTTCAACAACCGCTCGCGCGGCGCCTCACCCTGAACATACAGCGAATACGGTGGCACCGCGCTCTTCCAGCGCTCGCGCAACCAGGCCGCACCCTGACTCAAGGCCCGATGGCTGGTGAACAGCACGAATGCCCCACCCCTGGACGCATCGATCATCTCGAGCGCGCGCGACATCACCGCGGCGGTGTATCCGGGAGAAGTCGGGTCGGGCATCCCAGCCGGCAGAAACAACAAGCTCTGCCGCTCATAGTCGAAAGGACTATCGATCTTGAGCGTCGGGGCGTCCTGCAGTCCAAGGCGGTGCGTGAAGTGACTGAAGTCCTCCCCCACAGACAGCGTGGCCGAAGTGAAAACCCAGGCGCAGTGCCGTGAGTGCACGAGAGCATGAAAGCGGGAAGAAATATCGTAGGGCATCAGGCTCAGTGAGAACCCCCGCGCCGTCACTTCCACAGCTCGGGCACCCTCCATGGCGTCGACGGCGGCGATCCGTTCCAGACCTGCTGACAGCTCCCCCAGTCGCTCTGTGAACGCCGCGAACGAGCTGTCCTCGCCGAGACTCTCGAGTCTGATCTGCAGCATGCCCAGCGCGCCCGCCAGATCGGACACGGCATTATCGGGCTGCGTGTGCAGCTCGGCCCACGCGACCCTCCCGACTCGCGCGGGCATACACCCCCTGAGTTGTTGTAACGAGTCCTCTACGGCGTGCACCGAGCCGGCGAGTGCCGCGGCTACACCCTCCTCGGCTTCGTGAGCGGAAGGCGCGAAGCGGGAGAGCTCCACGCGCACGTCCTGCAACAGGCTTTCGATGCGCCGGCTCCCGACATGGGCGCCGAAGAACTGCGTCGCCAGATCGGCAATCTGATGCGCCTCATCCAGAATGACCGCATCCGCCGTACCGAGGATGTCGCCGAACCCGTCCTCCTTGAGCGCCAGATCCGCCAGCAGCAGGTGGTGATTGACGATGACGATGTCCGCATCGAGCGCCGCGCGCCGCGCCTGCACGACGTGACATCGGGAGACCTCGGGACACTTGGTACCCAGGCAGTTCTCGCGAGAGGACGTGACGTGCGGCCAGATCGGGTTGGCATCCGACAGACCGCGCACTTCAGCGAGATCCCCGCTGCGGGTCGTCTGCGACCAGCGGCGAATTCTCATCAGCAGCTTTTCATTCGCCGGGGGCTCGCTGGCAAACGAGTCGTCCAGGGCGAGCTGCTCGGCGCCGTTGCCGGCGCGACCCAAACGGTAGCGGCACAGATAGTTCGCACGTCCTTTCAGCAGAGCAATCCGCGCAGGACGCCCGATGGCGCGGGCCACGAGCGGCAGGTCCTTGGAGAACAACTGATCCTGCAGGGTGCGCGTGCCGGTCGAGATCAGCACCCGAGCGCCCGACAGAAGCGCGGGCACCAGGTAGGCAAAGGTTTTGCCTGTGCCAGTACCGGCCTCCACCGCCAGCAAGCCCCGACCGGCCAGCGCCTCGGCGACGCGCTCGGCCATGCGCAGCTGCTGGCGCCGCACCTTGAAGTCCGGGAGGGCTCGCCGTAGCGGGCCCTCCGAACCGAATATGTCATCGAGGTCGAGCATGGTCTGGTCGAATCGGCTCAGGCGGCGCCGGGGGCACCGGAAACGCGCTGCCGCCGCCCGCGCCGGTGTGCCCGCAGATCGCTCTCGCCGGTGTGCCTCCGGGCTGCCGGCACGCCCAGGCCACCGGCATCAGCGCCTTGTGAGCGGCCGTTCTCATAACGCGAGCGCAGCACCTGAAGAAAGGTCTCGCGTGCGCACGCTACCGAAGCACAGGGGGGGTGTCGAGCCGTAATTTCCTTGAGAATCCGGCAGATACTCCTGCGTACGATAATGGAACAAACGAGGGGGTATTGTCTTACTTTACTGAAGCCGGGGTGGATGCCCGGATATACTTTCAGGTCAGCAAAAGTACAAAAGGACCCGTGGGATGGCCACCGCCGAACACCTGTTGACGTCGCTCGACCAGCTCAGCCGCCCCGTGACCGATTGGGTCAATTCCGTCCGTGAGCTGACGCAGCCGCGTGCCGTCCACTGGTGCGACGGCTCGGACGCGGAGATTCGCGAGATCACCCAGCGGCTGCTGCGCGATGGCGAGCTGAAGACCCTCAACCCCGAGTACTTCCCCGGCTGCCACCTGGCCCGCTCTCACCCCAGCGACGTCGCCCGCGTGGAGCACCTGACCTATATCTGCACGCCCTCGAAAGACGACGCGGGGCCGAACAATCACTGGATGGACCCTCAAGAGGCTCACGCCAAGATGCGTGACCTCTTCCGTGGCTGCATGCGCGAGCGGACGCTGTACGTGATTCCGTATTGCATGGGGCCGATCGACTCACCGCTGTCGCGTTGCGGTGTGGAGATCACGGACAGCCCATACGTCGTGCTGAACATGTCCATGATGACGCGCATCGGGCGGCCGGCGCTGCAGCGGATCGCGGCAGAGAAGAGCTTTGTCCGCGGGCTGCATTCGATCGGGGAGCTCAATCCCGACCGGCGCTTTATCATTCATTTTCCCGAGGAGCTGTCCATCGAGAGCTTCGGCTCGGGCTACGGCGGCAACGCGCTCCTGGGCAAGAAATGCCATGCGCTGCGCATCGCCAGCTGGCAAGCGCGCACTGAAGGGTGGCTCGCCGAGCACATGCTCATCGTGGGCCTGCAGAACCCCAAGGGCGAGACGCACTACGTGGCGTGCGCATTTCCCTCCGCCTGCGGCAAGACCAACCTCGCGATGCTCATTCCGCCGCAGTCCATGCCCGGCTGGAAGGTGTTCACCGTCGGTGACGACATTGCCTGGCTGCACCCCGGTGCGGACGGCAGACTGTGGGCGATCAATCCCGAGGCCGGCTATTTCGGCGTGGTGCCCGGAACCAACCCGGAGACGAACCGCAACGCCTACGAGATGATTCGCCGCGACACGCTGTTCACGAACGTGGCCGTGACCGCGGACAACCAGCCCTGGTGGGAAGGGTTGGCTTCCGGAAAGCCCGTGATCGACTGGCAGGGCCGTCCCTACGATCCCGCCAACGGGCCGGCGGCGCACCCCAATTCCCGCTTCACCGTCTCGGCGAAGCGCAATCCCAGCTATTCACCGCATTCGGAAGACCCGCAGGGCGTGCCGATCTCAGCGCTCGTGTTCGGTGGACGGCGGCGCGAAGTCGCCCCGCTGGTGTACGAGGCCCGGGATTGGCAGCACGGCGTGCTCGTCGGCGCCTCGGTTGCCTCGGAGACCACCGCCGCGGCTGTCGGCAAGGTCGGCGTGGTTCGCCGCGATCCGATGGCGATGCAACCCTTCTGCGGCTACAACTTCGCTGACTACTGGCAGCACTGGCTGAACGTAGGGTCGAAGCTGAAACGCGCGCCGCGCATCTACCACGTGAACTGGTTCCGCCGCGATGCGCAGAACAAGTTCCTGTGGCCGGGCTACGGCGAGAACCTCCGCGTGCTCGAGTGGATGCTCGACCGCTGTGCCGGGAAGGCGGGAGCGGTGGAGTCGGCGATCGGAAATCTGCCGCGGGCCGAGGATCTGAATACCAAGGGACTCGACGTCAGCGCCGAGGCCATGCGCGCTCTGCTCGCCGTGGATCCGGCGCTGTGGCGCAAGGAAGTCACCGATTTCCGTGCATATCTCGAAAAATACGGGAATCGCGTGCCCGCGCAGATGATTCAGGAGCTGGACAAGACCGAGAAGCACCTGGCGGGGTAGGAATCGCCGGGGCGGCGGCCGCGGGCCAGCCTTGCGCTTGGGCCGGGACGCGCGTCAGGTCTCTTCGCAGACAAAGCGGATGGTCTGCACGGAGTCCGACTCGGGTAGCTTGCCCAGGCCAATCATCCCCTCGCCCTTGAGCTGCAGGCTGTCGCGCCTGACGAAGGACTCCTCTCCCTCGGCGGTCTGCACGAAGGTGCCGTTGGTGCTCTGATCGATGAGCACGAACTTGTTCCGATTGAGCTCGATACGCGCGTGCAGGCGTGAGATCAGGTTGCCCTTGATGACGAAGTCGTTGTCTTCGGCCCGCCCGATGGTGATGCTCGCCTTCTGATCATCGAGCTGCAGCTCACGATCCTGGCAACGCAGACGCAGGCGCGCGAGGCGCACCGGCCGGGACTTCATCGCGATCGCCGGCACCATGCTGGTCACGTCTTCCGACTGCCAGAGCACCTCGTACAAAGTGACCTCGTTCCCCTGCCCTTTGATGGTGGCAATGTCGATCTGCCGGCAGGATGCCCGCCATTCCGGGGACAGGCGCTCGACCGTCGCCGCGGTGGTGATGATCTGTCCCGCCTTGGCCTGGCTGGTCATCCGGTTTGCCGTGTGGACGGTGGCGCCGAACACATCCCGGTTCTCCAGCATCACCGGACCGAAATGGCAGCCGATGCGGATCGAGACGGGCTGGCCGTCGACCTTCAGCTGGGAATGGGTGGAGATCTGTTGCTGCATCTGCGCAGCCGCGTTCAGGGCGTCATCCGCGCTGGGGAACGTGGACATGACCTCGTCCCCCATCGTCTTGATGACCGTACCATGGCGCTGTTCGGTGGCGCTTCGCATGACATCGATACAGATCGCGACCATATCGCGCGCGCGGAGATCTCCCATGAGCTCATAGAGCCGGGTCGAGCCGACGACATCGGCGAACAGAATTGCGAGTTCGATATCCTTGCCCATGCACTTCAGGCAAACGGCTTACCGCGGACCCACACCCCCGCAGCTAAAGCCCAAGCGACGTTTTCGATTATACGCGACCGAACTCTCACCGCTACCGCCCTGATTGAGCTGGGAAAAGCTTAAACCGCGCTGCGTCGCCGACTTGAGACATCCTTTCGGGCTCAAGGAGACCTCGCTCATTCTAGAACGACCGAGAGCCTCCCCTGGTTCTACGATCCACCGGCAGGTGGCTGGCGGGGTCAGGCGGGCGCTCCAGCGCGGCTGCCTGCCTGTCGGAGAAGCTCGGGTCCGGCGCCCTCTTGCCGACCGCCTTCGCTCAGCAGTCTGCGGTACTCGCGTGCCCCTGGCTCCCCTGCATAGAGACCGAGCATGTGTCGCGTGATGGCCGACAGTCGGGTACCACGCGCTGTCTCTCTCTCCGCGTAGCGCGCCATTCTTTCTATGAGTTGCTCGCGCGTGGGTACGCGCCCCGCCTCTGCCGGGTAGAGCAACTGGTGCAACTGGGAAAGGATCTGCGGACGGTGATAGGCCTCTCGGCCTAGCATTGTGCCGTCACACCAACCCAGAGCTTTTTGCACGGTCGCGGCGTCTCGCAGTCCTCCGTTGACGATCATCGTCAGGCCTGGGAAGGCCTCTCGCAATCGTTGCACGATGTCGTAGCGAAGCGGCGGAATCTCGCGATTGCCTTTCGGCGACAGCCCCCCGAGCACCGCCTTGCGGGCATGCACGATGGCGACTTCGCAACCGGCCTGCTGGACTGCGTACACGAAGCTGCGGAGCGCCTCGAAGTCGGCTTCATCGAACGTCGCGAGAGATCCGCGTGGCTCGCCCGAGCGCGTATTCACGACGCCTATTCGCATCTTGACTGTTACGGGCACGCGCACATGGGCACGCATCTCCGCCACGCAGTCCGCAACTAACTGGGGCTCGCGCATCAAACATGCGCCGAACGCGCCGCTGGAGACGCGGTCGCTGGGACAACCACAATTCAAGTTGATTTCGTCGTAGCCCGCCTCTTCGCCCGCGCGCGCGGCGGCCGCCAGGTTGCCCGGGTCGTTGCCACCCAGCTGCAGCGCTAGCGGATGCTCTTCGGGATCGAATTCCAGGAGTCGGTCGCGGTCACCGTGCAGGATCGCCGCCGCGGTGATCATTTCCGTGTAGAGAAGAATGTGCGGGGAGAAGCCGCGCAGGAAGTAGCGGCAGTGGCGGTCGGTCCAGTCCATCATGGGGGCCACGGATAGGCGGCGGTCTAAGTCTTTCATTCTAATTAAGAATTTCGAATCTGTCGGTCCAGTCCACGACTGGACGGAGCCATTGTCGGTGGATGGGTGCCGCTAATGCAATCCATTGTTTTCCTAGGCATTTCAGGTCGAGCCGGCTCGAGTCGCCCGACGGCTCCCACGCAGCGAAATCCAATGCTGGAGGCGACATATAGGCAACAGAAAACGCTTGTCGCCTCGTGCGCCGCAACCACGATGTAGTTACACTGTAATTATGGACGGGCTGAGCTTCGAATGGGATGAGCGGAAGAACGCCGTCAACCAACGCAAGCACGGCGTGTCGTTCGAGGAAGCGCGAACGGCGTTCCTGGACGAGAACGCGCGGGTCATACCCGACCCGGAACACTCTGCTGGCGAGGAGCGATTCGTGCTCATTGGATTGAGCATTTCCGTGAGAGTGCTGGTGGTGTGCCACTGCACCGACAGAGCGACGAAGTTATCCGGATCATCTCGGCGCGCAAGGCGGACCGCGATGAAACCGAGCAATATCATTGGTGGATGAAATGAAAAAGCGATACGACTTTTCCAAATCCGTTCGCAATCCCTATCTGCGGAAAGCGAAGAAGCAGCTCACGATCCGCCTGGATGAGGACACGATTACCTATTTCAAGGGATTGGCGGAGAAGAATGGAATTCCCTATCAAAATCTCATCAACCTCTATCTGCGCGAATGCGCGGAGTCCGGGAAGACTCTCGCCATGAAGTGGAGCAAGCAAGTCTAACCGGCTGAATCGGAAGCCTCACGCAACGGTGTGTCGAGGCCCGGGCCCAGAACAACCAGGCGAACGAGAGCAAGGGGTAGATCGGCATTGGCTGAGTCAGATTCCGCGGGCGCACTTCGCTGCGCCCCGTTACCATCCTGGGTCAAGCACGAGCCGTGGCCCGAAGAGCCAGCAGAGCTGCCCGGCGACTGCGCGGACAATGGTCTGTTGCGCGTTCTGTATGACGCCCAGATAAGTCTCCTGCAGCCCGGCTCTGCGTATCACGTTCGCAGCGTGCAGCGAATACTCTCACGCGCCGGCGCCGAGCGTGCGGCGCACATAGTCGTTGAATACGACCCCGCATATGACCGCGCGGAGGTCCATGCCATTCGCGTGTGGCGCGGCGACAACCACACGGAGCACGCCAGGCTCGAGACGTTTCAGATACTCAGGCGTGAGACGCAGCTCGAGCGCCTGGCCCTGAACGGGCGTTTGTCTGCGACCCTGCTGATCCCTGACCTGCGAGTCGATGATCGGCTGGAGATCGCGGTCACCGTGTTCAGTAATAACCGAGTTCTCGAAGGACGCCACTCCGGCTGGATGATTTTCAACGGCATCGCTCCCAATATGGAGACACGCTATCGTCTGATCCGGCCGTTGGATCGGCAGCTGCACTTCAAAGCCTTCAATGGAGCACCGCAGGCGGTTGTCGAGACAGGCTCGGACACGGAAGAGTATCGATGGTTCATCAAAGCCCAACCACGAGTACCTCTCGAGGAACTGTCGCCGACGTGGACGATCAAGAACCCCTGCTACGAGGCCACGGAATTCGCGCACTGGAGCGAGATTGCTCGTCTGTTCGAGCCGCACTATCGAGGCAGCGTTCTGCCCGAGGAAATTCGCGCCGAGTTGGATCGGATCACAGCCCACCACTCCGGCAAAGCCGATCAGGCCTTGGAATGGCTCCGCTTTGTCCAACGCGAGCTGCGTTACTTTGCATTGTCTTTGGGAGAGGGTGCACTGGTGCCCCGCCCGATCGATGAGATCTGGACCAAGCGATTCGGTGACTGCAAGGACGCGGCCCGCTTGTATCTCGCAGGCGCACGCAGACTTGGAATCGATGCATGCGCGGCGCTCGTGTCCAGTACACATGGCTTGAGTCTCGACGACTTCTTGCCCGCCGCCCATGTATTCGATCACGTGATCGTGCGCCTGCGTCTGGAAAATGCCACCTACTGGCTAGATCCGACGATGCAGCAGCAGGGCGGCGGTTCCCTAGCCCAGATTGCATTTCCGCATGCGGGTTGGGCGCTACCTCTGTCCATCGAGACGACGAATCTGGAGTCTCTGCCGGCGGCTCAACCCGTGCAGCACATTCGTTGCGAGGACACGATCCAGTTCGGTCCGAAGGCCGACTCAGTGGCGAGCCTGCGACGGTGCATTGATTTGGGTTTCTGGACCGCGGACACGCTTCGAAACCGCATCGCAAGCGAAGGGGTCTCGAAGCTCTCGAGTCAACTGCTGCGTGAGTTGCAGGCGAGCTGGCCCCACATTGTCGAAAAGAAGCCCCCGCAGCTGAGTGACGATCTCGGCGCCAATCAGCTGAGGCTCGTCTGCAGCTACGAGATCGGCGAATGCTGGAAGCGAGGAGACAAGGGAAGGTTGAGTTTCAGTATCGCCGACGTGATTACGAACAAGGAGATCGCAACGCTGAGAGACACGCGGCGACACGACGAGATTTATCTCGGCCGACCACGTGTAGCCTCCTACCGCGCACAGCTGCATATGCCACGCCGCTGGCGTGGCGAGGGGTGGCGCCGAGTCTCGCAGGAGCGCGGACTACGATTCACCGATGCGGCGTCTCTTGAGGGAGAAGTCGTTACGGTGGACAGGGAGGTCGTCATCGACGCCTGGTCTTTGCCCGGGAGCAAAGCACCGGGCTACGCGGACATCGCCTCGCAACTGACGAAGAACGTGACGCTCGTCTTTGCCCGTGAGCGTTTCGGGCGCCTTGTACCGCCGGGGAGGCCCGGGTGGCTTGCATTCTGCAGACGGAACTGGCCGCGCTTCGCGTACTACGTGGGGGTGATTCTCATCCTGGGCCTTGCCGGCAGGTTCGGCCCCACAAGATTCATCGGCGGCTCTACTCAGGATGGCGCTGACGTCGATGTGCGTCCATTGATCGGTTCGAGCCCCGCGCCGTCGGTACTTCCCGGCTCGGGCGCCGATTCAAATGGTGCCTTGGAGTACTGCATACGAGGCGTTGCCGACTCCGGCGGTTTCTATCTCGAGAGCAGTTGCAGCGTCCCCGCAAGGGTCAGAGTCATTCCCTCGCCGACTGCGAGCCCGACAGAAGTGGAGGTTGCACCCCTGGAAAAGCAATACCTCTATTCCCTGCATGTCACCGGCCTGGGACTGGACGTTGACATTGCTGCGTGCCCAGTGGCGGAAAGAATCGTCGAGCGGGACACCGGCGAGCCTTGGACGCGTGCCGGAACCGCATACACGTGCCAGTGACGGGCGGTGCCAAAAGACGAACTTGGAGGCGACGTAAAGGCGACAACGATTTTTCAGGCGAGCTATCTGCTTGATGCAGCAGGCGAATCAGAGAGTGTCGGTCCAGTCCATCATGGGGGCAACGTTAATTCTTCTATCTAAGATCATGAATATCTGTGAATTATTTCCAGTGACTCACAGTCTCGGAAATAGGACCGACTGCCA
>Ga0207707_10002690_pt1 | contig 15882 bp, 13 predicted proteins | sample KBSC83BmetaG_FD_184336 | JGI IMG/M metagenome (GOLD analysis project Ga0207707, IMG submission 184336) | Corn rhizosphere microbial communities from Kellogg Biological Station, Michigan, USA - KBS C8-3B metaG (SPAdes) (version 2) | ecosystem: Host-associated > Plants > Roots > Rhizosphere ...
CGCCGTACGGTACCGCGCTCGAGGGGAGCGCCGCGAGATGGTTGTACTCGCCGAGCCGTTCGTACACGGGCGCGAGCTCGAGGGCGATCTGCGACGCGTCGCCGCCGAAGTAGCGCGCCTCCTCCATGAGCACCGCGCCCACCTTGAGCGCGCCGCGCTGCGCGAGATACCGCCCCAGTGCGAGCCGCGCGCCGGGATCGCGTGGCGCGCGGCGCACCGCGATGTAGTACAGCGATTCGGCGGTGAAGATGCGCCCAGCGATGAGCAGCGTGTCGGCGCGCGCCACGATCGCGCGCGTCTGCGCGGCGGCCGGCCGCGACGTGAATTGGGCCGCGGTCGCGACGGCCAACGCGAACACAGCCGCCCGCCGCGTCGCGCGCATCTGCTAGGGAGCCACGCGGTAGATCGAGCCGCTGTGATCGTCCGAGATGAGCACGGAGCCGTCCTTGTAGACCTGCACATCCGCGGGCCGCCCCCAGCGCGAGCCGTTCTCGCGCTGCCATCCGCTCACGAAATCTTCGACGCTCGTCGGCTGTCCGCCCGAGATGTGCACGCGGACCACCTTCGCTCCGGTGGGCTGATCGCGATCCCACGAGCCGTGAAACGCGACGAGCAGGTCGCCGCGGTAGTCGGCGGGGAGCAGCGTTGCCTTGTCGAGGAACGTCATGCCGAGCGGTGCGGAGTGCGCCTGCATCTCGAGCGCGGCCGGCACGGTGGAGGCACATCGCCCGGCATCGTTGTACTCGGGATTCGGCACCGCCGCACCGTGCAGCGAATAGCAGTACGGCCAGCCATAGTCCTTGCCGCTCGCCAGGATGTTGATCTCCTCGGGCGGCAGATCCTGATGGTCGGGCTGGATGTCGTCGCGCTCGTTCTGCGACACCCAGAGCGCGTGCGTCGACGGATTCACCGCGAGCCCGACGGCGTTGCGCAGCCCGCGCGCGAACACCTGCCCGTTGGACCCGTCCTCGTTGAATCGTACGGCGGCGGCGCGCTCGGGATCAGATTCGACGCAGAGATTGCACGACGACCCGACGGTCACGTACATCGCGCTGTCCGCGCCGAACACGATCGTGCGCGTGGAATGGCCGCCGTTGCCGGGCAGGCGGTTCACCGCCACCGGCGCGCCGTTCGCGACGCCATGCGCATCGAGCTGCACGCGAACCACGCCATCGGTGTTCGCGATGTAGAGGTACCCCTTGTGGAACGCGAGCCCCGACGGGCCGTTCAGCCCCGACACGACCACACGCAGGCTGTCTGCCACGTTGTCGCCGTTCGCGTCCCACACGCGCACCACCTTGCCGCCGCTGGGCACGCTCACGTACACCGCGCCATCGGCGCCCATGGCCATCACGCGCGCGCCGGGGACCTTCGCGAAGTACTTGATCTGGAGCCCCGACGCCACCGTGAGCGGGCTCGGAAAGTCTCCGGAGGGCGGCGTCACGCTGGTGGTCTCGCTCGAGCCGCCGCACGCGATGGTCGCGGCGGCGATGCATCCAAGGATGATCGACATGTGTGACCCCATCATTCGGCTTCCGATGAATAGACACCGCCGATGGCGTCCTCGCCGCGCGGCATGTTGGACGCGCGGCTCGCGAGCGCCTCTTCCTCTGCCCGATCCACCTCAGACTGCACGTCCTGCTCCGCGGCGTCGAGCTGCGCGCGCGAGATGCCGCGCGTGAGCAGCCACTCCTCGAACATCGCGATCGGATCGCGACGCCCCCACGTGCCGAAGAGCGCCGCGTCGAACGTGCGGCGTGCCTCCTGCTCGTCGTGCGTGGCGTGACCACCCATTCGGAACGTCTCCGCGATCAGGAGCGCCGGCCCCTCGCCCCGCCGGCATCGCTCGGCGGCGATGGACGTGAGCGCGTAGGCGTCCAGCACGTTGTTGCCGTCGAACACTCCCCCCCATACACCGTACGCGGCCGGCCAGTTCGCGAAGCTCTCGGGCGCGGGCGCGAGATGGTGCTGCGAGAGCCGCGTGCCAAGCGCCACCTGGTTGTTCTGGATGATGAAAATGGCCGGCACGCGCCTCACCGCGGCGAAGTTCAGCCCTTCGTGAAAAACGCCCGCCTTGGTGCTTCCGTCACCGATCCAGGTGAGCGCCACCGTGTCGCGGCCCCGCGCGCGCATGGCGAGAGCGATCCCCGCTACCACGGCCGCCCCATCGCCCACGATGCTGATGGGCGGCAGGATGCCGCGCGTGAAGTCGCCGTAGTGGCCGTCGCGGCCGCGCGAGGGGCCGTCCACGGTGCCCATGTAGGCGCGAAAGACGTCCGCCACCGGCATGCCCATCTCGTTGCACGCGCCAGAGTTACGGATCATCGGCGCGACGACGTCGGCGTTCGGCCCGCGCCGGAGCGCGTGCACCGGTCCCACCGTCGCCGCCTCCTCGCCCGTTCCCAGCCACGCCTTCGAGATCACCCCCTGCCGCACGAATCGCTTGAGCGCGACGTCGGTGAGCCGCGTGCGCACGAGCCCGCGATAGAGATCCATGAGTCGCGACTCGCTCAGCGACCCGATGATCGATGCCCGATCCGGATGGCGCTCGACGGTCGCCGCGAACCGGGCGCGCTCCTCATCGTCCGGCGCCCAGGAGACGTACTCCGGTGGCTCGAATGCCGCGTGACGCTTCATGTGGGGAAATCTATCTGGACGCGGCGGTCGCGAGCGCGGTCGCGAACTCCGGCGCGCTCTGATACCTGTCTGCCGGTTCGCGCTGCATGCTCTTGAGGAGCACCTTCTCCACCGCCGCGGGGATGTTCAGATCGGGACGCGCGGCGCGAATCGGCGTCGGCTCGCTCCGGAGCCGTGCGATCATCACCTCCTGTTGCGTGCGCCCGATGAACGGCAGCCGCCCGCTCAGCATCTCGTACGCCATGAGGCCGAGCGAGTAGACGTCCGTCCGCGCGTCGAGCGCCTTGCCGCGCAGCTGCTCCGGACTCATGAACTCGGGCGTGCCGAGCACGATGCCGGTAGCGGTGAGCTTCTTGATCTCGGGACTCACCTTGCGCTCCTTGGCGAGCCCGAAGTCCATCACGATCGCGCGGTCGCTCCCGTCGGCGTTGGTGCTGATCATGATGTTCTCGGGCTTGAGATCGCGGTGCACGATGCCCAGCGCGTGCGCCACCTGCAGCCCCGCGGCGATGTCGATGATGTACCGAACGGTGCGCTCGAGCGGGAGCTGCTGGTGGCGGTTGGTCACGTCGCACAGGAGCTCGCCCTCGACGTACGGCATCACGACGTACACCAGGCCGTTGAACGTCTCGCCCAGCCGGATGATGTGGCAGACGTTGCGATGCACGAGCTTCCCGGCCAGATCGGCCTCTCGGCGCAGGCGCGCCATCGCGGTGCGGTCGTGGCTCAGCGCGGGCGAGAGGATCTTGATCGCCACCGATTCCTTCTTGAGGGTGTCGTCGGCGAGATACACGAACGACATCCCGCCCTCGCCGATCTTCCGCGTCACCACGTAGCGCGCGTCGAGCGTTTCGCCGACCAGCTCGGAGTAGTCCGGCGCGCGTCCGGCGCTTCCCGAGCCGCCACGCTGCGACGTCGTGCGCCCCTCGGCGCCGAGTGGCTCGAACACGCGCGCGTGCGACGCCGGCGGCGACACGGCCGGCGGGACGAATGGCGGCGATCCCGGCGCTGCCGCCGGCGTCGCGACGGTCTCTAGCTTCGTGCCGTCGCGCGGGCAGAATCGGGCGTCGTCGGCGTACGTGTTCTGACAGCTCGGGCAGCGCGTGGTCATCCGCGAATCAGGTGCACACGCAGTTCCGGCCGCGCGCCTTGGCTCGATAGAGCGCCTCGTCCGCGAGCGCGATGAGCTCCTCGGGCGCCTGAATGCGCGTGGAGAGCACCGTGGCGACGCCCACGCTCACGGTGACCGACGGCATCGCCGTGATCCCCTCCGACGGCTGCTCCTCCACGCGTGCGCGAATGCGCTCGGCCACCTTCACCGCGCCCTCCTCCCCCGTTTCGGGGAGGATCACGACGAACTCCTCGCCGCCGTAGCGCGCCACGACGTCCACCGAGCGCGCCTCGCGCTGCAGCACGCGGGCGACGCCGCGCAGCGCCTCGTCGCCGGCGAGGTGGCCGAAGTTGTCGTTCACCGCCTTGAAGTGGTCGAGGTCCACCATGAGCAACGACAGCGTGAGCGAATAGCGACGCGCGCGGTCCAGCTCAGACTCGAGCCGGTCCATGAGCGCGCGCCGGTTGAGCGTTTGCGTGAGCGCATCGGTGAGCGCCAGCACCTCGAGCCGCTCGTTGTCGGCGCGCGTGGACTCCATCGCCTGCGCGCGCTGGATCGCGCTCACCGCCGCCTTCACCACATCGTCCGCGAACTCGACGTCCGCCGCGGTGAGCGGCGTCTCGCCATCGAGCGTGCGCAGGAAGACCACCCCCGCCTCGAAGCCGTCGATGCGAAATGGAAGCGCGATCACCGAGCGCACCTTCACGTCGCTGCTCGCGATCGCCCACTCCTGCCGCACCTCGGCGTAGAGCGGGCTGTTTTCCACGTTTTCCACGAGCACCGGCACCGACTTCTCGAGCGCCTCCCGAATTTCCGGATAGCGGTTGAGCTGGATCTCGAGATGCCTGAGCCCCGGCGTCTCGTAGGCGGCGGACACGACGCCGACCTCGTCGCCCGGGTGGGCGAGGATGAGCGAGCAGTGCGAGATGTCGAGCGCGTGGGCGACCCGCCGCACGAGGATGTGGTAGAGCTCCTCCGGCGAGAAGTCGCCGTGCACCTCGTGCATGATGTCCACGAGCTGGCGCCGCTTCTCGGCCTCGGTGCGCACCTGCGCGAGCTCGACCTCCGTGGAGCGCAGCGCCGATCGTGCGTGCAGAATCTCGCGCCGCACGCGGAGCTGCATGCGCACGCGCGCGAGCAGCTCGCGCACGTGGAACGGCTTGCTCAGGAAATCGGTGGCGCCGAATTTGAGCACCTGCGACGACGCCTCGTCCGGCGCCTGCGGGGAGAGCACGAGCACCGGCATGTCGCGCCACTGTTCGTCGCCGCGCATCCGCTCGAGCAGCTGGTAGCCGTCCTCGGGCTCGGCGCCCACATCGATCATCAGCAGGTCGGGAGAGGTCACCTTGAGATGATCGAGCACGCCGCGACCACCCGGAGCCACCGCCACTTCGTATCCCTGGTCGCGGAGAAGCCAGGTGAGCGTGCGTGAGAGCACGAAGTCTTCGTCCGCGATGAGGATACGAGCTCTATCCATCGCCGAGCACGCTCTGAAGTCCGTCCCATTCCACGTTGCCGCCGCTCAGCACCGCCACCGTTTTCCCCACCGGCGCAACGCGCCCGGTTTGCAGCGCGGCCACAGTGATCGCGCCGCTGGGCTCCGCCACGATCTTCATGCGATCGAGCAGGTAGCGCATGGCTGGCGCGAGCTCCGCGTCTTCCACGAGCACCACGTCATCGATGTACGCGGCGTGGTGCCGGAAGGGGATGGTGCCCACCTGCACCGCGAGTAGCCCGTCGGCGAGCCCGCCGGTGGAGGAGAGCCGAACCGGGGCGCCGGCGGCGCGCGCGCGGGACAGCTTGGGCGCGCCGGCGGGCTCCACGCCGATCACGCGGGCGCCGGGCGCGAGGAGCTTCACCGCGGTCGCGACGCCCGCGCTCAACCCGCCGCCGCCCACGGGCACGAGCACGGTGCCGACGTCCGGCAGATCCTCCACGATCTCGAGCCCCGCGGTGCCCTGCCCCGCGATGATGCGTGCATCGTCGTACGGCGGCACGAGCACCGCACCGGTGGCCTTCGAGATCTCCTCGGCGCGGTCCATTCGGTCCGCCGTCGTGGTTCCCGCAAGCTCGACGCGGCCGCCGAGCCGCTCGACGCCGGCGCGCTTCACGGCGGTGACGGTGGTTGGCATCACGAGGGTGGCGGGCACGCCGAAGATCTTCGCCGCGAGGGCCACGGCCTGGGCGTGGTTGCCGGAGGACGGCGCGATCACGCCCCGTGCGCGCGCGGCAGCGGGGAGCGACGCCAGAAATGCGAACGCGCCACGGAACTTGAACGCGCCGCCGCGCTGGAGCATCTCGGGCTTGAGCAGAATCGCCTCGGCGCCGAGCTGCGCGGCGAGATCATCGGCGGGGAGGAGCGGCGTGCGCACGGCCACGCCGTGGAGCAGATGCGCCGCTGCCCGGATCTCGGCGAGCGAGACCAGGGCACTCGTGTCCGGCGGCGCGGACGAGGCCGCGGTCGCGGACGTCGCCATCCCGTCTACGCTTCCTCTTCGTCAGGCGACACGGAGACCGTCTCGTCCACTCCTTCCTCGCCGCCTTCGTCGTCCTCGATCACCACACGCGCGACGTCGCATACGATGTCCCCCTCGTCGAGATGCACGAGCTTCACACCCTGCGTGTTGCGCCCGCTCACCCGAATGCCCTTCACCGGCATGCGGATCACGACCCCCTGCTTGGTGATGAGCATTAGCTCGTCGTCCGGGAGCACTTCCTTGAGCGCCACCACCTCTCCCGTTTTCTCGGTGCGGTTGAGCGTGAGAATACCCTTGCCGCCGCGCTTCTGCACCCGGTACTCCTCGATCGGCGAGCACTTCCCCATCCCCCTGGCCGTGACGACGAGGAGCGTCGCATCGCGCTTGATCACGACCATCCCCTTCACCTCGTCCCCGGATGACAGCTCCACGCCCTTCACCCCCGTCGTGTCGCGACCCATCTCGCGCACGTCCTTCTCGTGGAACCGAATGGAGAGTCCGTACTTCGTCGCCAGCACGATGTCGTTGTTTCCGTCGGTGATCTGCACGTCGATCAGCTGATCGCCCGCCTCGATCTTGATCGCCTTGATCCCCGTCGACCGCGGATTGCCGTACTCCGTGAGCGCCGACTTCTTCACGGTGCCGAGCTGCGTGACGAACATCAGATACTGCTTGTCGCTGAACTCGCGCACGGGCACCATCGCGCGAATGGTCGTGTCGACGGTGACGTTGATCAGATTCACCACCGGCTTCCCCTTCGCCGCCCGCCCCGCGAGCGGGATCTCGTGCACCTTGAGCCAGAAGCAGCGGCCGTCGCTCGTAAAGAACAGTATGTAGTCGTGTGTCGACGCAATGAACAGGTGCTCGACGAAATCCTCGTCCTTGAGACCCTGCCCGTTGAGCCCACGGCCCCCGCGGCGCTGCTTCTTGTACGTGGAGACGGAGGTCCGCTTGATGTAGCCCGAGTGGGACACGGTGACCACCATGTCCTCTTCGGCGATCAGGTCCTCGATGGTGAACTCGCCCTCGTCGCTCGTGATCTCGGTGCGGCGATCGTCGCCGTACTTGATCGCGAGCTCCTGGAGCTCCTCCGCCATGATCTTCATGCGCCGCTCGCGCGACGCCAGGATTCCGCGCAGCTCCTTGATCTCGGCCCGCACTTCCCTGAGCTCCGCCTCGAGCTTCTCGATCTCGAGCCCCGTGAGCTTGGCGAGCCGCATGTTCAGGATCGCTTCGGCCTGCCGCTCGGAGAGCTTGAAACGCGCCTGCAGCTGCGTGCTCGCGACCGGCGTATCCTCGGCCGCCCGAATGAGCTTGATCACCGCGTCGATGTTGTCGACCGCGACCTTGAGTCCCTCGAGAATGTGCTCGCGATCGAGCGCCTTGTCGAGGTCGAACTGCGTGCGCCGGACGACCACCTCGTGCCGGTGGGCGATGTAGTGCTCGAGGAGCTCCTTGAGCGGCATCACCTTCGGCACGAGCTGGCCGGTGTTCGCATCCGGCACGAGCGCGAGGTTGATGACGCCGAACGTCGCCTGCATGGTGGTGTGCTTGTAGAGCTGGTTCAGCACCACCCGCGGAATCGCATCGCGCTTGAGCTCGATGACGATGCGCATCCCGTCGCGGTCCGACTCGTCGCGCAGATCGCTGATCCCGGCGAGCTTCCCTTCCTTGTACAGATCGGCGATCTGCTTCACGAGATTCGCCTTGTTCACCTGATACGGAATCTCGGTGACCACGATCTGCGACTTGTTCGACGACTCCTTCTCCTCGATCACCGCTCGGGCGCGCATCACGATGCGGCCGCGTCCCGTCTCCTGATAGTTGAAGATGCCGTCGCGGCCGTAGATGTAGCCGCCCGTGGGGAAGTCCGGCCCCTTGATCAGCTTCCGGATCTCGGCCGTGGTCGCGTCGGGCTTGTCGATGAGGTGCACCACCGCGGCGATGACCTCGCGCAGATTGTGCGGCGGGATGTTCGTCGCCATGCCCACCGCGATGCCCGACGAGCCGTTCACCACCAGGTTCGGAATGCCGGAGGGCAAAACGCTCGGCTCCTGCAGCCGGTCGTCGTAGTTCGCGACGTAGTTGACCGTGTTCTTCTCGATGTCCGCGAGCAGCTCCATCGCGATCGGCATCAGCTTCGCTTCGGTGTACCGGTACGCCGCCGCCGGATCGCCGTCCACCGAGCCGAAGTTCCCCTGGCCATCGATGAGCGGATAGCGCAGCGAGAAGTCCTGCACCATGCGCACGAGCGCGTCGTACACGCTCGAGTCGCCGTGCGGGTGATACTTGCCCAGCACGTCGCCGACCACCGTCGCCGCCTTCTTGTACGGCCGCCCCGGCACGAGGCCGAGCTCGTTCATCGCGTACAACACCCGCCGGTGCACCGGCTTGAGCCCATCGCGAACATCCGGCAGCGCGCGCGAGACGATGACGCTCATCGAATAGTTGATGAACGATTCCTTGACCTCGGCGTCGATGAGGCGCGAGACGATGCGTTCCCGGTTGTTCGGAGCGGTCATGATGCGGGGGTGACGGGAGGGAAAATCGGATGCCGGATGACGGGAGAAATATACACCGAACGGGCCGCGCCAGCAACCCGTTCGATAGGTGATAATTCCTTGAACCGCAACAACTTAGGGACTCGGCGACTCACCCGGCATCACCTCGTCGTCATCGATGGCGGAATCCTGCGAATGCTCCTCCCGCGCTTCCCTCGCCGCCCGCTTCGTGTTTTCCCACGCGATCGTTTCGCGCTCGGCGCGCAGCCGGTTGTACCAGTCGCGCGTGATCTCCGCGGCGAGCTCGCGGTTGCCTAGGCCGAACGCGAGCGCGAATGCGAGCGCCAGCGCACCGAAGATGATCGCGAACGCGGTGGTCACGATCTCGGTGGCGATCCCGAGCTCCTGCAGCGCCATGAAGATCGCGAGGATGATGACACCCGCGCGGCCGACGCGCGCGAGCGTCGGGCCGCCGGGAATGCTTCCCGCGGACGCCATGAGCAGCCCGTCCACGAACTCGCCGAGCACGATGCCGACGAGAATGATCACGAGCGCCGCGATGACGCTCGGGATGTAGCTCACGAGCTCCGAGAACACGTTCGTGAGCGACGAGAGCCCGAGCGCGTGCGCCGCGACGAGGATCACCACGAACATCACGAACCAGAACGCGATGCTCCCCACCAGGCGTGAGGGCGTGCGCCGCCAGCCAGTGCGCTCCACCGCGTCGAGCACGCCGCCGCGCTTGAGCCACCGGTTCAATCCCAGCCGGTTCAGCCCGCGGTCGATCGCGCGCTCGATGAGCTTCGCGAGGAGATAGCCCGCGAAGAGGATGACGAGCGCGCCGAGCAGCGCCGGGATGTAGAGTGCGAGTTGGTCGAAGCTGCCCTGCAACCGATCGAGAAAATTCACAGCTTGCTCCCGGCTCGAGCCGGTGAGAGATGAGTCAGTTCGCGAACATCAGGCGAGCCGGCTCGAAGCTGCGCTTGTGCACGCCGGTGCCCAGCTGGCCGTTCGCATTCGATCCCCAACAATACACGGTGTGATCGGTAGTGAGTGCGCAGCTGTGCGATCCGGCCGACGACAGCGTGATGAAGCGCTGCGACCCCGCCACGGGCGCGGGGACGGTGGCGTCGGCCGCGCGCCCCGCGAGCTGCCCCTCGTCGTCGGCGCCCCAGCACTGCGCCTCGCCGGCCGTGGTGAGCGCGCACGTGAACTCGCGCCCCGCCGACACCGCGCTGTATTTCGCGTCGCCGCTGACCGGCGTGGGCACGAGCGGCTCGCGAAATCCGCTCCCGAGCTGCCCACGGTCGTTCGAGCCCCAGCAGTACAGCACGCCGGCGGTCGTGATCGCGCACGTGTGGTTCATGCCCGTCGCGACCATCGCGAACCGCAGCGAGTCCACCGGCTGGCGCAGCGGGAGCGCACACTGTTCCGGCTCCCCATCGCTCTCGCACGCATCACCCGACTCGACGCCCAGCGCGCCGCCGTTGTTCAGTCCCCAGCAATAGAGCTTGCCGTCCGTCGTGATCGCGCACGTGTCGTGCGATCCCGCGCTCACGGACGCCCAGGTGAGCTTGGGCGCGACCTGCGTCGCGATTCCCGACTTGCTGAATCGGCTCTGTCCGAGCTCGCCGTGCTCGTTCTCTCCCCAGCAGTACAGTGCGCCCGCCGCGGTGATCGCGCAGCTGTGCGTTTCACCGGCGGAGATCTTCACGAACGCGGGCACCTTGGGCAGGCGCGTGGGAGACGACAGTGATCCGAGCGTGTCGCTGCCGAGCTGCCCCGCCACGCTCGAGCCCCAGCAATACGCGGCGCCGTCGGCCGCGAGGGCGCAGCTGTGCGAGCCTCCGGGCGACACCGCTCGCCACGTTGTCCCTTCTCCGATCTGCACCGGAAGCGGGCGCTCGTCCGTGCTGCTGTCGCCGAGCTGCCCCTGGTCGTTTCGCCCCCAGCAGTACAGCTCCCCACGCTCGGTCACGCCGCAGGAGTGATCGTAGCCGGCCGCCACGCTCGCGAACGACGGGGCGTTCGTGACGCTCGGCTCCGGCTCGGGCGGGTCTTCGCTGCGCACGGCGGCGGTGTGTGGCGGCGACGCCTTCGCCTTCTGCTCGCCGGACGAGCACGCGAGCATGATGACGGCAGGGGCGAGAGCGGCGAGCAGCGATCGTCGCATGCGAGTGTCCACCCGGTTCACGTGATCAATTTCTCGTCCCGCGCTTCACGTCGAATATGGCGCTTCGGCGGCACCGTGGACAGATGAGCCACTCGCGCCGGCGCGCGTAGCCGAGGCCGAACGAGCCGCCACCGATCGGGCGCGTGGTGAGCGCCACCGTGCAGCGCGGACATTCGGGCGCCTCGCCGGCCACGAGCGATGCGCGGATGCGCTTCTGCTCCTCCGGTGTGTACTGCGCGGAGTCAGTCATCGCGCAGGCGCAGGACGATCTTGCCGAACTGTCCGGCATGCGAGAGCCGCTCGTACGCGGCGCGCGCCTCGCTCAGCGGAAAGACAGCGTCGATGGGCGGCAGGAGCGCGCCGGCGGCGAGTTCCGTCATCACCGCGTCGAGCTCGCGGTCGTTTCCCATCGTCGAGCCCAGTATCGTCCACTGGTTCCAGAAGAGGCGGCGCACGTCCGTCTGCACCATCGGACCGCTGGTCGCGCCGCAGGTGACGAGCCGCCCGCCCTTGCCGAGCACGCGCAGCGACGACTCCCAAGTGGCCTCGCCCACGTCATCGACGACGACGTTCACGCCGCGCTTCGACGTTCGCGCGCGGATCTCCCGCGCGACGTCGACGGTGGTGTGGTTGAACGACTCGTCCGCGCCGAGCTCGCGTGCGCGCGCGAGCTTTGCATCGCTCGACGACGTCACCCAGACGCGCGCGCCCAGCCGTTTCGCGATCTGGAGCGCCGCCACCGCCACGCCGCCGCCGATCCCCCAGATGAGCACCGTCTCGCCGGCGCGCAGCTGCGCGCGCGTGACGACCATTCGCCAGGCCGTGAGCGTGGCGAGCGGGAACGCGGCGGCGGATTCCCACGACACGCCGGAGGGCACGGCGCGGAGATTCGCCGCCGGCACGACGACGTACTCGGCGGCCGTGCCGGACAGGTGCTCGCCCAGCAGCTGAAAGTGCTCGCAGAGCGACTGCTCGCCCGCCAGGCAGTACGTGCAGCTGCGATCGCTGATGCCGGGATTGATGAGCACGCGGTCGCCGGGGGCGAGCGATCCGGCGGCGGAGCCGACGGAATCGACGACGCCGGCGCCGTCGGCGCACACGACCCAGTTGGGCTGGAGGGTGACGCCGGGCAACCCGGCGAGCACGAAGAGGTCGAGGTGATTGAGCGCGACCGCGTGCATCCGCACGCGCACATCGGTTGGCGAGCGCAACTCCGGAATCGGCAGATCGGTGACGACTTTCAGCTGCTCCAACCCGCCGTGGGCAGAGACGGTGAGCGCTCGCACGAGTGGTGGGTCCCGTTATATTGAATGAAGAATCCTAAGAGGCATCGGTACCGCGAGCAACGCGAAGTCGGCGCGCTGGCACGTGCCTCTTCGACACTCAATTCACGGCGGAATGATCTCGATCAAGGTGCCACCGCTCGGCGAGTCGATCGTGGAAGCGACGATCGCGCGGTGGTTGAAGAAAGAAGGCGATGTCGTCGCGCAGAACGAGGCGCTCGTCGAGCTCGAGACCGACAAGATCACGGTCGAGGTACCCGCGTTCAAGGCGGGCGTGCTCGCGAAGCAGCTGCACGCGGAAGGCGACGTCGTGCACGTGGGCGACGAGATCGGCGAGATCGACGACGCGGCCGCGGTGGCTGCTGCGCCAGCGGCGGCCGCGACCGCAGCGAAGGCCGCCGCCGCGCCGGCACCCGCCGCCGCGCCCCCCGCGAAGCCGGCCCCCGCGCCAGCGCCACGCCCCGCGCCGGCCGCGGCACCCGCCCAGGCCGCGTCCGCGCCAAAGACATCGCCCGCCGTACGCCGCATCGCCGCGGAGGAGCACATCGATCCGGCACAGGTGGCGGGGAGCGCGCGCGGTGGACGCGTGACCAAGGGCGACATGCTCGCCGCCGCGAGTGCCTCGAGCGCGGCGGCTGCGGCGCCCGCGCCCAGGGCGACGCAGCCGGCACCCGCTCCCGCATCCACGAATGGGCGCGAGACGCGCGAGCGCATGACGACGCGTCGCAAGCGCATCGCCGAGCACTTGCTCGAGTCGCAGCACGCCACCGCGCACCTGACGACCTTCAACGAGGTCGACATGAGCGCGGTGTCCGCGGTGCGCGACAGGCTGCGCGAGCGCATCGAGAAGGAGCACGGCGTCAAGCTCACGTACATGCCGTTCTTCGCGAAGGCCGCAGCGCTCGCGCTCAAGGCGTATCCCACCGTGAACGCGCAGATCGAGGGCGACTCGATCGTCTACAAGCACTACGTGAACCTCGGCGTCGCCGTGGCGGTGGAGAACGGGCTCGTGGTGCCGGTCGTGAAGGACGCCGACAGGATGACGATGCTCGACTTCAGCCGCGCGCTCACGCAGGTGGCGAAGCGCGCGCGCGATGGCGCGCTCACGATGGACGATCTCACCGGCGGCAGCTTCACGATAACGAATGGCGGCGTGTTCGGCTCGCTCGTGTCGACGCCGATCCTCAACTACCCGCAGGTCGCGATCCTGGGACTGCACAAGATCCAGGACCGCCCGGTCGCGATCGCCGGCAAGGTCGAGATCCGGCCGATGATGTACATCGCGCTGTCGTACGATCACCGCCTGGTCGATGGCCAGCAGGCGGTGCTGTTCCTCGTGCGTGTGAAGGAGCTGATCGAGGACCCGGCCGCGATGCTCATCGAGTGATCGTTCGCGTGGACGCAGCATGACGGACGAGCTCGAACCGGACGTCCTCATCATCGGTGGCGGCCCTGGCGGCTACGTCGCGGCGATTCGCGCGGCGCAGCTCGGGCTCGCGACCGTGTGCGTGGAGCGCGACGCCACGCTGGGCGGCACGTGCGTGAACGTGGGGTGCATTCCGTCCAAGGCGTTGCTCGAGTCCTCGCACCATTTCGAGTTCGCGCGCGAGCGCGCGGCGTCGCACGGGGTGCTGCTCGCGGACGTGGGGCTGGACCTCGGCGTGATGCAGAAGCGAAAGACGGATGTGGTGGCGCAGAACACGCGCGGCATCGAGTATCTGTTCCGGAAGCACAAGATCACGTGGGCGCGCGGAAGCGCGACGCTGAAGGCGGGGAACGTGGTCGAGGTGCGGGGGGCCCCCCCCGAAAACAAAATGACGGTCTACAAGCCCAAGGCCGTCATCATCGCAACGGGCTCCGTACCAACCTCGCTCCCCTTCCTCCCGTACGACGAGGAGCGCGTCCTCTCGAACACTGGTGCGCTCGCGCTCACCGAGGTGCCGAAGCGGCTCGTCGTCATCGGCGGCGGCGTCATCGGCGTGGAGCTCGGCTCCGTCTGGCGGCGGCTCGGCGCGCAAGTCACGATCGTCGAGCTCCTGCCGACCATTCTCTCGGGCTACGACGCCGAGGTCGCGCGCGAGGCCGAGAAGGTGTTCCGCAAGCAGGGACTCGACATCCGAACGTCGACCAAGGTCACGGGCGCGCGCCGCGATGGCGATCACGTGCTCGTGGACGTGGACAAGGACGGCGCGAAGGAGACGCTCGACGCGGATCGCGTGCTCGTGTGCGTCGGCCGGCGTCCCGTGCTCTCCGGCATCGACGCCGCGGCGCTCGGGCTCGCGCTCGGCCCGCGCGGCGAGATCGCGGTGGACGACCAGATGCGCACCAATCTGCCCAACGTCTACGCGATCGGCGACGTCGTGGGCGGAATGCTCCTCGCGCACAAGGCGGAAGACGAGGGCGTGATCGCCGCGGAAGTGATCGCGGGCCGTCCGTCGCGCATGCACTACGGCGCGATTCCAGCCGTGGTGTACACCACGCCCGAGGTGGTGGGCGTGGGACTCACCGAGGAGCAGGTGAAGGAGAGCGGCCGGCCGTACAAGGTCGGCAAGTTCCCGTACTCGGCGAACGGGCGCGCGCGCACCGCTGGCGAGATCACCGGCTTCGTGAAGCTGGTGGCGGACGCCGAGACCGACCGGCTGCTCGGCGCGCATCTCTTCGGGCCGACGGCGTCGGAGCTCGTGGCGGAGCTCACGATCACGCTTGAGTTCGGCGGGTCGAGCGAGGACATCGCGCTCACGGCGCATCCGCATCCGACCTTGAGCGAGGCGACGCGCGAAGCGGCGCTCGCGGTGCTGGGTCGCGCCATCCACATCTGATGCGCGCACGCGAATGAGCGTGCGCCGTGACATCCTCGAGCTCGACTCGGCGCTGTTGGGAGCGGCGACGCAGCTGGCCATGCGCGCGCTCTCGCTCACGCCGTACGGGCCGGGCGCGCTCGAGTCACTCGAGCTCGCGGCGCGGTCGCCCGGTAGCGAGGCGCGCGCGCTCGCGTGCGTAGACGGCGGCGTGGTGGAGGGGGTGATCGCGTTCGGCGCGTTCGCTGGCGCGGAGGGCGCGGCGCGGCTGCACCTCGTGATCGTTCGCGACGAGTCGCGCCGCGAGCACGTCGGTCGCGCCCTCGTGGAGGCGGCCGTCGCGCGGCTCGGCGCCGAGGGCGCGCGATTCGTGCTAACGGAGCTGCCCGACGATTCGCTCGCGCTCCCTCATGCGCGAGACTTTCTCACGAATCTCGGCTTCCACGAGGAGAGCCGCGTCGAGAATTTTTTTCGCGATGGCGTCTCGCTCGCCTTCATGCGGCGCGAGCTCGCGATCCGGTCAGGCGATCAGCCCGTGCGCTGAGGCGTAGCGGACGAGATCGGCGTTGCTCGTCATCGCCATCTTTTCGAGAATGCGGGTGCGGTAGGTGCTCACCGTTTTCGTCGAGATCGAGAGATCGGAGGCGATCTGTCCGAGCGTGAGCCCGCTCCCGATGCGCCGCATGACCTCGAACTCGCGATCGGACAGCAGCTCGTGCGGCGCTCGCTGCGCACCCGGATCGAGCTGGCTCGCCAGCTGCTCGGCGAGCGTCGGACTCACGTACTTGCCGCCCCGATAGACGCGGCGGATGGCTTGCAGGAGCTGATCGGGCGAGTGGTCCTTGGTGAGATACCCCGAGGCACCGGCGCGCAGCGCGCGCACCGCCCACTGGTCTTCCGCG
>Ga0207707_10002691_pt1 | contig 15871 bp, 13 predicted proteins | sample KBSC83BmetaG_FD_184336 | JGI IMG/M metagenome (GOLD analysis project Ga0207707, IMG submission 184336) | Corn rhizosphere microbial communities from Kellogg Biological Station, Michigan, USA - KBS C8-3B metaG (SPAdes) (version 2) | ecosystem: Host-associated > Plants > Roots > Rhizosphere ...
GGGCGCGCATAGCCGACATCGAAGCCCAGCAGGCCGATTCCGCATTCTGGACCAACCAGGAGCGGGCGCGCCAGCAGGTGCAGGAAGTCAAGCAGCTGAAAGGATGGGTCACGCCATTCGACGATCTGCAGGATCGCACGGCGGCCGCGCGGGAAATGGCGGAACTGCTGGCGGTCGAGCCCGATCCGGCGATGGCGGCGGAACTGGCCGCCGAGGTGGAGCGCATCGCCGGCCGGCTTGAGGCATTCGAGCTGAAGACCATGCTGCGCGGCAACGACGATGCGCGCGACGCGTTGCTCACGATTCATCCGGGCGCCGGCGGCACCGAGTCGCAGGACTGGGCCGAAATGCTGATGCGCATGTATGTGCGCTGGGCCGAGCGTCAGGGCTTCACCGTGCGGGTGCTGGACATGATCGAAGGCGAGGAGGCCGGCATCAAGTCCGCGACGGTCGAAGTATCCGGCGAATACGCCTATGGGTTCCTCAAGGCGGAGAAGGGCGTGCACCGGCTGGTGCGCATCTCGCCCTATGATTCGCAGGCGCGTCGTCATACCTCGTTCGCGTCGGTTTTTGTCTATCCCGATATTGACGATACCATCGAGGTGGACCTGCGCGACGAGGATATCAAGATGGACGTCTTCCGCGCGTCGGGCGCCGGCGGACAGCACATCAACAAGACCTCGTCCGCCGTGCGGCTCACCCACATGCCGACCGGCATCGTGGTGTCCTGCCAGCAGGAGCGCAGCCAGCACAAGAACAAGGACACCGCCATGAAGATGCTGCGGGCGGCCATCTACCAGCGCAAGCTCGAGGAACAGCAGGCGGCCAAGGCCGTGGTCGAGGCCACCAAGACGGACATCTCGTGGGGCAACCAGATCCGGTCCTATGTCTTCCAGCCGTATACCATGGTCAACGACCACCGCACCGAAGTGAAGGTCACCGACGTGCAGCGGGTCATGGATGGCGACCTGGAACCGTTCATCCGGGCTTATCTCAAGCAGTTCGGGGGAACCGCCGCGTGAGCGCCCCGCCAGAAAACCAGGGCTATGTGGAAGCGCATCGCCGCGCCAAGCGCGACGCCATCGCCGCCCTGGGCATCCTTCCGTTCGCCTACCGGTTTGACCGGTCGCATACCACAGCCGAAGCACTGGCCGCCTGGGATGACGCCATGGGCGAAAGCGGTCCCGAGGCTGCGGTCGCGGGCCGGATCGTCTCCCTGCGCTCGCAGGGCAAGACTGCCTTCGTGCACCTCGAAGATGCCACAGGCCGCATTCAGGCCTATCTGAGGCGGGATGCGCTGGAGGCGAACTGGGCGCTGGTGGAGCTCCTGGACCTGGACGACCATATCGGCGTGACCGGCGCTCTGTTCCGCACTCGCACCGGCGAAATCACCGTCCGGGCCACCGGCATCGTCATGCTGAGCAAGTCGCTGCGGGCGCTCCCACGCGGCAAGACCCAGATGGTGGATGGGCGCGAAGTCGTGCACGGCGGGCTGGTGGACCCCGAAGTGCGCTACCGGCAGCGCTACGCCGACCTGGCGGTGCGCCCGGATGTGCGGCAGGTGTTCCGGGTCCGGGCCCGCGCGCTGGCCTGGATGCGCCGGTTTCTCGACGAGCGCGGGTTTCTCGAGGTGGAAACGCCGGTGCTGCAGCCGCTGTATGGCGGCGCTGCCGCGCGCCCGTTTGTGACGCACCACAACGCGCTCGACATGCCGCTCTATCTCAGGATTGCGGACGAGCTCTACCTCAAGCGACTGCTGGTCGGTGGCTTCGAGCGGGTGTACGAGATCGGCCACGACTTCCGGAATGAGGGCATGGATCGCACCCACAATCCGGAATTCACCATGCTGGAGCTGTACCAGGCCTATACGGATTACCACGGCATGCTGGAGCTGTGTGAGGCGCTGGTCTCCGGCGTGGTGCTCGAGACCACCGGCGCCACCACACTGGAGCGGGATGGGCAGGCGTACAACTTTGCGCCGCCCTTTGCCCGCATCAGGTTCGCCGATGCCATCCTGGAGCGCGCCGGCGTGGATGTGCGCTCCGCCGACGAGGCGAGCATGCGTGCCGCCCTGACGCGCACCGGCGTCCCAGCCGACGATGCCACGGCACTGAGTGGCGGCGCACTCCAGGATGCCCTGTTCAAGGCCTATGTCGAGGAGTCGCTGATTCAGCCGACGTTCGTCATGGATCACCCCAAGGCCCTGTCACCGCTGGCCAAGACCCACCGGAGCGACCCTCGGCTGGTCGAGCGCTTCGAACTGGTGGTGAACGGCACCGAGTGGGCCAACGCCTTCAGCGAGCTCAATGATCCCGACGACCAGCGGGCGCGGTTCGAGGACCAGGTGCGCCAGCGCGACTCGGGAAATGACGAGACCCAGCCCTATGACCACGACTACATCCGTGCCCTCGAATACGGCATGCCGCCCGCGGGCGGACTGGGTCTCGGAGTCGACCGGGTGGTGATGATGCTGGCCGGGGTCGCCTCCATTCGCGATGTGATCCTGTTTCCCGCCATGCGTCCGGAGACCGGGTGAACGGCGGGCCGCTGGCGCTCTTCCGCTGGCCTTCTGCGCTGGAACGCCGGATCGCCATCCGCTACCTGCGCGGACGACGCTCACGGCGGGGGGCATCGCTCAGCACCATCATCTCCATCGGCGGCGTCACCGTCGGCGTGATGGCGCTGATCGTGGTGCTGGGCGTCATGAATGGACTCCGGAACGACCTGCGCGACCGGATCCTCATCGCCAGCCCGCACCTGCGGGTGCTCACCTACGGCGCGGGCCTGCGCGTGGACGACTGGAAGGACGCCATCGCGATCATCCGGCAGGACAGCGACGTCGTGGCGGCGGCCCCGGAGGTGATCTCCCAGACGGTCATCACCAAGGGGGCCGACTACGCCGAAGCGGTGAATGTCCTCGGATTCGACTCGGACACCGGCACCCGGTCGGTCACCTCGCTGCCGTCCTCCATCGTGAAGGGCGATCTCAGCTTCACGACCACGGTGGACAGCGTGGACGGGGCGATCCTCCTCGGTGAGCGGCTGGCATCGCGCATCAACGCCTCCACCGGGGATGTCATCACCCTGATCCCGCCAACCGCCGCGAAAGTGAACCGCGCGCTGGGCGTCGCAACACCGCGATTCTGGCGATTTGAAGTAACCGGCATGTTCAACACCGGCATGTTCCAGTACGACAACCAGTTCGTGGTGATGTCCCTGAAGACCGCCCAGCGATTCACCGGACTCGGTGATGCCGTGTCGAGCATTGCCGTCCGGGTGAAGAACCCCGACGAAGCTCCGGCGGTGGGCCACCGGCTGGAAGAGGCGCTGCGCTATCCCTACCGCGCCCTCGACTGGCAGGCGCAGAATTCGAGCCTGTTCAGCGCGCTGCAGCTCGAGAAGCTCGCCATGGGGCTGATCATCTTCTTCATCATGATCGTGGCCGCGTTCAACATCGTGGGCTCTCTGACCATGGTCGTAACCGACAAGACCCGGGAAATCGGCATCCTTCGCGCCATGGGGCTGACGGCGCCCGCCATCGGGCGGGTGTTCCTGCTGCAGGGCGCCGTGATCGGCGCCATCGGAACGGCGGTGGGACTGGCGCTGGGCCTGACGATCTCGTACATCGTGGATTCGTCGGGCATCGTCCGGATCGATCCGAGCATCTATTTCATTGATCACCTGCCGGTGCGGACCCAGGCCTCCGATGTCGTCATAGTAGTGGTGGCCAGCGTGCTGATTGCCGTGGCGGCCACGATCTATCCGTCGCGGGCTGCTGCCGGGCTGACACCGGTGGAAGCGATCCGGCACGAATGACGCCGGTACTGGAGGCGGCGGGGCTGCGCCGGGTCTTTCTCGGCGGGGATGGTGAGCCGATCGAAGTACTCTCGGGCGTGGACCTCTCCGTGGCACGAGGAGACTTCGTGGCGGTCATGGGCGCGAGCGGGGCGGGGAAGAGCACGCTGCTCCAGATCCTTGGGGCGCTGGACGCTCCCACCGAAGGTACGGTGCGGTTGGACGGGCAAGCGTATGATTCGCTGAGCGAGCCGGAGCTGGCAGCCCTGCGGAACCGCCAGATCGGCTTCGTGTTCCAGTTTCATCACCTGCTGCGCGAGTTCTCGGCTCTGGAGAACGTCATGATGCCCATGCTGATCGCGGGCAGGGACGAGACTGCCGCCAGGGATCGCGCCCGGACGCTGCTGGATGCCATCGGCCTCCGGGCCCGTCTTGGGCACCGGCCGGCCCAGCTGTCCGGCGGCGAGCAGCAGCGGGTGGCGGTGGCGCGCGCACTGGCCATGGACCCGGTACTGGTGCTGGCGGACGAGCCGAGCGGCAACCTGGACTACGCGCATGCGGAACAGCTTCATGATCTCTTCGCATTGCTGGCGCGTGAATTCGAGACGGCGCTCGTGGTGGTAACCCACAACCGCCAGCTGGCCGGCCGCGCCGACCGGATTCTCTCCATGGAGAGCGGCCGGCTGGTGCCGCATCCGGGCTGGGAGGCCATGCCATCATGACCTGCGAAAATTGCGGCGAGCGTGAAGCGGTGGTCCACCTCACCCAGATCGAGGATGCCCAGGTCACCACGGTGCACCTGTGCGAGCGCTGTGCTGCGGAGCGCGGCGTCGAGCCGCCGCCTGCGGGCAAGACGCCGCTGGGCAGCTTCCTGGCCGCCATCGGAGACAGTGAAGGCACCGACGAAGCAGGACAGGCAAAGTGTCCCGGTTGCGGCGCCTCCTTCGCCAATTTCCGGGAGACCGGGCGGCTGGGGTGCGCCGAGTGCTGGACGGCCTTCGAGGCGCCGCTTCGCGACCTGGTGCGCCGGCTGCATGGTTCGACCGTGCACGTTGGCGAACGCTACGTCAGCGCCGGCAGTACCAGGGCCGAGCGCACCGAGGACGACTTGCGGGAGCGGCTGCGCCTGGCCATCGAGACCGAGAACTTCGAGCTGGCCGCCGACCTGCGGGATCGGCTCAGAAAATGATTGATCTATCGCTGATGGCGGATGGGGGCATGGGCTGGCTCGACGCCAGCGGGCCGGAGAGCCATCTGGTGCTTTCCACCCGCATCCGGCTGGCGCGCAACCTGGCCGGCTATCCGTTCCAGGGGCGGAGCGGGGATGCGGAACGCGAGCGCATCCTTCGAGAGGTGGAAGCCGCCGCACGCGATACCGTGCTGCTGGGACGGGCGGTAACCTTCCGGCTGGACCGCCTGGATGAGGCCGACCGGCAACTGCTGCACGAGCGACACCTGGTGAGCAAGGAGCTCGCCGGCCTCGACCCGGGTGCCCGGGTGCGCTACGGCGCCGCCCTGCTGCACCAGGATCGGATCGGGGTGATGCTCAACGAGGAGGACCACCTCCGGCTTCAGGGGCTCTGCTCAGGCTTTGCGCTCGCCGCCACCTATGCCGAAGTGGACCGCCTGGACGGCGAGTTGGGACGGCGTCTTGGCTTCGCCTTCCATCAGGAGTTCGGTTATCTTACGGCCTGCCCGACGAACGTAGGCACCGGCCTCCGAGCATCCGTTCTCATTCACCTTCCCGGCCTCGTCCTCACCAAGGAAGTCTCCCGGGTCTTGCAGGGTCTGGCGCAGGTCGGGCTGACGTTTCGAGGGCTGTACGGCGAGGGCAGCGAAGTCGTCGGCAACTTTTTCCAGCTTTCCAACCAGACGACGCTCGGCAAGAGCGAGGGCGAGTTGCTGGATCATCTGGCCCGGGTCGTGCGTCAGGTGATCGAATACGAGGAGCAGGCGCGGCAGGTGCTCCTTCAGAGCGCGCCCACCGTCATCGAAGACAAGGTCTGGCGGGCCTACGGACTGCTCCGCTACGCCCGGAACCTGTCCTTCGACGAGGCCATGAATCTCCTGAGCGGTGTGCGGCTCGGCGTCGGGCTGGGGCTGATTCCCGGCATCGGCATGTACACGCTGAACAAATTGCTGATCCAGTCACAGCCGGCCCATCTGGCGGTGGCTGAAAATCTGCCCCTCGGTGATCCCGCCCTCGCGCTCCGGCGTGCGGCGCTGGTCCGCAGGGTGCTCGAGGACGACGTAGAGCGGCGGGGCTAGTCCCGCCGCCGGCAGAAGGTGAGACACCACGGATGAACGGCTACAACTTTACCGATCGGGTGCGGAAAGTCCTGCAGATGGCGCGGGAGGAGGCCGCACGCCTCCACCACGAGTATGTGGGCACGGAGCATATCCTTCTTGGCCTCATCCGCGAGGGCGAGGGCGTCGCCGCCGCCGTGCTGCAGAATCTGAACGTTGACCTCGACGACATCCAGCAGAAGATCGAGGAGACCGTCAAGAAGGGTAAGGCCGCGGCCGCGGCCGGACCCGACCTGCCGTACACCTCCCGCGCCAAGAAGGTCCTGGAACTTGCCATGACCGAGGCGCGTGAGCTCAATCACTCCTACGTGGGCACCGAACACCTGCTGCTCGGGCTGCTCCGTGAGGAGAAGGGCATCGCCGCGCAGGTGCTCACCGACGCGGGGGTGAGCCTCGAGGCCAGCCGGGCGGAGACCCTCCGCCTGCTCGGCAGCGACATGCCGCAGCCCGCCGGCGGTGGCGCTACGCCCCCGCAGCAGGCGGCGCAGCCCAAGGCGGAAAAGAAGAGCAAGACGCCGGCCCTGGATCATTTCTGCCGCGACCTGACCCAGCTGGGCGCCGAGGGACAGCTGGATCCGACCATCGGCCGTGCCAAGGAAATCGAGCGAGTCATGGAGATCCTGGCGCGGCGCAAGAAGAACAACCCGGTGCTCATCGGCGAGCCTGGCGTGGGCAAGACCGCCATCGTCGAGGGGCTCGCGCTCCTCATCGCCAACAGCCAATGCCCCGACGTCCTGCGCGACCACCGGGTGCTCTCGCTCGACATGGCGGCGGTCATCGCCGGCACCAAGTACCGCGGCCAGTTCGAGGAGCGGCTCAAGGCAGTGATGAACGAGATCGCCCAGAACAAGAACATCATCCTGTTCATTGACGAGCTGCATACGCTGGTGGGGGCGGGTGCCGCCGAAGGCGCCATTGATGCCAGCAACATGCTGAAGCCGGCGCTGGCCCGCGGCGAGCTGCAGTGCGTCGGCGCCTCCACGCTCAATGAGTATCGCAAGTACATCGAAAAGGACGGCGCGCTGGAGCGCCGCTTCCAGACGGTGATGGTGGAGCCCCCGACGGTCGAGGAGACGGTCGAGATCCTCAAGGGCCTCCGCAAAAAGTACGAGGACCATCACCGGGTCGAGATTCCCGATGACACGCTGGCGGCCGCGGCAGAATTGTCGGAGCGCTACATCACCGACCGGTTCCTGCCGGACAAGGCCATTGACGTGATTGACGAGGCCGGCGCACGCGCCCGGCTCGCGTCGCAGGCGCCGCCGCCCCAGATCGCCGACCTGAAGGCCGACCTCGAAAAGGTCAACCTGCAGAAGGAAGAAGCGGTGCGCGACCAGAACTTCGAGCGCGCAGCTTCGCTGCGCGACCAGGAGCGCGAGCTGCAGGGGCGCATCCGCCAGGCCAACGAAGAGTGGGAGAAGGAGCGCCAGACGCGGCGGCCGGTGATTGACGTGGAGGCGGTGTCGTTCATCGTGTCGCGCTGGACCGGGATCCCGGTGACCCGGCTGCAGGAGGCGGAGGCAACCCGCCTGCTCCGCATGGAAGATGAGCTGCATGAGTCGGTGGTGGGCCAGGACGAGGCCATTCATGCGGTCGCGCGTGCCATCCGGCGCTCGAGGGCCGGCCTCAAGGATCCCAACCGTCCGATCGGTTCCTTCGTCTTCTGCGGCCCCACCGGGGTCGGCAAGACCGAGCTGGCGCGCTCGCTGGCGCGGTTCCTCTTTGCCGATGCCTCGGCCCTGATCCGGGTCGACATGTCCGAGTACATGGAAAAGTTCTCGGTCAGCCGCCTGATCGGCGCGCCCCCAGGTTACGTGGGCTACGAAGATTCCGGCACCCTCACCAAGGCCGTGCGCCGCAAGCCCTACTCGGTCGTCCTGCTGGACGAAATCGAGAAGGCGCACCCCGACGTGTTCAATATCCTGCTGCAGGTGCTGGATGAGGGCCACCTGACCGACAACTACGGCCGGATCATCGACTTCAAGAACACGGTCGTGATCATGACGTCCAACGTCGGTGCCCGCGACATCATGTCCGGCAAGACCATGGGCTTCCACGGCGCCGACGCCAAGCAGGACTTCGAGCGGATGCAGGAGCGGGTCAAGGACGAACTCAACCGGGTGTTCAACCCGGAGTTTCTCAACCGGCTGGATGACATCATCGTGTTCCACCCGCTCGACCGCGACCACATTTCGCAGATCGTCTCGGTGCTCATGCGCGAGGTGCAGCGCCGGCTCGGCGACGAAGTGCGCCTCACCCCGGCGGCGCTCGACTTCCTGGTGGACAAGGGCTATGACCAGAACTTCGGCGCTCGACCGCTGCGCCGCGCCATTCAGCGTCACATCGAAGATCCGCTGAGCGAGAAGATCCTGCTGGGCGAAATCGCACGAGGTGATGAAATCGAAGTGGACGTCTCCGAAGACAAGGAACGCCTCGTATTCCGTGCGCTAACCAGCCAGAAGGCCTGAGCGGCACCGTGCCGGCCCGTTCCGGCACGGCCCGCCGGGGCCTCATTGACCGCGTGAGACCGATCATCGCCGCCCTCGCCGCCGCATTCGCATGCACGGCGCCGCTGTCCGCGCAGGATGTGGCGACGCCACCGCCCCTGGATAGCGTGGTCGTGATCGGGAATGTGCGGGTGCCCGCCACGCAGGTGATCGCCACCGCCAACCTTGTGGCGGGGCAGATCATTTCCTACCGGGATATCCAGCACGCCGTGCAGGCGCTCTTCCGGACCGGGCAATTCGACGACGTGAAGGTGGACCAGCGGCTCACGGCCGGTCACAACGTGGTCGTCTTCACCGTGAAGGAGCGCCCCCTGCTCGCGGGCTGGGAGGTGCACGGTGCCAATCGCATTCCCCTCGGTGACGTGCGAGAACGGGTCAAGCTGCTGGAGGGCCGCCCGCTCGACCGGGCGGCGGTGGCGCGCAGCCGCGAGTCGATCGACTCCATGTACAAGGAACGCGGATTCTACGCCGCGACGGTGTCCGCCGAGCAGGCAGCGGCCGATTCAGGCAAGGGCGTTCAGGTCACCTTCAACATCGAAGAAGGCCGCCGGGTCGCCGTGAGCCAGGTGCTCGTTGACGGGAACCAGAACTTCACCGATCAGCAGCTCGTGGGCCATATGGCCAGCAAGCCCGAGGGCTTCTGGTGGTTTCGCTCCGGCGAGTTCGACGAGGATCGCCTCGATGAAGACACCCGCAGCCGGCTTCCGGCCTTCTATGCCAGCCAGGGCTACATAGACTTCCAGGTCACCAGGGATACGCTGCTGGCGGACACGTCCGACACCAAGGGCGTGCTCCAGCTGACCGTGGACGAAGGACCGGCCTATCACATCGGCAAGTTCGAGGTGCGGGGCAACCGGCGCTACTCCGAAACCGAACTGCGCAATTACTTCCCGCTGCCGGCCGGTGTGGACCATCCGGTGTATGACCGGGGCGCGTGGCAGGGCGCCACCGCCAAGGTCGAGGACCTCTACGCCAACACCGGCTACATCTACGCTCAGGTGCACGCGCAGGAGACTCGGCACGTTCTGCCCGATGGCTCGCACACGGTGGACCTGGAGTGGAATATCCAGGAAGGGCAGCTCGCCACCATCAACAAGGTCAATATCGTCGGCAATGACGTCACGCATGAGCGGGTGATCCGCGACGCGATTGTCCTGCTGCCGGGCCAGGTGTTCAGCCGTGACGCGCTGTTGCGGTCCTACCAGAACATCGGCAACCTGGGCTTCTTCAAGCAGCCCATGCCCGCGCCCAGCGTCGACCCGGTGATCAACGGCAATGACACCGGTCCGGACGTGAATATCACGTTCCGCGTGGAAGAAAAGCGGACTGGCAACATCAACTTTGGCGCGTCGCTGGGGCAGGGCACCGGCCTTGGCGGATTCCTCGGCCTGGAAGAGCCCAACCTGTTCGGACGGGGCAAGCGAGGCAGCCTGCAGTGGCAGTTCGGTGAAAACATCAACGACTTCAACATCAGCTACACCGACCCGGCCATCAGGGAAGGCCGGGTGTCGGGCATGATCTCGCTCTTCGATTCCCGGCAGCGGTTCGTCATCCGTGACCTTGGTCGGCGGCGCCAGACCGGTGGCAGCCTCCAGCTGGGCTTCCCGTTCCTGGGCTCGCGCTACACCCGTGTCTTCGGGTCATACGGGCTGCAGCGAGTACGCTATACCGACGGGTCGGACGAGATCCAGCAGCGGTTCATCTGCAACAACTGCACGCGGTCCACCCTGGGCACGCGGCTGATCCGCGACACCCGGGTCGGGCTCCCGTTCCCGACTGGCGGCACGCAGGTCAGTCTGGCCGGGGAGCTGAACGGCGGGTTCCTGGGTGGAACAGGCGATTACCAGAAAGTGGACGCCGAGGGCCATTGGTACGCTCCACTCGGGACGATCGGCGGCAGTGGGCAGTTCGGCGGCGGTGTGCAGCTGGTGCTGGGCTTTACGGCCAAGTCAGGGTTCATCTTTGGCAACGCGGACAATTTCCCGTTCGAGCAGTACTCGCTGGGCGGCGTGCAGTTCGGCATTCCGCTCCGTGGCTACGACGAGTTTTCCATCACCCCGGACGGATTTGACCCCTCGGCCGGCGGCAGCAATGCGTCGGCGTCGGCCTTCGGAAAGTCCTATGCGGCGTTTACGGTTGAAACCGGCGCCCGGCTGAACCAGTCGCTGTACGTGAATGCGTTCATGGATGCCGGGAATGTCTATCGGACGGCCCGCCAGTGGGACCCGACCCGGCTGTTCCGAGGGGCGGGGGTAGGCGTTGCGCTGGTGTCCCCGCTCGGGCCGATTGGCGTGGATCTCGCGTATGGCTTCGACAAGAAGGACCTGAACGGGAAACCGAACCCGGGATGGATGTTCCACATCAAGGTTGGCAACTTCTTCTGATGTGACCACTGATTGACCCCAACTGGAGTGACCGTCGCATGAAGTACGTCGTCCGGGGCCTTCTCGCCCTTGCAACTCTGCCCTTGCTCGCCGCGCTTCCTCGGACGGCCGTGGCGCAGCAGACCGGCGCACCGGCCAAGGTGGCCTTCGTGAACATGCAGCGCGTTCTCTCGGAAACGCCGGGGTACGCGCAGGCCGAATCCACCTTCACGAAGGAAATGGCGTCGTACCGCGCCGAGTTCCAGCAGCTGCAGGCCAAGCTCGATTCCGCCTCATCGGCGTTCGAAACGCAGGCGACGCTGCTGAGCCCCGCAGCCCGGCAGTCCAAGCGTGACGAACTGACCCAGCAGCAGCAGCAGCTGGAGACGCGGGGTACCGAGCTCCAGCAGAAGATTGCCCAGCGTAACCAGGAGCTGCTCGAGCCGCTGCAGACCCGGGTGGTGGCGATCGTCGAGAAGCTGCGCCAGGCCGGCGGGTACGCGATGGTCTTCGACGTCAGCAACCAGTCCAGCAACATCGTCACGGCAGACCGGGCGCTCGACCTGAGCGACAAGGTCATCGCGGAGCTGAAGGCACCTCCGGGCAAGTAACGCCGGCAGGAGCGCAACGGGCAGGCGGTTTCCGGTTCGGCCGGGAACCGCCTGTCGGCCATTCACGCTGGTCGTTTCGGGGGAGCCCGCATGCTCGACATCGCTCGCATCATGGACTCGCTGCCGCACCGGTATCCGTTCCTGCTGGTGGACCGGATCCTCGAGGTGGACGGCGATCGGCGCGTGGTTGGGCTCAAGAACGTGAGCATCAACGAACCGTTCTTCCAGGGACACTTTCCCGGGCACCCGATCATGCCCGGTGTGCTCATTGTCGAAGCCATGGCCCAGACCGGCGGTGTACTGATGCTGTCGGCCCTGGAGCACCCGGAGAGCAAGGTGGTGTATTTCATGGCGCTCGACGACGTCAAGTTCCGCCGGCCGGTGCTGCCGGGAGACCAGCTGCGAATGGAGGTCGAGGTGGTGCAGCATCGCGGGAGCACCGTGCGGCTGTCCGGCAAGGCCTTTGTGGAGGGTCAACTTGTTGCCGAAGCGGGGATGCTGGCCAAGGTAGTGGATCGGTAGCTCAGGCTCTTGTACATTTCGCCTCCCAATTCTTAGATGGAGCAGGGCTTGGCGCGCAGGGGCAGTACCCACAGGCTGATGCGATGGTTGTGGACGAGCAGGCGGCTGGACGCGCGCCTGACGCGTCTCGCGTTGCTCCCGGCCGCCGGGCTCTGGCGCGCAGGTTCCGTTGCCCGTTCCGCGGCATACAGCCATGGCTGGCTGCCGCAGTCCCGCCCTGTCCTTCCTGCCATCGCCATCGCCAATCTGACCGTGGGTGATTCGGGCAAGGTGCCGGTGCTGGTGTGGATCGGCCGCCATCTGCAGGCGTCCGGACTGAAGCCCGGCATCGTCCTGCGCGCAACGTCACCGTGGCGCAGTGCGGCCTTGCAGCACGCCGTTCCTGGTGTGCCGGTGACATCGGGCGACAGCAGCATCGAAGGCATCGCCCGGCTGGCCGCTGCGGGAGCGACCGTGGCCCTCGTCGAATCTGACATACCACCTCGAGCGATCATTCCCGCTGCCCTCATCGCGGTGATCGGTGCCGAGACCGGGCGTGCGGTTCGCTGGCCAGTCCCTGCCGGGCCATGGCGCGAAGCCTGGAGCGCGCTCGAGTGCGCCGACGTCGTGGTCATTACCCGGAAGCGGGCCACCAGCGAGGCCGCGGAGGACTTCGTGCGGGCGCTGCAGCGGCGGGTCTCCGCGCCGATTGCCATTGCCCATCTGGGCATGCGCCATCTGGAGGGACTGGTCTCCCGCACCGAACAGCCGGCGACCGTCCTGGTCGGGCGCCGGGTCGTGGCAGCCTCCGGCAGCGCGGATCCGGGCGCGTTCGTTTCGCAGATCAAGGCCGCCGGTGCGGCCGTGCAGGTTGCGAGCTGGGAAGCGACCGATGACCTGCGTGACGAGGACGTGGCCTGGCTGGCGCATGCCGCCCGCCGAGCCGACTACGTCGTGATCTCGGAGCAGGACGCCGTCAAGCTGCGCGACCGGTGGCCCGCCCGCGTGGCGGAGCCGCTGGTCGCCATCATGGACCTGACCTGGGAGCGGAACGGGGAAGCCGTCACCGCCGTGCTGGAAGCTGTGGTCACGTCGGCCGGCAACGCCTGACGTGTCGTGTTCACCCGCTGGACTTCACCTTCTGCTGGAGCGCCGTCCGGAGCACCCATGACCAGCCCTAATACTCCTTCTGCACGCCCGATCATCCGTCCCGACAAGGATCGCTTCCTCTCCGAGGAGAACCCCTTCGAGGCCATGATGTCGCGGTTTGACTACGCGGCCCAGAAACTCGACCTCGACGCCGGGCTCTACAAGCTCCTCCGCAACCCGGAAAAGCAGATCACCGTCTCGATTCCGGTGCCGCGTGACAATGGCGAGCTGGAGGTGTACACCGGCTACCGCGTGCTCTACAACACCTCGCGGGGCCCGGCCAAGGGTGGCATCCGGTTCGACATGAACGTGAACCTCGACGAAGTCACGGCACTGGCCGCGTGGATGACATGGAAGTGCGCCATCGTCAACATCCCCTTCGGCGGGTCCAAGGGCGGCGTGATCTGCGATCCATCGGAGATGTCCGCCACCGAAATCGAGCGCCTGACCCGGCGCTACACCTCCAGCATCATCGAGATCCTCGGCCCCGATTCTGACGTGCCCGCGCCCGACGTGAACACCAATGAGCGGGTCATGGCCTGGATCATGGACACCTACTCCATGCACAAGCGGCACACCGTCACCGCCGTGGTGACCGGCAAGCCGATTGCCCTGGGCGGCTCGCTGGGACGGCGCGAGGCCACCGGCCGCGGCTGCATGTTCGTAACCCGGGAAGCGCTGCGCCGGCACGGCATGCCTATCGAGGGTGCGCGCATTGCCGTCCAGGGGTTCGGAAACGTCGGTTCGGTGGCGGCGGAACTGCTGCAGGAGCAGGGCGCGCGGATCGTGGCCATCAGCGACAAGTCCGGCGGCGTGTACAACGAGAATGGGCTGGACCTCGCCGCCGCGCGGGCGCATATCAAGGCCAATCGGCTGCTGGCCGGCTTTGCCGGCGGCCAGGCCATCACCAATGAAGACCTGCTCAAGCTGCCCTGTGAGGTGCTGCTCCCGGCCGCGCTGGAGAACGTCATCACCAGCAAGAATGCGCGAGACATCCAGGCCCGGATCATCTGCGAAGGCGCCAATGGCCCCACCACGGCAAACGCCGACCGCATCCTCGATGAAAAAGGCGTGTTCGTCATCCCCGACATCCTGGCCAACGCCGGCGGAGTAACCGTCAGCTACTTCGAGTGGGTGCAGGACCGCGGCGGTTATTTCTGGGATGAGGAAACCGTCAATTCGCGTCTTGAGCGCATCATGGTCAAGGCGTTCGGCGAGGTTACCGCGATGGCCGACAAGTACGCGACCAGCAACCGGATCGGCGCGTACATGCTGGCCATCGAGCGGGTAGCCGAAGTGCACCGGCTTCGCGGGATCTATGCCTGATGAACGTCACACTCCTCGCGGTGGGTCGGCTCCGGCCCAGCCTTCGCGAGGCGTGTGACGATTACCTCCGACGCCTCTCGCGCCACCTCTCGATACAGGAGGTGGAAGTGCGGGAGGCGTCGCGCGCACCCACGCCCGACGCCCAGCGCCGCGACGAGGCCGAGCGCCTCATCGCGCGCCTCCCGGACGGGGCGGACGTCGTCTGCCTGGCCCGGAACGGCCGCCCATGGAGCAGCGACGATCTCGCTGCCCAGCTGCGGGGCTGGCAGCTCCGGGCCCGGCCGGTGGCCATTCTCATCGGTGGGTCCCATGGTCTTTCAGACGCGCTCCTGACCCGTTCCGGCGCGGTCTGGAGCCTGGGACCGTTGACGCTCCCGCATGAGCTGGCACGAGTAGTCGTGGTGGAGCAGCTCTACCGCGCGGGGACCATCCTGCGCGGAGAGCCGTATCACAAGGCGCGGCGGGAGCGATAGGCACCATGGCCGAATGGTTCGAGGACTGGTTCAACGAGGACTACCTTGCGCTGTATCCGCACCGGGACGATGCCGACGCGGTCCGGCTGGTGGCGGCCCTTCAGCAGCGGCTGCCCTGGCGCCGGGGCCTGCGGGTGCTTGATGTTGCTTGCGGCCCCGGCCGCCACGCGCGGGCGCTCGAAGCCGCCGGCGCCAGTTGTACGGGCGTAGACCTCTCGATGGCGCTCCTGCGGCGCGCCCGGAAAGCCACCTCGGCGCCGCTGGTTCGCGCCGACATGCGAGCGCTCCCCATCCGGCCCCGGTCCATGGACCTGACCGTGAACCTCTTCACCAGCTTCGGCTACTTTGACGAAGAACAGGAGCACCGAAGCGCGCTCGCCGAGATGGTCGGAACTGTGCGCGTGGGCGGATGGTTCGTACTGGACTTCCTCAACTCCGAACTGGTACGGCAATCACTGGTGCCGGAGGAGACCCTGTCCCTGAACGGCACGCCGGTCGAGGTGCACCGCCGGCTTACCGATGGGGGCCGCTTTGTCTGCAAGTCCCTCCGTACCGCTGACGGACGATCATGGTTTGAGCGGGTGCGACTGTTTGATGCCGAGGAGCTGATGGCCATGCTGGATGCCCAGGGTGTAGAACTGAAATTCCGGATGGGCAACTACGAGGGGGCGCTGCCCGGCCCATTGACGCCGAGGCTGGTGCTTGGGGGACAGGTGCGCGGATGAGCTTCCGCATCCTGACCAGCCCGCCGCTCGCGGCAATGCCGCCGCTGGTGGAGCGGCCGGATGGCATCTCGCCAGCCGTCAGTGCTGCCATTGTTGCGGCACCGGGCGTTGAGC
>Ga0207707_10002693_pt1 | contig 15869 bp, 16 predicted proteins | sample KBSC83BmetaG_FD_184336 | JGI IMG/M metagenome (GOLD analysis project Ga0207707, IMG submission 184336) | Corn rhizosphere microbial communities from Kellogg Biological Station, Michigan, USA - KBS C8-3B metaG (SPAdes) (version 2) | ecosystem: Host-associated > Plants > Roots > Rhizosphere ...
CGATCACGCGCGCGTCGTCGATCGTGAACTCGGGATCGGGAACGAGATCGATCTTGTTCAGCACGACAATCTGAGGCCGCTCGTCGAGGCCGGCGCCGTAGGCGCCGAGCTCGGCGTCGATGAGACGCCACTGCGCATCTGCGGGTTCGGACGCATCGATGACATGCACGAGCGTGCGTGCGCGCTCGAGGTGCGCGAGGAACTCATGCCCGAGCCCGACGCCCTCGGACGCGCCTTCGATCAATCCCGGCACGTCTGCAACGACGAGCTGTCGGCCGTCCGGCGATTCGACGGTGCCGAGCACCGGCTGCAGCGTCGTGAACGGATAGTCGGCGACCTTCGGCCGTGCATTCGAGATGCGCGTGAGCAGCGAGGACTTGCCGGCGTTCGGCAGGCCGACGAGCGCAGCGTCCGCAAGCAGCTTCAAGTGCAGCTCGATGTCGAACTCGTCGCCGGGCGGCCCCACCTCGGCGAAACGCGGAACCTGACGCGTCGACGAGACGAAGCGCGCGTTGCCGCGGCCGCCTTGACCGCCCTTCGCCAACACGACGCGAGCGTCCGCGTGTGCGAGGTCCGCGATCAGATCACCGTCGTGCGACAGCACCTGGGTGCCGACGGGGACGCGCAGCGAAACGTCCTTCCCGTCAGCGCCGTGCTTGCGCGTGCCGCGCCCGTTTTCACCGCGAGCGGCCTTGATCAGCTTGCGACGCCGCAGCGCAGAGAGATCGCGTAGCGACGGGTCGGCGACGAGGATGACGTCGCCACCGCGGCCGCCGTCACCGCCGTCCGGGCCGCCCTTGGGCACGTACTTCTCGCGGCGGAAGCTCAAGCCGCCGTCGCCGCCCTTGCCGGCCTGGACGCGAATCCGGGCCCGGTCGTTGAACATCGGGCCGCTACTCGGACGCTTCGAGAACCGACACGGTGCGGCGCTCGCCGCTCGTGCGGAACGAGACCGTGCCCGCGCGCACCGCGAAGATCGAGTCGTCGCGACCCATCTCGGTGCCGGGCCCCGGGTGGAACCTGGTTCCGCGCTGGCGGACGATGATGTTGCCGGGCTTCGCGAGCTGGCCGTCGAACATCTTCACGCCGAGGTACTTCGGGTTCGAGTCGCGACCGTTCTTCGAGGAGCCGAGGCCTTTCTTGTGTGCCATCTAGTGCTCCTCCTCCTCCTTTGCCTTCAATGCCGACTGCAGCGCCGAGACAGCGCCCTTGCGCGCAGCGTGCGCCTGCTCGTACTCGAGCGCCGCCTCCAGCATCGGGCGGTTCCAGGTCTTCGCGCCTGCGCTGATCTGCGCCACCGTCATCTCCTCGTACCCGCTCGGCATGCCCTTCACGTGCTCCTCGACAGCTGCCGGCTTCTCGACCTTCGGCGCAGCCTCGGCCTTCGGAGCCTCGGCGGCCTTCTTCGGGGCGGCCTTCTTCGCCCCGCCGAGTGAGATCTCGATGCGCGACGTCGCGGCCCGGAAGCCGTTGTGGCGCTTGTAGCCGGTGCGGCGCCGGTACTTGCCGATGCGGATCTTCGGGCCGCGCTCATGTGCGACGACCTTCGCGGTCACCGTGGCGTCACCGAGCAGCACATCCGGGGTGAACGTCTTGCCTTCATCGGCCTTCACGCGGTCGACGACGAGCGTCTCACCCTCGCGGACGCGGTACTGCTTGCCACCAAGACGGATGATCGCGTAGTCCATAACGGAGAAAACGCGGGCGGGAGCCCGCGAGCGGTCGCCAGTGTAGCCGCTACGCGGCGTCGTCGTCCATCCCCCACTGGCTCATCGGCGTGTACCCCCAGTCGCCGTTCTCGGACGGCTCCTCGGCCGGCTCGGGTGCTTCCGCGGCCTCGGCCGCCGGCGCCTCGACGGTGGCGGCGCCCGCGCCCGCCGTGGCCGTCTTCTTGCGGCGGTTTCGGCCGCCGCGCGAGCCGCGGCGCGTCCGCTTCTTCGCCGGGGTCGGCGCGTCCCCGTCCTCGTCGGTCAACTCGCGGTCGGGGAGGTGGATGACCGGCGCGGTCGTAGCCTGGGTGTCAGACACCTCGGTGTCTGACACCTCTTCGGCAGGCGCCACCACGCCGGCGTTGGCCACCGTCGCGGTCTTCTTCTTGCGGTTCCGTCCTCCGCGTGAGCCGCGCCGCGTCTTCTTTTTCGCAGGGGCCGCAGGCTCTTCGCCGTCCTCGGCAGGCTCCTCGACCGCCTCGGCCTCGACTCCCTCCTCGTCTTCGACCTCTTCGTCCTCGACCTCGGCCGCTTCCGCCTCGACCTTCTTCTTCGGCGCGGGGCTCTTCTTGACGCGGGTCGGACGTTCCGCTTCGCCTTCGGCGGTGAGCGGCTCGTCGGCATCCTCGGCCGGCGTCAGGAGCTCGGCCCACACGAGACCGTCGGTCAGCGCCGTCACGCGCGCCGTCACCTTCTTGCCGACGAGCTTCGCGGCATCGCCGACGACCACGTCGACGTCGTCGATCTTCCCGACTCCCGCGTGCGGATCGTGGAGCCCGACCTCGCCGAGCTTGACCTCGACGTCCTGGCCGACGTCCACCGGCAATTTCGGCGTGAGCTTCTCGAGCGGTCCCTGGTCGAGCAGCTTGAAGTGGTCGAGGTGCTCGCCCTCCTTGCCGACCAGGAAGAACCGCCGCTTCGTCGTCTCCTCGAGCTCGCGGAGCCGCGAGCCGCCCGTTCCGGCGACGAGCCACGCAACCTTCGCGCTGACCTCGACGCGGAACGCCTTCGAGCGCGAGCCCGGCGTGACGAGCCCGCGCAATCGGCGCTCGACGTCGACCGCCGCGGTGTGCTCGTTGACGACAATGCCGTCGCCGCCGCACGTCGGGCATTTCTTGGTCATCACTTCGCGCGGGCCGTCGGTGACGTTCTGGCGGGTCATCTCGACGAGGCCGAGCGGTGAAATCTCGACGACGTACGTCTTCGTCCGGTCGCGCTCGAGCTCCTCGCCGAGCGCCTTCTCGACCGCGGCGCGGTTCTTCGGGCTCGCCATGTCGATGAAGTCGATGACGATGATCCCGCCGATGTCGCGCAGCCGCAGCTGGCGCACGACTTCCTTCACCGCCTCGAGGTTGTTCTTCGTGATCGTGTCCTCGAGCCGCCCGCCCGCCTTCTTCGAGCGCGAGCCGACGAATCGGCCGGTGTTCACGTCGATGACGGTGAACGCCTCGGCGTAATCGAAGATGAGGTAGCCGCCCGACGGCAGGTCGACGCGGCGGTTGAGAGTCGAGCGGATCTCCTGCTCGACCCCGAACGCCTCCATCAGCGGCTCGCGCTCCTTGTAGCGCGTCACGCGTTCCGCCATGTGCGGTGACGTCTTCTTGAGGTAGCCGACGATGCGCTTGTGCGTTCGATCGTGGTCGACGAGCAAACGCTCGAAGTCTCCGGTGAACAGATCGCGTACGACGCGCAGCGGCAGCTCGGCCTCTTGATAGACGAGCGACGGCGCCCTCGAGTCCTTCGCTTTCGCCTCGATCGACTTCCAGAGCCGCTGCAGGAAGTCGAGGTCACGCTCGACGTCTTCGGCCGATGCGCCCTCGGCTGCAGTGCGAACGATGACGCCGCCCTTCTTCGGTGCGATGTCTTTGAGGATCGCCTTGAGGCGGTTCCGCTCGTCGTCCTCGAGGCGCCGGGAGACGCCGAGGCCTTCGCCGTGCGGAACGTAGACGACGAAGCGCCCGGGTAGCGAGATCTCGGTGGTGAGCCGCGCGCCCTTCGTCTTCATCGGGTCCTTGACTGCCTGAACGAGGATCTTCTCGCCGCGCTGGATCAGATCCTGGATCTTGCGCGCGCCCTTGCGGCCTTCGAGCTCCGGGCCGACGATCTCGTCGACGTAGAGGAATCCGTTCTTCTCGAGCCCGATCTCGACGAACGCCGCCTCCATGCCGGGCAGCACGTTGTCGACGATGCCGAGGTAGATGTTCCCGGCGATGGAGCGACGCTCGGGACGCTCGAGGTAGACCTCGGCGACCTTGTCGTCCTCGAGCACCGCGACGCGCTTCTCGCCCGCGTCGACGGAGACGACGAGCTCACGCTTCGCCTTCGGCAGCGGAGCGCGCTTTGGCGGCGTGCGCCGCCGAGGCTGGGTGGCGCGCTTGCGCTCCGGCCCTTTCTTCTCTTTCTCTTTGTCTGTGGGCGCGTCGGCAACGGCGGTCGCGGCCGCGGTGCCTGTCTTCTTGCGGTTGCGGCCGCCGCGCGTGCCGCGCCGGCGCTTCTTCGGCGCAGTGTCGGTGGTGCTCTCTGCTCCGTCGGCACCGGCATCGGCCGGCTCGTCGACGGTCGTACCTTCAGCTACTGCGAGTTCTGCGTCGGCGTGCTCTAGGCGCGCCGCGTCCTCCGACTTCTTGCGTCGGAACCAGGGAAGTGGCAAACGATGTCTCCTGAATAGTCGTGCGTCCGCGCTGCCTCATCGGGCGCGCGTCGCATTGGGATGGGAAAAGCCTTGGCATAGGCCTCACCCCAGGGTATCAGCGACTCTCGCGGCCTCCTCACGCAGCTTCGGCCAGGGGCCGGAGCTTGGCCCGGCGGGTGCGAATCGCCCGCAGGCGCTGTGCGAGCCGCGACCACGCCCACGGCTCGACCTCGACGTACCGGTGCGCCGACTGGCCCTGGATCGCCTCCAGGTACTCGAACCACGCGTCGGCCTCCTCGATCAACAGCAGCTCGTGCGCTTCCTGGTGCCCGGTCAGTGCCATGCGGCATCACCTCCAGTCGTTGAGGTGACCTTAGGACCCGGACCGGACGGAGGGCTCAGTCCGCGCGGCTGTAAGTCCACCACGCCGCGAACGCGAGCAGCACGAGCGCGACGCCGCAGAACAGCGCGGTCTCGATTCCCTGCAACGCCCAGAACCGACCGGCCGGCAGGTACGTCGCGTGCATGAACACGCCGTGGTCCGCGAGGCAGTTACCGATGTCTGGCTTCCCACCGCCCGGCGGCGGCGGACCGCACAGGTCGAACGGGATCCGTACGTGGTGCCCGGCGCGGTCGCTCGGATACTCATTGAGCACCCAGGCATGCCGGAGCTTGTCGGGACCACCGCTCAGCAGGTTGAAGGTGGTCGTCACCGGCGACAGGAACCTCTGCCGAAGCCATGTGTCGACGAAGATTCGCGCTGCGAAGTAGCCGACGAAGCCGACCACGAGCGAAGCGACCGCGCGTCGCCACACGACGCCGACGGCTGCGGCGAGACCGAGCGCGAAGAGCGTATAGCCGGACACGACGGTGCCCTCGGAGTCGAAGACGCTCTGATCCAGCCGCCCGTCGATCCGAACCATCGGCGCACGCCACCACGTGACGAGCAGCGTGAACACGAGGGAGGCGGCGAGCGCGACGGCGATCGCGAGGCCGAGCTTGCCGGCGAGCCACCGCGCGCGAGAGACGCTCTGCGTCCACGCCAGGCGATGCGTCCGGTGCTCGAGCTCGAGCACGAGCGGAGCCGCGAGCAGCACGCCGATGAGCCCTGGAACGAGGGTCAGCCAGGCGATGAAGCTGCCGAGCGAGTCGAAGCGCGAGTTGAAGGACGAGAGTGCGCTGGCGCAAGCCTGCCCCGGTTGTGCGCCGAGGCATGCGGCCAGGCCGTCCCGGTCGAACGTCGACGCCATCTCGATGCCGGTCGGCACGAGCACCGCCGCGAGCAGCGCGAGCAGCGCAGCCGTGACGAGCGTCTCGGTGCGCTGCCTCCGCCACGAGACCCAGATCATGCGGACCTCACCGTGTCGGCCATCGCACTTCGGTCGCGCGCGAGGTAGGCGAGCACGATCTCCTCGAGGTCGACCTCGTGGAGCTCCCAGGTCGCGTCATAGACGTGGCCGTTGGCCCGGACGAGGAGGCTCGTCTGTCGCTCCGTGTGTCGTTCGGACACGACGTCGTGCATCCGCGCGATGGCCGCCGCGTCGGCACGCGGACCGGTGAGCAGCCGGTGGGTCGCGACGACGTCGTCGATCGGGCTCGCCAGCTGCGTCCTGCCGTTCGCGAGGATGATGATGTGGTCGCAGACGCGCTCGAGGTCGGCGAGGATGTGGGACGACAGGATCACGGTCAAGCCGCCCTCGGCAACCGCCTCCATCAGCGACTGCAGGAACTCGCGGCGCGCGAGCGGGTCGAGTGACGCGACAGGCTCGTCGAGGACGAGCAGGTCGGGGCGCTTGGCGAGGGCAAGCGTGAGCGCGACCTGTGCCTGCTGGCCTCCGGAGAGCTTTCCGACTTTGCGACGAATCGGCAGACCGAGCTGCTCGATGCGCGCGTGCGCCAGCTCGTCGTCCCAGTTCGGGTTCATCTTCAGGCCGAGCTTGAGCGTGTCCGCGATCGTGAAGCCGCGGTAGAGCGGATGCTCCTGCGCGACAAAGCCGACGTGCTGCAGCACTGCTGCCGGATCCCCAACGGGATCTGCGCCGAAGACCCTGACGCTCCCGTCCGTGGGCCGGCTGAGGCCTACGACGAGCTGGAGAAGCGTGGTCTTGCCCGCCCCGTTCGGGCCGACGAGCGCTGTCACCGAGCCCGTCGGAATCTCGAGTGTGCAGTCGCGCAGCGCCCAGGTCGCTCCGTAGCGCTTTCCGAGCCCGTGTGCATGGACAGGTGCGGTCACGCGACCCTCGCCGGGCGCTCCGCCCGTGTCGTCTCCGCGAGCAGCGCCGCGATGTTCTCGTCGTCGAGGCCGGCCGCCCTCGCGCGTTCGACCCAACGGTGCAACGACGCGCGCAGTCCCTTCAGGTCGTCGGGCGGTGACGGCAGCTCGTCGGCGACGAACGTCCCCACGCCGCGACGCGCCACGACGAGACCTTCGTGATCGAGCTCCCGGTACGCCTTGAGGACGGTGTTCGGGTTGATCGCGAGCGCGCCGACGACGTCCTTCACCGTCGGCAGCTGATCCCCGGGCCGCAGGATCCCGAGTTGAACCGCCTGCCGAACCTGCTGGACGAGCTGCAGGTACGTCGGCACACCGGAGCGGGGATCGAGGTGAAAGAGGATCACAGAGACTATTTATCTAGTTGACTAGATAAATAGTAGGACAACGCGCCGAGCGCGTCAAGCGCTCTGGTCGCGCAAAGCGAAATAGCGAACGGCAGCCTCGCCGACCGCTTTCGTGCCGGCGTACGCGACCGAAGCCTTCACCGCCCACCCCGCCACCGGGACGAGGTCGAGCAGCTCGCGTGCGACGGCCCGGAAGCCGAAGCCTGCACCGACCACGCCGAGCAGCTCGAGCGCACGTTGGTTGTCGACCGTCTGTCCGTGCGCCAGCGCGATGCGGAGAACGAGCCGCACCTGGTTCAGTGTGAGTAGCGGCATGTCGACACCCGGGATGAAGATCGCGCCCGCGATCACTGCATTCCGCTTGGCGAACGTCGCGATCAGGTGATCGCACACCGCGCCGCGCACGATCGGCAGGCGCGCGGCAAGCGCGGTTCCGTCCTCGCCGAGCTTGTCGGCGACCGCACGCGCGATCTCGTCGACTGGGAACCCCTGCCCAGGCGGCACGCGGACGATGTCCGTTGCGAGCACGTACGGGACGACGTCCGCATCCGTGACCGCAACGATCGGAACGCCCGCCTGATCTGCCGTATGGAGTTGCTCCGCGTCGGGTGCGCCCACCCACACGAGCACGGAGACGTTCTCGAACACGTTCTCGACGACGGCCGAGGCCTCACCGCCCGCACGCAGCTCGCGCGCGAGGATCGGGACGAGCTCACGCGCGCCGGCAACCGAGAGCGGACGAGGGTCGCCGCCACGGCGCCGAAGCTCGCGCACGACGCCGATCACCGAGAGGGGCCCGAGCTTGCCCTTTCCTTTCATCCCCGCCTCCGCACCGGGCGGCGCACGTGGATCGCCTGCAGCACACCGAGCGCCAGGAAGTTCGTGATCAGCGACGACCCTCCGACGGATACAAACGGGAGTGGAATGCCGGTGATCGGTGCGGCTCCCATCGTCATCGCGGTGTTCACGAAAACCTGGAACAAGAACATGAACGCGATCCCGCCGGCGACGATCGCGGAGTAGAGATCGCGCGCGCCGGCAACGATCTTCAACGCACGCCAGACGATCAGGAGATACAGCAGCAGGAGGATCGACGCGCCGAAGAAGCCACGCTCCTCGGCGAGGGACGCGAACGCGAAGTCGGTCGCGTGCTCCGGGATGTAGTCGAGCCCGGTCTGAGTCGCCCCACCGACACCGCGGCCGCGCAAACCACCGGCACCGACGGTGATGATCGACTGCCGAAGGTTGTAGGTCGCGCCGCGCGGGTCGTTGTCGGGATGCGTAAATCCGGTGAGGCGCTGGGCCTGGTACGGCTTCAGCACGTTCACGCCCGCAGCCGGCAGCACCCAGAGCACCGCGAGCGCGATCCCCGTCGCGAGCGTCGCGAGAACCGCGAGGTGCGACCAGCGAATGCCGGCGACGAACAGCACCGCCGCCATCGCTGCCGTGTAAACGAGCGCAGTGCCGATGTCCGGCTGGACGAACACGAGCAGGATCGGCAACAGACCGAAGCCGATCGCCGCGAGCGGCGTCCGCGCCGACTGCATTGCGTTCCGCCGCTCGGCGAGAAAGCCCGCGAGCACGAGGATGAACAGCACCTTCCCGAACTCGGACGGCTGGAACTTGAAGAAGCCGACGTCGATCCACCGCTTCGAGCCGCGCGTCGCCGCGCCGGCCACGAGCACGAGGACCATGATCCCGAGCGTCCCGAAATAGATCGGACGCCACATCCGCCGATAGCGCTCAGGGTCGACGAACAGGGCACCGGTGAAGACGACCGCCCCGGCAACCGCGAACAGGACTTGGTGGCTGAGCGACGAGCCACCCGCGTCGTGACGGGTGATGCCGTCGATCGCCCAGAGCCCGTACGCGGTGACGGAGACGAGCGCGCCCATCAAGAGCCAGTCGAGGCGCCGGAGGACGCCGGCAACCCCGACCGCCTGCACCTCGCGACGTGGCCGCAGGCCGCGCGCCCTCGGATCGACGACTTCGATGCCCATCAGTCGGAAGGCTTTGCCGTTGTCGTGGCGGTCGTATGGAAGTACTGCTCGAAGACCTTCAGCGCCGCTGGTGCGGCCGCAGAGCCACCGTGGCCGCCGTTCTCGATCACGGCGCACACGACGATAGTCGGCTTGTCGAACGGCCCGTAGCCGCACCACCACGACTGGTTGAGCTTGATCGCGTTCGGCAGACCCTTGATGTGCACGAACTTCTCGGCCGAGCCCGTCTTGCCGGCGATGTCGTACTTGAAGTTCCCGAACACCCCGGACGATGTCCCGAACGGTGCGTGCGTCGCCTCCTCGAGCCCGAGCTGAACGTACTGCAGAGCCGCAGGATCGACGTTCGCCGACTCGGGCGGCTGGGCGCCGAACTGGCGAAGGACGCGGAGCGGTTGGCCGCTGCTGCCGCTCTGCTCGACATCCTCGGCAAGATGCGGCGTCACGAGCTTCCCGCCGTTCGCGATCAGCGCGTAGAACCGCGCCATCTGGAGCGGAGTGACGAGCACGTCGCCCTGTCCGATCGCGAGCTGGATCGAATACCCCGGCTTCCAGATCCGGTCGACGTAGCCCTGGCACGGCGGTCCGCCGAACTGCTTGCACCGCCACTCCGGCGTCGGGATCAAGCCAGGGATCTCGCCGCCGATGTCGAGCCCGGTGGTCTCGCCGAGACCGAGCCGGTTCGCCCAGCCCTGCAGCAGATGGCCGCGGTCCGACGGCAGCTTGAAGAAGTCGTCGCCGAGCCGATAGAAGTAGGTGTCACACGACATCGCGAGCGCGGTGCGCAGGTCGATCCATTGATTGATCAGCGGTGTCCAGTTGTGGAACGTCTGGCCGTAGGCTGAATACGACGGCGAGCAGAGCAGTGGCGTATTCGGTGTGACGAGGTGCGCCTGCATCGCGGCGATCGCCGTGACCGGCTTGAAGGTCGATCCCGGCGGGTACGTCACCTGGGTCGCGCGATTGAGCGCCGGGTAGTTGTCCGCCTTCGCGACCTTCGGGTTCAGCAGCGGCGCCAGCTTCTTCAGATCCTTACGCCCGGCGAAGAGCGACGGTTTGTATGTCGGATTCGACGCCATCGCGAGTACGTCACCGTTTCGCGGGTCGAGCGCGACGATCGTGCCGCCGTCGGCGTACGCACCCTCGGAGCTCAACCGCGCGAGACCGATTCCGTATTTCAGCGCGCGCTCGGCGGCGCGCTGCAATTTGATGTCGAGGGTCAGGCGGAGCGTCTCGCCGGGTGTGGGAGTCAGCCGCGGGACGGCCGCGGTCTTCGGCCGGCCGCGTGAGTCGACCGTGAGCTGCGCGGTCCCGTCCTTCCCACGCAGGTACGTGTCGTACGCGCGCTCGATCCCGGATTGCCCGATCGAGTCGCTGGCCTGATACCCCTTCTTCTTCAGCGCCTTGTAGTCCTCAGGCGAGATCTGCCCGACGTAGCCGAGCACCTGCGCGGCGAGGGACTGGTATGGGTACTTGCGCAGGAAGCTGTCACCCAGGTGGACGCCCGGGAACTGAACTTGGTGCTCGAGTAGGTAGTAGATCTGCTGCTGCTTGATTCCCCGCTGTACGACGACGGGCGTGAGCGGATCGTTGCCGTGCTTGGCGAGGGCGGCGACGATGTCCTTCGTCGCAACACCGGTCACCGCTGCGAGGCGCCGGAGCTCGGCCAGCCGCGCTTGCCAGGTCTTCGGAAGGTCGCTCGGCCAGAGCTCAACGCGTGTGCCCGGCGTGTTCGTGACGACGACGAGGCCGTTGCGGTCGACGATGGGCCCGCGCGGTGCCTCGAGTCGTAGTGTGCGCACGCGGTTGTCGTTCGCCTGCGCGAGGTACCGCTGGCCGGAGAGGATCTGGAGCGCCCAGAGCCGGAGGAACAGGACCGCGAAGAGCGCGAGCGCGAGGAAGCCGAGAACGGCGACCCGCAGCGCGAGCTGCGGTGTGAGCCGGTACGGCTCCGAGACGCGCGGGTCGCCCGGAAGGAAGCGGCGGCTTGGCGCGGTGCGCTCAGCCAAGGAGTCGCACCTCGCGGATGCGGTCGCCGAGCTCGAGCGGCGGGAACAGCCGCCGAATGAGCGCGTACACCGGCAGCGTCAGGATCAGGTTGAGCAGCAGTGCGCCTGGGAGGCCGTGGAGGACGAGCCCGGCGGGCGCCGGCTCGCCGAGCATGAACTGCAGCACCAGCTGGCCGAAGAGATAGAGGACCGTCACCACCGCGACCGACACGTACGGCGCGTGGAACCGGTCGCGGGCGGTCGTCTCGCCGTAGCGCCCGATCCAGAAGCCGCCGAGGGTAAGGAGCAGAGAGGTGATGCCGAGCGTCCCGAGGGTCGCGGTGTCGAGCAGCAGTCCGGTCATGAAGCCTGCGACGGCCCCGAAAATCGACCCGCGGAGCAACGCAACCGACAGCAGGGCAACGAGCACGACGCTCGCGGTCCGGAAGAGTCGGTACTCGGTGAGGACGGACAGCTGGAGAAGGGAGGCGACGAACAGGACGAGCGCGGCCTTCACGCCGTCCATCAGCCAGTGCTCTTCGGGACGAGGACGACGACGGTCTGGATCGACGAGAAGTCGACGAGCGGCTTCAGTTGGATGCTCTGGAACAGGTTCGCGTCCGTCGACGACTTGCTCGACACCGTGCCGATCGGGACGCCGCGAGGGAACTTCGACTTGAGCGGGCCGGTGCCGAGCGATCCGGCGGTGACGATCGTGTCACCGACTCGCACGAACGGCTTCTTCGGCACGCGGTCGAGGATGAGCACATCGCTCGAGCCACCACCGCGACGAACCGCGCCGATCACTTGCGGGTTCGTCACGTCGGTCGCCGTCACGGCGCTCTCGCTGTCGGTGAGCAGCGTGACCCGCGACGCGTGACTCGTCACACGGTCGACGGTGCCGACGAGCGCGCCCGTTCCGTCAGGTCCGCCGATGGGCTCGACGACGACACTGCCCGGTTGCACGCCATCCGACTTGCCGGCACTGATGACGATGCTCTCGTCGAGCACTCCCTGCGAGTTTGAGAGAACAGACGCGTGCACCTTGTCGAAGTCGGCAATCGACGGCGGCCCTTTGTAGTTGAGTGCGTTCCGAAGCTGGACGTTCTCCTGAATCGCGCCTTCATCGAGGATCAGCTGCCGACGGAGCGCCTCGTTCTGCGCCCGCAGCTTCTTGTTCTCGTTCTTCGCGTCGACGAGCCCCCTGAACCACCCGATCGTGTCCGCGAACGGGCGCGCGATCCGGTCCGCTGCGACCTCGAACGGCCGGAGCACGGTCGCGCCGGTGCCCTGCACGCCGTCGAGCGCGGACGAGCGGAACGAGACCGTGATCAGAACGAGCGAAGCCAGCACCAAGAACCCCACAACGATCCGGCGCTTGAGGGCACTGGAGCGAGACGAGGGGAACCCGGAAGGGGCGGCGCGCTGGACGGACGAGCCCAGGACCGCGAGGCGGACGGTCCGGTTGCGTGGCACGAAGGCAACAGCGTAGCTGGGCTACGAGACCGATAGGTTGAGCGTGGCCATCGTCTCGACCGCGCTGGGCCGGAAACCGGCGCGCTCGTTCACGTGGCGCATCGCCTCGTTCTCCTCCGCGTTCGAGGTGCTGACGACGGAGATCTCCGGGTGGTCCTCGCGCAAACGGCGCAGTGATTCGAGCTTCACGGCCCGCGCCAGCCCCTGCCCGCGGTGGGCGGCGACGGTTCCGGTGTCGTCCGTGAAGCCAAGTGTCGAACCGCTCGAGACTCGCAGCTCGGTGAACGAGCCGATCTCTCCGTCGGCCCGGATCGCGACGGTCACCCGCATCTCCCGGTTGCGGAGCGCGAGCGATTCCTCCGATGCACGCACGGTCGTCGCCGTCCAGGTCGGAAACTCGAGGTCGCCCGAGGAGGGTGCGTCGTCCATCGCAGCGCGGGCTGTGACGAATGCCGCGAGGTGCTCGTCGGGCACTCGGCCGAGCCAGGTCACGAGCGTCCAGCTGTCCGGCGGCTCGGGCTCGGGGAGCTCTGCGTGCCCCAGGTCGAGCAGCGCGCGCACGATGCGCTGTCCGTCGATGAACCCGAACCGCTCCGCGAACGCCGCACCTGCCGGGGTCGAGTGGTGACCGTGCAGTGATTGCACCTCGAGCTCGCGCGCACGCTCGAGCACGCGATCGAGGAGCGCCGTGCCGATGCCCTGCCGGCGTTGCTCCGGGACGACGTTTATGCCGAGGAACGCCGCGGTCGGTCCGTGCACGTACAACCCGGCGAGCCCACCGTCCACAAGCCAGTGACAGCTCGTGTGACTCGTCGGCTGATGGCGGTAGAACGCGATTACCTCCGCAGCGGTGCGCGGCGGCTCCCCCGGTGCCTGCTCGTGCCACGTCGCGTGCTCGATCGCCGCGAACCGTGACAGCACTTCGTCGGACGCGGTCCGCGCGTCGATTTCGTCGACGCGCGGCTTCAATGCCTGGAGCGGCCGTTGCGCCCGCGGGCGCGTGCGCTGCGGTGAATCGCGTCGAACTCCTCGAGGCTGCGGCCGGACCCGACCGCGACGCACGTCAGAGGCGACTCGGCGAGATGCACGGGCATGTGCGTCTCGTGCCGCAGGCGCTCGTCGAGCCCCTGCAGGAGCGCACCGCCGCCCGCCAGCACGATGCCCCGGTCCATGATGTCCGCGGCCAGCTCGGGCGGGGTCTTGTCGAGCGTCGACTTGATCGCGTCGATGATCTGGTTGACCGGCTCTTCGAGCGCGTGGCGCACCTCTTCGCTCGAGAGGATCACGGTCTTCGGCAGGCCGGTGAGCATGTCGCGCCCGCGAACCTCCGCCTGCACCTCTTCCTTCATCGCGTACGCGGAGCCGACCTCGAGCTTGATCTCCTCTGCGGTCTGCTGCCCGATCAGCAGCTTGTACTCACGCTTGATGTGATTGATGATCGCCTCGTCCATCTCGTCGCCGCCGACACGCAATGACTGTGAGACGACGATCCCGCCAAGCGAGATCACGGCGACCTCAGTAGTGCCGCCGCCGATGTCGACGATCATGTTCCCCGTCGGCTCGGCCACGGGCAGCCCGGCGCCGATCGCGGCGGCCATCGGCTCCTCGATCAGGTACGCCTTGCGCGCGCCGGCGTTGAGCGTCGCCTCCTCGACCGCGCGCTTCTCGACGCCGGTGACGCCGGACGGCACACACACGACGACGCGCGGATGCGCGAACCGGTGCTGGTGCACCTTCATGATGAAGTGCCGCAGCATCTGCTCGGTGACGTCGAAGTCGGCGATCACGCCATCCTTGAGCGGGCGGATCGCGCTGATCGTGCCGGGCGTTCGGCCGAGCATCCGCTTCGCCTCGAGCCCGACCGCGTGCACGTCGCCCGAGCGCTGGTCGATCGCGACCACCGACGGCTCGGAGAGCACGATCCCGCGGCCGCGCACATAGACGAGCGTGTTGGCGGTCCCAAGGTCGACGGCCATGTCGCGGCCGCCGAAGCCGGTCAGGTAGTTGAAGAGGCCCATCGGGCGGCCACTCTAGCTGGGAAGCGCTTCGGCCAACCACGACGGATGAGATCTGGCGCTTCGCGCAGTCTTACGACCATGTCGACCAGGGAGGACCGATGAGCAAGCTCAAGCTGAACATCACGATGTCGATCGACGGCTTCGTGGCAGGCCCGAACCAGTCACCAGAGCACCCGCTTGGCATCGGCGGTGAGGAGCTCCATCGCTGGCTGATCCCGCTCAAGGCCTTCCGCGAAAGCCACGGCGATGAAGGCGGCGAGGAGAACGCGAGCACACCCTTCGCCGAGGACATTCTCGGCGGTGCAGGCGCGACCGTCATGGGGCGGAACATGTTCGGCGGCGGCCCCGGTCCGTGGGATGAAGCGTGGCGAGGATGGTGGGGCGACGATCCGCCCTACCACCATCCGGTCTACGTCCTCACCCACCATCCGCGCGCGACGCTCGAGATGCAGGGTGGAACGACATTTCACTTCGTCACGGATGGGATCGAGTCGGCGCTCGAACAGGCACGGGTCGCCGCCGCGGAGAAGCACGTGTCGCTCGGCGGCGGCGCGTCCGTCGCGCAGCAATATCTTGCGGCGGGTCTCCTCGACGAGATCGTCGTCTCGGTCGTCCCGATCCTGCTTGGAGACGGCGCTCGCCTGTTCGAGAACGTGGGAGATGCAAACCTCGTGCAGGTCGAGTCAGTCGACGCACCTGGGGTGACTCACATCAGATACGTGCGGGCCTGAGCCTTATCGAGATTCGGGCTCGAGCGGCAGCATGAGTGAGGAGTACCCCGTGATCAGGGTGTAATCGCTGTCGGCGTAGAGACGAAGCGCGGGGTCGTTGTCGTCCTCCGTCTGCAACACCAGCCGCGTTGCGCCGGCTGCGATCGCAGCCGCGCGGACGGAAGCGAGGAGGGCGCGACCGACCCCGACCCGTCTGTGCGTCGCCAGAACGAACAGGTCACGGATCTGCCAGAAGTGGGCGAGCCGCAACGAAGCCGGAACATCCATCGTCGTCGCAAAACCGACGAACCTTCCATTCTCTTCCGCGACGAATACGCGGAAGCGGCTCCCGCTGAGGTTCTCCTCCAGCCAGCGTGTCGAGCGCGAGAGGTCAGAGTCCTCGCCGTAGTGAGCGCGATACCGATCGAAGATCTCGGCAAGGGCTTCGGTCTCTCTGCGGCTCGGAGCAGCGAGCGTCCGGACAGAAACGGGATCGTCGGCGGCTGTAGGACGGCTCACGGCTCTCCACCGAAGGGCGGCGCGTTAGCGTTTGGGGAGCGGAAGGCGCCACACAGTCGTCACGTCGTGTGCGGAGATCCATACCCCGCCGGGGCCGACGACGACTGAGCCGCTTCCGGACGAAGGCCCGTATGTCTGAACCACCTTGTTGCTTCTCGGGTCGATCCTGGTGAGGAGCGTGTCGGATCGGCGGACCCAGAC